>Ga0078972_1000433_pt1 | contig 174268 bp, 154 predicted proteins | sample YelNatPaOPGAMG01_FD_67568 | JGI IMG/M metagenome (GOLD analysis project Ga0078972, IMG submission 67568) | Hot spring thermophilic microbial communities from Obsidian Pool, Yellowstone National Park, USA - OP-RAMG-01 (SPADES assembly) (version 2) | ecosystem: Environmental > Aquatic > Thermal...
GATTTCGGCGGAGTTGCTCCAGCCGATCGCGATGGAGGAGGGTCTTCGCTTTGCGGTGCGCGAGGGCGGACACACCGTGGGCGCCGGAGTGGTCAGCAAAATCATAGCTTGATAAAGGTAAGGGCGCAATTCGCTTGCGGTACGCATTTCAAGCCTTGCCGGGGATTATTCCTCATTCAAGGCGAGAACTCATTGAGTGAAAACTCCGTCGAATGCAATCACTCTTGGGAATCTATTCCAATTTTGCCTTTACCTTGGTAAACTCGGACAGGAGTTGGGTATAATAATGGAGTCGCTTTTTCCGATTTCACTCAACTCCCTGTCGGAAGTTAAAGGAGAACATTCATGGCTGTTGCGCGTCGCGTGAAGGTACGTATTCGTTTGCGCGCTTTTGATCATCGGATACTCGATCAGTCCGCCGAGAAGATCGTCGAAACCGCAAGAAGAACGGGGGCGAGAATCGCCGGTCCTGTATTGCTTCCGACGGAGACGGATAAGTATTGCGTCAATCGCGGTACGACGATTGACAAGGAATCGATGGAGCATTTTGAGATTCGAACGCACAAGAGGTTGATAGACATCCTCGAACCGGGGCAGAAGACCATTGATGCGTTGATGCAGTTGGATCTCCCTAGCGGAGTGGATATTGAAATCAAGCTGTAAAAAGAGAGACATGCATTCGTTTCCTCTTTGCATCTGTTGTTAAGCATCCTCTTTCACGCTTGAGTAACAGCTTTTGTTCGATCTGGCGATTGAATGAACGAGGATTTCCGGTAAAGCCGGGCGTTTCCAAAGCGAGGCGGTGGAGACGTAGTAAAGCCTCGAATTATGAAATTCCGAATGCTTCCCGCATAGCACGGGAGACGTTTTCAGGAGAAAAACCTTGGTAAACACAATACTGGGCAGGAAGATCGGTATGACCCAGGTCTTTAACGAGGATGGGTCAGTCACTCCGGTCTCCGTGATAGAGGCAGGTCCCTGCATTGTCACGCAGCTCAAGAGTGTTGAGACGGATGGGTATGTCGCCGTCCAGGTCGGCTTCGGTGAGGTTCGACCCAAACATGTGAACAAACCACTGTTGGGACATTTCAAGGGTGGGTTATCCAACCCCAAACACCCCGAAGTCAAACCGTGTCGCACTCTTCGTGAGATCCGCACCGAGGACACCTCGGGGCTGCAAATGGGTCAGGCAATACATGTGGACGATGTGTTCGAGACGGGAGATATCGTCAAAGTGACGGGTATCTCCAAAGGCAAGGGGTTCGCCGGAGTCGTGAAACGATTTCATTTTCACGGCGGGGATATGACCCACGGTTCCATGATTCATCGAAAACCGCAGTCCAGCGGTGCAACCGATGCGGCGAGGACCTTCAAGGGCACTCGCAAGCCGGGGCACATGGGCGCTAAACAGGTTTCCGTACGTGGCTTGACCGTGTGGCGCATTGACCCGGAAAAGAACCTCATCTTAATCAAAGGCGGAGTCCCCGGAGCCAACGGCGGACTGCTCACCATTTCAAAGATTTAGGAGACGATAGATGCCAGAGATTACCCTTTATAACAAGGAAGGTCAGGAGATTGGCTCTCTGTCGCTCCCGGAGGAGATATTCGGTGTTGAACCGAATTATTCGCTGATCCATCAAGCCGTTACGACGGAGGAGTCCAATCAGAGGCAAGGCACAGCATCCACAAAAACGCGAGGCAATGTTCGCGGCGGTGGAAGGAAGCCTTGGAGACAGAAGGGCACCGGACGCGCTCGACAAGGGAGCACGCGAGCCCCGCATTGGAGACATGGCGGCGTGGTGTTCGGTCCCCATCCGCGAAGTTATCGGAAGGATTTTCCGAAGAAAATGCGCCTGGGAGCGATACGTTCAGCTCTTTCCGCAAAGGTCGCCGATGGGGAGATGATCGCGATCGATCAACTGAAGCTGGATGCAATAAAGACTAAGAGCGTTGTGAAATTATTGAACTCTCTGCCATTGTCCCACGAGGTGAGAGTGAAACATTACGAAGGGATTGAAAATCTCGTTGAAGGCGTCAAGACGGTGCGGTTTCCCGTTCTGATCATTGTGCCGGAATATGATGAGATTCTGCTCAAATCCTGCCGAAATCTGCCCAATGTCACTCTCAGATATGCGCCGAGCTTTTCCGTTCGCGACATCCTTCAAGCCGGTCGAGTGGTTCTTGCGGCGGAATCCGTTGATAAGATCAAGGAGGCGCTAACCAAATGAAGGATCCCTATCAGATCATTGTGCGTCCCATCCTTTCCGAGAAAAGCATGGATATGAGCCACGAGGGGAAATACACCTTCCGTGTGGCGAAGAGTTCCAACAAGCTGGAGATCGCGGACGCGGTCGAAAAAATATTCAAGGTTAAAGTGAAAAAGGTCAATACTTTGAACGTGAAGGGGAAAACGAGAAGAGTCGGGAAATATCCGGAGGGACGAACGAGCGATTGGAAGAAAGCTATTGTCACCCTGGCTCCTGGCCAATCCATCACCTTGTTCGAAGGACTGTAAGGATGGTACCAAGCAATACTCGCGAAGAGCGGGTGAATGTAATCGGAGAAAAAAATGCCACTAAGACAATATAAACCGACCACGCCCAGTAGACGCTTCCGATCGGTATCGACCTTTGAGGAGATCACTGCGACCAAGCCGGAGAAGTCTCTCCTCCGGCCTTTGAAGAGCACCGGCGGTAGAAACGCTCAGGGCAAGATCACTGCGCGATTTCGGGGCGCCGGCAATAAAAGAATGTATCGTATCATCGATTTCAAACGAGACAAAGTGGATGTTACCGGAAAGGTGGCGACCATAGAATACGATCCGAATAGGACCTCTCGCATTGCATTGGTGGAATACGCTGACGGCGAAAAGAGATACATCATCGCTCCTGTCGGCTTGAAGGTGGGGGATAATATCATATCCAGCGCCTCCGCTGACATCAAAGTCGGGAACTGCCTGCCCCTGATGAACATCCCTGTGGGAACCGTCATTCATAATATCGAGTTAACTCCGGGGTGCGGGGGACAGTTGGTGCGAAGCGCGGGCGCGGGCGCCCAGTTGATGGCGAAGGAGGGGAAGTACGCTCAAGTTCGTCTGCCCTCCGGTGAGGTGCGTCGGGTTTTGATCGAATGCAAAGCCACTATCGGACAGGTGGGCAACCTCGACCATGAGAACGAATCATGGGGCAAGGCTGGAAAGTCTCGTTGGCTTGGAAAGAAGCCGCACGTTCGCGGAGTTGTGATGAACCCGAGGGACCATCCCCATGGAGGTGGCGAAGGGAAGTCACCAGTCGGACGCAAGAAGGGTCCTGCAACGCCTTGGGGCAAGCCCGCACTTGGATACAAGACACGACATAACAAATCCACGGACAAATACATTGTTCGCAGAAGAGGCGCGAAATAGCGATTGGACTCGGATGGATTCCCGCCAACGGGCATCCATCTCCCGATATCGCATGACAGGAGAATATTCATGGGTCGTTCATTGAAGAAAGGGCCGTACGCGGATCCCAAGCTTCTTAAAAAAGTCGAGTTGATGAATGCGACCGGCGAAAAGAGAGCCATCAAAACTTGGTCACGCCGCTCCACTATCTTCCCGATATTCATCGGTCACACATTCATGGTGCACGATGGACGCAAGCACATTCCCGTATTTGTGACGGAGAACATGGTCGGTCACAAGCTTGGTGAGTTTGCCGTCACCCGCCTCTTCCGCGGACATGCGGGGCAGCAGGTCGAACGTCGCACGAACATTCGATGAGGGAAGGAATCGCGGCTTGCGCCTTCAAGGCAGCCGGGTGTAATGGGAGATAATCATGGGAAAATCAAAAAGCCCGTTAACGTATAAGAGCAACCAGACCAGTGCCACCGCGAAATATCTTCGCGTGCCCCCGCGCAAGGCGCGACTGGTTATGGACGCCATTCGCGGGAAATACGCTTACGAGGCTCTCGCCATGTTGAAGTTCGTTCCGAACTTCGCAGCGAGAAAGATCGAGGACGTGATCCGATCCGCCATGGCGAATGCGGAGAATGGCCGTCCCTATTCCGCAGAGTCGGGAAAGCCTTTGCCCGCCCTCGTTACGGATAACTTGAAACTGGTGCGCTGTTTTGTGGACGAGGGACCGCGTATTAAACGATTGCAGCCTCGCGCTCAAGGCCGAGCTTACAGAATATTGAAGAGAATGTGCCACATCACGGTTGTGCTGGAGGAGGTCGAACCGAAACCACGCAAAATCAGGCGTCAAGCCCCTGGCAGGCGCGCTCGCACACAAGCCACCGCTGCCGCAATGAAGGCAAACGTCACTCCGGCCGAAAAACAACTTGCCACCCAGGAAAACGAGGCGGCGAAGCTGAACGCACAGCTTGAGAATGAGGATAAGCCGGAGCAAGTATCGGCGGAAGTTACCGAAACAAACTCGTCTGAAGAGACGAAGAGCGAATAGGGAGGAAGTCTTGGGACAAAAAATCCATCCAATCGGTTTTCGAATTGGCGTCATCCGCGACTGGGAGAGCAAGTGGTATTTGGATAAAGGTTACGCCGACGCCCTTTACGAAGATTATCGCATCCGCCAATGGGTGACGAAAAATCTCAAAAACGCGTCCGTTTCCCACGTTGAGATTGAGCGCCCGGGCGGCACCGTAAAGATTATTCTACATACCGCGAAACCCGGCATCATTATCGGCAGAGGCGGCAAAGGCGTGGACGATGTGAAGAGCTCCATGGAGAAGCTTACGAACAAAACCTGTTATGTAAGCGTTCAGGAGATTCGCCACCCGGACATCGACGCGCAGCTTGTGGCGGAATCGATCGCGCAGCAAATCGAAAAGCGTATCGCTTACAAGCGCGCCATGCGACAAGCGATTTTGCGCGCCATGAAGTTAGGTGTGAAAGGGGTGCGCGTCGCATGCGCAGGTCGGCTTGCCGGCGCGGAAATGGCGCGACGGGAGCACTCAAGGGAGGGGAAAATCCCGCTTCACACTTTGAGAGCGGACATCGATTATGGATTTGCCGAGGCTTTGACCACTTACGGACATATCGGCATAAAGGTGTGGATTTACAAGGGGGATGTGCTACCAGGGCAGACCCGCTTGACCGAAGATCAAATCGTTCCTCGGAAGGAAAGCCAACGCGCGGAGCGCTCCGAGCGCGGAGATAGATCCGGACGCGGCAGAGGCGGTCGGGGAAGACGCTCCTCGGGCGAAGGCTCTACAAGAGGGGGCAGATCTCGAGGATCGCGCACCCACAGCCAGGAGGATAAATCCAATGTTAATGCCTAAAAGAGTGATGCATCGCAAACAGCATCGGGGACATCGACGCGGAAAGGCTTCGCGCGGGAACCAACTCAATTTTGGTGAATACGGTCTCCAAGCTCTTGAGTCTTGCTGGATGACCGCGAACCAAATAGAGGCGGCTCGTATTGCAATGACAAGGCACGTCAAACGCGGCGGGAAAATCTGGATACGCATATTTCCGGACAAACCGTTCACGAAAAAGCCGGCCGAAACTCGCATGGGTTCCGGCAAAGGAGCACCCGAAGGATGGGTCGCCGTGGTCAAACCGGGTCGCGTATTATTTGAAATGGCGGGGATACCCGAGGATTTGGCGCGCGAGGCGATGCGTTTGGCGAGTCATAAATTGCCCATTGATGTAAAATTCATCATGCGGGAAAACGTAGAGGAGGAGATGGATGCCCGAGGAGAAACGCCGGACCTTACTGGACAGGCTTAGAACCCTTTCAGACGCGGAATTGGCGAACGAACTTGCCAATGAAAGGCAAAAGCTGTTTGATTTGCGTCGACAGAATATCACTCGCCAACTGGGCAATACCGACTTGATATCTCAAACTAAGAAACAGATAGCGCGTATGCTCACCCTGCAGAAGGAGCGCGAGATCAAAGTCGGAAAGGAATAGCATAGATGTCAGAAACAAACAACGCTCAGTCCTCCCCTGTTCGCGGAAGACGCAAAACGCGCATGGGACGCGTGATTAGCGATAAGATGGATAAGACGGTGGTAGTCGCCATAGAGACGATGGTGCGTCATCCGTTGTACGGTAAAACCATTCGCCGCACCACGAAATTCAAGGCGCACGACGCCGACAATTCCTGCGGTGTGGGGGATCTGGTTGAAATCATGGAAACCAGGCCTATCTCGAAAGAGAAGCATTGGCGGGTGGTTCAAATTTTAGAAAAAGCGAAATAATAGCTTAGCGGTCCTCGAGCGCGCATCCATTGGAGCGTGCGAGGAGGAGGGATCGCTATCAAGGGAGAATCCAGATGATTCAAACCTATACCCGATTAAGGGCAGCGGATAACAGCGGAGCGCGCCAGATCATGTGTATCCGAATACTCAAAGGATCCAACGGCCAGGATGCGCGCGTTGGAGATATTATCGTCGGGGTCGTGAAATCCGCCACGCCCGGTCAACAAGTGAAGAAAAGCGACGTGGTGAAATGTGTTGTGGTTCGCACCAAGCAACCCATCCGCAGACCGGATGGCTCCGTTCTGCGCTTTGACGACAACGCCTGCGTTGTCATTAATAATGCGCTTGAACCGAGAGGGACACGTGTCTTCGGACCGGTGGCAAGGGAGCTTAGGGATAAGAATTTCATGCGCATTATCTCGCTCGCACCGGAGGTGCTATGATGGCGCAAAAGAATCCAGCAACTCCTGTGAAGATGAGAATCCGCAAGGGAGATGAGGTGGAAGTCATCTCCGGCAAGGACGGTCCCAAGCAGGGAGGCGTGCGAGGTAAATCCGGGCGTGTACTGAAGGTTTTTCCCAAAACCAACCAGGTGATAGTCGAAGGGGTCAATATCATCATTAAGCATCAAAAACCGCGTCAGAGCAGCCGAGCGGGCGCAACGGGGGTGCAGCAAATCCAGGAGGGCGGCAGAATCGAAAAGCCGGCGCCCATGAACGCTTCCAAGGTGATGCTTGTGTGCCCGCAATGTCACAGACCCACCCGCGTAGGGTACGCATACCATGAAGGGGAGGGAAAGCTCGCTCGACGCAAGTATCGCGTATGCAAGCATCCCGACTGCGGTCAATCCATAGACTAATCGCCACCCCATATTATATCGGAAGCTGATTTCACTGGGCGATGCAACTCGACATGAAGATGGCCTAATCAGGTTATCCTCGTGCATCGCCTTGAATACCATCTAAATCAGCTTAAATTTTGAGGATTCAGGAGACGGGTCATGTCTCGTTTTAAAGACAAATACAAAGTGGAAATCTCTCCGGCATTGCAGAAACGCTTCAACTATTCGAACGTGATGCAGATCCCCAGGTTGGAGAAGATTGTTTTGAACATGGGGGTAGGCGGAGCGGGGCAGACCGGAGGGGACGCCAAGCTGTTAGACAACGCCATGCGCGATATGAGCATCATCACCGGGCAAAAACCCGCGATTACTCGCTGTCGAAAATCGATTTCGAACTTCAAAGTTCGGGCGGGAGCCAGAGTGGGATGCCGAGTGACGTTGCGCGGGGAGCGGATGTATGAGTTTTTGGATCGACTGATATCCACCGCCTTGCCACGGGTTCGGGACTTTCAGGGATTGAACCCCAACTCCTTCGACGGACGCGGCAATTTCGCAATGGGGGTTCGAGAGCAGTTGATTTTCCCCGAGATCGATTACGACAAGATCGACAAAGTGCGAGGAATGGATATCATCATCTGCACATCCGCGAAAACGGATGAAGAGGCGCGCGCGCTTTTGAAGGAATTCGGAATGCCTTTCCGAGAGAAATAGGCTGATTCGACACGCGGTGTCGGATCGGTACCTTCTCCCGGCATGGAAGGGCATTGCGGGTGTTAACGCCAGTTACATAGGGGATGCCTGTGAAAAAGTACGGAATAGACGCTATCAGAAATATCGGATTGTTCGGCCATCAGGGCTCTGGAAAAACATCCTTGGCCGAAGCCATGTTGTTCACCAGCGGCGGCATTGACCGCATGGGCAGACCGGACGACGGCACCTCCACCACCGATTTCGATGCGGAGGAGATTAAGAGGCATATCAGTATCAATGTCGGCTTGGCTCCCTGCGAATGGCAAGGAAAGAAGATAAACATCCTTGACGTGCCGGGCTATCTTGACTTTCAAGGGGAGATGCGAGGCGCTCTTCGAGTGGTGGATGCTGCGGTGATTATCACCCCGGCGCAATCCGCCATGGAGGTGGGTTTCGATATCGCATGGGAGTTGGCCGATGAGCGCAATTGTCCGAGAGTCATCTTCATTAATAAGATGGATCGTGAGAACGCGGACTTTTTCAATGTCGTGGAATTGCTTCGCTCTCAGTACGGCACGATGATCGCTCCGGTCCAGATTCCGATCGGACAGGCGGATAAGTTCATTGGCGTGGTGGACATTCTCCATATGAAGGCGTATGTCGGAGTTGGAAAGGATACCGCCGAAACCAAAATCCCCGAGGAACTATCCGATACGGTTGCGGAGTACCGCGAAAAGCTGATTGAATCCGCTGCGGAGGGGGATGACGAACTCCTTGAGAAATACCTTGAAACCGGATCGTTATTGGATGAGGAGGTTATCAAAGGACTCCACGCAGGCATCGACTCCGGAAAAGTGGCTCCTGTGATCTGCGGCAGTTCCGCCAAGAACCAAGGAGTTCACAATCTGTTGTCTCTGATTACCGAGGCGTTTCCAAATCCCGCCGAGATGGGCGATGCCGTCGGGACTTCGCCGGATGGCAAGGAGATATCCCGAAAGCCGAGTGAAAGCGAGCCGTTTAGCGCCTTGGTGTTCAAAACATTGGCGGATCCTTTCGTGGGGCAACTCACCTATTTTAGAGTCTTCTCCGGAACCTTGCATTCCGATTCGCATGTGCTGAACGGAAATACGGGCAAGGAGGAGCGGATCGGTCAAGTTTACGTCATCAAAGGCAAATCGCAGGAGGCGGTTCCCGAAATATCCGCAGGTGACATCGGCGCCGTGGCTAAATTAACCAACACGCATACCGGTGACACGCTCTGCGATCCAAGTAAACCGATCACATTGAAATCGATAGATTTCCCGAAGCCCATCTATGAGATCGCGATCAAGGCGAAGACCAAGGTGGACGAGGATAAGATGGGACCCGCCCTGCAAAGGGTTGCGGCGGAGGACCCGACTTTTGCCTATCGCAGAGATCCAGGAACCGGTCAGACGGTGATCAGCGGTATGGGGGAGACGCACCTAAACATCGTTGTGGAAAAATTGCGCAAGTTCGGGGCGAATGTCGAAGTGGTGCCATTGAAAGTGCCATATCGCGAAACCATTCTAACAACCGCGCAAGGGCAAGGCAAGCATAAGAAACAGACCGGCGGACGGGGTCAGTACGGCGACTGCTGGTTGAAACTCGAACCTAACCCCAGAGGCGCCGGATTTGAGTTCGTGGACGCCATTGTCGGCGGCGCCATCCCGCGCCAGTATATTCCAGCGGTGGAGAAGGGGGTGCAGGAAGCGATGGCCAGCGGCATTCTTTCGGGTAATCCCGTCGTGGATGTTAAATGCACCTGCTACGACGGATCCTTCCACGAAGTGGATTCCTCCGAGGCTGCGTTCAAAATGGCGGGCATTCTGGGCTTCAACTCCGTCGCGGCGAAGGCGAACCCTGTGATACTGGAACCGATTTGCACCGTCTCCGTGGTCGTTCCCGAGGATATGATGGGTGACGTGATGAGCGATCTTTCCGGTAAAAGAGGGAGGATCATCGGGACGGAGTCGATTGGCAAGAAACGCACATGCGTGAAGGCGTTAGTGCCTCAATCCGAAATGCTCCGATACGCCATTGACCTGCGATCCATCACGCGAGGGCGTGGCAGTTTCGAGATCACGCCGTCCCATTACGAAGAGGTTCCGGCGCATATAGCGCAGCAAATCATCGCGGAGTATCAAAAGAGCCGCGAGCAGTCCTAACAATCAAATTCTCCATCCCTAAAATATGGAGGAAATCCAACGTTACCAGTCGCGCGCCAACCGCGACTCCGACGGGAGGTTAAATTGGCGAAAGTATGTTTGATTGAGAAAGCGAAACGTCCGCCCAAGTTCAAAGTGCGCGGATATACGCGATGCAACGTGTGCGGTAGACCGCGCGCCGTGTTTCGCAAGTTTGGAATCTGCCGAATCTGCTTGCGCGAGATGGCTCATCGCGGATTAATCCCCGGCATGACCAAGTCGAGTTGGTAAGGAGATACGAAAATGTCATACACCACCGATCCGGTCGCGGACCTTTTAACCCGCATCCGTAACGCCAATAATGCGCATCACGAATCCGTCCAGTTATCGGGCAGCAAATTGAAACTGGAAATCGTTAAAATCCTCAAAGAGGAAGGATTTATCAAGAACTACGAGGTGATCTCCAACCCCAAACAGGACCAGATCAAGATATTTTTGAACTATGGTCCGCATCGCGAGAAGGTCATCACGAACCTTGAGCGCGTGAGCAAGCCAGGTCTGCGCGTTTACGCCGGAACTGATCGCGTTCCGCGTGTTCTAAGAGGACTGGGGATCGCGATCCTAACAACATCCCAAGGTGTCATGACCGATAAAGAGGCGAGACGCAAGGGTATCGGAGGAGAGGTTCTCTGTTACGTTTGGTAGTTCATTTTTAGATTGAATCGCAGGAATGCGTTTAGGAGATATGTAATGTCCAGAATCGGGAAACGTCCCATCCCCCTGCCCCCCAAAGTGGAGGTGCAGGTGGGCGAAGGCTCAATCACCGTCAAGGGGCCCAAAGGTACGCTCACCAAGCCTTTCAACCCCGACATGATCGTTAAGGTTGAAGATAATCAGATTATCGTGGATCGTCCTTCAGAGAGCAAGGATCATCGCTCTCTGCATGGCTTGACCCGCACGATTATCGCCAACATGGTGGAGGGAGTCACAAACGGTTATTCCAAAACATTGGATGTGGTGGGTGTGGGTTTTCGTACCGGGTTGAATGGCAAAAATGTAACGCTAACCGTTGGGTACAGCCATGGCGTGGAGATACCGCCAAGTCCCGGTATCGAGTTCGAGGCTGGAACGGAGCAAGCGACCCGCACCCCCTTTGTGATCGTCAAGGGAATTGACAAGGAGTTGGTGGGGCAAACCGCCGCCATGATTCGCTCCATCCGCAAACCCGAACCGTACAAAGGCAAAGGGATAAGATATCGCGGTGAGGAGATACGTCGCAAGGCGGGCAAGAGCGGCAAGGCGGGCGGAAAAGGCGGCAAGAAATAAATCGGAACGGAGATTCGGAGGACGCGCGATCCCGCACCACGCGTCCTCTTATGACGAATCCCAATGACTATTGACCCTTGAGTGGATTGAGGGTATAATCTAAATTCGTGTCCGTTCAAGAACGGGAATATCGTCGGGTCGGAAATCCGGCGACAGGGGAAACAAAATGAACGATAAACAACGACTTCGATTGAAAAGGCACCGCAGGGTGCGCGGCAAGATTTATGGAACCGCGATTCGTCCGCGACTGAATGTTTTTCGAAGCCTGAAACATATCTATGCGCAATTGATTGATGACGACAAAGGTGTCACATTGGTTAGCGCCTCCACGGTCGAACCCTCCTACAGAGAAACCGGCAAGACGGGCGGAGACATAAAAGCCGCCGAGGTCATTGGAGAAGCCATCGCCAAAAAGGCTCTCGAAGCGGGGATCGTCAAGGTTGTATTCGACCGCGGCGGTTATAAATATCACGGCAGGGTGAAATCCCTTGCCGATGCGGCTCGCAAGGGCGGACTTGAATTTTAAAGCAAATGGGATAGTTGTTGTCCCGAGCCCCCTGAAGAATAAAGCGGGGCTCCTATTTGAAGGAGTGAGGAATGCCTAGGATAAATGCGGACACTCTGAACTTGGAAGAGCGTGTCGTGCGAACGAACAAGGTGCAGAAAACCCATAAGGGCGGTAGAACCATGAGTTGGAACACCCTCGTGGTCGTTGGCGACCGAAAAGGATATGTCGGAGCGGGATTGGGCAAGGCCCGTGCGATTCCTGACGCCATACGCAAAGGGGTTGAGTCGGCGAAGAAAAATCTAATCCCCGTTCCAATGGTTGGCACCACCATCCCGCACGAAATCATCGCCTCCCACGGCGCCGCGCAGGTTCTCTTGAAACCCGCCGCTCCGGGTACCGGCATTGTGGCGGGGAGCTCCGTTCGGACAATATTGGAGCTCGCCGGAATCACCGATGTGCTTGGCAAGTCGCTTGGCTCCGCTAACGCCATCAATATTGCATGGGCCACCATCTCCGCGATTAAAAAACTCAAGAACGCCGAGGATGTCGCTCGCTTGCGAGGGAAGACCGTTCAGGAGATGTGTCCATGGATGACGAGCGTGGAAATATCGGAGGTCGCGTCTGATGAATAAAATCAAGATTACATTGGTGAAGAGCCCGATTAGTTGCCCGTGGCCGCAGAAGCGCACGGCTATAGCGCTCGGATTATCCAAAATGCATCGCACTGTGGTCCATCCGGATAATGCGCAGATTCGCGGAATGGTTAAAGCGATCGAGCATTTGGTGAACGTTCAACCTGCGGAGGAATGAATTCGGATTTCACGTCGCTCCCTGGAGCGAAAAGGCGGAAGGTTGAGCTGTTACGTTCTTGAAAAAGCGGAGGCTACATACATGCAGATATGCGATATAAAACCGGTGGAGGGTTCCACCCATAGAAACAAAAAAGTCGGGAGAGGCCCTGGCTCCGGACATGGCAAGACCAGCGGACGCGGTCACAAGGGAAACAAAGCGAGAGGTCAGATCAACCCCAACTTCGAAGGTGGGCAAACCCCATTGCATCGAAGGTTGCCGCAACTGCGTGGCTTCAAGAGTGTGAACCGTAAGTCATACGCTGTCGTAAACGTAGGCGATTTGAACACCTTTGAAAACGGTACTGAGATCACTGCGAAACTTCTTGCCGAATCCGGCTTGATCCGCGGTGCGGAAGAGGGTTTGAAAATTCTCGCGGATGGCGACATGACGAAAAAGTTAATTGTAAAGGCCCATAAGTTTAGCGCGAAGGCGGTGGAGAAGATAGTCGCCGCCGGTGGCGAAGCCATCACGTTGTAACACATGTGAGGCTCGCTTTGTAATTTCGTACATCATTCTGAGGCGATTGCGAATTGTCAAAATACGGATTGTTTTCACTGCAGTGTGACAAGCAATTGACTGAATCCAAAAAAGGTTTTCCGAAATGATTGAATCGCTGGTGGCGGCGTTCCGTATCCCGGAACTTAAAAGACGCATCCAGTATGTGCTGTTAATGTTCGCCGTTTTCGTGCTTGGCGCCCATATTCCCGCTCCGGGAGTGAACCATGAGGCTGTCAATCGCATTTTCGGCGGTCAGAACGGCTTACTGGGGCTGGTGGATGCATTCTCAGGCGGCGCATTAAGACGAATGTCGATATTCGCCTTGGGCGTTATGCCATACATCAACGCTACCATCATCATGCAGATGCTAACCATGGCCATTCCCCAACTTGAGGAGTTAAGCAAGGAAGGGGAGGCGGGCAGAAAGCAGATAGCTAAAATCACTCGATATATGACAATCGGCCTTGCCTTGGTGCAAGCGATCGGGTTTAGCTATTCATTCGGCGCCGTCGCTCATGATTCCATCTTCAGCATGTTGCAGATGTGGATATCCATGACTGCGGGCACTTGCCTCCTCATGTGGATTGGCGAACAAATAACGGAAAAGGGTGTCGGAAATGGCATATCCTTGGTGATTTTCGCCGGTATTATGACCTATATGCCTTTCGAAGTGGGCACGGTGTATGAATCCGTCGTGAAAAACCTGATCAATCCTTTTAACGTGCTACTGCTGATTGTAATCTTCATTCTTACGATTCTCGGGATCGTTTTCGTGGAGAGAGGACAGAGGAAGATTCCCATCCAGCATGCGAAGCGCGTTATTGGAATGAGAGTGACCCAAGGCGGAAGTTCGTTCCTGCCCATCCGGGTGGATACCGCAGGAGTGATCCCCATCATCTTCGCCATCTCGCTGGTGATGTTCCCGGCTCAGATTTTCGGGGCGATTCCGATAAAGCCCACAAGCTGGTTCGCGAACGTGAAGAACATAGCTCTTCAGATGATTCCAGGAAATAGTTGGTGGGGCACGTTATTGTATGTGCTGTTAATCATCGTGTTCACCTATTTCTATACTTCCATCATCATGAACGTTCATGACATGGCGGATAACCTGAAACGCTACGGAAATTACATCCCCGGAATTCGACCTGGCAAGCCGACTTTTGATTATCTGGATCGGGTGGTTTCCAGGATCACGCTTGCCGGCGCTATCTTTCTCGCGGCGGTGGCATTGATGCAGTACATCGCTCCGCAGATCACCGGTGTCACTTCCTTCAGTTTGGTGGGAGGCATATCGCTTTTGATCGTAGTCGGTGTGGCAATCGAAACAATGCAGGCGATTGAATCGCAGTTGTTAATGCGCAACTACGAGGGATTTATCAAATCAAGCGGGATTAATCAGTAAGCGGCACGATAGTGCAATTCCCTTTTGTTTGACTTAATGCAAGACATGTGCGGATCATTTTTAATTGTCTTGCCATGCAACGCTGTAAGAAATGAGGATTGACATGATATACATACTCTTAGGACCACCAGGAGCTGGGAAAGGTACGCAAGGGGTTAGGATTGCGGAGGCGTTTGGAATTCCGGCCATCTCCACGGGGGGAATATTCCGGGATATGGCTGCTGCGGGGACTCCGCTCGGATTGCAGGCAAAGTCGTATTTTTCCCAGGGGAAACTGGTTCCCGATGAAATCGTGATCGGGCTGGTCAAAGAGCGTATCGGACTGGATGATTGCAAGAACGGATTTCTTTTGGACGGTTTTCCGCGAACGATTGCTCAGGCGGACGCTTTGGAAAAGATCATGGCGGAGCTTGGCTTGAAACTGGATGGAGCATTGGATTTCAGCGTATCCGATGAGGAACTCATCCGAAGGCTTTCCGGAAGAAGAACGTGCCAGTCATGCGGCGCCACCTATCATATAGAGTTCATGCCTCCGAAGAAAATAGATATCTGCGATAATTGCGGGGGCTCTCTAATCCAGCGCGCCGATGACGCCCCGGAGTCAATTAAAACTCGCTTGACGGAATATAAAAACAAAACAGCGCCATTAATTTCCTATTACAAAGAACGAGGGCTTCTGAAGACTGTGGCGGCGGATGCTTCGCCGGATGAAATCTATCAGCGAGTGCTTAAGATCATTTCCTGATTTCTATCGAGAGAAGCGGCAATGGAAGAATCACGAATTGGATTCCCATTGCTCCCAGCGAAACATCCGTTTTTTTTGCCGTTCCAAAGGTAAGCGTTTGTAAATCATGATTGTTATAAAGACTCCGGATGAGATAGAGAAGATTCATGAAGCGGGCAAAGTGGTGCATCTATGCCTTAAATCAATGGGCGAGGCGATCGTTCCGGAAAAGTCAACAACGAACGACTTGGAATCCGTGGCGATGGATATCATCACCAGCTCGTCCGGTGAGTCCGCATTTTTGGGATACGCGCCGTATGGTTATTCACCCTATCCCGCCTGGACATGCGTATCAGTGAACGAAGAGGTGGTCCACGGCATACCCGGCAAACGTATCCTCCATGAAGGCGACCTTGTGAGTTGTGACGTTGGAGTGATATTGAATGGATTTTATGCGGATGCCGCGTGGACCTTTCCGGTGGGGGATGTCTCCGAAGCGGACGCTCGACTGCTGAAATGCGGTCAGGAAGCGTTAATGAAAGCAATAGAGTTTGCGAAAGTCGGGGGGCGCCTTGGAGATGTGTGCCATGCGGTGGAAAAACACGCGATGAGATATGGATACACCGTGGTGCGGGAACTGGTGGGGCACGGTGTGGGTAAAAGCCTGCACGAAGAGCCGCCGATCCCAAATTACGGCAAGCCGGGAATGGGTCCGACTCTTCGCGAAGGTATGACTTTGGCGATTGAGCCTATGATCAATGAAGGTCATAGCGCTGTCGAAGCCTTGGAAGATGGATGGACCATTGTAACTCGTGATCGGAAACGTTCGGTGCATTTCGAGCATACCATTGCTGTGACAAGAAACGGCCCGAGAATTTTGACCGGGGGGGAATAGATGCCAGCTAAACGTCCAGGGAGTGAAGGGTCCAGTCATACCCCTAAAAAGGGGAATCCGCGCGGCGGCAAACCGGCTGCGCCGAAGACTCATAAGCCAGCGCCATCGGGCGAGGATGATTCCAAGGAAAAAGGAATAGAGGTTGAGGGAGTCGTCTCGGAAAATCTTCCCAACGCCATGTTCCGCGTTAAATTGGAGAGTGATCACGAGGTGATCGCCCATGTATCCGGAAAGATTAGGATGAATTTTATCCGGATACTCCCAGGGGATCGCGTACGCGTGGAGTTGTCACCCTACGATTTAACTCGAGGTCGAATCATGTACCGGTATCGCTGATATCAGCAAGCATGAGCTGTCGCCTGTGATGTTGATTGCGCGTCATGCAAAGAAATGGAATTGGGAAGGAAATGCGCCCCTCCTGAGCGAGGCGGAACGTATTGCGCCGCTCCCAGAGGAAGGATGATGCATTCATGAAAGTGAGAGCTTCTGTCAAGAAAATCTGTGACAAGTGCAAGATTATTAAAAGAGAAGGGGTAATTCGCGTCATCTGTAAAAACCCCAAACATAAACAGCGACAAGGATGATCCTTGTCCGATTTCAGGTTGCGGTAATAATCAGAACCGCCGCATCCGGCTGTGGCTAAACGGAGGGAATGTCTTGGCAAGAATAGCGGGCGTGGACCTGCCGCGCGATAAGCGCATAGAATACGCACTTTGCTACATATACGGCATCGGATTATCGAGTGCTAAGAAGATTGTCGAGCAGGCGAATATCAATCCGGTAACTCGTGTTCGGGATTTAACGGAGGCTGAAACCAGTCGACTGAGAGAGATTCTGGAGCGCGAATATCGCGTGGAAGGTGATCTTCGACGGGAAGTCTCATTGAATATCCGCCGATTGGTGGAGATCGGATGCTATCGCGGAATAAGACATCGACGCAGTCTTCCAGTACGCGGTCAGAGAACCAAAACCAACGCGAGAATTCGCAAGGGTCCGAAACGAACGATTGCCGGAAAGAAAAAGGCGGGCAAGAAGTAGCTATCAGACCGATCGCCTCCTTTGCGTATGGGCGGGCGAACAGAGAATCTCAGGAGTAGGATAAGGAATGGCCAATAAAAAAACAACCGGCGCGGCAACCCGCCAGAAGCCGAAAGTGAAGAAAAACATCGCGCAAGGGGTGGTGCACATCCAGTCGACATTCAACAATACCATCGTCACCATCACCGATGTGCGAGGTGAAGCGATTTCATGGTCCAGCGCGGGATCAAACGGTTTCAAGGGAACGAAAAAGGGCACCCCATTCGCAGCGCAATTGGCGGCGGAAACCGCAGCTCGCAAGGCGATGGAGCACGGTTTGCGCAGGGTGGATGTCATGGTGAAGGGCCCGGGATCCGGGCGCGAGACCGCAATCCGCTCCCTGCAAGGGGTGGGGTTGGAGATCAGTATGATCAAGGATGTCACACCAATCCCGCATAACGGTTGCAGACCGCCAAAACGCAGAAGAGTTTAATACGTATTGGAAGCGTAACTTCCAAAAAACACCACAACACAAATGCGAGGGAGGATGAAGCGCACAGCCGTGTAAACTCCCAGCCCGAAAGGGTCGCTTACTGGAGAATCCAGAAGGAGCATTTTTCAGAATGGCTATCAATTCAGATCCTCGGTGTCGCCAATGCAGGCGCGAGGGTGACAAGCTTTTCCTCAAGGGGGTCAAATGCGAGAAGCATTGCACCTTGGACAAGGAACGACGCCGTAAGCCGCCGGGACAGCATGGCGGAAACGTAATCCAAAAGAAATTAACGGAATACGGTGTGCAGTTGCGCGAAAAACAGAAGTTACGGCGCATCTATCGTGTATTGGAAAGTCAATTCCGCGCCTATCTGCAGGAAGCCGAAAGACGCAAAGGGGTTACCGGCGAAAATCTGTTGCAGTTGCTTGAGATGAGGCTGGACAACGTGATCTACCGACTTGGCTTGGCGGATTCTCGCGCACAGGCGAGACAAATGGTGAGCCATCGCTTTTTCACTGTCAACAATCGACGCACCAATATCGCATCCTACCAAGTTAAGCCGGGCGATGTGATCGCGATTCATGAAAGCAAAAGCCAAACGGATATCATCAAGGAGATGCGGGCGAAAATTCACACACGAAGGTTGCCTGAGTGGCTTCGGTTCAATTCCAATGATATGGTTGGCGAAGTGGTGGCTCCCCCAACTAGGGACCAAATTGACACGAGCGTGCAGGAACAGTTGATCGTTGAGTTCTATTCGCGCTAATCCCCCGAGGGAGAGTAAGAGGGCGACAGGGCGATACAAGCGGTTGTATCTCTTTTCCCCCGTATTCGGTATAGAGGATAAATATGGATCAAACACTGCCACAAATAAAAATATTGGAAGAGAAGGATTCCACATTCGGCAAGTATGTTGTGGAGCCTCTTGACCGTGGTTACGGTTCAACGCTGGGTAATGCCCTACGAAGGGTGATGTTGTCTTCCATAGAAGGCGCCGCGATAACTTTCGTCAAAATAGACAAGGTGTTGCATGAGTTCTCGACTATCCCGGGCGTAAAGGAGGACACCACGGAACTCCTGCTGAACCTTAAAAATCTGTATGTCAAAGTGGAACCGTCCGCTTCGGGGAAATTCGAACCCAAGACGCTTTCCATCCACAAGAAGGGCGAAGGAAGAGTCACCGGGGCGGATGTGCAATGTCCGGAAGACGTCATGGTGGTGAACCCGGAGGTCTATTTGGCGACCATCTCGGACGAGAACTCCTCGCTGGACATGGAGATGACTGTCGAGATGGGCAAGGGGTATGTTCTGCCGGATAAGCAGGATCGTCGCGTTACGCAACCTATCGGGGTCATCCCATTAGGGGCCAGTTTCACTCCGGTGCGCAAAGTCAACTACACCGTTGAAGCCACTCGCGTGGGGTTCAAAACGGATTACGACCGGCTTATACTGGAAGTCGTCACCAATGGCACAATCACCCCGCAGTTGGCTGTGAGCCGCTCTGCGGAAATACTCTTGGATTATTTCCGACTGTTTATGGATTTCGTCGGCAAGAGAGATATCGATTCCGCATCGAAACCGATAAAGGATGAAGGAGGCGCCATTGTTAGACCGCCGGTGCCGGATGCGCGCATCGAGGAACTGGACTTCTCCGTGAGAACCTACAATTGTCTGAAAAAGGCGAATATTCTCACAATCGGGGAATTAACTCAGCATACCGAGAACGATTTAATGCAGATCAGAAACTTCGGTAAAAAATCGCTCTTGGAGGTCCGCGAGAGGCTGGGGAAATTGGATCTGGAATTGAAAGGCGGAAACGTCATCGCAATCGGCCCCGAGGAGATGGAGAATGAAGCCAACTCGGATAACGACGAAGAGGAGACCGCTCCTACGGTTGCAAACGGAATCGGGGCTGAAATCGTATCCGAGACCACCGCACAATCCGAGGGGGAGGAGAATCCGGACAAGCCGGAGGGAAACGACGAGCCCACCCCGGAACCTCGGAAAGCAAAACGAGGCAGAGCCTCATCCCGATCCGTATCGAATGATAATGCGTAGTTAACAAAGGTGATTGCATCATTCGTCAAACATCAAGGCGGCATTTCGGATTTGAGTATGAATGCCCTGGTTTGTTTGACATTGAATCGCCTAGATAGAGAAAGGATAGTGCCATGCGACACCGCGTAGCGGGACGCAAATTCGGTTTGCCAAGCGATCAGCGACGCGCTCTTCTCAAAGGGCTGGTTCGTTCTCTGTTCGCATACGATAAGATCATCACAACCGAAACACGCGCAAAGGATGTAAAACCCATAGCGGAGAAACTTATTACAACCGCGAAGAAAAACGATATTAACGCCAGACGACAGGTTCGGCGCTACGTGGACGCCAATGTGTCCGCCTTCGCCATCAACTCTGAAAATGGAAAATTGACTGCAAATCCGGACTATGTTCCAGCACGGCTTTTCAATGTTATCGCCCCGAGATACAAGAACCGTCCCGGCGGGTATACCCGTATTGTGAAACTGCGCGCTCGGCGTGGCGACGGGGCGCCAATGGTTCTTCTCGAACTGGTCGAGGGCGAGGATGTCGCTCCAATCGCACCGGAGAGTGCGCCGGTTGTGAAGACTCAACGCGGTCTGTTTAAAAGGAAACGGTAAAGCGTCCCTTCCGCAAATTATAAAAAATGCGTCATTATCGAGCCACGGTTGAGTACGACGGAACGGACTTTGCGGGGTTTCAGCTTCAATTGAATCAGCGCACCGTGCAGGGTGATTTGGAGGAGGCGCTCCTTAAGCTCACAAAAAACATGGTGCGAGTGCACGGAGCGGGCAGAACGGACAGCGGGGTCCATTCCGTCGGGCAGGTGATAAGTTTCAAAGCGGATACACGCATACCTGTGGAAAGAATCTCTTTCGCGATGAACAGTGTTTTGAAGCCGGATGTAAGAGTTCTCTCCGCCGAGGAGACCGATGAACGATTTCACGCTCGTTTCAGCGCAGTGTCAAGAACGTATGTGTATTTGATACTCAACCGCCCGGAACCGACCGCCTTATGGCGAAGATACGCACTTCATTTCGCCAGTCCATTGGATATTGGGTTAATGCGTGAAGTTACGAATTCGATCCTTGGAACGCACGATTTTAGCTCCTGGGCGAATTCAATTAAGGAAGCCAACGGTACCGTAAGAACGGTGCGCCAATTTCATATCCGCCGCGTGCGTGAGTTTGTTCTAATCCATATCGAGGCGAACGGATTCCTTCACGGAATGGTGCGCAATTTGGTCGGGGCTTTGTTGGAAGTCGGTGCGGGCAAACGAGCTCCCGAGGATATCGAGAGGATCACCGCTTGCAAGGACAGACGTTGCGCCGGTCTCTGCGCACCCGCGCATGGTCTCTGCTTGGTTAAAGTGAAATATTGAGGATGTCACGCCTCGAACGACATTGGAGATTGAGATGAAAACCTATACCGTAAAAAAAGATCAAATAGTACGCAGTTGGTATCTGGTGGACGCTGCGGACCGATCCATGGGACGTGTCGCGGTGGATGTTGCGAAGATACTGCGCGGCAAGCATAGGCCCACCTTCTCGCCTCACTTGGATACGGGCGATTTCGTGATCGTCATTAATGCAGCCAAAGTGAAACTCACCGGAAACAAGGCGTCCGAAAACATTTATCGCCATTCCGGTTGGCCTGGAGCTTTAAAATGGATCACACGAGGGGATGAGCTCGCCAGAAAGCCGGAAGAGGCTATGAGAAGAGTTATTCGGGGAATGTTGCCCCATAATCGCCTAGGCGATGCAATGATTAAGAAATTAAAAGTATACGCCGGTCCCGATCATCCTCATGAGGCGCAAAAGCCTGTGGAGTGGACTGGACTTACCATGAAACAAGGAGAGTGAACATGCTCCCTGCAACGCGATACTACGGAACTGGGAAAAGAAAAAACGCCATTGCGCGCGTGTGGATATCACCGGGTGAAGGGAATGTCACCATCAATGACAGACCGGCTGATAAGTATCTAGGTCGGCTTGTGCTCAAACGCTTGGTGGAGCAACCCTTCGAGGTTACCGAGACCTTGGGCAGATACGATGTTTTCGCCAGATGCAAAGGCGGCGGAATCAGCGGCCAGGCGGGCGCAATCCGTCATGGTATTAGCAAAGCGCTATTGGAAGCTAGCCCCGATCTGCGTCCGATTCTTCGAAAGCTTGGATTCCTCACCCGCGATCCGCGCGTGAAAGAGAGGAAGAAATACGGTCGCAAGCGTGCGAGACGCGGTTTTCAGTTCAGCAAGCGATAAAGAGCATCCTGTTACAGGTTGCCTGTTTCAGAGGATGCATGTGTTGATAACAGAGGACGTTTGGGTGTTCCTTGCGCATTTTCGTGGGAACTCCCGCGTCCTTTTTTGTTCCTATCATTTTTGATTTTGGCGCGTATCATCCGGCATTCACCGTGTAACCTTGTGAAAACAGAGGTAAAATATAGGTTGGAAATGAAGTGAAAATACGATGAACTTACGGACTTCCTTTGCAGGCGCGGGGCGGCACGATGCTCCTGTCTGGATGTGATGAATTGGTGAATTAATCGGAGAACGCCATGCGACTCAATAACTATTTGAAAAGTAAGATACATCGAGCGATCGTTACGGAAGCGGATGTGAATTACAACGGCAGCATCTCCATCGATGCGGATCTGATAAAACGCGTGGACCTCTCGCGGGGGGAGTTGGTGCATGTGTGGAATGTGGATACTGGCGCCCGATTTGAAACCTATGTTTTGGAGGCTCCGGCGCATAGCGGCACGATCTGTGTGAACGGCGCAGCCGCGCGCTTGGTAAATCCCGGAGACAAAGTGATTATCGCGGCGTTTGCGTTATCCGACGAGCCCATTATCCCAAAGATAATTTTGGTGAATGAGAAGAATCAATTTACCGAGAATATCGTATGGGAATGAACGCAGGATGGTCATCTTGCATTTGGAACTTTCGCTTGACAGATTGGAAGGATTACGATAATATTGCAGTACATACAAAACAGGGGTTCACTAAAAAGTTGATGAGAAGAGAGGCTATGCTGTTTTGGATGGTTTTGCAAATGATGCGTTGATTAAATCATAGAGAAAACGGAGTGGGTAGATGGATGCTTTACGCGTATTAATCGCTGAAGACGAAGCCTTGACTCGAACAATTTTGCGCGCACGATTGGAGAAACTCGGGCATCAAGTCGTAGCGGAAGCTGAAAACGGTGTGCAAGCGGTGGAAGCGGCGCGTATACATAAGCCCGACGCCATTATCATGGATATCCGAATGCCGGAGATGGATGGCATCGAGGCGGCACGGATTATTATTGGCGAGGAGCCCTGCGCCATCTTGTTTCTCACGGCTTACAGCGAGGATACGTTGGTGGAGCAGGCTGGCGAGGCGGGCGCCCTTGCATATTTAATGAAGCCGTTTCGTAAGGAGGATTTACAGCCTGCTCTGGAGGTGGCGGTAAAAAGGTTCCGCCAACTGTCCGCGCAAAGTCAGGAGATCCAGGATCTGAAGGAGGCTCTGGAGACGCGTAAACTCATCGAGCGCGCCAAAGGCATTCTAATGGACCGCCACGGTTTGAAGGAGGATGAAGCCTTCAAGCGGATTCATTTCCAAGCTCGTAATCAAAACAAGAAAATGCGCGATATCGCTCAGAGCATTATCACCGCCTCCGAATTGATATAGGCATCACGAGGAAGGAGCCTCAGGCAAACGCCCGTCGCAATGCGCACGGGCGATTTCTTGAATCCCTGAAATCCGCAGTATGAAGCGCTTAAAGCTGATTCATATCCCTATGTTGACGTGCGCCTTTCTTTTCAATCTCGCCTCTGTGCGAGCGCAAGTGAAAGATATCGCGCTGAATAGAACACAGAAACAGGGAGGTTTGATCGTCACCCTTCGGAAAGTTACTTTGATTCCTCGGCGTAACGGCGAGATGTCCGTTGGCTTCACCTTCAAGGTTACAAACAAAAACGGGAAGCCCTGCGCAAAATTGAAAAACGTGCGTGTTTATATCAAGGAATTACGTGCCTATACCTATCCCGGCACCGGGGAGCCTCAATTCATAGAACCCACGATCCTCCGCCCCGCGCTGTTGGGGATATCCCCCAACGCAGTGGATAAAATACACACCATTATGCTTGAGTTTCGGGAGGGAAATCCTCCTCCTTCCTGTGCCTGGAAAAACATAGGCGTGGTGAAGTATGATCAGACATTCCCATCCAAGTATCTTTATCACGGTAAAACCTCCGCCGCACAATTGACAAATGTGGCTTTCGGATCATCAACATCCCTGTTAGGGGATCGTGCGATCTCCGTGGTACGCGCCACCGTTTGGGAAAAGTCCTTTGTACCCGGACTGGTGGGTGACGGAATGGTGATTGCGTCAGGGAGGGGCTTGGTCCCATTGAGTTGCACCGTGCAACGACAAGGCGCCTTTGCGAAATATGTTTCGACACTGCAGATCCAAAACGGCGTTGGCTCCTCAGTCAGGGTGGACGTAAAATACTATTCATCCGCTGAAGTCCATAAATCCCTGAAAGAATACCGATTCCGGTTCGCCAATATAAACCTCAAGAGATAATCGCACTGTTCCTATGGTGCGGCGCTCGAATCTGCAGGTATGCGAGTTCAGAGGAGAAGGTTCAACGACGAAAAATTACCGATAGATATGAAATCCGATATTCAACAAAACAAAGATAATCCGCCCGAGATTGACAAGGACATTCAATCAGATAGTATTAGGAACATCAAACTCCTCGGTGTCGCTCTTGATATCCTCCTGTTAACGGTACTTTTCCTTTGGACTATTAAAACGGTTATGCCTTACGCTCAAGGGGATTTGTGGCTGGATGAATCGGATTACGCCGGAGCGTCGCATTATGGATTTCAGGTGAATAGATGGGACACTCCTGATCCGAAAGACCCCGCCAGGTTGATGCGTCTTCGCCATTTCCACGCTCCCTTTGTTCCCGACCTCATTGAGCTAACAACGAAATTCGGTGTGTCGGACCGCGTTTTCAGATTCCCCGCGATGATTGCCGGCGCACTTTCGGTGTGTATTATCTATCTTTGCGGCTTGCTGCTTTTCACCCCGCGCACGGAAGCCGAGTTGCATTTAACATTCAAAGCTCGAGTGGTGGGCGACATCTTACCTGCCAAGCTGGTCTCCCTTGCATGCGCCCTTATAGTGATGTGGGCTCCCGCATGTGTGCGCGCCTTTACGCATATGCTGCCTTGGGCGTTTATCATCCTGTGGATGTTATTGATGGTCTACTCGCTCCTACTAATCTATCACAGCGGAAGGTATGCTTGGGTTATCCTAACGGGCGCGGCTGTGGGGATGATGTTTGTGACCTCGGAATACTTTTTCCCATGCATTCTCGCTTTGGGACTTATTCCGGTTGTTCTAATTGGGGAGGAAGCGATCAGGCGACGAACCATGATCATTGACTGGCGAGGCCTGTTGTCATGGAGGAAGGCGATATTATGGGGCGCTGGAGCCATGGGAGTGTATTTGATGATCTCCTGGGTTTTCTGGCCCGCAGGTTTAATGGGTGATTCTTTTAGGATGCTGATGCACTATGTTCGCATGGCGCACGATGTCTGGCCGGTAGTGATAGCCGGGGTTCATTATCAGCGCGCTCCCAAATGGGCTTACGCCTATTGGTACTGGGTGGATTTCAAAATATTCTTCCTCCTCTACGCCGCCGGATTGATGACAACCTTATGGATTGTGCTGAAGGGCAGGGCGAACCGCAGTCTGCTGGCGTTGTTCACATTCACCGGTGTTGTGCTCTTCACGGCGCATCGCTCGCACATCATCGGTCCGGAATACCTCGCCCACGCACTTCCGTTGATGTCCTTGCTTGGGGGATATTTCTTTGTCTCTCTTCTGCGTCTTTACAAGCCCCTAGGCGTGGTGATGATCGTATTGTTTTGCATCCTGGGATATGTTAAACTCGGAAAGGCGGAGATATCGGGTCTGGGCGTAAGAGCGAGAGAGCCTAGATGGTCATTGGCTGCGAAGTATATCGCCTCGCATTGGAAGCCAGGTTATTCCGTATTAGCTCCGGCGTATGCCTCGGCCGCGCGATGGTATCTTCTTCATTACGCTGGAATACCCGCAAAATCATGGCAGGTTCAGGCTTTGCCGGAAACACCTCCGAACATGGATCGCGACTCATTGGAGCATCGTCGCGTGTTGCTCCATGATATTCTTGACGGTGTTTATCATTATATCGCGGTTGGCAGCGAATTCAGCGACGACAAAAGCGTGGATCCCACCATCCGCCGCATCCTCTATAATCCAAAAAAACCGTGGAGGATTGTGTGGAAAAGCCCGGAGTTGCCAGGAAAGGAGAGCCGTCTGGTAATATATGAATGCCCCGATGGTGTGTCAACCAAATCGCCATTGCCATTTCCAGCCGGCGGTATCAGTCCAACACAACTCTTAAATAAACTCCAATCGAAAGAACAACATGATCGTTAACTCTCAACATACATGGAAGCTAGCCGCGATTGATCTTGATGGCACGCTTCTAGATGAGCATCATCGCATCCCCTCCAGAAACAGAGCGGGGATTCGATTGCTGCAAAATAAAGGCGTTCGATGCGTGATCGCCTCCGGGCGGATGCATGAAGCCACGGTGAGTTTCGCGGATGAGCTAGGATTGAAAGAGCCCATCATCTCCTATAACGGCGCGATGGTCAAGGACCCGGTCACGAACGAGATATGGCGTCACATAACGATGCCCGCGTCATATGCCGAAGAGATAACGCGATTTTGCCTTGAAAACGGATATCACTTGAATTACTACCTGAACAGCCGCCTGTACATTCGGGACATGAACCCATGGGCGAAACTCTACCTCGATCAAACCAATTCCCCGTATGAGATATTGCCTGATTTCGAATCCTTGTATGGTACCTCGCCAACCAAGCTGATATTAATCAGTTCTCCGGACGAGACGAACAGATTACTGCCGCAGTTCAAGGAGAAATACGGGGATCGTCTCTACATCACCAAAAGCAACCCGGAATATCTTGAGTTTATGAACCCCGACGCCACGAAAGCCAGCGCCCTGGAATATCTCGCGCATCGTCTCGGTGTGGCGCGTGAAGAGGTGATCGCGTTCGGAGATGGGGGGAATGATTTGCCAATGATTCAGTGGGCGGGAATGGGTGTCGCGATGTACCAAGCCCGTGCCGCCGTCAAGGAAGCTGCGGATTGCATCGCGCCACCGGAGACGGAGGGCGGTTTGGGTGCGTTCATCGAGCAACTATTCTCATAGGCGAGCAATTAATTCGAGTTCCGAATCCAGAAACGCCTGACTTATACCGATAATCTTAGCATCAAAGAAAGTTTCAAGGGGATGCGCATAGTCTTTTCGCACCTGCCTTTTCAGAAAAGGGATATGCCATTCACCTCCATCGGAGTGAGATATGTCGGTATTACCGAGACCGGATGGCGATAGGGATTACTCTCGGGATCGCCTCAATGGACCCTTCCCGCATCTATCCTTTAACGAAGACCCAGGAGCTGTAAACACTCTTTTTGAAACGATGGCGCCGGAATCGCTTGTATTGATGGTGCGATTTCCCGTCGTCACCTTTTCCGCTTTTCGTTCCTCGGAAGTGATGCGTAACGCGTTCAAGTCCGTTGTGCCGGAACCAAGTGATGTGCGTATTATCCCGCATCAGCGCAATCTGTTTTCCATCATCCTCACGCCCAAAAGCGGAATACCCTTTGACGCCATGCAGGTGAATGCGTTGCTGAAGCTGTTTCAACGGGCGTTGGAGGATGTTTGCGGCTTGGCGTCGATTACGGATTCGAACCAAATCCCTGCGGTTTTACCCCTGCAGCGAGTTGGATCGGTGGAACATTTACAGCAAAACATCGCCAATTTAAACCAGCTATTGGAAACAATCGTTCAACGGAAATTCCGGATACAGTTCCAACCGATCACAAGTCTGAAAGAGCCTAAGGTTTTCGGATATGAGGCGCTGGTCCGCATGCCGCAGGATGGGATTATGAACCGTCCCGGGCTCTATTATCAGGCGGCGGATCGAGCAAGGTTGGTCTCATGGCTTGACATAGCCTGTCAGGAGAAATGTTTCGAGGAGGCTCAGAAAGCCGGAGTGAGAGACCATCTATTTATCAACATGGATGCGGAAGGGCTCTCCTACTTCGAAGTCGCCGAAAGATCCCTGAAGGAGCAAGCGGAGAGCCGAGGGATTTCACCTAGCCGTGTGGTTATTGAGATTACCGAGCGGCAAATGGTGGAGGATTATCCCAAGCTGTTGCACGATATCGAAAGGCTGCGCGAGCAGGGCTTCAAAATCGCCATTGACGACGCTGGCGAGGGCTATAGCAGTTTGCGCAGCATCGCCGATATGCTTCCCGAGTTTGTCAAGATAGATCGCGCGATGATACGCTCGATTGAAAATAACGGCGCAAGGCAGTCGTTATTGCGATCCGTGGTCGATTTTTCGGAGCGAATCGGCGCACAGGTCATTGCGGAAGGCGTCGAGACCCGCGATGAGTTGGATTGCGTCATGGATCAAGGGGTGACTTTGGTTCAAGGGTACCTGCTTGGCAAGCCAAATGACGGATTCAGGGGGGTGCGCCGAGAGATGAGAGAGTATGTTTCTAAAAGGCGTGAAACAATCAATCGTCGTAAAAGCTCATTTTCATATGCGATTTCCGATATCAAGTTAAACGGAGTCACCTTCACCTTGGATACGCCATCCGAGCAGATCCTGAACAAGATACAAAAAAACCCAGATTTGGAGAGTGTCGTACTTCTGAATGAGGGGCGTATCGAGGGGCTGCTCATGAGGGAGGATGTCATGAGACATTACGATGGCGGTAAAACCGATGCCTCCGAGGTTCTTCTGAAAGCATTGGATCGAAAGCCGATGATTGTGGATAAGAGCGAAAGCATCGAAAGCGTGGCGCAAAAAATGGCTCTCAGACCCATTCATCGAAGCCACCACGATGCGTTAGTCGAGGAGAATGGGCTCTACGTGGGAAGAATCCCAGTCAGAGTTATTTTACGAGCCCTTGCGGAACAGTCAAAACAAAACTCACTCCACTCCTAATTGCGTATTTCGCATATGAGTGTGAATATGGTAATCCGGGAGGGATTTCCCCACCCGGATTATTTAACGCTTAGGATCTCGTAAACTACGTCGCCCCCAGGGGTGCGAACCGTAACCGTATCGCCCGATTTCTTTCCCATCATCGCCTTGGCTACCGGGGATTGCGCGGAAATCAAATTCTTGATTGGATCCGCTTGAATCGCATCCACGATTGTAAATTCCCACTCCTCATCCTCGCCATCCTCCTTTACCACCACCTTCGAACCCAGCCCGATTCCGTCTCCGTTTACGGTCTCATCCGGCACGACTCTGGCGATCTCGAGGGTTCTTTCCAACTCGGCAATGCGACCGTTTAATATACCCTGTTCTCGGCGGGCAGCATGGTATTCGAAATTCTCGGAGAGATCCCCGTACGCTCTGGCTTTGCGAAGCGCCTCGGCGATTTCAGCGCGTTTGACCGTTTTAAGGATTTCCACATCCGCCTGTAATTTTTTGTAGCTACTTTCCGTTAATATGATCTCGTCTGGCATTGGGTGCTTATTACTCCCTTATGATTAACGAACCTCCCGACAGGGGTGAGGTTTGAATGAGACGTTCTGTTAAAACCTAAAATACCATAGGAGTTTGGTAGGTGTCAACCGATAACCTCTGTTTTCATCCCTCTCTTCCGCAAAGCTCTGTTATCATGGAAGCCCTCATCCGCGTTGATAACTTTTTTTACAGTACGGGAAAAAAATCGTTATATTTCGGGAACAATGTGGAATGAATAGGATGAGACGGACATTCAATGAATACCAAACGGATTTGAGGCGTGCATCAAGCCATGCCGAATTGCACACGGATCGGCGATCACAAGGAGAGGAAGGGGCTATGCAACACGAAGAAAACACTCGCTTGAAGATCGTTCGTTTGATAGAACCCGCATTATGCATTTCCTGTCGGTTTTCACGAGTTGCGACGGTTGAGATGCAGGATGACACGGTGAGGAAGATGATGCACTGCATGCGTTTGGATTGCGATAACTGGCAAATGGAGGATTTCGAGGATAGGCCGCGAAGCATATGCGATTAGATTTTTGTTGAGAAGAGAGACAATAACCTTGGGCTCGTCCGTTTATTTGGACGGGCTCCTTTTTTTCTCCTCGGCGCTATCCTTCCATTGTTTCCTCCTCCATTCTCCGAAAATATGGTTGATATGATTCCGTAATATTGAAAAAACCGTACCTCCAACCGCTTGGATATGGTAGCGGAGGCCTTTATTTCTTTGTCATGGAACGCCTCCGATCATTGGGATGCGGACAAGCAAATTCCACAAGCCATCCTCGCTTTCCTTCATGAGCTTACCGGGACATGTCTGAATGACAAGAAATTGCTTGAGTTCAAAACGAACTTGGAAACTTCACCCGTGGATAAGATTTTTATTGCGGAATGGTTTCATAATATATACAGTGAGTTGGGTCTATAAAAGCTTATTTGAAAGGAAACGGAGTAGATCGCATGACAATGAAACTTAGGGATTATGAACAGCAAATCAACCGAAGGGATTTTATCAAGGCTGCAGGCTTGGCGACCGCCACTGCGGCGTTCAGTTCCGTCACGCTGGCCGGAAAAGCTGCGAACGATGGACAGAAGATAGTCGTCGCCTTGGTGGGGTGCGCTCACATTCACACACCTAGCTACGCAGGTTATTTGGCTAGTCGCCCGGATGTGGAAGTGAAGTATGTGTGGGACCACGACGCTTCGAGGGCTGAGCGATATGCAAATCAACTGAAAAGCAAACCTGTTTCCGATTTGAACGTGATTTGGAAAGATCCATCCGTCAAAGGGGTGGTCATCTGCTCCGAAACAAACCGACACAGGGAGCTTATCCTTGCCGCAGCGCACGCCGGAAAGGATATCTTCGCCGAAAAACCCTTGGGAGTAAACGCCAAGGAGGCTTTTGAGATGGCGAAAGCCATGGAGGATGCCAAGGTGAAGTTCACCACCGGCTATTTTATGCGATGCGATCCCAAGCACCTATTCCTAAAGGATCAGGTGGACAAGGGGAATTTCGGTAAAATCACTCGCATTCGCGGGTCGAACACTCACAATGGTTCGCTGGGCGGATGGTTTGACGGGGAATATCGTTGGATGGCTGATCCAAAGATTGCGGGCGTTGGAGCTTTCGGGGATATGGGAACGCACTCTCTCGACTTGATGATGTGGTTGATAGGGGATGTCTCCATGGTGACAGCCGATATCAAAGCGGTGACTCATCGTTACGGGGATTGCGATGAGACGGGAGAGGCGCTTCTTAACTTCAAAAACGAGGTGATCGGCACTCTCGCCGCAGCGTGGGTGGATATCGACAACCCCGTTTCCTTGCTGATTAGCGGCACGGAAGCGCATGCCGTCATCTTCAAAGGGGAACTCTATTATAACTGTCCGAAAGTGCCGAACGCCTCCGGCCAGGCGCCATGGACCGATCTACCTCCGGGGTTGCCTGAGCCGATCGCGCAATTTTTGGACGCCGTGGCGGGCAAGGATGTAACCACGCTTGTTACTCCGTATGAAGCGGCAACACGGGTAAGTGTGATGGAGGCGGCGTATAAAGGGTCCAAACAACGCGCTTGGTTTCGCCCCGCAACGGCATAGTCAAGCTGATGTTGCAATGCATAAGCCAAAAGCCCAAGGACCTGACGCCTTGCGCTTTTTGCGCCTGTTAATGAACCGGATTTGGCGGGGGATTGGTTAGAGTGATGGCTTTCTTATCCGCTTGCGAAGCAACCCCAACCTCCACCACACGCGGGAAGGCTTGATAGTAATCCCGTGAGACGATTTGTTTGCTTACGAGTTTGCCGTACTCGTAAACATATCGAACAACCGTGACACGATGTCCGTATTTGCCATCGTCGACCACCTTGGTCTTGTTGGGTGGTAAAGAGGTGGAATGCACGATTTCCAAAGGGGGTTTCCATGAGGAAACCTGGGTGCGAACAATCTTCACAGCCATTCCGGGTGGTTTGCGCCCGTATATTCGCATTGTCACTCTGCCGTCCGCGCCGCTGGCGCAAATGAGCAAAGGACCTTTTGTGTTGTTCTTGAATTTCAAATCGATGGAACCGTAGGATACGGTGGCGTCGCGTCCTGCGGGCAGATAATGGACTGGAAATGCGTGATGAACGCGCTCCACGATCTGCAGATTGCTTAGCAACGCCGCATTATACAACGTGCTGGAGACCTGACACACCCCTCCTCCCATTCCGGGTAGCAGTTTGCCTCGAATGATGACAGGAGCGATGCGGAAACCCGCCTCCTGATCCCTCGGTCCCACAACATTGTTGTAAGAGAAGACATCCCCCGGTTTCAATAAGGTTCCGTTTATTTTCCTGCAGGCAATCAGTATGTTATCTCCGCGGTTGCCAGGTTCATAATAATGCGTGGAGTAATGCCCTAGCTCCGTGAGGTCCTCGGGAAGATCCTTGGAAGTGATATGGGGTTGCGTGATCGTAAGCGGAAGCTCTAGCGATTCGTGTGCGGGCGCATCCTGTGAGTGCCGTATGAGTTCCACTGCGGTGTTTAAGTTCAGAGTTCTGCCGTACCTGTCCGGAATGATTTTGAATCTCTCGCCATCCGGAATGAATCTCGCGTTTCGACTGGCCACTTGCACATGGGGTAGTATCCGATTCTTGAGATAGTGGAGACATTTCTGTTCGTTAAAAGTCCAGATAATCGGGATGCTGGTTGGCTTGGGATGAGAGACAACCGCAACTATCTTAGCGCCCAATCCCTGTTTGTTTGATTCGGACAAGGCGTTTGTCAGCATGGAGTTCAGGTCTATATCCAGTCCTACATCCGACAATGTGGGTTGCCAGCTCATCTCGTGCGTCGGAGATAGTCTCACTCTGAGAGTAAGCAGCGAGGAGATTTGCAGCGTGCGCCAAGGTTTGAGCAGTTCCATAGCCTCATCCAAAGTCTTGCCGCCGATATCAATTCCCCCGATACTGGTCCCGTCCGGAAGCGTGTTACTTGGCTGCTGTCGGAACGCTGCGAGAGTCAAGACCCCTATAATCAATAACAATCCAAAAGTGACAGCCGACCATTTATACGAACTCGATTTCCTCATCCTCACGTATTGATTCACTTTCTCCGCTTGAAGAAAAACCGCCGCCAATCACGCCCCTAAACGGAAGGAGCTTCTCTTATCTGGAATCCGTTTCAGGATGAAAGACGTTAGGGTCATCGAACGGATGGGTGTGTTGCTCCAATTTCTCAATCTGTTGTTCGAGCAATTCCACCCTCTGTCTAAGCTCCCGAATCACTTCGTCCTGAGGATCCACCTTGTTGATCGTGTTGTCCATGACAATCGCATCGGACATCACTCTGCGTCCATTACGCGCCACTATTCTCCCCGGTATCCCGACAACGGTGCAATTGTCGGGAATATCTTTGTTCACCACCGCGTTCGCACCGATCTTGCAGTTGTCGCCTATGGTAATAGCCCCGACAATCTTCGCCCCCATACCGATGAGCACATTATTTCCAATCGTAGGATGACGTTTGATCTTTTCGAGGCTCGTGCCTCCGAGTGTCACTTCGTGATACATCAAAACATCATCGCCTATCTCGGCGGTCTCTCCGATCACCACGCCTGCGCCGTGATCGATAAAAAATCTCCTCCCGATTTTTGCACCCGGATGGATTTCAATTCCTGTCAGGAATCTGCTGAACTGAGAAAGGCAACGAGCGAGATATTTCCAAAACTCCCTCGGAGGCATGCGTGTGATCCATAACTTATGCGCCATCCGATGCATCACAAGAGCTTGCCAACCGGGGTAGGTTAGGATCACCCAGATGTTGCGTGCAGCCGGATCACGATTTAATATTGTCTGAAAGTCTTCTCGCAAGCGAGAAAACACTTTGCTCTCCTTCTTTATCCATCGTATAGGATACGATGGCGATAAATGATTAGCATGTCAAATCGTTATGATTGAATATTTTAGCGCCTTTTGAACACTGCATGTTACATCAACTTAAACTTATATACGCATAAACCTCGGGAGATAACATACGCTTTTAATCCAAATATGGATTGTGTCGGGATTTGTCTCCTTCCATGCGGATAAGGAACATATCGAATGTTCTTGAAAACGACGTTGCTTAGCTGTATTTCACGCGTTTATCGGTTGTTTAACGGTGCAAATCATTCCATGTTCCCGGATTCCCGATATCGATACAGCGCGGTTTCATGCACTGTCTTCACAGGTATGCCACTCTCCTTGGCGATCCTTCTGACATCCTCGAATTCCGGCATGACGTTCAGCGCCTTCTCACCCTGATAGGCGATCTTCATCCGAACATCCCCCCAGGGAGTTGAGACTTTCCTAATATCCCGTTTCAAACAATATCGATCCAAGAGGGTGCGTCGAACGCCGATGGCGCTGCTCTCCTCGAATATGATCCTCGCGCAACTCTCCTCCAAAACTGGCGGGCAGATGACATTCAACAAAACGCCAGGTCTATTCTTTTTCATGTAAACGGGGGTCAGGAATACATCCAGCGCTCCTCCTTCAAACAGACGTTCCATCAGTGGTGCGTAAAATTGCGGGGAAAGATCGTCTATGTTCGTCTCCAATAAGGCGATCTTATCCGTGGGTAATTTCGCAGGTGCGGATTCGCCTATCGTCACCCTTAAAAGGTTGGGTCGATCGTTGAAATCCCTTTTGCCTGCGCCGTACCCGGTTTGTCGTGCGTGGAATTCACCGTATCCGACTTCGCGCTGAGCCAAGGTGGTTATCAGCGCCGCTCCAGTCGGAGTCACCAATTCGCCCTCCACATCTTGGTGAATGACGGGGAATCCCTTCACCAACTCCAGCACTGCGGGCGCGGGAAGCGGAATAATTCCGTGTGCGCATTCAATGAACCCTCGCCCCATCGGCAAGGGGGATGATCGAATTACGTCCACTCCAAGCATTTCCAATGCGAGGCAGGATCCCACGATATCCACAATGGCGTCAATGGCGCCCACTTCATGGAAATGGATTTTGTCGGGCGTGGTTTGATGCACGTTCGCCTCTGCGTCCGCCAACCTGCGAAACACTTGCAGGGATTGGGACTTAACCCTATCGCTCAATTCGGATTGGGAGATGATTCCCTCTATTTCCGGGAGATGTCTGCCATGCCTTGGCGGTTCAGCTAACTCGACGGTGACGCTCACGGCGCCGATACCGCTTTTTTGCACCTGTTTCGTCCGCATGCTCCAACCGGGCAGTTTTAACTTGCCCAATTCGGAGATTAAGGTGTCCGTATTCACTCCGCAAGCGATTAATGCGCCAAGCGTCATATCGCCGGATATGCCCGAGAAACAATCAAAATAAGCAATGATCATTTGATGCTCTCCTACAATTCATTTGATGAGTTCATCGGCGAATTCCCGTAGATTGCCCCAAATATGATCGGGACGCATGTTCGCCGGAGCATTGTCAATATCAGTCTTGGAACATACGCCGGTTAATGTCATTCCAGTCCTCACCCCAACTTTCTTCCCTAGGGCGATGTCAGTATCCAGCCGATCCCCGATAATCATGCATTCGCGTGACGGGGTGTTCGATAGCCTGAGGATTAACTCCAAAGTGTATGGTTCCGGCTTTCCTATGGTGATCGGTGTGATTCCAGAGCAGGTTTCAATAGCTGCGACGATCGCGCCGTTGCCAGGCAAAGTCCGCCCATCGGAATCGGGGTAGGTGCTATCTCGGTTTGTTGCGATAAATACGGCTCCGTCACCTATGGCGCGATGCGCTTCCGCCATCTTTTGATATGTGAACTGTCGATCCCATCCAACCACGACGTAATCAAAATGCGTCTCATTACGGAAAGGTGTTACTCTCATTCCCACCGCCGAGAGCTCCTCCTTTAGCCCTCCCTCGCCAACCACGTAAACGCGTTTGCCGATTTCGTTCCGTTCCACGAAATATCTTCCCGTCGCCCATGCGGAGGTTATGATCTCGCTTAACTCCGCGTGAATGTTAAACCGAACAAGCTTTTCCTGGTATTCCATTCGGGTTTTAGAGGAGTTATTGGTGAGGAAATAGATATTGCACCCTTTATTCCGAAGGAGCGAAATGGCTTCCGCCGCTCCCGGCAATGGGTCATCCATGCGAAATAGGACCCCATCCATGTCGAACACATAGGTTTTCATTTGTTACCAGCCTCGATGAATTTCAGTCGCCGATGGGAAAACTCTCAGCAATCACGATGCACCACATAATCCGTTAACTGCATCAAAGCTTCTCTGGCAAGGGATGGAGGGAGTTGCATCAGAGCCGATTCGGCCTGTTCACGGTGCATCAGAGCAACGGATCGAGTACGATCAAATACATTGTATCTTCTCATAGCATTTACAACATTAGCGATGGCGCTTTCATCGCACGAGCCCGCCCCGAAAGCCTGCAGGAACAGACGACGATCCGCAGAATCCGCGTCATGCATCGCCAGTAGGAAGGGCAATGTGGCCCTGCCATCGCGAAGGTCGCTGCCGATCTCCTTTCCGGTCATTTCAGGATCGCCGGTGTAGTCCAGCATGTCGTCCGCGATTTGAAATGACATGCCCAGATGATGCCCGAACTCAGCCAAAGCCGCCTCGATCATCGTGTCGGCGCCACCGACAATCGCTCCGCAACGACAACACCCCTCCACAAACACTGCGGTCTTTTTGCGAAGAATCTCAAAATAACGTTCCGAGGGAAGGTAAGGATCGCCGGTGGAAAGAATCTCCAGCACCTCGCCCTCGCTCATCTCCACGGTGATCTCCGTCATGGCGCGAATGATGCGGATGTCGTTATCCTGCACTAGAAGGCACATGGCTCGTGCGAGTAGGAAATCGCCCGACAGCACGGAGACTCCGTTGCCGAACACTGCATTGGCGGTTGCCAGTCCGCGTCGGGTTGTGGTGTTGTCCACAACATCATCATGTACCAGCGTCGCCATATGGACCAGCTCAGCCGCCGCCCCCACTTTTTCCAAGCGGTGCGCATCGGGTGTGTCATTGACCGCCTTCGCCGAAAGCGCCACCATTGCCGGGCGGATTCTTTTGCCGCCGGCTTTCAATGCGCGACCCGCCAAGGAGGATATCTGGCGAACTTCGGAAGTTATCTCCTCGGATATGCGCGCTTCTATTCTCTCCATATCGGGGCGTATCAAATCTAGAAAAGCGGTGATCTGCGTGATATTTGTGATATTAGGAATGTTTGTCATGATTTGATTCCAATATGCAGGCACACGCTGCCAAAATTCATCCCCTTCACCGTAATATTTTTCAAACCGGCAGAACCCATGATTTCAGCCAACTGCTGAGGGGTCTCAAATGCGCTTATGGAATTCGGGAGGTAGGTATACGCTTCGGGATCGCTTAACGCCCCCCCAATCATAGGAAGGATGCGTCGCTCATACAGAAGGATGAATGGTTTCCAAAATCCACTCTTTGGAGGGGTGAATTCCAAACATGCAACTCGTCCTCCGGGCTTGGCAACGCGCGCCATTTCCTGAAACGCCATTCGAATGTCTGAAACATTGCGTATTCCAAATCCCACCGTAACGCAATCGAAACTGTTATCCGCGAATGGGAGACGCAAGGCATCCCCCAGTATCATGCACATGTTTGCGTGCCTCTTTTGCGATATTTTCCGTACTCCAATCTCCAGCATAGGCAAGCAAAAATCGATACCCGCCACCCTTCCCGCCTCGCCAACGGCGTTGCGCAGATCCAGGGCGAAATCGCCCGTGCCTGTGCACACGTCCAATGCAATATCCCCTGGATGAAGGTTGACGTCATGCACCGCAACTCTGCGCCAGACTTTGTGACGTCGAAAACTAAGAATGCTATTTAAAAGATCATATCGCGAAGCGACAGAAGCGAACATATCTCGAACGTATTCCGCTTTGTCAGCCAATGTAACCGCCTTTCCCGAATAATCCTAACATATCTAAAGATGTAGCATTCATATCATCGCCGCGTAATGTCTTGCCAATTCGGCGTATCGCAAAAAAGCCCATACCCGCATGCTTGAATTCAAATCGCGTCGCATGTGGCAACAGACTGAAAAATCGGTTGATCCATGTAACATACGAATTTTGTTATATGAATTGCATCCGGAGGTGTTTGAAACCATGATGAAATCAGGCATGAATCGCATGTCTTACGCATATAACATGTCATGGAAAGCGAATATGGAGATAGCCTGACCTGTTAATTATGAAAAAGTATACCTGCTTCGTGAGATTCCGTCAACGAACGAGGGATGCGGGCCCATATGGGATGTTTTGATGGGTTTGCGCGGTAAAATATTAATACGCTTCTCGGAGCGACAATACACTTTTTCGGAGCGTTTCCATGTCGATTGATCAGCTCTGCATAAATACCATTCGAGCATTATCCATTGATGGTGTCCAAAAGGCGAATTCCGGTCATCCAGGTTTACCGTTGGGATCGGCGCCGATGGCGTACACACTTTTTTCCAAGCATCTGAAGTACAATCCCAAGGATCCTCACTGGCCGGATCGCGATCGTTTTGTATTATCGGGCGGGCATGGATCCATGCTGTTGTATAGTCTGCTTCATCTCGCCGGATACGATCTTTCCTTGGACGATTTAAAGAATTTCAGGCAATGGGGCAGCAAAACGCCGGGGCATCCGGAATACGGACTGACGCCTGGGGTCGAAACCACCACTGGTCCTTTGGGACAAGGGTTCAGCACTGCGGTGGGAATGGCGATGGCGGAGGCGCACATCGCGGCCGTATATAATCGTCCGAACCAGGAGATCGTGAACCATTACACTTATGTTTTGGCATCCGACGGAGATATGATGGAGGGCGTGGCGAGCGAAGCGGCGTCATTGGCGGGGCATCTTCGACTGGGTAAACTGATCTGTCTTTACGATAGCAATGGAATCTCCTTGGATGGAGTGTTGTCATTGAGTTTCTCGGAGGATGTGGGGAAACGGTTCGAAGCCTATGGATGGCACGTGCAAACCGTATCGGATGGAAACGATACGGATGCCATAGACTCCGCATTGAAAGTCGCCAAACAGGAAACTTCAAAGCCATCTTTGATTATTGTGAATACGATAATCGGCTTCGGCTCCCCGAACAAGCAGGGGAAGGCTGCGTCGCATGGCTCACCGCTCGGCGAGGAGGAGGTGTTGCTGACCAAGCGCAGTTTGGGAATTCCGGAGGAGCCGGCGTTTTTGGCGCCTCATGAGGTGAAGGAGCATTTCGCTCAGATCGCCGCAAATGGGATTCGAACCTACGAGAGATGGAAAAACTTGTTTAGCGAATGGGAAATCGCCAATCCCGATTTGGCCAAACAATGGAAGGAGAGCCATGCGGGAACACCTCCTGAAGGTTGGGACAAGGATATCCCTGTTTTCGGAGTGGAGGATTCGGCCGCTACGCGAGCCACCGGAGGCAAGGTTATCAACGCCATCGGTAAAAACTATCCTGCGCTTTTCGGAGGATCTGCGGATTTGAACTCCTCCACCAATACGGCGCTCAAGGGAGCGGGTGATTTCGAATCAGAGTCAAACACAGCCAAGGGCATGGAGGGATCTGTCGGCGGTGTGTGGGGATATGCGGGGCGAAACATTCATTTTGGAGTTCGCGAACACGCCATGGCTGCTGCGGCGAACGGGATCGCCCTCCACGGCGGCTTAAGGCCCTTTGTAGCCACATTTTTTAACTTCGCCGATTATTTAAAACCATCGCTTCGTCTGTCAGCTTTGATGGAGTTGCCCGTCATTTACGTCTTCACCCATGATACGATCGCATTGGGAGAGGATGGACCGACCCATCAACCCATCGAACAACTCGCCATGCTGCGCGCGACACCGAATCTGCTGGATATTCGCCCTTCGGATGCGAATGAGACCGCCGAAGCATGGAAGGCTGCGATTCAATATCACTCCGGTCCTGTTGCGCTTGTGTTAACTCGGCAGAAAACGCCAAATCTGGACCGCACGGTCTATGCATCGGCAACCGGATTGCATAAAGGCGCCTATATTCTGAAGGAGGCGAAAAGCGGAAAGCCGGATGTCATCTTGATTGGGTGTGGTTCCGAAGTGGGGTTGATTGTCGAGGCTCAGAAGGCGTTGGAGGAGAAAAATGTGGAGGTGCGCACGGTCAGCATGCCCTCTTGGCGCTTGTTTGATATGCAAACGGAGGAGTATCGACACTCCATTCTTCCTGCGGGCGTTAAAAAGCTTGCGGTGGAGGCTGCCTCGAGCATAGGCTGGCACAAGTATGTGGGGGCGGACGGTGATGTGATCGCAATGGAACGGTTCGGGGCATCCGCGCCTGCGGAAAAATTACTCCAAGAGTTCGGTTTTACCTCGGAAAACATCGTCCTTCGAACTTTGAGACTGATCGGAAGATAAGCCGATAAGTTTTCCATGCATTCGCTTAGCGAGGAAGGTGATCCCAATTCTTCTTTTTTCATCGAAGAATGGGATCGCCTTTTATTTACAACTATCATTTCCATAACGCATCTCTTTGCCCGTTCGGTTCTCTCCGCTCCTTCCAAGCGATTGCAAAGTTACTACGCGATAGCACCTGGAGCGCTTGACATGGGTGATTATCAAGCTTACCACCGAAGGTGTAATTGGCGCTAACTGATACATCTTGTGGTATATTCAAATGAGGATCATCCTGTTTGCAATTCAAATCCCTTCACGCTGTTTAGAGATAAACCATATGAAAACATTTAGGATATTAATGTCATACCGTTTCACCCAATGGCGAAACGGATTGTTTAAACGGGATAGGAGGGAAAAGACCCGTTTGGTCATAAGTCTCATTTTTTCGATGATTTTCATGTGGATAGTCTGGCTGTTCGGCACACAGATTTTTCAGGTGTTCTTCTACACTTCCGCATTTCATCCTTCGTATGGTCATGTTTTAATGAATCTGCCTTCCGTAGTCTTCTTTTTTATTTTTTGGATGCTCGCTTTATCCGCCTTATCCATCGGAATCCATAACCTGTATAATCATGAGGAGATGGCTTTTCTCTTCTCTCTTCCCGTCTCCAGACGCACCATTTTTCTCGTTCGAGCGTTGGAATCCACTCTGACGAACTCCGTTTTCTTTTTCTTCCTAGGCTTTCCGATCATATTGGCGTATGGACAGACGATGCACCTGCTTGGGATATGGTACATCATTCGGATCATCCCCGCTCTTGTATTATTTATACTTTTCCCCACTCTGCTCGGTTTGCTAGCAGCGTGCGTGCTTATGAGACTGCTACCATCCAACAAGACCCGGGATATATTCGGCGCCCTCGGTATCGCCATCTACACCCTCGCATACCTGCTTTTCAGCATCTTTGCGAGAGGAATGGATGACAGAGTGAGGATGATGAACCTTACGGGGCGTTTTGCCGAAATAACGAAGTCCTCCATTTATCATTTCGGACCTTGGGGCTGGACGGGTAGTGTCGTTGCAGGAGGCGGAGGAATATTTCCATTGTTGTGGTTACTGATCGTCGCAGTCTGTTTTTACGCTGTGGTCACATGGGTGATAGATCCGGTATACGGCGAGGGATGGCATCAAAACCAGGAGTTGGCGGTGGGTAATGGAGGAGCGAGAAGGCGTGTGATAAAGGAGCGTGGACGTAAAGGAGTACTGCAAAAGTTTCTCGGTCGTCCGGTATACGCCATATTCCTCAAGGACCTGCTTAGCCTCAAAAGAGATATGCGTCAACTCTCGATGCTTCTCATCCCCATCGCGATCATGTTCATCTACATCTTCAATTTGCGCACGGGTTGGGACCCCTCCATGGTGACAGACAGCCATGCGAATATCTTATTGAATGTTTATATCATCCTGATAGGGTTTATTCTCGCTCCGGTAAGCCTTAGGCTTACGGCATCCTCCTTTCTAAATGAATCGCGGGCGATATGGTTGGCGGTGAGCGCCCCAAGCGACACAAGCTATATATTGCGCGCCAAATTGGCGTATTCCGTATTGCTTACGCTGCCTTTCGGGATACTGGCATGTTTGCTCATGCAAATTCAGGCGGGTTTTCCCATTCTCATGTTCATTCATGCCATCCTTTTCATCGTGGCGGGGACATTGGGCTTTTGCGCCATCAGCGTGGCGGGATATGCGCATATTTTCGACTTTAACTCCGCGCAACCGAAAACCGCAATCTCATCTGGCGGGCAATTAATCCTCATGGCGTGTCAGATGGGGTTTGTCACTCTCCTATCAATCGGATGCATATTGCCTTGGTCCATGGAGAATTTGTGGAGCTCCTTTGCGCTTTTTTTCGAAATATTATCTTACCTTTTCGCGGTTGGGATCACTTGGTGGGTTGTGCTTTTATGCGTGAAAATAGGGGATTTACGTTTCAAACGCATGGAGTGGTGATAGGAGCGCCGTCAAAAAAAATCAGTTCGGAAAGCGAATATTAATGATTTTCTCTCCACTCCTTGGACTGAAGGTGCCGTGCGCGTTTTTCAGCCATTTGCGCCAATGCTCGGATATCTTCGTCTTCGGGCATTGCCGCTATTTCGGACGCTACGATGCGTTGCGCAAGGAAGACTCCGATAAAAGCCACAATTCCCGTCGCCAACATCACCAAACCCTCCCAATTGGGATAGGAGAGCAATGATAGAAGCCCGTGTCCTGAAAAGTAAACCCCGGCGGCGGCAAAATAGCTCCTACGCGCCCAAACGGAGCCGGGCGAGAGAGCCTCAACCGAGCCTGCGGTTGCGGCGAGTGCGGCGAGAAATAGCCAAATGAACGGATAAAGCGTTTCAATAAACTGATAATCGATCAAAGCCGGAATCAAGGGCACCTTGAATGAATCCTTCATCGCCAACAGGCATATCCCATAGCATAGAATGACGATCAGCCACCGTCTGATCCTCGATACCAGCAATCCCCCGATAAGTGCGAACATGGACACAGGCAGGATGCCCGGTCTCTCCCTTGCGAGCCAAGTGAATAGCGGTTCCATTTGGAGCAGTGCGAAAGCCAGCGTTAACGGTATGATTAACCGCAACGCCATTTTAATCCACTGGGTATTCCAAAATCTGGCGAATTGCTTTCGCATCTCAGTTTCTCATTTCAGTGATGGTGGTTGCATGGATATCCTGGCAGGGAAAAAACCGCTTTTCAAACTTAGGATACCACAAATATTCGGTTTGTGGATGGCGAAATTCAAGCTGCGAATAGTGTTGGAAAGTTCGCGAATTCCGATTATTGGAATTATTTATGCGAAAGGTACCTGTTTTTTCAATTCTTGTAGAATTGAAGGGTTCGTCTCTCGATGGCTCAACCAAACATGGGATGCGCGACACGACCGTCATTTATCGAATTTTTCAGTTTGGTATGAACCGCATTCGGGTTATCCCTTGCTTAATGCATGAAGACCCATTGATGCCTGTAATGAACCCGGCTGAAGAGGATGTCGCGTGATTCAGCTAATATCCACATATATCGACAGTATTGGAGTGTCATATATATTCATATGCACCAGATATCGTGGATTGTGCAATGCCAGTCAAACAATAAGGTGTGACGATTCGGCGTATGCTTGCAAGCGAGTTCAAGCCTGCGCCAAGGGGTGATCTTGGAAGTGCGTTCGAATACTAACCGCGATATACACCGACATCATATCCCTTTAGCGTCACTCTATCATCGACTGGGTATGGTCCGAGCGCCGGGGTCATCGGCATTGGCAATGAGATGGTTACCTCCTCGGCGTTGAGATTCATTAGGAAGAGATACCGCACATCATCTTTAACGCGCCAACTGAAATCGACTCCCGAAGGGAAGGGGGTACCATGGGATATTCCGGCATCGGCGAGAACTTTCGGTAATAGTGCATCGTAAAAAGCGTCATCTCCAAATGTCCCGAAATACCATGCCAACCCATTGCCACGACGATTTCGTGTTACTGCGGGCTCTCCTTCGAACTGGGAATGCTTCCAGAATGCGATCGTTTCCGCGCCTTTGGGGGTCAGCGCATCCGCCCACGTGAAGGCGGACAGCTCTTTGCCGTCTGCGATCACGGTGTATTTCGCCTTGCCAAGCGGATCGTAATCATCCACCTCCACCCCCGCTATTTCGCCAAGATAACCGGGAAGGGGGCGCTCATGGCAAACATTGACATGGTTCTTCACTCCTGTCCTTGGGGATATCACAACCACTCCGCCATTGGTTGCAAAAGCATCAATCCTCTCCGCGTCCTCTCGCGTTAAAAGGTACCAAGCGGGAAGAATTAAAAGCTTGTAAGAGGTGATATCCGCAGTGAGAGGAGTGATATCGCACGCGATCCCCAAGGATTTTAAAGCGTTGTAATAACATCGTGTTTGGCTCCACCAATCCAATCCGTCCGTTTGAGGCTGAAGTTGAAAAGCCCAATTCTGTTCGTATGAGTTCAGGATTGCGACCTCGTTTCTCACCGTTGATCCGTCCAATATGGCTGACAGTTTTTCCATCTCCTCGCCAAACTTCTGAATCTCCTTGTATCGTCGGCGAGGGATGCCATCGTGGTTCAATACGCCGTGCCAATACTGCTCCGTGCCGTAAAGGCAGGATCGCCATCGAAAGAACAGCACCGTATCCGCACCATGAGCCACCGCCTGCCACGCCCACATGCGGCTTTGTCCATCCGCCGGTCTGCGGGAAATCTTTTCCCATCCGATGATATGCGTCTGCTCCTCCATGACCCAAAAATTCGATTGTTTGATCCCTCTCATGACCGCATGGGTCATATCGACGGAATTGTCCGCCTGCATCCACGAGCCTCCCGGATAGTTGTCCCAGGAGATGAAATCAAGGTCTCTTCCGAGTTCATAATAGTCCATGGAATCGTGCAATCCCATGAAATTGTGCGTAATGAAATGATGGGGACAGATTTTGCGTATGATTTCAACCTGTTCGTGCTGGAAATCCACGGTGGTTTCCGAAGCGAACCGCCGATACTCCAGCTTCAGAGAAGGGTTATGGCTCTCTCCGCATCGGACGTGCCAAGGCAAGGGGATTTGAGACCATCCGCTGTATTCTTGGCTCCAGAAGATCGTTCCCCAAGCGCGGTTTAATTCTTCCAAGGTTCCATACTTAGCCTTTAGCCATTCCCGGAAACGCTCCGCGCAACTGTCGCAATAGCACAGGTTCGCTTCGAATTCATTGTCTGTTTGCCATCCGATCACGGCTGGGTGACTGGCGAAGTGACGAGCCATGGCTTCGGTGATTCTTCGAGAATATCGTCGCATGATGGGATTGCCTAGGCAGCGTTGGAGACGAGTGCCAAATCCCAGGCGGTATTTATGCGTGTCCGCTGGGAGGATATCCGGATACCGCTCGTGAAGCCATGCGGGTGGAGCCGCAGTGGGCGTACCAAGAATGGCATGTATCCCCTCCGCATGGAGGGTGTCCAAAGCCTTGTCGAGCCACTCGAATTGATACCTCTCCTCCTCGGGTTCCAGTTTGCTCCAAGCGAACTCCGCTAGTCTTATGACACTTATGTTCGCCTCGCGCATCAGTTTCGCATCCTCGCTCCATCGCTCTTCGTCCCAATGCTCCGGATAGTAATCCACTCCGATTTTCATTTTAACCCTTCTCCGCGAACCCTTTATTTATCCAGATATCCATCCCATGCGCGTCACAGCTTACGATCTTGCGATAATCTTTCGCAAGCCATCCTCGTCCATTAGGATTATCGATTCCATGCAAATCACCGGCCTTCGCCTCTGCGAGAGAGCTTGAAGTTGGGGCGTCCGTTTCCGTTGAAATCGACGGGACTTATGTGTAAGGAGAACCCCCATTCCTACCTGGGACGATAAGTTATTCTGAAACTATTGCGCGTATCGCCTCCAGCGTCTCAAGCGCATGACCTGTAACGCTGACTTTGGGATAGATTTTGCGAATGACTCCCTGTTTGTCGATGAGAAAAGTGGAGCGCTCCACTCCCATATATCTTTTTCCCATAAAGCTTTTCTCTTTCCACACGCCATACAACTCAGCTACGGCGTGATCCTCGTCGGCCAAAAGGGGGAAGGGGAGGGTGTATTTATCGGCGAATTTCGCCTGCTTGCGCACCGTGTCCGGGCTGACGCCGAGAATTTGCACTCCCATATCCTGAAAAGCCGCATATGAATCGCGAAAATTGCACGCTTCGGTCGTGCAACCCGGAGTGTCAGCCTTAGGATAGAAATAAAGCAGAACAGCCCTTGAATTGCGGAAGGAGCTTAGGGTGATTTCCTCTCCCGTCTGCGTCTTTAATGTGAAATCCGGGGCAAGCAAACCCTCTTGGGGAATCTCTTCGGACATAGTTGCCTCCTGAAACGGCGTCGATAAAGTCCCTCGCGATGCATGACAGAATCGCCAGGGTAAATGGAATTGTTCTCTATTTTAGCATATCCCAAAGTGAGAGGATATCTATTCGCCAAGGATGAATCAAATTCCTTGTGAAGTGATGAGGGAGGCGTGAAACGAGGATGGAAATCCATTCAACCCCTCCCGGGAAGGGTTGAATGGAGTGACGAACGTTACAACTTGAAAAGGCTATCCGGAAGATCGGTGTTCACTTTGATATTCTTATAGTCCGTAATAGCGGCAATTTTTCTGTCCGGGGTCTGAGCCACCACTTGTGTCGGCATCCAAATGCCCGGAGCCACCTCCTTGATGTTCTTGTAGAAGTAGATAGCCTGCAACTGACCTTCCTGACTATAGGATTCCCTTCTCAATACCACTTTTGTTTTCGGATCGATGTATACGATGTGGTGCGAAGTATCTTCGTTGCGATCCTTGTAGGTCATATTGAATACCGCGCATTGAATACCGTCCACGGTTCCGACGCGCATGAAGGTTGCATTGGTGTAGGTCATGTAATACGGGGAGATCAAGCCCAAGTCCATCAAGGACTTGCGTTTGCCCGGGGCGTCGCCGAAATCCCTGCGAGTTACCATGTGAAGCTTGGGTATGGAAACGTATTGGTAGGGGCCGTTCATCACAAATGTGGCTCGCGTTCCCTCTCGTTCCCCTTCGATTCGTATCATGTTCGGTTCCTTGTATTTCACGTTAACCGTCTTGAACCGATAGAGGAGGATGGCGTCACGATTGATCTTCGCCAATTCATTCTCGTTTACTTTCACCACCGTCATTGTGGCGGTGAAGTCTTTTAGTTTGCTGCATTCGTAGTCTTCGATATTCGTAGGGATGGCGAAAACCGGGCTGGATACCACGAGTAATGCCATTGCCACCAATACTTTATTAGCGCAAAGCGCACGCATTTTATCTCTTTCCTTCCTTTGAACTGTTTGTTCGGAATTCATATCCGTCATTTAAGACACATTTATCGGACACAATGTGACAATTTTCTTCATTTTACCCGACTCCTCCCCGTTGGGTGTGCTTCAGCACAAACCCGGATGCGATCCAAGCGAGGAACAGGGAGAACGATCCGAGCCAAAACGGAGACATAGGGTAAATACGGGAGATGAACGCTCCGGTGAGCGGACCTAGGAACCAGGCGAATTGCATAGGCGCAAGACTGAGCGTAAGGATGGAGGAACGTTGCTCCGTCGGGGAGTACAAGGCAAGTTGCGTCATCGTCAATGCCCCTAGACATCCCTGAGCCGTGGATTGCAAGGCGGCGCTGGCGCCGATGGTTAGGAGCGATCCGGACAACGCCTGTCCCGCTAACGCCACGCTTCCCAACAAAGCGCCTACGCGCCATATCCGTGTGTGACCGAGGCGATCTCCGACCGGTCCCCACATTGGGGTGGTCAGAGCCATCGCGGCGCCCGCCAATGTAAGAATTTTGCCTATTTTCATGGCGACATCAGGCATTCGGTACACATCCATGATATGTATCGGGATGAAGGGCTGCGCCATATTCAGACCATACATCATCATGAAGGTGACGATGAATAACGCCCGAACCATCGGCGTACGGTAAATCGCAAGGAACCCTTTTTTGATGCCGTCCCTGGCTCTCTCAGCGTGTTTTATCTCGTGTGGCTCTTCGCGTAGAACGGAGGAAAGAAGCAGGATCACCAATAGAGTGAGCAGGGAATCCAGATAAAGGAGATTTCTGATACCGTAATGGAGCACGATCCATCCGCCAGCCCAAGGGCCAATGGCGATGCCGGTGGGTGACCCCGCGCTGATGATGGAGATCGCCATTCCAAGCCTCTTCCTCGGCGTGATATTCGCCTGCACCGCCATCATCAATCCGGTGTTTCCAAGGACGAATCCGCTTAGGAAACGAGCGAGAGCAAGCACCCATACGTTCCAGCTTGAACCGGCAATTGCGAAAAGCAGCGCCTCGATTACGCTACTGCGAATGATGATGAGCTTGTATCCGTATCGATCCGCAAGGATCGGCCAAAAGGGGAGCAGAGGAAGGCCGATGATAAAAGCGATGGCGGAGAGAATGCCCGTCCATGTTGGCACCCATGCATTCGCCACATGCAGTTGACGGAGAAAAAGAGGGGTGAACGCACCGAGATGACCGAACGCCAACGATTCCACCAGGCCCGTGGCGGCGAATAAAACCATTGTCACTCGCCAATTATTACGGTGCAATTGCATGGGTTGGGTCACGGGATGGGTGTTCCATTCATGAAAGAGCGAAAATGGATCATTTTATTTCTCAGGTGTTCGCAAAAAACCGAGGATGTCCCAGCCTGAGTGGCGAGATAAGGAGCCCTGCGGCAAGACTCCGCCCGGTTCCGGTAAAAACTGGCTGGGAAAAATCTCCTGAGAGAAAAGCAAGCCGTCGCCGTGAGCGGCATACGGGCTAGCGCGAAGCGGAACGCTCCCTGCGGCCCCTCGCAGCGCATCCGTCGCAGTTGCGTAATCTCTTTGAAAAGCATGAAACCAGTTCGCATGATTGTTCATTTTACTTTAAAACATCCAAGATATGTTCGGCATAAAAAACAGGATTTCAGACGAAGCGCATGGCATGATGCTAATGTATGAAACTTTTTTTCCGAATTGCGCATTCTCTTTTCCGAACAAAGCATTCGATTTTCCAGCGGTAATGGGTTCCCAAGTGCGGGCAAAGGGTTTGGAGCGTCGGTTTTCGGGGATATCGGCACGCTCGAGACATACGGGGGCGGAATGGCGTTCATAGACCGCGAAGTTGTCGGGACGATGGGAGCGGATCACCCTAGGAGAGCTCCGGTTTACGGTAAGAGCGATCCGGCGCAGCGGTGCGGGAATCACAGGATCAGGAACGCGGAGGGGCGGTCTTCCCGAAGTGAAACACCGCTTTGCAAGCTCCCCGCTTGACGCGGAGAAATGGCTCCGGCGAAATCCAGGGATGCAGGAATATTCGGATTCCTAAAGCTGTGGTGAAAAAGGTCATGGGCATTCAGAAGAAATGAGCGTAAAATGATAACGGTCACCGGTCCGCTGCGATGTAAACCGTTTCACTGGCTTCCAACCCCATGGACTCGCATTCGCAATCCATATATACTTGTGCTTGCCGTGATGAACAGTAAATGGCGATCCTTGCCGCCGAAGCAGATGTTTCCAGTCCATTTTTCATCAATCGGGATGTGCAGTATTTGTTTCCCGGACTTGTCGAAAACCGTTACGCCATTGCCCGTGAGATAGATGTTGCCTTCATTGTCGATCGTCATACCATCCGATCCCATGGAACAGAAGAGCTTTTTATCGGTCAGATCGCCGTTTTTTTGGATACGATAGGAGTAGGTTTTTCCTCCTTGGATATCCGCTACGTAGAGGGTCTTTCCGTCAGGAGTTCCGATGATGCCGTTCGGTTTTTGCAAATCGTCAATCACCAGCTGCAACTCCTTGCCTTTTGGAGGAAGATAGTAGACCCCTTGGCAGGGCAATTCCATCGGCCCCCGATGCCAGTAATCGCGCGGATAGTAGGGATCGGTGATATACAACCCGCCATCGGGACGCACCCAGACATCGTTCGGTCCGTTAAGGAGTTTCCCTTGGTAATCCGATATGATTTCCTTCACCTTTCCGTTCGGATCGATCCTCCAGAGCTGATTCTTCTCGTCCGCGCACGCCCATAGATATCCCTCCTTGTCAAAGCAGAGACCATTGGATCGACCGCACGGCTGCATGAATGTGATGAGTTTGCCGTCAACGCTCCATTCCATAATTCGATTGTTAGGTTGGTCCGTGAAAAAGATGTCACCCCTGGAATCGCTTGCCGGACCCTCCGTAAAGGCGAATCCGCCTGCGAGTTTTTCCAATTTCGCACCTGGAGCGACAATACCCTTCCCCATTGCGGGGGAGGATTCAACGGAGAGACAGATCGCGAAGACCAAAATGATTGTTTCCAAGGAAATAATCGGTATCGACATTATTAGGAAACTCCTTGCCTCGGATGACGCTATATGTAGATTATATCCCTTTATGTGTTGTGAATAATATCCCGTGAATTAATTTCCACCCGTTTTCAGCTATAAAGTTCCTCCATTGTGTGGAATGCAAAGAAAAAGGGGGGCGCAGCGCGCCTCCCTTGAAAGTTACAAATAGGTACTCTATTGGCTGTCGATGCCTGGAGCGAACGTCCCATGTACGCTACAACTCACTATGAGACCTCCGTTGGGTACCGTCACACCGTTTGATGTCTGACTTCCATTGGATATCGCCACGCTATACGTGCCACCACTTGGGCAGGTGGGTATGCTTCCGAGGTTCGGCAACAGATCCGAAAGGTTGGTGGTGTACGTGTGAGATGGACTGGATGTTTTATACGCCGCCTCGGCATTGGCGATGGTTTGCATGTTTGCGCGACAAGTTTTGGTTTGTGAGTCTGAGACCGCTCCCAGATACAACGGAAGAGCGACCGCCATGAGAATTGCCAGAATAAGGATAACGACAAGCAATTCAATTAGCGTAAAGCCCTTGCGCCGGTCGCTCTTCATTCTAATGGTACGGAACATGTTTTTTACCTTTCTACGCCATTTGGCGCGTAATTGAAATAATATACTTTCAATAGGGATGTGCCCTCTTTGGAGCCTGACGCATACTGTATGAAATATCAGTTTTTATCAATTCCAGGAGCGAATACTCCATGGGATGGTATGCTGCACTTTACGATGATCCCACCCGCCGGCACGGGAAGTCCGTTGTTGGCCAATTCGCTGCCGTCGGAAATGGTCACACTGTACGTACCCCCTGCCGGACAAGTCGGATTGGAACCGAGATCGCTCTTGAGGTCCGATAGGTTTGTCGTGTATACATGCCCCGGAACGCGAGCTCTGTATGCCGCCTCCGCTTGTGCAATGGAGTACATGTTGGTGCGGCAGGTGGTTACCTCGGATTGCCCCAGAGCGCCCAAATAGAGCGGCAGAGCGATCGCCATCAGAATTGCAAGGATGAGAATCACCACTAACAATTCGATGATGGTAAAGCCCGAGCGTTTCCCTCCTGAGAGCCTAGCTGTCATCCAGCACTCCTTATCCCCAATCATCTGCATGTTTTTTCCATATTCCAGGCGTATTTCACATGAATTTTTCTGTGAACAAAAAAACCTTGGAAATCGCGGAAGTGCAGGTCAATATTTTCATTTTAAGCGTAATGGGAAATATAATAAGCATCAGCGTTTTGTCGCTCTACCGAAAAACGGCAAAATCATGAAGGAATTTCGCTTTCCGATGTAGAATATCATCCGTGTGGATGTAATGGTCACAACTTGGATGGAATACAATGAAAAAGAATTCGATTAAAATCATCTCCATCGGGGAGTTCTTCACACTTCTCGGAGTGATCTGTTCCGTTATGAGTGCGGCTTATCCCTGGGCGCGCGAAGCTCCCGTGATATTGCCAGGTGTGGGGGCGATCTACATTTCCGACAAGCCTCATCTCATCACAGGGTATGATTTGCATCTGTATGCAATCAGTGTTGGATGGGCGGTGGTGATATGCGCGGTGATGTGCGGCGGTTTTTTACTTTTTAATCCCACGCCGAAGGAAAAGAACCTTATCTTCGGCGCGGAAATGTTTCTTAGCTTGGTGATCCTCGCTTTGGGGGCGTATCACATAGGACCTTTCGCGGGAGCGATAACCGCAATGATCGGAGCCGGATTTCTCATTATCGGGGCGGCGCTGCGTAAAATCCAAAAAAACGAGCCGTATCAATCGCCGGCTTCGTCCTGAAAAAGTCGCAACCTAAAAAATCCAATGAGGTAATTGCATAAATCATATGATCATAATTATGAGACGCGCCGAGCGATTATGATTTGCGCAATTTACTCACTGTACAGGAGATATCCACTATGAAAGCAGTAGTCATGGCAGGAGGAGAGGGAACCCGACTTAGGCCGCTAACCTCTCACAGACCCAAACCTCTATCACCCGTTTTAAACAAACCTATCATGGAGCATATCATCCTTCTACTGAAGGAGCACGGAATCACGGACATTGTCGTGACGCTGCATTACCTGGCGGATGAGATTGAAGGCTATTTCGGGGATGGTTCGGAATGGGGAGTGAACCTCTCTTATTCGGTGGAGGATATTCCCCTTGGCACCGCAGGCAGCGTGAAAAACGCACAGCACCTTCTCAATGACGATTCGTTTGTGATTGTCAGCGGAGACGCATTGACCGACATAGATATCACACGCGCCGTGGAATACCATTGCCAAAAGCAATCCTTGGCGACCATTGTCCTTTCTCATGTTCCAAATCCCTTGGAGTTCGGAGTCGTCATCACGGACGACGAAGGGCGCATTCGAAGATTTCTGGAGAAGCCGAGTTGGGGGGAGGTGTTTTCCGACACGGTGAACACGGGAATGTATATCCTCGAACCTGCCGTCTTCGATTACATGGAGGAGGGAAAATCCTACGATTGGAGCCAGGATATCTTCCCCCAAATTCTGAGGGAGGAAAAACCGTTGTTTGGGTACGTGATGCCCGATTATTGGTGTGACATCGGAAATCTTAATCAGTATCGAGAGGCGCAATACACCGTGTTGGATGGACAGACGAAGGTTAAAATAGGCGGGCAGTCCATCGGCAACATTCATACCGGCGAGGGCGCTCACATTGACGCGAACGTTCAACTGGTGCCCCCAATCGTTATCGGCAAAAACGTGAAGATTAATTCAGGCGCGTTGGTTGGTCCTTACACCGTTGTTGGGGATAACTGCATTATTGAACCCGGTGCGGTTGTGCATCGCTCCATCCTGTGGGATAACGTTTACGTGGGACAAAACAGCCGGCTATCGGCTTGCACGGTCTGTTCGCATGTGATAATTGGGCAGGACTGCCTAATTCAGGAGGGCGCCGTAATTGGAGAGCGATGTCGTATCGACAGGGACAGTACGGTGCGCACGCAGATAAAATTATGGCCCGATAAAATCATCGAGGCGGGTTCCATCGTCACGATGAGCCTTATATGGGGGCAGAAATGGTTGGGAGCCTTGTTTCGCAATCTCGGAGTGACCGGCATCGCCAATATTGAGATCACGCCGGATTTCGCCACAAAGCTTGGCTCCTGTTACGGAGCCTATCTGAAAAGAGGATCCACGGTGATTACAGGGCGTGATTCCGGCCTGGGCGCGCGGATGATTAAGCGGGCGTTTATCTCGGGACTCATGTCGGTGGGATGCAATGTTTTGGATATGCGTTCCATGCCTTTGCCGATTATGCGTCACACCGTAAGAGGCGCGGCGGCGGCGGGTGGGATGTACGTGCGGCTTTCCCCGAACAACCCTCGCCAATTACTGATCGAATTCATGGATCAAAACGGCATCTATCTCTCCAAAGCGGCGGAAAGAAAGGTGGAGACTATTTTTTTCCGCGAGGATTTCAACCGCGCCGACTTGGATCAGATCGGCGATCTAGAATTTGCGGGGAGAGCGATTGAAGAGTATCAAGAGGATTTTCTGCGGCATATACGCGTGGATTTGGTGTCCGATAGACGCCTTAAAATTGTCGCGGATTTTGGAAACGGCAGAGTGTCGAATATCTTTCCCACCCTCCTGGGCAAGCTCGGATGCGACGTGATCTCGTTGAACGCCTATCCTGACGCATCCAAGGCGCCTCACAGCAAGCAGGAGCAGCAATCTCACCTCGAAAACCTTAAGCAGATTGTGCAGACATTGTCTGCGGATTTGGGAGTGTTGTTCGAAAACGATGGTGAGAGGCTCACCCTTGTTGATGATATGAGCAGAATCATCGAGGGCGACAAACTGCTGATGCTCTATAGCGTGATGTACGCGCGCACCCATGCCAGAGCCCGCATCGGAGTGCCCGTGACCGCTCCGCGTCGCATCGAGGCGATGGTGGAGTTGCATGGTGGGTGGGTGCATCGCACAAAAACGGATGTCCGATCATTGATGAGCGTTGCAGCGGGAACGGAGAAGAACGCTACAAGGGTCGATATGTCCGGGGATACAAAAGGCGGGTTCATATTCGGTGAGTTCATTCCCGCATACGATTCCATGTTTGCATTCTGCAAATTGCTGGAAATGCTCGGCGTTTCCGATCTCAGGGTGAGCGAGATCATAAGCCATATGCCCGAGGTGCATATCGTGCGTTCCGAGGTGAAATGCCCATGGGAGATGAAAGGGCGCGTGATGCGGGAACTGGCGCATGAATACTCGGACAAAGCGAAAGTGGATTTGATAGATGGAATAAAGATATACGATAACGAGGATTGGTCGCTGATCCTGCCGGATGCATCGGACCCATGTTTTCACATCTACGCTGAAAGCGACAGCAACGAGAAAGCCGAGAACATGATTCGATTTTATTCGGAAAAAATCCAAAGGATCATCTCCTGAAACCGGGTTGAGAAATATAATGTCATGAAGGAGGGTGTGATGGAGCAAAGTAACGATGTCGTTGAAATTGATATCTGCTGCGATGCATTTCAGGAGGCGTTGGACGGAGGAGGCATCCGAGTGATGGAGGTGGAGGAGGGAGTGATCGGCGAAGTCCTGCCGGACGCGAAGGGCGAAACGGCCATACTGATCAACTATTGCCCTTTCTGCGGCGAAATCCGTCCAAGCGGAAAGGCGAGTGTTCAGAGTGCCGATTAGTCTTTTCGAGGTTCGAGGATCGAATCCGTGAAGAGATTCGATCGAAGCGAAACCATTGCGCCCCTCAGGGTTGAAAAAGAAAGGGATTGAGCGGATTTCACTCCGCCGCAATCCCTTTCCATTGCCACTTATTCAAGGATGAAACCTAACGCAACACCTTTACGGTCCATTTCCCGGAGCCGTTGAGCGTCGCCTCATCCGTTCTTTCCTTTTTGCCATCCACAAGCACCGTGCATCCGGGGAATCGCATGATGGCGGTGACGTTCCTCGGAAGCGAGACGCTCACCTTCATTCCGTCCGAGACCTTGTTGACGGCGACGGAAATCTCGCCATCGGGTGCGGGAACGGTTCCCTTGACCCACTTGAGATCGCACAGATTTGGCTCGATAACGCATGTTCGAAAGCCGCCGCTGGTGGGTCTCACCCCCAATATCCTCTCCGTGAGGAAGTTGGTGGCGCCGGCGGACCACCCATGGCAGAGGCTCACAAAGTATCCCATGCCGTTATCCGCCTGTAAGTATTTGTGGAAATGCACCTTGGGCCAGGAGGGGTCGTATCCTTCCCAGAAAGTGGTGGCGCCCTCGTCGATCATGCCTCCCCAGTATTTGCGCACGAAGTTCAATGCGGATTGCGTGTGCCCGATCATGCTCATGGCGAAGATGACGTAGTTATTGTAATATGGGGTGACCATTGTGCTCCAGTCCTTGGAGCCAGGCTTGAGGACGTTGTCCCAGATTGCGGTCTCCTCGGCGGGGGTGGCGGCGCCGGCGTAGATCGCCATGGAGTTGTCCTGCCGTCTGTCGCTGAAGGCGCCGTCCGGCTTCACATACGCCGCCTGAGCCGCAGCCGTGAGTTGCTCCGCCCATCTTGTCGCCATCTCCGCATTGGCATCATCGCCCATCGCATGCAACAGAAACGCCGCCTCCTTCGCCGCCTTGATCATGTAGAACTGCGTGGCTTGGCGCGCCAGTGGGGTGTCGCCATTGAAACCCGGCGACCAATCCACGAAGGGCCATTGTTTCAGTTTGTTCGCGAATAGATGTTCCGAATTCTCCTCGTCCTTCAACGATTGAATGGTGGTGAGCAAGGCGTCGTGCTGCTCCATCAGGTATTTTTTGTCTCCTATGTGGCGATAAAAATCCGCCAATCCCGCCACCCAGGCGCAAGAGTATCCGGGAATGCCGTTCACCAACTGGTCCCGTTTAGACGCTCGAAGCCGCTCCATCGTGTGTTCCATGAGAAACTTGTCCGCGAAGACGTTGTTGATCACCTCCCCGCTCACTTGGAGGTCCCCCATCCATCTGGCGCGGTCCCGCTTCGTGCCGTCCCAGATGTTCTCCTGCATGCACAGATGAGCGGTGTAGGCGCCCGTGTACCATATTTTGTTGAGTAGGGGATCGGAAGATTCGAAAGAGCCCTTGTAGGTAACCGGATAGTATTTGAAGTTGCACAGGAGCTTTGAGACTTCAATTGTCGCACCCTGAGTCCCCTCTCCGGGAAACACGATATGGGCGTAGCGAAAGGCGCTCCACGGGGTGTAAAGCAATCCTCCCGTAGTCGTGGTCAAAGTGTGAAGACCGCCCCAAGGACCGTTCAACGCCTCGCCCTCGGATTCGCCGGTGCCTATCTCCACGGTTCCGGGGCCTTTGAGGGTGATCTCTATGCGCCCCGCAAGCTCCTTGCCGAAATCGATTACGAACTGGGGGGGATTTTGGGAATCCGCTGGCGGCGTCCGCACGACAAGGCGGCAATTCTTTCCGGTGACGCTGTCCGCGTCGGTGATTCTGCCGTCGCCTTCCGAGAGGTCGATCACCTTCACGGGGAGGATAGGCATGTACGCCAGATAATTGACGCCCCCGTTGGCGTTAGGCCAGCCTTGCAGTTGCCCCGCCCAGACGCCGGAGTTGATGTCCGCCTCCACCGTGGCGTTTTGCCACTTGGATGCGTCGAACCCCGCATCCTTCCATCCGCTCGGCTCGGTGGCGGTGTCATCCACTTTCCAGTTTCCTCCCGAAAGCGCGATGGGCTTGCCATGCGATTCCAGCCTTGCAATTATCCCCGCCGCTCCGCCGTCGTTTTGTCCTCGAACCGCGATCACGTTCTCGCCCTTATTCAAATATCGGGTCACGTCCGCATGTTGAACGGTTTGCCACACCAAATCATTGCCGGGGACGGGATGACTGGATGCGACCAAGTGACCATTCACCCATGCTTTGAAGAAGTTATCCGTCGTGATGTACAGGATGGAATGCGGGGGGATGGAACTCAATTGAAATTCCGTGCGCGCAAGGATGGTTTGCGTGTCTCTGGTTTGCGAAGTCCAAATCCATTTGGCGTCTTTCGCTGGTGAGGTGAAACGAACCGATTTCGGAATCGGCAATCCATAAGTGGGATCGACCGTGGGGGGAACGTATTTGGCTTGCGCCATGCATATTGGAAACAGCGCTGCGATCCATGTCAAAGAGAGAAAAAGCTTCATGAAAGGTTCCTGACGAAAAGGTTGATTGCAGTCCGACTCTCGTCTGCCGTGAGCTTGTCCCAGCGATAGTTGGAAGCGGCTGGTGACCGTTTTTATTTTAAGCCATTTTCTTCTGAATGTCAATTTTTTCTTTTAATGCCGGCTCTATGGGGAAGTTTGTGGACAATCCCCGGAATCATCCATAATTATTCATTATGAAAGACACCGAACTTTACAGTCAAATATAAGGATGAAACCTAACGCAACACCTTTACGGTCCATTTCCCGGAGCCGTTGAGCTTCGCCTCATCCGTTCTTTCCTTTTTGCCATCCACAAGCACCGTGCATCCGGGGAATCGCATGATGGCGGTGACGTTCCTCGGAAGCGAGACGCTCACCTTCATTCCGTCCGAGACCTTGTTGACGGCGACGGAAATCTCGCCATCGGGTGCGGGAACGGTTCCCTTGACCCACTTGAGATCGCACAGATTTGGCTCGATAACGCATGTTCGAAAGCCGCCGCTGGTGGGTCTCACCCCCAATATCCTCTCCGTGAGGAAGTTGGTGGCGCCGGCGGACCACCCATGGCAGAGGCTCACAAAGTATCCCATGCCGTTATCCGCCTGTAAGTATTTGTGGAAATGCACCTTGGGCCAGGAGGGGTCGTATCCTTCCCAGAAAGTGGTGGCGCCCTCGTCGATCATGCCTCCCCAGTATTTGCGCACGAAGTTCAATGCGGATTGCGTGTGCCCGATCATGCTCATGGCGAAGATGACGTAGTTATTGTAATATGGGGTGACCATTGTGCTCCAGTCCTTGGAGCCAGGCTTGAGGACGTTGTCCCAGATTGCGGTCTCCTCGGCGGGGGTGGCGGCGCCGGCGTAGATCGCCATGGAGTTGTCCTGCCGTCTGTCGCTGAAGGCGCCGTCCGGCTTCACATACGCCGCCTGAGCCGCAGCCGTGAGTTGCTCCGCCCATCTTGTCGCCATCTCCGCATTGGCATCATCGCCCATCGCATGCAACAGAAACGCCGCCTCCTTCGCCGCCTTGATCATGTAGAACTGCGTGGCTTGGCGCGCCAGTGGGGTGTCGCCATTGAAACCCGGCGACCAATCCACGAAGGGCCATTGTTTCAGTTTGTTCGCGAATAGATGTTCCGAATTCTCCTCGTCCTTCAACGATTGAATGGTGGTGAGCAAGGCGTCGTGCTGCTCCATCAGGTATTTTTTGTCTCCTATGTGGCGATAAAAATCCGCCAATCCCGCCACCCAGGCGCAAGAGTATCCGGGAATGCCGTTCACCAACTGGTCCCGTTTAGACGCTCGAAGCCGCTCCATCGTGTGTTCCATGAGAAACTTGTCCGCGAAGACGTTGTTGATCACCTCCCCGCTCACTTGGAGGTCCCCCATCCATCTGGCGCGGTCCCGCTTCGTGCCGTCCCAGATGTTCTCCTGCATGCACAGATGAGCGGTGTAGGCGCCCGTGTACCATATTTTGTTGAGTAGGGGATCGGAAGATTCGAAAGAGCCCTTGTAGGTAACCGGATAGTATTTGAAGTTGCACAGGAGCTTTGAGACTTCAATTGTCGCACCCTGAGTCCCCTCTCCGGGAAACACGATATGGGCGTAGCGAAAGGCGCTCCACGGGGTGTAAAGCAATCCTCCCGTAGTCGTGGTCAAAGTGTGAAGACCGCCCCAAGGACCGTTCAACGCCTCGCCCTCGGATTCGCCGGTGCCTATCTCCACGGTTCCGGGGCCTTTGAGGGTGATCTCTATGCGCCCCGCAAGCTCCTTGCCGAAATCGATTACGAACTGGGGGGGATTTTGGGAATCCGCTGGCGGCGTCCGCACGACAAGGCGGCAATTCTTTCCGGTGACGCTGTCCGCGTCGGTGATTCTGCCGTCGCCTTCCGAGAGGTCGATCACCTTCACAGGGAGGATAGGCATGTACGCCAGATAATGCACGGCGTTAGGCCAGCCTTCCAGTTCCCCCGCCCAGACGCCGGAGTTGATGTACGACCACACTGTGGCGTTTTGCCACTTGGATGCGTCGAACCCCGCATCCTTCCATCCGCTCGGCTCGGTGGCGGTGTCATCCACTTTCCAGTTTTCTCCCGAAAGCGCGATGGGCTTGCCATGCGATTCCAGCCTTGCAATCATCCCCGGATATCCGCCATCGTTTTGTCCTCGAACCGCGATCACGTTCTCGCCCTTATTCAAATATCGGGTCACGTCCGCATGTTGAACGGTTTGCCACACCAAATTGGTGCCGGGGACGGGATGACTGGATGCGACCAAGTGACCATTCACCCATGCCGTGAAGGAGTTCTTCGCCGTGACGTAAAGGATGGAATGCGGGGGGATGGAACTCAATTGAAATTCCGTGCGCGCTAGGATGGTTTGATTGCCCTTGGTTTGCCAAGTCCAAATCCATTTGGCGTCTTTCGCTGGGAAAATAAAACGAACCGATTTCGGAATCGGCAATCCATAAGTGGGATCGACCGTGGGGGAAACGTATTTGGCTTGCGCCATACATATTGGAAACAGCGCTGCGATCCATGTCAAAGAGAGAAAAAGCTTCATGAAAGGCTCCTGACGAAAAGGTTGATTGCAGTCCGACTCTCGTCTGCTGTGCGCGAAAGACCTCTGTTGAGCGTTTTCATTTTATGTACTTTTCCCCTTGATGTCAACAGAATCCGTCTACGCATTCACCGAAAATAAAAATTCCCGCATTTCACTTTCGCGAGTGAAAGCTTTTCGTGGCGGATTCATCCTTTGCTTACGCACGATTAGGCGGTTTGGCAGCCTTCGTTCCATTATTCGCTTAAACCGAGAAACCTGTTCATGAGCGTCTGCTCTCCTTCGATTTTCAACAAAAGACGTGATATTTTGAGTGCGTGTATCGGGTGCGGCGTCCCCTCCACATCGAAGGGACGCCACGAGGACAACACTATTTGGGGCAGATGCACGCCTCCACCCGAGCATGGCATTTCGGGCAAGTCGGGACGTTGTTTCCCGCACCGTATCCTTTCGCCTCGCCAGGACCCAGAATGGTGAAATCCGCATCCACCGATTTGTGCGCCGCTTTCACTGCGACACGGAGAATGTTTCTATCGTCCGGGCTTGCGGTGTTTAATTTGAATCTCGTCTGGCCGAAGAGGGAGTTCACCGGCTCCGCGCTCCAGCCCTCCGGAACCGTCAATTGGGCGTCGAACGGCACGGGGAGATCATCTACGTGAACGGAGATTCCCACGATCTTATCGATGTTGGGGCGTATAACTGGCTGGACTCCGAAATGCAAGGCGATTTCCAACCCATCCTTCACGATGATGGCGGATTCCGGATCGCGGCTGAGAGCGAGCAGAGCCTTGTCATTACGGTGGAGCAACGAAAGCAGATTGTCGGGGCGTTTGTTGGTATCCGCGAATTTCACGCAGTCCGATCGTTCCTCCACCATTTTTTCCGCAACCTCCGCAGTTCGTTGGGTCAGTTCCGTCACTGTTTTACCGGTATTCAGGTTGAAGGTGTAGGGGTGCAGCACGATGCCCTCGCCGATAGGCTCCCTCCACTTGTCCGGAATAGCCTTCACACCCCCAAGGATACCCAGAAGCGAGCCCAAGGTGGCGCCGGTGCAATCCGTATCGTATCCGCAATTGACGGCGGTACAGAGTTTATCGCCGTAATCCTTGCCGTAAAGCCATCCCAAAATGGTGAAGCCATGATTCGCTATCGCGTTGCAGGGCTGACTGTTGGCGAAGTTGTGGATGATTCGGTTGCGCGCCTCCTTCCAATCGATATCGTTTTCATAGCACCACACCGCCTCCCGTATGGATCGAGCGATGAGGGAGTGCGTGGGGATCATATCGAGTCCGATTCGAATGAGTTCCATCGGCTCCTGTAAAACGAACGCGGCGCTTTCCACCGCCGCCCAGAACATCTCGCCATACATTCCCTCTCCCCCCGCATGATCCAGCGCGGAATCGCTCCACGCGAGATAGGCGGCGAGCTGAGGGTCTCCGGGCGCCACGCACGCCCAGATTTCCGAGCGAATCGGGGACCCCATTTCGTCGATATAGTAGTTCTCGAAAGATCCGGATATTGGAGGTTGCAGTCCTCGCGCCAAATTCCGCTGACAAAAACCATACTCGTTCCACGGATAGGGCGCGAGGTGCATTTTCCAATAATCGGCGAAATCGGTCAGCGTGGGATACACGCCTCGCTCGCGCAACATCTCCAGCCATACCAGTTGTAGATCAAGGTCATCGTTCGCGGCGGATTTGTCGGGAATGGGATCGTAGAAACTGAGGTTCAAAAGCTCCTTGCGTCCTTCGGTGGGGGCACCGAGGGTGCCTCCGATATTTTTGCCTAGCCAGCATGCATAGACGCGATCAAGGTAATCCTGTCTGGAAATTTGAATAGGGCGCATTTTATGCTCCTTGAGAGGGTGACTTGGATGAGATATCATTCCAAGGTGATTATTTTTCGCAGCGAAGGGGCATCCTTCGCAACTTGGGGATTATTCTACCACCGTTCCGAATTTACGGATACGTTTTTGGTAATCGGTGATCGCCGCCTCGAGATGATCTTTTGAGAATTCGGGCCATGGGGTTTCGGTCACCCATATCTCCGCGTAAGCCGCCTCCCAGAGAAGGAAGTTGGATATCCTCATCTCGCCTGCGGTTCGAATGAGGAGGTCCGGATCCGGAATGTCCGGATTATACAGGTGACGGGAGATAATCGCTTCGTCAATATGGAGGGGGTTGATTTCGCCCGATTTGGCGGCGATGGCGATTTCGCGCAGGGCGTCCACGATCTCCGCCCTTCCCCCGTAGTTCACCGCGAGGTTCAAGGTGATGCGCGGGTTGCCTCTGGTGTTTTCAACAGCCTCGTGGAAAACTTTGACAAGCTCCTTTGGCAAGCCGTCGGGACGTCCGGACACGCGGAACTGAATGCCTTTCTCCGCCATCTCGTCCATTTCCGCCTTCATTGCCTGGATCATAAGATCCATTAGCCCTTCGACTTCGTCATGAGGACGGTTCCAGTTCTCCGAAGAGAAGCCATAAACGGTAAGGTATCTCACTCCGATCTCATCCGCTGCGTAAACGATCTGTTTCAGAGTTCGGTAGCCTTGCCAATGGCCGTAGAGTCTATCCTTCCCTTGTGCACGCGCCCATCTGCCATTCCCATCCATGATGATGGCGATGTGCGCCGGAATTTTGGTTGGATGTAACGGGGTGGACATTTTATTTAAACACGCAACAATTCAACGCACGAGGAGAATGCTGACACTTGGCGTCACACTTCGAGCAGTTCCCGTTCCTTGATTTGAGTCGCTTTGTTGATTTCAGCGATGTACTGATCTGTTAGTTTTTGAACTTTCTCACTTGCTCTCTTTTCATCGTCCTCGCTGCATTCCTTTGCTTTGGTCATCGCTTTAAGATGGTTGATGCAATCATGTCGTATGTTGCGAATTGCGGCGTGACCGGTTTCCGCCTTCTTGTGCAATTGTTTGATGAACTCCTTGCGGCGCTCCTCGTTGAGAGCGGGAATGGTTAAGCGGATGGATGTTCCATCGTTGGTGGGGGTGAGGTTCAAGTCTGATTTCATGATCCCTTTTTCAATGGCGCCCAATGCGTTTTTGTCCCACGGAGTGATTAGAAGTTGGCGCGGTTCGGGCACGGTGATATTCGCCAATTGGTTTACGGGCATCTCCTGTCCGTAGAAGTTTGCGATCACGTTCTCCAAAATGGATGGATTAGCCCTTCCTGTTCGGATAAGCGTGAATTCATGCCGAGTGGCTTCCAGACTTTTTTTCATTCTGTCTTCTGTCTCTTTGATAAGTTCTTCAATGGTCATCTTGTCCTCCCAACCACGGTTCCGATCGGCTCTCCGCTAACCACTTTTCGGATATTGCCCGGCGTGGTGAGCTTGAAGACGACGATCGGCAAGTTATTCTCCTCGCATAGCGCAAATGCGGTCATATCCATTACGCCAAGTCGGCGTTCAATGCAATAACTGTAATCCAAGGATTGAAAGAGCTGTGCGTCCGTCGACTTGCGAGGGTCTTTGTCGTATATCCCATCTACGTTCGTAGCCTTCAAAACCGCTCCCGCCTTGATTTCCAATGCGCGAAGAACGGCGGCGGTATCCGTGGAAAAGAAGGGATTCCCCGTGCCGGCGGCGAAAATCACCACGCGCCCTTTTTCAAGGTGCCGGATAGCTCTTCTGCGGATGAAAGGCTCCGCGAGATCGGTCATGGATATCGCGGTTTGCACCCGCGTGGTGACGTCCTGCTTTTCAAGCGCATCCTGAAGTGCGAGAGCGTTTTGTACCGTCGCAAGCATGCCGAGGGAATCCGCCATCACTCGATCCATGCCCGATTCCGCCGCCAATGCGCCGCGCATTATGTTTCCCCCGCCTACCACGACCGCCATCTCGACTTCCGTCTCGCGCACCTGTTTAATTTCGTCGGCGATCATGCGGATGGTGGATGGATCCCACCCGAAATCTCGCTCTCCGGCGAGAGCCTCCCCGGAGAGCTTTAATAATACGCGCTGCCAGCGCAGATTCGCCATGGCTATTCCTGTCCCACCACAAAGAGAGCAAATCGCTCCAAGGTGGCGCCCGATTCGCTTAGGAGTTGGCTGATTTTCTTGCTTGGATCACGAACGAAAGGTTGCTCGAGCAAGCATACTCTCTCATAGAACTTTCCAAGCCTGCCTTCCACGATCTTCGGGATCGCCGCTTCCGGCTTGCCCTCGTTGCGGGTGAGTTCGGCGAGGACTTCCTTCTCCCGCTCCACGGCTTCCGCAGGGACATCCTCTCTGCGAGCGTATTCCGGTTTCGACGCTGCGATGTGCATCGCGATATCCTTGGCGACTTCCGCCACGCCCGGCGTGGAGGGGTGGCATTTTAATTCCACCATCGAGCCGATCTTGTTGGTGACGGTATGGATGTAGCATGCGACAACGGTATCCTGCGACACGGGATACGCGACGGCTCTACGCAACACGATATTTTCTCTCAGCTTGGTTAGCACATCCTCCAGCGCCTGTCGTGCGGATACGCCCGAGGGGAGTTTGTGGTCAAGTAATGCATTCGGATCGGTTTCACCCGTTTCGGCGACTAATTGAGCGAGTTCGCACGCCAAGTTTTTAAATGCGTCATTACGCGCCACGAAATCGGTTTCGGAGTTCAGTTCGACCATCGCGTGCGCCTTGGCGGTGGAAGCCGCAGCAACGACACCTTCGGCGGCTGCGCGGCCCGCCCGTTTCTCAGCGCCGGCCTTGCCTTTGGCGCGAAGGATGTCGCGAGCTTTATCCACATCCCCTTCGGCCTCGGTCAGCGCCTTCTTGCACTCCATCATTCCCGCACCGGTCTGTTCACGCAATTGGCTGACCATTTGAGCGGTTATCTGCATATTAGACTCCTGTAATCTTTGGTATTTGGTGATTGCAATCGTGATTATTTGGATGTTCAGGATATTCGCAATCGGATATCCTTCTTGTTCAGCGGCAATCATCCCGTATGTCAAACTATCAATCAATATAGGCGTTACTCGCGTCGAAGACGTTCCCTGAAGGTTAAAAGCATAGTGTTCGCCTTGCGGTTTCCCCGATTGAAAAACGGATATTTGCAAGTATCGGTCGTTAATCGTCGGATCGCGCAAGCCTGCTATTCGCTTTCAACCTCTTCAAGCTGCACAAAATCCCCGTCCTCGTTTTCCACTGCATTTTCCACGGGAATAATGATGTCGTCCTCGTTCGTAGCCAATCGCGCCATGCGGGCGTATTCGTCTTCCGCCTCTTCAAACTCCGCCACCAAGGTGTCGCCATCGTCCATCGCCGCAACTACGCTCTCGCCAAGATCAACATTTTCGGAGATGTCCGCTCCCGCCTCCTCCCAATCCTTCGATCGAACCTCAATGACCGCGTCGGCGATTTTGTTGGAGATGAGTTTGATTGCGCGAATGGCATCGTCGTTTCCGGGGATGATGTAATCCACCTCGTCCGGATCGCAGTTCGTATCCACGATGGCGATGACAGGGATCTCAAGATTGCGCGCCTCCGCCAAGGCGATACGCTCCTTTTTCAAGTCGACGATGAAGATTGCGTCCGGGAGCTTGGGCATGTTCTTGATGCCTCCGAGGTAACGCTCCAATTTAATGCGCTGCTCGTTCAGATGCATCGCCTCTTTCTTGGGTAGAAGGGCGAGCGTGCCATTCTCCTCCATCTGGTTCAACTCCGCCAACTTGTTGATTCGCCCTTTAATGGTGGCGTAATTGGTGAGCATGCCCCCGAGCCATCTCTGATTTACGTAATACTGATGACACCGGGTTGCCGCCTCGTAGACTGCGTCCTGCGCCTGCTTCTTGGTGCCCACGAAGAGAATGTTCCCGCCTTCCTCCGCCACGGAGCGCACGAATGCGTATGCTTCGTCGAAGAGTTTTTGGGTTTGATGTAGATCAATGATGTAGATGCCGTTGCGAGCTCCGTAGATAAATCGCTTCATCTTTGGATTCCATCGGCGCGTTTGATGCCCGAAATGAACCCCGGCTTCCAAGAGTTCCTTCATTTGAATAATCGACACAATTTTTCTCCTTCGGTTTCTCCTCCCGAAATGTCATCGGCCGACTTCCTGTTCGCCATGAAGCGATTCAGGACCGAGCCAAGCCTCCACTCCGGTGTGTTATGTGTAAAACCGATAGAGTATACACTACCAAGCGTGAAAATGTAAAGCGCGAGGATGTTCCAGCCATAGCGGTGAGTTAAGGGGAACGCCGCCCGCCTCCTTCCTTATGTTTTCGACGGGATTGAATCGCTCAGCCGTTTTTAAGTTGACAAGGAAACGAGTGATAAGCTAAACTGAAGACCGTTGAACATGCCTTCTGTTTTGCTTGATGAACCTGGCGTTCGGAGATGTCGTGATTTTTTTGCAGTGAAGGGGGATGGAGGATATGACCGGCTACCGCAAGCCGATTTCACTTTTATCCGGTGTGGCGATAATCATGCTTTTAAGCCTTTGCATATATCGTCTGTCTCCGGCGGCGACACTATCGGGATTGAACATACCCTCCCCTCAATCCGATACGACCACCCCTCAATCGCCCAATCCGTATAATCCAAAGATACCACCGTATTATTATAACCCTCAGAATCCCAATCCCGCCAATCCGACCGTCCCTTCTCCTGTGATCCCTCCCCCGGCGCCTCTTCCGGTGTTCAATCCAAACAAGCCGCTCACATCGAATCCATTGTATGACATATTAAAGCAAGCGCCCACAACGCTTCCCCCGCCCCAACCGTTGAAGGATTTTCGCACAGGCACGGAGGTGAAGTCGCTATCGCAACCCGCTCCCTCCGCAAAGCCTCTTGAGCTCTTCGGATACAGCTATTTCGCCCCCGCAAGGCAAATGATCCTGGCGAGGATGGAATACATTAAAAAATTAATGGCCCAGCCGGTTATTCCCGGTGCGGGGTTTACGAGTGCGCAAGCCTCGCAAAGCGCCAATGGCGGCGCACAGGGCAATCCCGGGAACGGGCAGTCGGGAAACCCGTCAAACACCGGGATATCCTCTCAAAATCCTGGCGGGGTGGGGAATAACAACGCCATCGCCAATTTAACCGACGCTCAAAAACTGGACTTGCTCACTCGCGAGCGTGAAAACAAGTTGACGGATGCCGAAAAAATCAAATATCACGATTTACTCTATCCCGCCTCGCCGACCTCGCCAAGTCAGCAGGGTTCTTCCGGCTTATCCCCTCTCAATCCTAATTCGCCGAATACGGTCAACATCGCACCGACCAATGGCGGTGGTCCGGTGATTAACGACGCCTATGCGTTTAATTCCCTCAACGATCCGCTTACTCAGTTTTTCTCCAATATCGCCGCCACGGTCCCCGCCACGTATCAATTGTCCGGAGGGGATAAAGTGACGCTAAGATATTGGAGCCCCACGATGGAAATGAGTGAAATCACACTCACAGTGGATCAGACTGGCGGATTGACGATCCCCGGCGCCGGACGTATCATTGTGCAGGGGCAAACGTTGGCGCAAGCGGAAAAGCTAATCGGAGCCAAACTCAACACTTTGTACAGAGATGTGAAAGTTTCGCTTTCCATGAAGGAACTCCGAACCATGCCGATTACGGTCACGGGCGAATCCTGGTATCCGGGAACCTATAATGTTCCCGCCGTCGCCACCGCGTTGAATATGATTTACGCCACCGGCGGACCGACGGATGACGGCACACTGCGCAAAATCGAGGTGCGCCGGAACGGTTTGCTTGTGGGCGTCATCGATTTTTACAAGTTTTTGATGAAAGGGGATCAAACACAGGATATTCCCTTGCAACCGGGTGACGTGATATATATTCCCCCGCGTTATTCGCGCGTCACCGTGGAAGGCGAGGTGCGCCGCCCGGGAATATACGAACTGATTGATCACGAATCATTGGCGGACGCCCTTGCATATGCGGGAGGGATCAATCCTTCCGGAGTGGAGCAACGCGTCCAGGTGTTGAGCGTTCAGCCCGGCGTATCCCGTGTGTTGCGCGACGTGAATGTCAGCGATAAACAATCCGCGGAATCCACTCCCTTGTACGATGGTGACATCGTGGACGTCTTCTCCGTGCAACCGACTGTGGAGAACATGGTGAGTATTGATGGCGCCGTGGATTTGCCCGGAGATTATGCGATCACCCCCGGAATGACCGTGTCTGATTTGTTGCGTGACGCTCGCGGCACGCTTAGCGATGCGTATCTAACGGTGGCGCATCTCTTCCGCTACAATCCCGACAATACGATGACGCTGATTCCCATTAACCTTGAAAAAGCGTTGAAGGGCGATCCAAAGGATAATGTGGAGTTGCAACGCTGGGATAAGTTGATGGTCTACACCAGGGATGAGGTGGCTTGGACCGGGCAGCGAGAGGTGACGGTGCGCGGAGCGGTCAAGAAACCGGGAATCTATTATCGCAGCAACGACATGCGCGTGAGTGACCTGCTTATCCTTGCCGGGGGGGTGACGCCGGATGCGTACACCCGTCGCGCCATCTTGCTTCATCAGCATCCCGATGGATCCTACACCTATGATTATGTGAATATCAACGCCGCAATGACGGGGAATCCCATAAGCGATCCCCTCTTGCAGGAGAAGGATGTACTCGCCGTGTATCGAACGGACGAGGCGCACTTCACTCCGGACCACACCGTCAAGATTGCGGGTGAGGTGGTTACGCCTGGCACGTATCCGCGTGGAGATGGAATGCATTTAAGTGATTTGATACGGGTGGCGGGAGGATTGACTCCTCAAGCCGGCGATGAGATCGCGATAGCGCATGCCCGCACAAACGAAAACTCCACGCCTGAACAGGTCACTTGGGACAGTTCCACAGGCAAGCCTATCCCCGATCCCCTGTTGCAGGATGGAGATGTGGTGACGATCCAAGGCAGGGGCGATTACCGCGCGAAGCCTTATATCGTGTATGTCAACGGTGAGGTGAACCGTCCCGGTCCCGTTATTCTTCAAGGGAATAATGTATGGCTGAGCGATGTGATTCGCGACGCCGGCGGACTGAAACCGGATGCGTATGCGCCGGGAGTGGAGTTCATGCGCTCTCCCGATCTTCTAATGACCGCAGGACAGAAACAGATCGCTCAAATGGTGAATGAACTGGACGATTTAATCAACCAGAGCGATTATCAAAGAGAGTTGGCGAAAGCGGATGTCGAGCGCATCAAGATGATCGGGCAGGCGATGAATTCCGGGTTGCCAATTCCAGTCCCAGGTCTTGCAACCGCCACCACGGCGGCGGCGGCGAGCACCGCGCCTGTGGAGAATGCCGCCAACCCATTGCTGAACCGGCAACTTGTGACTCCCCCGCGCACCTTAACCGACGCGGATCTGATACCCGCAGGCAATGTGGCGATCAACCTATCCGCAGCCATGAAAAAACCTCACGGTCCGGCTGATATCCTAATGATGAACGGTGACACTGTAACCGTGCCTAAAATGCCGACCACCGTACAGGTTATCGGTGCGGTCATGCACGCCCGAGGCGTCCTTTATCAGAAAGACATGACTGTTCGGGATTATGTGGATCAGGCGGGTGGTTTCGCCCCGGACGCGGCATTGAATCGCATAGAGATCATACGTTTGGGCGACGGATTGACACCCGCAAGCAAAGTGAAGCATCTCAAGCCAGGCGACGTGATCCTCGTGCCCACCCAGGTGATGGCCGCCAAGCTAACATCCAAGAATAACCTGATTGACGATATATTCAGAAACATCACCAACACCTCTCTCATCATTTTGGTGGCAACAAAACTGTTCGGATTGTGAGGGGTGAATTGATGAAACGCTTGCTCGGGGAGAAAGGGTAAGGACCATTGCTACCATGAAGAAAGCTCTGATTACGGGCATAACAGGGCAGGATGGCTCTTATCTCACCGAGTTTCTCCTTGCAAAGGGCTATCAGGTTCACGGGATTATACGACGCGCCAGTACTTTCAACACGGATCGTATCGACGCTATTTATGCGGACCCGCATGAGCAAGGCGCGCGTCTTTTCCTTCATTACGGAGACCTTTCCGATGCTACGGGCATACGCAGAATCATCGGCAAAGTGCAACCTGATGAGGTGTATAACCTGGGAGCGCAGTCTCATGTCCGGGTCTCTTTCGATCAACCGGAATATACCGCCGACGTGGTCGCCACGGGCACGTTGCGTCTATTGGATGCGGTGCGTGATTTTATCGCGGAGACCCATAAACCCGTGCGTTTGTATCAAGCGGGATCATCGGAAATGTTTGGTGCGGCGAACCCGCCACAGACGGAGAGCACACCGTTTTACCCGCGAAGTCCCTATGCTGTGAGCAAAGTTGCAGCGCATTGGTACGCTATTAACTACAGAGAGGCGCAGGGAATCTTTATCTGCAATGGGATACTTTTTAATCATGAATCCCCTCGTCGCGGCGAGACATTCGTCACACGAAAGGTCACGCGTGCGGTGGGGCGCATTAAGCTAGGCTTGCAGGATAAGCTGTACATGGGCAATCTTGAATCGAAGAGAGACTGGGGATACGCAGGGGACTACGTGGAAGCGATGTGGCTTATGCTCCAACAAGACAATCCTGATGATTACGTTATCGCCACAGGGAAGTCGTATTCTGTGAAGGATCTTCTTGAAGAGGCTTTCCGTTACGTGGATTTGGATTGGCGAGATTATGTGGAGATAGATGCAAGATATTTTCGTCCCACGGAAGTGAATCATCTTCACGGAGATGCAACAAAGGCGAGAGAGAAGCTAGGATGGGAGCCAAAAGTTGGGTTTGTGGAGTTAGTCCATATGATGGTGGATCATGATTTGGAACTTGCCCGACAAGATAAAACACTGCGTGACGCGGGGCATGTTTTGGCGCCGCGCGGTTTAGCGAATAGATAGAAAACGCAATGTCGCAGTAGGGATCTGTTTTTTTCTTCAAGGAGTCGTCATGCGGAAGGATAGCCGTATATACGTTGCAGGGCATCTTGGTCTCGTGGGGTCCGCCTTCATGAGGAGACTGCGTATGGACGGCTATGAGCGCCTAATTTTGCGATCCATTGAGGAATGTGATTTGACGAATTCCGTGGCGGTTGACGCTCTGTTTGCGCAGGAAAAGCCGGAATACGTGTTTCTCGCGGCCGCAAAGGTTGGGGGTATCATGGCGAACAATACATATCCCGGCGACTTCATACGGATCAATCTTCAGATACAAATCAATGTGATTGATGCGGCACGACGTTTTGGCGTGAAAAAACTTCTTTTTCTTGGTTCTTCCTGCATCTATCCAAAGCACGCTCCGCAGCCAATAAAGGAGGAGTATTTACTCACAGGACCGTTGGAAACCACCAATGACGCCTACGCTATCGCGAAAATCGCGGGAATCCAGATGTGCAATGCTTACAGACGACAGTATGGGTTTCAATCCGTATGTCTGATGCCGACAAATCTTTACGGCCCGGGCGACAATTTCGATTTGACAAATTCGCATGTATTGCCCGCGCTTATCCGTAAGTTCCATGAAGCCAAAGTGAACCATCGTCCTGAAGTTGTGGTGTGGGGAACGGGGACGCCGAGGCGGGAATTCCTGTTTGTGGAGGATCTTGCGGACGCCTCTCTTTTTCTTATGAACAACTATCAAGGTGACGAGATCGTTAACGTCGGAGTGGGGGAGGACCTAACGATAGGCGATTTGGCGAAATTGATTCGCGACTTGGTGGGCTATCAGGGCGAGATCACTTTCGATGCATCCAAACCGGATGGAACACCAAGAAAGCTTCTGGACGTATCTCGCCTGTTCGACTTGGGGTGGCGTCCAAAAACCTCTCTTCGCGACGGGATTGCACAAACATATCGCTGGTACCTGGAGAATGCGAGGGAAATCAGTTGATACGCTCGCGTTTGTTTGCTTATCGCGCTGAAACCATAGGTGTTTGAGATTTTATGACAACGTACAAGCGTGATGACCTGTTTGGAAAGATGGATGAGAGGAATTAACGTAGATAACCGACATGCGATTGAAATGATGCTATGTTTGTTTTGAACCTCGCATGATGCTCGAAGGGTAATAACATACATGTTTCGCCACATATGAAAACGTGTCGCATTTCACCGCATCTGATATGACATTATCGTATTTCAAAGGGAATTAATTATCCGTAATATGCGCTCCGCATTCGTTTATACTCCTGAATATATCCACTTGACGGTTGGATATGAGAAGGAAAAAGCGCGAATGATTGAGAATCATCCCATTGGGGGAGCATAAGCGGCTATTTAAACGTGTGATTATGACGCCAACACCGGACCATCAAGACGAACTATATATCGATACCTCTCTGCTGAGGGCTGTTATAAAAAAGCGTTGGAAGTTGTGGACGTTTACAGGACTGTTTCTTTTTGTCCTTATCGTTTTCATCATGTTGTTTTTCGTTCCTCAGAAATACACTTCTTCAACCTCTCTCTCCATACAGAGCAGCGCATCGCCGATGGGTGGGGCGCTATCCGTTCTTACCGGGCAGTCGCAGAATAAGAAATATCTCGGAATATTGAGCAGCAGACGGTTGGCGGAGAGGGTTTCGAATGACGTGGATTTGTATCATAGGCTCCGTTTTCGCGATCGCGCCGATATGTTGGAGCAGTTGCAGGGGATGGTCGACGCCAAAGAAGATCCCATTAGCGGGCTTGTATATGTATACGCGACGGTCGAAGGTCCACCCTATATTTCGATATTTTCCAAGTTAAATCGCCAAAAGATCAAGGATCTTGCGAAAGATATCGCGAATGCGTACGCCAAGGAATTAAAGCGTTACTATGTGGACAATGACAACGCCCGAGATACGGTTTTATTGCGCGGAGCGAATCAACTTCTTAAGATGACCAAGGATAACTACTATCATAATAGGGATGTGGTGATGCGCTTTATCAAAAAGCATCTAAAAATGACTTATGCGAACAGCTTGGCGAAGGGCGGATCCGGCGCGCTGGACATTGGCTCATCGGCGGATATGGCTATGGCGTCCGCTTCGGGAGGAGATGCTCTCTCCGGTTCGGCATCCGGGGATCCCACCTCTTCCTCGTCACTTTCCTCGTTAGGAGCTTCGACATCGCTTCCCGGCGGATCCGCCGGAGTGTCGGGGTTGTATCAGGGGTTATTGCAAATTCAAACCGATTTGAAAGGGTTGGAGGCGGGTTACAAGGAATACAATACTCAGGTGAACAAACAACTGAACAATATTCAGAACATCCCCGAAGAGGATCCATTACTCATGCAAGCCAGGCGCAATGTTCTGGAGCAAAAGTTGAAGCTCGATGAGTTGCGCATTCAATATAGCGACTCCAATCCTCTGGTTGTCGTTGCGAAAAATGAACTTGCGGTGGCTGAAGCGCAGTTGAAAAGAGAGATGAAGGGAATTAAGAATCACATCACTACCGACTCGGTGGTGAATTCCGTTCGAGAGGCCGATCTTGAAGCGAAAAGATTGACATTGCTGCATAATATCCATAGGATGGAAAAGGAAATGATGTTGCAGGGATTGCAGGCGGCGAAATTTGACGAACTGAAGACAGACTTGATGCTTAGCCTCGCCGCTTTCAAGGAAACAGAAGTGGATGCCGCCAAACTCAGATTGGAGACGGTGTCCGCACAGAGCAGGATCAATGTGGTGGATACGGCTATCGACGCAAGAACCGGGACCCCTCGCCCTCGAGTCATGCTGGGTATCGCCGTGGCGTTGGTGATAGCATTCATAGGCGCGCTCATCATCAAAGATTATAACGTGGAATTGAAAGCAAGGAAAAGCCAGGAGATCGCCTCCGCGAGTTAGCGTCACGGCATGGCGACAAGCGGAAATGGATGTATGGTGTGTGTCTTGGTGTGTCTTAGCGGTTTACCGCGCCCCGCGTCCGGTTAAAACCGCAGGGATGGTTCTTACCAGGATCATTAAGTCGTTTCGGAAGCATCTCGTCTCGATATATTGAATGTCCAACTCCACCCATTGTTCGAAAGGGATGTTGCTTCGTCCGTTAATCTGCCAGAGACATGTCAAGCCAGGACGCACTGAAAGTCGCTTAAGTTCACGATCCCCGTATTCCTTCACTTCGCATGGCAACGGAGGACGAGGTCCAACCAAGCTCATATCCCCCTTAAGCACATTCCAGAGTTGAGGAATTTCATCAATGCTTGTCTTACGCATGAAGGCTCCAATGGGAGTGATGCGAGGATCGTTTCGGATTTTGAAGACTGGTCCGTCAGCTTCGTTGAGATGTCGAAGCTGGTCTCGCTTGGCTTCCGCATCCGCCACCATGGATCGAAATTTGTAACATGTGAAGGGTTTTCCGCCAATTCCAACACGGGTCTGTTTGAAAATCACTGGACCTTTGGAGGTTAGCTTAATCAACACTGCGAATATAATGGAGAAGGGCAGGAAAAGCGCGATGCCTAACGCCGATAGGATAATGTCCGTGAGTCGTTTTAACAAAATATAGCTCTTATCCGACTTCACGATCTGTATGGATTGTATCGAATCGTGCGATATAGCCATGGTTCACTCCCTTTCCGACATTGAAAGGCTTTCTTGCAATCTCAAGTAACTGAAAGTTCAGGTGGAAGAATTCAATTTTCACGATAGTGAAACGACTCTTCACTGTTAATCAATTATCCGCTTGCTAAACAACCATATACTATTGCATCGAGCTTTAAGCGTTGCTATGGGAAAAATGTCTGTTATCTGGTTTTGGTTAGGGTCGATGCATAGGAAAGCGGTTCGGTTTGTTCCACGACCTCGCCAAGGCAATCCATGAACAGCTGGTGAAATTGCTGAGCGGCGTGAGAAATCGTGTAATGATCCATCAAGGCGCGTCGCGCGTTTTGTCCAAAGCGTTTGGATTCGTCAGGTGAATTCACCAGACGGAGTATGCTGGCAACGAGACCGTCCACGTCGCAGGGATCGATTCTCAATCCGCAATCATCCTCTTCCAGCACTCTGCACACCTCCGAGTCCGGATGGATCATAGCGATTGTCGCACGTCCTGCAGCGAGGATGCTGTAAAACTTGCTTGGAACGCATAACCCCTCCATGCCGGGTTCCAATGTGACCATGCAGACATCCGCCGACGCCAAAAGGTCTTCGTATTCGGAGCTTGGCACATAGGGAAAGAGCCGAACGTTGGTCAACCCTTCATCCATGATGCGATGATGTATATGCTCTTTTTGAGCCCCATCCCCCACGAACACAAAGGTCACATTGGGATTAAGATTTTTAAGCCTGCTAGCTGCGTCCAGAATCGTATTAAAGTTATGATAAAGTCCGAAGTTGCCTGCGTATAAAACCACAAAACCGTCAATTCCGTTGGCTTCGCGAAAATGGCTTGTCTTTTTTGGGGATACGATATCGGGATCAAATCCGACGGGAATGATGCTGGTGTGGTTATCGGTTAAATCATATGTTTTGGATATCCTGTCGTTCATGCAACGGCCTATGACCACCACTCTGCTTGCGGTGTGAAGCCACGCTTTTTGAACTTTGCGGACGATTTTCACTGGAATGCTTCGATCTTTCAAAACTCCCATGCTGATGGAACGATCGGGTTCTAAATCATAAATAAGATAGATGTAAGGAATCTTCCGGAGTAGCTTGAAAAGATGGGCGGCCAACGGGGCGGTGGGAGGCGCTGTGGAGACCATGACAAGATCATATGGTTCACGCCTCATAAGGGTGATTAACGAAACGAAGCTATAGGATAAGTTGGCGTACAAACGACGCGACAACGATTTCTGCCTGGGATAAGGAGTGTTTAAACGGGTGATGCGAACGCCCTCCCAGTTCTCTTCGCTGGAGAGGTTAGCGTTTTTTACGCGGTAGAGATGTTTGCTGGTTATTACGTCAATCGTAAGGTCGTCATGATTCGTCACTAGTTTCCGAACAACATCTGTGAGAATTGATCCCGTTCCGCCAGTGCTATCCGGATAAAAAAATTCGTTTAATATGCAAATTCTCATGCCAACCTCTTATATTGCCAAGTTCCATGAAAAAAAATTATCACATTCATTCGTGAGTAAGTCAAGTGATTGAGGGTTTTTTCAGGAATATTTTCTCAATAAAAAAGTGATCGCCTATGTCGACGGCATACCTCTCTCCGTTTCGGACAATCACCTCTCTAATAGACGAATCTTAACGGTCATTTGTTCGCATACCTTTATTATATACTCAAAAAGTGGATATTCCGTCTCCAGGTCCAATAACGCGCTTTCGAATGGGTTTTGCGGGGGATCCTGCGTATATCGTGTATGGTTCCGTATCATGATTTATCATGGAACAGGCTAAGATTACGGAGTGGGACTTCAGCGTGACTCCCGACAATATTGTGGCTCTCGTTGCCACCCACACCCCGTCCTCCACAGTGATAGGACGAACGCTCTTGCCAAAAGCGGGATCGGTCCAGTCGTGGTTGCCGCAGCAAAAATAGACATCCTGGGAAATGCACACGCTGTTGCCTAATCGAACCGGCGCCAGGGAATCGATCCACACACGCTCGCCAATCATGCAGTAATCTCCGATTTCAATAAACCATGGGGATTTGATGTTCACGCTTGGTTTGATTACGACACCCTTTCCAATCTTCGCTCCGAACAATCGTAGTAAAATGATTTTCAAGCGCGAGGAGGGGTTCGCTGGATTTTGAAGAAACCAGGCATTGATCAGAAACCAGAGAGCTCGCTTCAGGAAGCCCGCGCCCTTATCCAGATCAGGCGGATTCTTGTATTTTGACAGGTCCACTTTTTGCATCGGATTCCTTATAATGTGCTTGCCACTCCTTCATCCATGGATGCTCGATGACATTCGGCAAGGGTTGTTTTAAGGCAAGCCTTTCTAGAATATGAAGGGTATCCCGCGCGATGGCGTCCCAGCCGACGGAGAGGGAAGTGAAACGTTCCCTGCCTGTTGATATGAGACGAGAGCGCAATTCAGGCGTATCAGCCAATTTAATGAGAGCCTGTGCAATGGATTTGGCATCCATCGGATCGATATAGAGAGCCGCATCCGCACACACCACATGCGCGAAATCCAAGTCGCTGGTGACGATGGGTACGCCCGCCTGCATGGCATCGGGATAATTCCCTGTGAAGGATTCCAGTAATGTCGGCAGGATCATACAGTCCGCCGCATGATAGCAGGAGGGAACGTGACGCATCGGAACCTCTCCGATATTTAGCATTACCTCCTCTCGTTTTTTGGCTCGCAATTCCTTTAGAAAGAAAGAAGCCTCCGGGTGCTGTTCCTTGTTCACCGTGGTGATCAGTAAAATATCCTTGCGGTTCCTGGCTCGAAGCTCATCTGCGACTTGCAGCAGAACGGAGAGATTTTTATGCGGGAAATAACGAGATAGGCAAAGCGCGCGAAAAGAATGGGACGTGGACTTCATCATCCTGGAAATCTCAGTGTCATTTTCTTCATTTATATTTACAGGCGTGACGGAATTTGGCATTAAGGCCATTTTGGCGTATGGTATTTTCAGTGATCTGTTCAATCGATCAAGCATAACCGGCGTTTGAGTGAGAACGGCATCACAGCCCGCAAAGGAATCGGACTGTAATCGTCTTCGTATGGCGTAATAACATCGGTCACGTGGTGAAAGTCTTTTCCAGGCAGGCGTTTCCGGATAGAGAATCCAGGCGTTTTGAACCAGCACTGCCTGCGGACATGGCGAATTTCGATACCCCAGATTACCCATCATGAAGAGAACATCCGGCTGATCTCTTTTAAGCTCCGTGCGAAGGGAGTTTTGCGCAAGCATCTGCCGTATTCCGCCATGGATATGACGGATGTGCACATGCATGTTTGTAGCTTCCAAATCGTGGTATCCAGGGTCTTCCGGGGCGTAAATGATGAATTCATGGTCATCATTCCTGGCTTTCAGGGCGTTCAGGAACCCCAGTGCAACCGAACGTCCGCCGCTGAAACGTAATTCTCTGCAATAAAATGCGAATTTCATAAGGAAATATTCAACCTGTAACAATGTTTAAAACGAAAAAGGTATTGAAATCTCATCATTTTGTCAGTACATAATAAACGCATGTAGGACGTATTTTTTGGAGTGGTGAGACAGCATGATACCGCATGTTAAATTTTAAGAAACGACAAAGAACATAATCAAAAAAAGCTGCTCTGGACGAATTATAGACGCCATTTTTAAAAAAAGGATGAAGGAACTTTTCCGTTAATGGACACGCACAGAGATTTTCTGAAACGATTTTTAAATTCGTATCCTTGATTATCTTGCGAAATATCTTTATGGGTATTCCACGTTCATGAGTGGTTAAACCAGCTCTAGGCTGTCGCCAATCTCCCATCGAAATGGCAGGCTCCCGAATTAACAATCTTCCACCCGGTGCAAGACATCTTGATAATTCCTTCATCACGTCGCTTACATTGGGGATATGATGAAGCACTCCGAAGCAAGTAATTAAATCAAAACTATCATCAGGAAAGTCCAGTATTCCATTCATATTCGGTTTCACATATCGTATTGGAACATCGCAGATAGACTGATGGACAAAACTCTCTGACGGTTCAAGTATTATTACTTCGGATATCTGCGATTTATTCATTTTGGAAAACAAAGGAATAAATTCCGCACCTGTTGCGCTTCCAAAGCCGAGTATCCTTTGGATTTTCTGCAAATCCACATGAGGATAGCCATAGTACCGATTTAAACCATGCCAGGAATATCCTTCCTTCTCATGATGATAGATATTTTTGACGAGTTCTGCATATGCTTCCGATTCATCTTGAAACCATCCAGCAATTTCATCATCAGTGAAGTCATCGCCATAAAGACGATTTCCAGAAAAATAATCATTCCATTCTTCTTTACCGGTCATGGGTTTTCCTCGGGTAGTTTACGATTATTTCAGCACAAAGTTGATAGCATCAAGAAACGAATTCACCATAGCCTCTACATTAAAGCGATCGCGAACCAATTTTAAGCCTGCATCACCCATCGATGCACAGCGTGCGCGGTTGTCGCTTAACTCAATCAAATGATGTGCAAGGTCATTTGCGGAGTTAGCCGCAAAATAGCATCCGTTTTTATCCTCTTCCAATATCGCAATTTCAGGACTATGCGGCTCTTTATTGGCCACAAGTATGGGCACACCATACGCAAGGCTATGGATGCCGCTGAGCCCCATATATCCGGGTGAAACTGAAACGTAGGAAGAATTAAAATAGGGAGCCAATTGGTCCTGACTTGTTAGTTGACCAGGCAATTCCACATTGGATTCTATCCTTAGATACGATACAAGCGACTTTAATTTGCCCTCTTCAATTCCATTGCCTATGATGGTAAGCTTTGTCTCATCCGGTAACCGAGACATTGCGGCGGCGAATCCTCGAATGAGCAAATCGACCTTTTTTTCCGGTATCAGTCTGCCAATATATAATACACGAAACCGTCGTTCAAAGGGAACAGCACGGCGGCATTGCTCTATTTCCGCAGTATCGATTGCATTCCATGCGACAAATAATTTTTCTCGGGGAATGCCGATTTGAGCCATCTTATCCGCAGCAGGTCCGCTGTAAAGGATGACTGCATCCGCCATCTTCGCCATCTTCTTGTAGATAAAATGATACCTATCTCTGGGGCGTATACCATGCCCCCACCATATCCACTTGATGCCCAGCTTTCGGGCGGCGTAATAACCGACCAGATTCGTCAAAAAACGCGGATCATAGCTGGCGATAACCACATCGGGTCGAACCTTTCTGATCAAAGAGGGAAATCCCATTTGAAGCGTTATTATCGGAGGAGGATTCCCCAGATAGCTATTATGTAATAAATGTACGTTCAGATTTTCCGGGTCTGTTAAGCTTTCCAGCGCTGACTGTGGCTGAGATTGGCCATAAGCAAGATGCAGCTCGACGCCTGGCGCTGCAGATAGCCGCTGAAAAAAAGGAAGTCTATAGTGAGGCAATATTGGGTTCTGTAATAAAATTATCATTGAATGAATTACCGATCATCCTCGATCAACATTTAACATGTGCTATATATTTTTGTGTATCAATGATGAATATATTAATGAACAAACGAAAAATTCATATACGTGATTTTTGAAACGGCTGTCTTTCAATCTGGCTTTACGAGCCATGGAGGAACAGGCCTTGGACCCTCTCCTTTAACATTCGCAATTACATCCAAAAGATATTTAGCCGCTATGTCTCCGGATGTATTCTCCGCAGCCCATTTGCGAATACGAAGACGTTCGTTCAAGGATGGCGGCCCATTTTCAATACGTCTCTGTAATATTCGTCGTAGGTCATCAACGGATTCGCTTATAAACGTCTCTCCCCGCCAACTTTCCTGCAGAAGGTCCTGCCCGCCACATCGGTCGCTGCAGACAACGGGAACTCCCCGCAAGAGCGCTTCGTTTATCACTACGCCCCACCCATCCCAACGACTGGGTAATATAAGCAGATCACTGGCTTCAACGATTTTCATTACTTCCTTATTAGGCATAGCTGGAAGTAACTGGATATTCTTCTCTATCGCAAGTTTTTTAGTGAGTGCTTTCCATTGGTTACGCGATGAGCCATCTCCGATCACTTTTAATGTCCAGCTTTTGCCTGTTACGCGGGCTAAAGCTTTGAGGAGGATATCAACTCCTTTCAGGTGAAGATATCGGCCCACATATACCATGTTAAAGATATTCAGGTTATGAGGATCCATGGGGTGGAATATATCAGGCGCATCCAGGAAATAACCATAAGGGAATATTATCTGATCTGCATAGCCACATCGATTGAACCATCTACAACCACCATTTTCTCCGGTATATCCCATTGCAAGGATAAAATTTATATGCCTGCCAAATCGAAGATAATCCACTCGGTGACGTATAAAACGTAAAAAACCTACAACACCTTTTCTGGGATGATTTTCCACAAGAAGTCCCATAAGAGCATCGGAAGTCAGTACCTGTAGAAAAGCATTTTTTACAAGAGGGAATGCGCCTATCCCTGAAAATATATGCACTGTATCTTGTGGAGGGAGATGGACAAGCTGATTCATGGACAAATGATCAGGATGGATTATAACCTGTACTTTTCCATCCTCAGGAACAGGCCAGCCCTGATTGCGACGATTGGGAGATAATTCATCCTGAACAACCCAATAAACTTTTCCATCAATATGTTCTGATAACGCCCTTATGTGAGCGGCTTGATGGAAAGCTTTCATGTTTTGCCAGAATACGATATTCAAGATTATCCTCTGCTGAATAGATTGTAACTGCTGGTTGTGATAGTCATCGATTTAATATTTAACCTCTTGAAAACAACATTATTATATTCGATATTTTTTTGGAAGACAGCGAATTATATTAGGGAATGCATATAAATCAGTTTTTTGAATATCATTCTTGAAGAATTGATGCATAAGATAAGCCTGCATAACCGCCTGCCATTATAGCTATAGGTATTACAGAAAATAAATTACCTGTGAATAGAAGATAAATTGATATAATGATAACAGAGATGACGAAATTATAAACCTTTTTAATATTTGTGAATATTAACTTATGTAAAAAAGCAATGAATAGATAAGCGAGGAAAACATAACCGAATAATCCAAAATGATAAGCAAGGTAATAATAACCGCAATCAATTGTATTTGCCAATATATACATTTTATAATCAGATATCGGTTGTTTGGGTACTGCCATATCCGCTTTATAACCTAATCCGTGCGGCATAAGAAAAATTTCAGGATGAAGACAGGCTGCTAAAAATGCCTGGTAATGAACCTGATCACTTTCGCCACCCAGTGATACACCTGAATATATTTTCAATAAGTCGTTAAATTTTCCAATGGTTTGAACTGAACTTCCTGGCACATTTGTAAGAATATTATTTATATTATAAAAGAATAATGTTGTGATACCGCATATAGCAAAAAATATAGTGAATACTTGAATTAATCCATTCCTTCTCTGTTGGCATTTGTATAAGAGAACAGCAAAATATAAAATGCATGCAATAATCGTTATAATCCAGTATGACCTGTAATTGCTAAATACCGCCTGGATAAATATGGTTGAGAATATAATAATATAACCAAAGATATTTCCTTTACGACTATAATAGGACAGCAATATTATATCAGCGAAAATATTATATGCTCCTTTATTAGCATCGATATTTCTTGTCAGAGATATCCAAGTATCAAATACAACATTGAACAGGCATGTATAAATAAAGAAACGCTCTATATAATAATGTAATTTTATATCACGTGCAATATAAAATGTAACAACAAGAGCAGCAATCGCTCTGAAATCTGTGTATGAACCGGCTATATCACCATTGAAGAGATATCCTATAACCATTAAAATAAATATAATACTAATAATAAATATAAATTGAAAACGATATAAAATCCTGTATAATTCATGCAGATGTGCAGGATGGATAATCAGCAGAAAGAGTAGTATGATGATAACAGGAATTTCAGGAATATATAGCCCACCAATGGAAAAATAATGTGGACCGAAAAATGACATTATGAAAATGGCTAGCAAGCCATAAACCATATATGATAGAATTAAAATGATGAAATTTTGTTTAATTAACATTTATTAATGTTTCATATCTATATTGTATCCGAATCACTGTAATCCGGATTGGATATCGGCGCCGAATCTTGCGATACTGAACCGGTCATTAAAATCCTCTTGCTGCAGGTGTCTTTCTTTATCGCAGCGCTTCTCTATTGCATTCAAAATGGAAGAAACGGACATATCATCCATCACATACCCATTATTATACTTGTTTAAGGTCCATCCAATAATACCTTCTCTGCAACCGATAATTGGCATGTTAAGCGCCTGCGCCTGAGCAAGAACCCCACTGGAACTGTAATGATCACGATATCCAAGCCAGACCACATCCGAAGCGCAGAAGGCCGCGGTCTGTTCTGCTTTATGCAGATATCGGTTAACTTCTATCAATTTACCGCATTGTATTAATGCGTTTCCCTCTGAACTGTTAAGGAGAGCCTGAACATCCGAATCCTGTTTCCCCGCCAGAAATAGGATCATGTCATCGGGGAAATCCGGCGATTTAGCTGCCTGCAGGAGAACATCCACTCCCTTCCGAAGACTGAGGGAGCCATATATCAGCATGACGCGTTTGTCCATGGGCAAGCCAAACAAAGATCGCGCTTCTGGCTGCGGAATTGGTTTTTCCAGATCGGCGGGGTCGAGCACGTATCTCATTTTTGCGGTGAATTCGGGCCAGAACCTTTGCACATAGAGCGAAAGGGGCTCATCAATGGTGAACAAGGTGCGAAGATGCTTTGTCCGCAGCAGTCTTCTCATCAGCATCCTTTCCGGAGTATCTAGTGGAGAGGATGGAGCGATAACTCCTATTGACCTGTAGTGAAAGGATGGGCGCATTAAAAGTCCCGCCCACGGCGTGGATCCAAAGGGAGAACCCAGGAGAGAAAATATTTTGTCACAGTAATCAAGGTAGGCAATGAATACGATATCCGCCTCCTGCGCCTCCGCGCTGGTTCTCCAAAAGTTTGTGAATAAACGATAGAAGGAAAAATGTCTTGCGAGAGTTCCCACCGGACCCGGAGACCAGCTTTTTTTCATCTTCTGCATGATTGGTAAAACCTTGATCCTGTTCCCGCAGGTCTGCTGCATCTCAGTATAGGACGGGTTCCGGAGGCTCTCCTCGAAAGTCGCCAGCATTACCTCATTCCCTGCATCCAGCATACCAATCGAGGCATACCGTACATAGTGCATATGGTGACCATCTGCGATAGGTTCTATAATCAGAATGGTTTTGCTCATGGGTTCAGGTCTTATGTTATCCTATTCTATTTAGAGCGATTTTAAACTCTCGTGGCATTGTCCAAAATACTATTAAAAGCATTGGCAATACCAAAGCCAACGCTGCACCGGTAATCCCCAAAAAGGGAATCAAGAGAATCGCAAGTGGTAAGGTAACCAGACTTCGCGTTAAAATCAAAATAGATGCTTTTCGTATGCTTCCCAAGCCCATCAAAAAAATGTAATGGATATTGAACCATACTTCCAAAATAAAATCAATTCCGAATAGAAAATGCAGCCAGAAAGTTGGGACTACTTTGGGGCCAAACCAGTAAAGAACTAAAAATTTACCTCCGATTCCAAGAATACATCCCACCAAGCATGCATATGCCATCATTGTTTTTATGGCACGATGATAGGCTTTAAGTATCCATTGTCTTTCGCCTCTGGTCGCAGCATCAGTGATTGCTGGCCATAGAGGCTGGGATATCATTGCAACCATGCCCATTCCCAAAGAAACCGCCTGCATCATGATCCCTATGCGAGCGGAGGCTGCGGGGCCGATTAATCGACCTGAAATAATGATGCTAAAATCATAACTTAGGATTCCACTGAGCTGAACCAAAGAAAAAGCGATGCCGGTGCCAATAACACCCTTCAATAATTTTTTATTGAAGGACCGAAAAACCGGGATTAAATGAGGCCGTTTTCTAAAAATGAGATTCAAATAATTAAGTAAACGTGTGAATGTGGATGCCCCATTCACGGCAAGGATAATCCCTAATACTGTAGGCAAATAATGAGTCACAAAAAGAAGAGATACCAGACAGAGCAAATTTCCAGCAGCTCCCCAGGCATTGATGATATATTGCTCCTGATAGCCCATCTGCGCAGCTTCGCCAATGCTGAGCATCATACGAATCGCAAACATAACGAGCAGAGCGGACAACCCCTCTCTTATTTCATGAAGATAGGGAAGATATTTCAGCCCAAATAAGAGGATTGGATTTCCAATCCAAATCAGAATAAATGCAAAAATTATGAGAGGTAAAACAATAAAAAGCATAAAAAAGAATGCACTAGATGTGAGTTGCTTTTCAAGATCGATATTTTCCTTCGCGGCAGCCTCCGCGATTTTACGTGTCAATCCAGGTCCGATGCCAACGCTGGATAAACCCAGCCATCCAATTGCCGCTGCAAGAGTAGTGTATACGCCAAATCGGGCAACGCCAAGAGCGTGTAAAGCCACTGGCATGGCAAGCACCTGCACCGACATATTGGCAACCTTTGAAATAATGGACGTAATAACCGCCAGGCTGAGATTCCGTTTTCGTTTAGATGCTGCGCTTATTGTTTTTTTGATTTCATCATTGATTTCAATATTTTGATTATTCTGAGCTGTCATTCATAACCTTATGCCTCCTTGCCTTTGGTTAAATTGGCATGAAGAAGGTATCTCATTCTATTGACATATAGGAAGGATATAAAACACACAATTTAAATTTTCAATCTTTTATCACATCCGAAGGCTATCCACTTTATCCGATGGTTAATCAAACGTACCGCGTAATTAATCATATCAGTACGATAGGTTTTGCCTGTTGTCCCGGATTGTCCCTTGATGATAATGGGTTTCGGAGGAAGCGACCATATCAATCCATCACTGACAGCTTTATTAATAGCGCGAGCCAGCGCATGCTCGAACCATATCCCTTTTCCGCCATCAATGATATCGCGAAATGTAACAAGGTAATCCTGGAAAAAGACTGGGGTTCCGGCGAAGCATCTGCTATCGGCATAACTTAAGCCACATGTAAGATTGCTAAGAACGGCGATATCCTTATATTTACGTAGAAAATCAGTTATTTGTGGAATTGAAGGGCATGTATGTCTCCCTGTCAATTTTATAATATAATCCACTGAAGCTAATAATTTACTGCGGTATAACGCATTTGACACCATATTCATTTCTCGAAAGCCAATATCATGACTTGCATATTCGTCATTCTTCTCCTGCATCAGAAATTCAACTTCAATTCCTGCAGGATTATCGTGATTGGCAATATCTACAAATGGCTGAAGATCAGAACCGGAGTTTTCACAAAATACTATACTATTTATAGGATAGTTACTCAACGCATGCTTAAGAGAGAATTTATACTGGTTGGTTCGAATTATTGGGTCTGTCAATACGATTTTGTTTGTAACGCAGGGGTTAATCGTAGCCGTGATGAGTAAACAAATATTTATGTCATGCGATTTCATTTTATCTCAAATCATGAAACAATGCTTTTGTAAAATACAAACATCTAAATATCCCATCTACTTTTTCACAATATAAAATTGATATACTAATATTTCCGGCGACAACGAATATCAATTACAGGCTATGTATTACTATAGTTCAATCACATATTCCGTGTTTGTGTGTGTGAATCTCATATCAATTGCGATATTTGGAAATATGAAAAAATAAATATATTAAAATCTCAATGAAAAAAATACGTTTAAATAAGTTATCATATTATGTACATAACTAAATGAAATACCTTTAAAACCCCACTCCAAACCCGATGGTAGGGTATTTGCCGTCCGTGAGGCCGATATGCGCGTCAATGGCGTATCGACCGTGATCCGCCACCAAATATGAAAATACAACCCCCTGATTAAACACCCAGCCGTCGAATTCCAGGTAATAACGGATCACCGGTAACAGTCGGTAACTTACGGAGGCGAAACCGTTCTTGAATCTCCTCGTGCCCCAACCCCCGCTGAAGTACAAGGCGTGCTCCCCGGATTGGAAACGATAGGAAAAAACCCCGAATGCCGAGCGCGAGGAACGCATATCTCCCGGTGCGTTGTTTCCTGCCGATTTGTCCGCGCCGAATAACTCCTGTATCCCCGCAGAGAGACTCAGCCGGGAATTTTCGGATAACTGCGGCTGAATCTGGATGTTCGTGGACTGGGAGCCATGGGAATCGAGAATCATATCGGACACGGCGATATTGGTGTGCCCCAATGTGTTCCCCCACGTCAGGTACATCGTCCCGTTGGTATGGAGATTGCCCCATGCGAGAGAGTTGGTGTTGCTCAGTTTGCCGATCTCGAATTGCCATTGGTTGTGCCCGAGGGTGGGAGCGACGGGCGTGCTCAGGGCGACCGGACCGGTAAGAGAGCGATATCCGTCCGCATTCACCCCGTATCCCGCTCCCGAGAGCCCCGAGATATCCCTGAACTCGTAGAATTGCTCGGCTCCAGTGAATGGCGCCGCGTGACAAACCCCTGCAACGAGAATTATGGAAATGGCGACAAGCCAAAATGAACGCATCGTATTGTCCTTTTTTGTTGGAAGGTCAAGGCATTGATGCGTTCATTATATTCAATCAAGGTTCGCTATGTAAAGCGATCCGTCTAACTTTAAAACTTTTTCATTTTAATAAGGCGGTTGCAAAATCCATGATATCCCGTCCGAAAGCAGGAGCGACGAATCGTTGGTCTTCCTAGATCCGCATTTTACAAACGCCCGTGACGTGCATTATTCGTCGTAGGAATAGGTGTCCCACCTGACGAGGGGATTTGAGTCCGTCATATCCCAATAGTGCTTCACGCAGTTCCTTCCGCTCTGTTTGGCGAAATAGAGAGCCTTGTCCGCCTCGTCAACGATAATCTCCTTGTCGGGAGTCGCCGGGGTGAGCGTGGACACGCCGAAGCTGGCGGTTATGGGGGAGCGCTCCCACTCGGCGTTTTGCAACTCCTTGCGAAATCTCTCCGCCATGGTAACCGCGCCAATGCGATCGGTGTTCGGCAACAGAATGACGAACTCCTCTCCCCCGTAACGCGCCACCATGTCCGTGCTACGAAGGCTGTTTTGAAGCATGGATGCCACCCTCTTGAGCACTTCATCACCTTCCGGGTGACCGTAAGTGTCATTGAATCTCTTGAAGTGATCCACATCTATCATCACCAACGACAGCCCACCGCCGTATCGCATCGCCCGATCATATTCATGTGTCAGTCTTTCACGAAAGGCGCGGTAGTTCTTCACCCCCGTCAGTCCGTCGGTATCCACCAACTCCTCCAGGCGTGATATCGCCGTCTTCAACTGCGTTTTTTGATCATTCAAGAGCGCACATGTGCGTTCCACCCGTTTGAATTGACGTTCGATTCTCCTTTCACGCTCCTTTCGCTCGGTGATATCGCTGAATGTGATCACGACGGCGAAGGGGGCGTTCCCTCCCTCTCGGTAGAGCGGGGAAGAGTTGAAGGATATCCATAACGACATCCCTGCGGGTGGATGGATTTTCAGGTTGAAATCTCGTATCGTTTCCCCTTTTATAAGGGATTGACGCAAGGGGTTGTTCTCTCGGGTGATCTCAGCGCCATCCTCCATGAGCATTTTAACAGGAATGCGATAATAGTACGCTCCAAGAATGTCCTTCTCATCCATTCCAATCGTCTTCAACGCGGATTCATTGGCGATCGTGATGATTCCATGAGCGTCTATCACCATCAAACCCTCCCGCATGGCATCCATAACGCGCCGATACATGTCCTCCACGCCGACTTTTCGCTCGCCTGTTGAGAGGAGTCGCTTCCCTTTGATTCTGTTGATGGCTATCCGTATCCTCCCAACGCATTCCTCCTTGCGTATAGGGTTGATGAGAAAGTCATCCGCTCTAAAATCCATGACAGCCGGGATGGCGTCTTCGTTTGGCAGCGTTACTATCAGATATGGAACCGTGGCGCGGATGGTGTTTTGCAAAATTTCGACTAAGTCCGAGTGGAGACTATCGATCATCCTCCAATCAATGACGCAAAGATCGGTTTCCCGCTTCACCAACTCTTCAATCGCTTCGCCCGCTGTTTGCCGGATAACGCCACGGATTTTTTCCGAGAGAAACGCCTGTTCGAATAGGTTTGAGACATCCGAATTATTTGCGATGATCAATGCATTCATTTCAATTTCCATATAAAGCGATCATGGGGATGCCTGAAACGATGAATTTTTGCGGATTCACCGTTCGTGGCGTATCAGCGTATGGGATATTGCGCGAATCCAGTTTTGGAACGGATCGTTTGTGATGCCGAATATCACCTCGCGATAATCTCTTCCTAATTAACTATTCCGTAACATACACAGCGTAATTACCTGTCAAATTACCGGGATTGAGCGTGAATGCTAGAAATACGGAGGATGAATCGAATATCGGGTTCTCATCGCCTTGGCGAACCGTCATGATCACTCTGATTGCTTTAATAGCGATCGCTCTCATCATGAAACTTCACAAAGATCGGTACTCTGAAGGATCTTGTAAGCGGTTCCGAAGAACATAACGAATGATAACAGAAGCAAATCCATTTTGGGTTTTGCACTTGCCCGTTCCATGCATGGAATGCGATTGGTTTTCGCGCAAATCATGGATTCACCACAATTTAGATTGGAATCAATAGTACGCTGTTCGAGCCTTTTCCTCCGGGCAGGGAATTAGGCCCTCCTCTTGCAGATATTTCATTATGAACTCCACGGAATCCTCGACACTTTGGGTGTCCGTGTGAATTTCAATTTGCGGATTGAGAGGGGGCTCATAGGGATCGGATATGCCTGTGAAATGGGAGATTTCCCCCGCCAAAGCCTTGCGATACAACCCTTTCGTATCTCGCGCTATCAAAGAATCCAATGATGGGTTGAGATACACCTCCACGAACCTCACTCCGTCCAACGCGGCAAGCCTTCTCACCTCGTCGCGTATCTCTCTATAAGGGGAAATCGCGGCGGTGATGGCGAGGACACCGTTTCTCGCAAGAAGTCGAGCCACGTAACCGATCCTGCGAATGTTGAGATCCCGATCCTCCTTTGAAAAACCGAGCCCCTTGGACAGCAGTTCTCGTATCTCGTCGCCATCCAGCAACTCGGCGTTAAGGTTCATCTCATGAAAATGGCTTAGCAGCTCTCCTCCGATGGTTGATTTTCCGGCGCCGGATAGTCCAGTCAACCAAACAATAGTACCTTTCGACATTATTCTTATTATCCTTTTTTTTGTTTAACATACCTATATAGGTGACTGTAAAATTCCGAAAAAGAGGCGAATATCACTCATTTCTCGATTGACGAATACCTGAAAAGCGAATTTTGCAATTCCCTCCATATAGCGACTTTGAGCGTACACATCAGAAAATCTTCCGCGTCCGTTAAAGAGATAAATGAGTGGCGCCTTGAGGTTATGCGCATATCCGTATCCTCAAGGAGTTTCCTGCGTCACTCCAACTTGAAATCTCATCCTCTGTGGTTTGTAACTTATCAATGATATATTTTTGCGTTTCCGGGGCGAATAGTTCATGAAACCTATTTGATGAGCGTATTTTTTTCGTAACGTTCCTTTTCCACGGCTCACAGGATAGTGTGACTTTTTTTGCGATTTTCGGATAGTTGAGTAACATCTCCTCCTGAAAATCGATGTTGAGAAAATCGCATATGGATGCAACGGACGATTTCGGGTCCTCAATAAGACTTTCATAACGCAGGAAAAAATGGTTAGGCTGGTTCAGATATCCGGCGCTCAGGCTAATCGCCTCTTTCCACCAATAGATGCACTCGTCTATCTCCATCGGCCGCCCCCATGCCCCACCGTATTTTCGTGTCACTGCATAGAGCGAGGCCACCACGTCCTTTCCGGCACGTATGAGGTGAATAAATCGGGATTTCGGAACGAGCTTGGTGATGGTGGGAATGTGATACAGGTGCCCGGGGGTTTTTTCCAGCCAAAAATCCTTCCCCTCCATAACCGACATCGTATCCATGTTGCGAACGAAAACGTTCGTTACCCTTCGAAGGGATTCAATGGGAAGCGTTTTGCCTGAGATCAACTCCGCATATCCGGATTCCTCCAGAAAACCATTCAATTGCCCGCGCGCCGCCCTGGAAGAGAGCCCCAACCTTTTCGCCCATTTGTGACCGGGAACGGCGTGTTGGAAAAAATGGCTTTCCGGGAAGGTGGCGATACGTGAATGCGCCCCCAGTATGCTTTGAAGAAGAGTTGTGCCGGAACGGGCGCAACCCACAAGAAATATTCTACCTTTTATCGCTTGATTCGAATTCATTACGTGTCGGCTCCCGTGAAACATCACTGCATAAAGGGTTCGCCAACGCCATCCTCAAACTAACTTGTATCCTATGGAAACGGTGATGTGCGTACCCTCAACTCGTTGCCCAACCTTGGAAAAAACTAAGATTCTTTTTGTTAGACGACATCCCGTCGATTTAGTTCACATAAGATAATGATATTTGAGTCGGGAATATTTCTTTTATCCGAAATCATGAGGAAGAACACCCAGTTCGGCTTTGCACGGATGGTCATTGTCGGTATGGTGGGGCGTGCTGTCCTCGTTCGCGTTTTCATCCAATTCGCATGGCTCCTTACCCTTGCGAAGACGTATCATTCACATCATCCCTTGTAAAAAAAATCCGTTTAACCTCTGAAGGAAAATGAAATATGGTGTATACTTAAAGTGGTTATTGCTGAATAAAGAGAGGATGATCTATTTGGCACAGGTAATTGTCAAGCCCGGCGAAAACATCGATTCCGCACTGAAGCGTTTCAAGAAAATCGTCATGAATAGCGGCATCACCAAGGAAGCCCGCGCTCATGAGCGATATGAGAAGCCCAGCGACAAGAAACGCCGGGAGCTGAAAGCGAGCATTCGCAAGATTGCTCGTGCTCGGGCCAAGTCAGCGGAGAGATACTGATAACTCGAGTTTGACGAACCTAAATTAAGGGATGGGTGTCACCGTCCCTTCTCCCTTTTTGCGATGGAAGTAACTCATGAAGGTTTTACTGATCGCGCATAGTTGCATATCGCCTTTCTGGGGCGTTCCGCGAGCCAAGGCTTTGACCGCCTTCCCCGATATCAAGCTCTGTGTGCTCACACCCAGTCGCTGGTTTGAATATGGAAGATGGCATAAGCCTCGAGGGGTGGAGGAGAGCGGTTTTTCGTATCTTTCACAGCACATTCTTTTCCCCAAATCCGGTCCCGCCAAGTGGTATCTGCATATCTATCCCAAACTCGCTTCTCTCCTAAGCTCTTTCCGCCCGGATATCGTGGATTTATGGGAGGAGCCGTGGTCGATGGTTGCATTTCAGGTTGCGTGCCTGTTATCACTGCTCCGAAAACAGACCAAACTCTTGGTGGAAACCGAGCAAAACATTCATCGAAACCTTCCGCCGCCCTTCGAATCAATCCGTAAATTCGTATTCCATCATTCCTGCGGGGTGGTTTGCCGCAGTCGCGGTGCGGCGGATGTGGCGAGGAGATGCGGGTATCAGGGGCACATGGAGATCATCCCCAATGGCGTGGATGTGCAGCTTTTCCACCCTGATAGCCAGCCATCGAGAAAGAGATGCAAATCTCCGGACACCTTTGCGATCGCCTATTCAGGAAGGCTGATCCAAGAGAAGGGGGTGGATGATCTGATCGATAGTCTGAAAAATCTCCCGGTCTCCGTCAAATGTAACATCGCGGGGGAGGGACCGTCCGAGAATGAGCTTCGTAAGCATTCAGTGTACGAGGGCTTGAGCGACCGAGTGCGATTTCTCGGATGCATGGAGAGGGAATCCTTGCCAGGTTTTTATCTCGATAACGACGTTCTCGTTCTTCCGTCGCACTCCACCGCCACCTGGAAGGAGCAGTTCGGACGCGTGTTAGCGGAAGCCCAGGCGTGCGGAATTCCTGTCGTCGGCTCCGATTCTGGCGCTATTCCCGAAGTTATCGGTGAGGCGGGATTGGTTTACCCGGAGGGGAATCGGCGCAAGCTGTCGGAAGCGCTGCAACTTCTCATCGACAATGAGGAGTTAAGAATCCGCTTGGGGAAAGTTGGACGGCATCAGGCGGAAACCTTGTATTCCTGGGAAACGGTTGGAAGGAGATATCACTCAATGTATCAAGCGCTTTCATAGGCTGCGGAGTCCATCAATTCATCGATTTTGAAATGCACGCATCTCATGTGGGCATGCGTAGGAAAGTCGTTTCACCTTGGTTAGCAAGAAAGAAAAGGAACGGAAAGATGTAAACGTTGGAGTTATTTTACGCCGGTCAAAGAATCATTACGAAAGGAGCAATGAAATGAAAGGCATTCGATCAACTATTGCGTTTACTCTCATTGAGCTACTCGTAGTCATCGCGATCATAGCTCTACTCGCGGCAATTCTTTTTCCTGTCTTCGCCCAGGCTCGGGAAAAGGCTCGCGAAGCCACTTGCGCAAGCAACATGAAGCAACTCGGGATGGGAGCGATGATGTATCTCCAGGATTACGATGAGCAGTTTATGGATCAATATCGTGATCACGAAGGTGGGGATTCAACCGTATGGCCGAATGGGCAGTACAATCAGCCGAATGGTCAGCCTTATGGGTGGTACACGGGGCCACAGTATGCCATGGGGTTGCACGGCATTACTCCAAACTGGGCATGGCTTGTGAACCAATACATCAAATCCCCCCAGGTGTTCGCCTGTCCGGACGGTTATGCCACATGGCGGCCCGGCACCTCAACGGACGCGGCGAGCTACGCCTACACCAACTGGATTGGCGATGCAGGGGTGTATCGAGGACCCGCCGCCAAACTCGCTATGATTCGACAACCCGCTAACACCATCCTCTTCTTCGAAACTGGAAAGCTATGCTGGTCCGTGGAACAGGACGGTTGGACGGGTTCCCCCTGGCAATACACTGGTAAGGAATGCACCCCCTATAATCCAGGACCGTACCCCGCTCCGGGCAATTGGTGGAACGGACATGGTGTCTGTCCGCTTTGCTATCCGGATTGGCTGGCAAGGCATAATTTGGGGCGCAACTACGTCTTCTGCGACGGGCATGTCAAATGGGGAAGTGACACGCAGATGAATGTCGCGATAGACGTCATCCAGTGGGATTTTCGTTGTCAGCAATAAGAAGTGCGGAGAATTATTGATATCGAAAGGAGGGATCATGATGAAGATGAATCCTGCGGTAATAATTGGAATCGTCCTCATACTTGCGCTGGTGATCATCGGGTTTGAATTCAAAGCTCTCTTCACGCCGCAAACGAGCTCATGGCATCCAGGATCGGATTACGGTCAAAGAGGGCCCTACCCCAATCCCACTCAACCGGCACCGCCGCGTTAACAATCACACAACACTTCGACCGGCGTTTCCACCCCCTCGGCATTCCCTCTGAATGTCGAGGGGGAGTGACGATCAAACGGTAATCATATTATCCACCTTCCCGCAAAGATTTCCAACATCCAGTTTCGGATCGTCCCAGGCAACCTTTTCCAGCATCTCACGTGCGGAATCGGGCAAAGGCATGCGCCATCGCCTCACGAAGAGAGAGGTCAAATCCTTTTTCGCCGCCGCGTTCACTGCGATAAGCCAGTTCGCACATTGCTTCAGGGCGTCAGTCGTAGTGGATGGCTTGACCTCCGGGCACTGGAGCAAGGCGGCGAAAAACCGTTTCAGCCATGCGTTTTTACCGTTTTCGCGATAAAGCTTCAACATTACCGATGCGTACATGCACGGTTGGTCGGATGGCTGGATATCGAGTCGGGGGGTCTTTTCGTCCATTCCCATCAAAGTTGTGAACGCTTTGAGGAACGGCAGATCCGATTTTGCATAACCCTCCTCGCACGCTTCGATGGTCTTGCGCGTGGCGATGTCGGGGTCGATGCATTTGAGCGTATCCATGCAGACGTATCTCATGAAGACAGCGTAACCTGTGATGAATAGGCTATGGCGGTCGCCAAAGGTGTAGTAATTACGCCCCATTTCGTAGAAGTAGTAATGTGCGAACGCCCTGTTGTTCTTCACCACCATCGGGTAGTCGTGGGTGTAGAAGAGGCATAGCTCCATTCCTGTTGCACCCACGTAAGAGCATCCCGCCCCGCAGTTCAGTCCAACTTCGGGCACGGCGGCGATGGTGGGCATATCCTTGTACATTTTATAGGGCGTGGGATGGGTGCCCGTGAGATCGGCGTAGAGCTTCCAGCCATTGTCCAGACGGTTGAGGAAGATGCCAATGATTGTGGGGTCGAGTTGAGTGGTGTCGGTGAAAAAAACGATATTCCTCCCCATCCAAGGGTACATCCAAGGCGAGACCTTTTTCTCCCTCCACAACTCCGGATATTCCGCCAATGTGAGAAAATCTATCGCTTTTCCGGGTTTGGGTGGAGAAGCCAAGGAAGGAGTGGAGATTGTCGCCAAGGCGACTGTGGCGCCAATGAACTGGCGGCGCGTGAACTTGCGTTCGGTTTTTCTATCAGACATGTTCGCTCTCGCTTTGCGTATGGATTGCCCTAGATTATACCGAATTCGCCCGCATACTCTTTGACGAATACCCGTGGAGTTCGTTCGATGAGTTGAATACCTCCCATAATGCCATTCCACGGATCCATGGGAGGTTGCGTTCGACTTGCAGTCACTAAAACGAACGTGACAAATGATTGACTTCGGCTTTTGCTCCCGATTTACGCTGTTTAACGGGTGTCGAAATTACGTTTTTCCATTGGGAGTTCAAGAAAAACGGAGTATCGCTATCGCCTCCTTATCCCAAGAATAATCCCACGATAAGTTATATCGTGATTCCCAAGGCTTCCCTCTACGAAAGCAAAACTCGGTCAAACGAAGTCAAAGATTTCATGCATCGGCGTCGCTCACAATCGTCCCCATGAATCTCAGGTTTCAGGTATCATATGACAATAATCGCTTTCGTCGCACTTTCTCACGAAAGGAGCGTTCGCTATGCGCATCACTTTCCGCATTCTTCCTGGGATCGTTCTGCTTGCTCTATTTGTGTCAACCTCCCGAGCGGCATCGCTTTCGGCTAACCTGGTTGACAACGGCGATTTCTCGCAGGTCATGGATGGCAAACCCGTGGGATGGGTGGCGGAGGGGGATAGTTCTCGCGTGAACCAATCGCTCAGCGTTGTGAGGCAAAGGGGAGTCTCCTGCGCTAAGCTCGATTGCAAGAGCATCCAAGGCTCGGGCGGGGATATCCACTCCATGATCGCCCAGATGAGCGTTGTCTCCTTGGAGCGGGGTAAGACCTATCAACTGACCTGTGATGTCCGCGAGGAGGGATTGAGGGGGCGTAGCGTCAGTGTGGCGGTGATGGATATGACTGACTGGAACACCTGTGGTCTGAACACCTCCATCCCGGTCACGGGCGAATGGCGGCATATCAGCATCATTTTTCAAGCGACGACAACCGTGAGCAAGGAGAGCCGATTGCAATTTTGGTTCACGGAGCCGGGAACGTTCTACCTCAGAGATGTGAAGTTGATGGAAATTCCACCTATTAGGATGGTTTTCACAGATATCGCGCCAAGGACCGAATCGAAAAACTTTGTTACAAACGGGGCCTTCGATGTGGGGACGTTTGGGTGGTCCTCCTTGGGGCGAACCTCTGGATGGGGGAATATCGCGCATCTGCATGGAACGGTCATGGCTTCCGATGATCCGCTCCATGCCCACTTCCTCAGAATCCCTTTGGGGGGACGCAATACCCCGGTTCTCTATTTCGACTACCTTATCCCCAGTGCGACGCGACAACTGCGCATGCTGGCGGCGAATCTTGGATGGATCACCGTGCAGCCGGACACCCTCTACACTCTTTCATGCGAGATGCGCTCTAATCCGGCGGGACTTCGCGCCGCGCTCGGAGTGATGGCGACCAACCCCTCCGACGGATCGGGCAACTGGCGAGACGTGGAAACGCACGTGATCCTTTCGAACAGATGGAAGAGATACGTCTTTACGTTCCAAGCGCCGAAACGGTATCTCTTTGTGGCGATCGGTCCGGATTTGGAGATAGAATTGAACGGGGATGTGGATATTACCAATATCCAATTGGAGCGGGGCGGTCAGGCAACCGCATACGCCCCTTCAAGCAAGGTGGAGATCGGCGTCACTCCGTCCCAAATGGGTGGACTCTTCACATCAGGCGAGAAAGCGATGATTCTGGTTCGAGGTTGCAATCATGCCTCCCGCGAAGCTCATGTTAAGATCGCCATGCAAGCCACGGATTTTTTCGCTCGACTGCACCCCTTGCCTTCGATCACCATGGGACTGCCTCCCGGAAAGGCGGTTCAGGAAAGTTTAACGCTCCCTGCGAATTGGAATGGATACTATCGAATCACTGCGAAATGGGTCATCGATGGCAAGCCGTTCAGCCATTCCATTCGGATCGCAATTCTTCCAAAAGGCGTCCCTAATGATAGCGTGGTGGGGATGAATCACGCTTTTTCGGATGACGCTCTGATACGATTGGCGAAAATGGCGGGTGTCACATGGTACAGGGATTGGTCCATCAAATGGCAGGATATGGAGCCGGAGCCGGGGATATGGCATTGGGAGGTTGCGGATACCCAGATTCATCGTGTCCTTGCGCAAAAGGCGAACCTTATGGCTCTTCTACCTCCCTTTCCATCCGCGAATTGGTCCTCCGAGGCGCCGGTGAATTTTCCGCAGGCGGGTCCGGGGTCCCGCCTTAGGCAGGCTTGGGCGCCAAAGGACCCCGCGCTTCTTGATGAGTTCATCCATCGCGCGGTTGAGAGATACAAGGAAAAAGTAAAGTATTGGGAGTTTCTAAACGAGCCAATCTACACGGATTACTCTCTGCCAGGATCGGGTGTCGGGGGATATCCCGGGCGGAGATACACGGTGGAGGATTACGTGAACCTTCTTCGGGGAGCGGCGGCTGCGATGCGTTCGGCGGACCCCCAATGCAAGGTGATTGGCGGTGTGGCTTCCGATCCGGATCGATTTATGACACAGTTGATGAACGACGGCATCCTGAAAGTGGTGGATATCCTCAACCTGCATATCTACCCGGGTCTCCGTGCGCCGGAGGGGTATGAGAAGGAGATGGATCACCTGTTGTCATTGATGAAAGAGCATGGCGGGATCAAACCGATATGGATCACTGAATTCGCCTATTACGGATGCGACAACCTCCCTCGCAAGCCGTTTATACCTCAGCCATATTCTTGGGAGGATAGCCGACTGCTGGCTAGCGAACGCCAATGCGCCGATTACACCATTCGTTTCTTCACGATCATGATGGCGCGAGGAGTGCGAAAATTCTTCATACACGCAGGTGTTAGCGGAACGGTAAACACGCCTGAACTGGAATGCCCGATTTTCGCCGGAGAAGGCGCACCTCGCAAACTCCTTCCCGCATTAGCGGTCTTCGCGAAGATGGTTGGAACCCATCCGCGCCCCGTCCTGCATGAAACGCTCAAAGGGGGATGCCGGGTTGCGGCGTTTCACACCAATGGGAAATCCCTTTTGATTCTTTGGAATCCAACGTCTGCACGAACCTCTTTGTCCATCTCATTCCCGCAAGTGAAGGCGTACGATATCATGGAAGAGCCGCTCAATCCCAAGAGGTTGACACCGTCGGATGATCCCATCTATGTGGAGGGGAAGGGGGATAGTGCGGCGGCAATGGCGAAAGCGATCATGGTCATCAAATGAAGAGGCTAATTTGTCCAACAATTTGCACCTGTAAGCTTTTTTGACCGGGAATGATGACGAATCATCGCTTGGAATATGCTACAATTCTGCATGAAATCCTCTTAAGCCTGGCATTTTTATCTCAGCCATTGGAGAAGCCATGCGTGATCAGCAAAATCCAAAACGTAACGCCATGACGGATAATCTTCCCACGATTGCAAATGCAAATGGTGGCGGACGTCCTAGAATGGTCACATTGCGCGCCGTTTTGTTGGCTCTGTTCATCATGCCTTTCAGTTCCTTATGGCAGGTGAACATGGAGGTAATCCGGTATTCCGGGCACCCCTCCACGATTTCCCTTTTCTTCAATGTCGTTTTCATCTTCGCCGTGCTGATTGGGCTGAACACCCTGCTTCGCAAGGTGCGACCCTCCTGGGCGTTTGATCCGGGGGAGTTGCTCACCATCTACATCATGCTGGGTCTGTCCACTGCAATGGATGGGCATGATATGATTGAGGTCCTCACGCCGATTTTAGCGCATGTGCGATATTTCGCCACTCCCGAGAACAGATGGCTGACGGAGATCGTGCCTTATGTGCCCAAATGGCTATCCATCACCGATCCAAGAGCGTTACGCGATTTCTACATCGGCAACTCCTCCATATTCGTATCCTACAACTGGCATGCCTGGCTTGTGCCTGTCTTGTGCTGGGTCGGATTCCTGTCCACCTTGTGTCTTATCATGCTTTGCATCAACACCCTTTTAAGGAAGCAGTGGACCGAGAATGAGAAGCTGGCCTATCCATTGGTGATAGTGCCCCTTGAAATGGTAAATCCCCAGACGGTGCTTTTCAAGGACAGGCTTTTTTGGACCGGCGTGGCGATTTCCGCGACGTTGGAGATATGGAACGGACTAGCGTTTCTCTATCCATCCATCCCCTCGTTGCCTCTCAAATTCAGTTCCCCCACGCAGGATCTGGAGAACTGGCTGACATCTCCTCCTTGGAACGCCATTGGGTGGACACCCGCAGCGATCTATCCCTTCGGAATCGCACTCGGGATGCTTCTGCCGTTGGATTTACTCTTCTCGGTATGGTTTTTCGCCTGGGTCTGGAGATTGGAGAGCGTGTTCGGAGCGGAGTATGGCTACTCGCAGATACCCGGTTTTCCATACATGGAGGCGCAATCGTTCGGAGCCTATATCGGGATCGCCGTATCGGCATTATGGGTGAGCCGATCGTATTTCGTGCGCATTTGGAAGGGACTGTTTAATCGGAACATCGATTTGGAGGATGATCACGAACCACTCTCCTATCGTCTTGCCGCCATGGGGATCGTGGTTGGCAGCGGAATCATCTATATTTTCTGCCATTTGACGGGCATGACAACGGGATTGATCATTATCTTCTTCCTGATCTATTTCACTTTGGCGGTGGCTGTCACCCGAATGAGAGCGGAACTCGGAGTGCCTGCGCACGATATGCACTATAGCGGACCGGATTCCATCATCACCTCGGTGGTGGCGCCGAACACGCTGCCACGCCAGGACCTGACGATGTTCTCCATGTTTTGGGGGTTTAACCGCGCCTACCGATCCCACCCTTCGCCTGTGCAACTCGAAGGGATGAAAATCACCCAGAAAGCGACAAACGATTACCGCGGGCTTTTTGCAGCGATGATGGTGGCGGTTATCTTTGGGTCGCTCTGCGCATTCTTCGCCGATCTGTTCCTCACCTATCATCACGGTGCGGCGGAAAACATCGCCCCGCCCAACGTGCAACTCATCTTCGGAGGGGAGCCTTGGAACAGAATGCAGGGATGGTTGCATACTCCGCCGTCCCCCGAACAGCAATTCAACACCCGCGTGGCGATCGCGGTGGGTTTCTGCTTCACGCTTCTGCTCAACGCCCTTCGCTTACGATTGGGTTGGTTTCCCTTTCATCCCGTGGGATACGCCATCTCCAGTTCGTGGTCGCTAAGTCTCCTTTGGCTTCCATTGATGATCGCTTGGCTTATTAAGCTCATCATATTGAAATACGGAGGCTTGAAAGCCTATCGCAAAGCGTTGCCGCTTTTCCTCGGATTGATCATTGGGGAGTGCATTCTGGGCAGCTTGTGGATGTTGATTGGGATTTCATTGAATATTCCCACCTACGCCTTTTGGCCGTAATGATATTACGGCGTGATTTGGGTAAGATATATCGTTGTGAACTCATTCGGATTTCGAATCGCCGGGCGCTCCTTTTCGACGCTTTACGGTTCGCCTCTCACGAATGAAGTCGGCTAAAGGCGAACATGGTGGATGGTCGCTTGGCCTGAATCCGTGACGTCGTTGTTCTTCTCTCCAATCAAGCAATTCCATGCGTTTTCCCCGACAAAGCGGGATTCCGCAAGGATCTTTCGGCAATTGGTGTTATTGCAAAATTCAAAATATGAGCCATGGGGTGCGTATCGTGCGTGTATGAAAATGTCGAAAACTCGACGTGTGCAACTCATCCGAATCACCCTATGCGAAATGAATTTTCATGAAAACAGATCCTGAAAGATATGAATCCGATCCTATTATCGTGGAGGGAAGCCTTCATAAAACGCATTCCTCCCCGCCCCCGCAAAACAGGGGCATTACTTTTAGAGCCTTTTTAATCGGGCTTGTCCTCATGCCGATCAACGCCTACTGGATCACTGTGGTTGAGGTGAGATGGTACACGCTTGACGGAACCTGCCTTCCTCTGTTCATTGAACCCGTGTTTTTTCTATTCTGCATTTGTCTCGCGAATTTCGCGGTTCGTAGCAAGAAGCCTCTGTTGGCTTTGGATCCGGGGGAACTTCTCGCAATCTACGTGATGTTGGTTATGGGCACCGCCCTTGCGGGGCATGATTTGATTCAGAACCTTTTCGGTTCCATCGCGCACGCCTATGAGTTCGCGAAACCTGAAAACGGCTACAAGGAGCATTTTTTCCAGTATTTACAACCATCCTCTTTCCTCATTGTCACGAACATGGGGGCGATCAAGGCGTTCTATCAAGGCGGGGTTTCATGGACAAATCCCGCATACATCGCGGCGTTCGCAGGTCCGTTATTTTGGTGGGCGATCTTCCTTGGATTCCTCGGCGGGATGTGCCTCAGCTTGAATATCCTCATCCGCAAGGCGTGGACGGAGAATGAGAAGCTTGCTTTCCCGATCGTCCAGTTGCCCTTGGCGATGACCAATACCGACCCCACAGGCACCCCGTTCTGGCATAGCCCGATGATGTGGGGAGGATTTGCCATAGCAGGCGCCATCGATATTGTGAACGGATTGCATTACCTCTATCCCTCTTTTCCGTTCCTCGCTTGGATCAAGCTGTACAACGTGGGTCAGTTTTTCACCCAGCGCCCTTGGAATGTCATCAGCGACACGAATATCTCCATGTATCCTTTTGCGATAGGGATCGCCTATTTTCTTCCGTTGGATTTGGCGTTCTCATGCTGGTTCTTCTTCGTGGCGCGAAAGTTGTTTCAGGTTGTGGGAGCGGAGATGGGCTGGGATGCGCCTTCAAACGTGGGATTCCCATTTTTCCAGCAGCAGGCGTCCGGAGCCTGGATCGCTATGGGATGCATTATCGTGTGGTCCCTTAGAGGGCAGTTTAAAACCGCTTGGGAGACCGCTTTCGGATCGATTCCCGAGATGCAAGCAGAGAAACACGAGGAGTATCTCGCCGACCGTAAAAGATACCGAGGGGCGTTCCTCTTTTTGGCGGCGGGGGTGATCTTTCTATCCTGGTTTTCCAATCAGATTAAGCTTTCCGCTTGGGTTGCCTTGCTGTTTTTCGGTCTCTTTTTTCTGATCGCCTTCGTTATCACGCGCGTTAGAGCGGAGTTCGGCTCGCCCCATGAGATATTCTTCGTGAACCCGCGCAGCATTATCGTCACCCTGTTTGGGGTGAACACCGTCGGAGCGCAAAGCCTTACCTCTCTCGCGCCCCTCTATTGGTACAACCGGGGATATCGAAACCATCTGATGCCCAACCAACTGGAGGCGTTTAAGATGGCGGAGAATGGCAGAATGCAGACCAATCGCCTCATTGCCCTGCTCGCCGTCTCGATGCTCATTGGCATCCTCTGCGCCTATTGGGCGAACTTGAAGGTGACCTATATGGATGGTGCGACTAGCAAGTGCGTTGGCTATAAGATATGGGTGGGGCAGGAGGCTTACGACCAACTGAACGGCTGGTTGCAAACGCCGACGCACCCGGATCGAACGCAGATAGGGTATATGGTTGGCGGGGCGCTTTTTACGATCGCGCTAAGAGCCATGCGGAGCGCGTTTATATGGTGGCCCTTCCATCCCGCAGGATACGCCCTCGCCGTATCCTATGCGATGGATTATTTCTGGTTCGCCTTCTTCATCAGTTGGTTGATCAAAACGCTGATCATTCGATTTGGGGGGATGAAGGCTCATAACGCGGCGATTCCAATGTTTTTGGGGTTGATACTCGGGGATTTTGTGTTTGGGTCGCTCTGGGCGATTTACGGTCCATTGATGCATGTGCAGGTGTATAAAATCTACATATAGAGTAAGTTAGGAGGATTATTCGTCCTCGTCATCGTCCTCGTCCTCCAATTCGTCGTCCATGGCTCCGGTGCAATCCGTATAGCGACTGATTTCCTCTCCTCTGAATACATGGGCGACGAAATCCTCGCGATCAAAACGGGGAAGATAGGAGGTTACGATATCGTCATCCACTTGAGCTAACAACTCCTCCTCTTCGGCGACGGTCAAGTCGGTTTCAAAAACAACGGTGGCATGGATCGTGTCATGGGCGTAGTGTAAATCCACTTGCCCCACCCGCTTTTCTCCATCCCATATGAGATAAATCTCCGAGGTTTGGGTTCGCACCAAACGAGTCAGCTTGAAACGATTATCCATCTTATAATCCTCCACTCGCGAAGCAATTTCTGTCTTCGTAAGTTTCCAAGGATTATGATACCCCTATTTTAGGCGGGGCGTCGTGACACGGAGGGGCGATTCGTATTGATGCTTCTACCGCTGCTGTCTAGTGTGAATTCAACGCCGCTTTGGGGAATTTCCACTAACGTTGTCGCCTTCAGGATTGTAATCCAGACGCCGGGATAAATGGTCCCCTGGCAGTAGATTTGACAATCCTTGAAGTTCCTCGACCCAAGCATTAATGTTCTCTTTTCACTCAACAGTTCTCGAATCCTCTGCTCCAGACTGTTTCGCTGGTCCATCAGTTTTTGCGCCATCGCCTTTTTATCCGCCGGAAGGTTGTCATTCCATTTTCCGGCGAGAAGACGCAAAGTCTGGGATATGCGATGGACGTTTTGTTCGCAAATGCGTATCTCCTCATCCACTTCCGCCACTCGATAGGGAGAAAATTGATCTTGTCCAATTACCAGCTTCGTTGAAGTGAAGTCCTCCATGCCGATATCCCATGCCTCCACTCCCTTTTGCGCCGACAGGGAGCCGCCGTAAATTTTCGATCCCTTGGAACCGATGAGCTTCCCCGGCGTGATGATATCGCTATGCATCAGAGTTTCACCGATATGAACGTCGCCTGTTGCCAAAGTCCAGCACCGAGCCGCGCGCGTGAAATAGACATCTCCCTTGGCGCGGATGGTGACACCGGCGGCGATCCCTTTGATGGCAACCAAGCCCTCAGACTGTATCGCACCGCCCTTCACGCTCCCCATGATGATAACCCCTGCGGCGAAATGATGATCCCCGGGTGGGAGGTCTCCATCCACGATCTCCAAGGGATGAATGATCAGCTTGTCATTATGCACTTCGAAAATTCCATCGCATTGCGCAATGAATTGCAGTCGATCCTCGGACATGCCAACCCCGTTTCCCGCAACGTATTTGATCTCTTTGCCGGGTTGTTGGGGGATGGAGGAGAGAGGCGCGGTGAGGGTTTTGCCCGGAGACCCCGGTCTGGCGGGAATGACGGATGCAATCACTTGCCCGGCGTTCACCTTTCGATCCTTGGGGAATGCGAAGTAATCCAATGCGCCGTCATCCTTGCGAGGAAGGGGGCTTACATAGCTCTCAGGGATTTTCCAAAGGATTTGTGCGTCCGTGCCGTTTTCCGGCAGAACACCTTGCGCGACGAGCGCTTTGAACACCGATTGACCAGGTTCGCTCGCCATTCGCACCGCTTTGAGGATCTCCTCCTCGCGATAACCATACATCACCCCCATGTCGCGCAGGCGATCAAGTATCTCCTCTGCGGTTACCGGGCGTCCTTTCCCCGTAGGAGGCGTGATCGTAGCGTACACCTGAGTGCGATCAGGATTAAAGTTCATCTCCGCATATCCATTTCGATTGTTTTGTCCTGTTGTCATTTAAACCGTTTAGTGATACAATATACAAACTTGCGAACTTTTGATTACAGACATTCCATAGCATTTTTTCCATATTATTACGGGGATATCACTGTTTTTTTTATCGTTTCCGGATATACTGAGAACCCCTGAGGCTATCCGATAATATGAAACGATGCGTCCGATAGCGGTTATTGGACGCGATACGAAATACATTGGAAAGGTGGGAATTGCGTCGTGCGTTTCTCCCGAATTGCGGCGGTGCTTTTCGCCATATCGCTGTCAGCGCCGGTAATGGCGGATGATATTTTGGTTATCAATCTTCCCTCGTTTCAAACGGATAACAGTAGGACCGACACCCGCGCCGCTCCTCCCGCACCCTCGAACGCCGTGGACCGTCACGGCGGAGTGAGAGTGAACGAGGACCAAAAGGTGCTCGGTCATCTTGGGATTGTGGAAACAACGGCCCCTCTGCGCTTGCAACCTGACGCGAATATCCGACCGGTGGCAAGGATCATTGCCGGAACCTATATCGCCTTGAAATCCCAAAAGGGGGAGTGGTACGGCGTTCTGCTACAGGATCAGGGCATTGGCTGGGTGCCCACAAAGTATGTCAAGGTGTTGGATTATGACGTGGTGTCCACCGCCCCTCTGCCTTCGCGAGGGGTTACGGGGGATGAGAGATATTTTCGGGATAATCCGCTTCTTTCCGCTCAGCAAAAAACGATTTTGGAAACAGCCTACAGTTATCTTGGCGTTCCGTACAAGTGGGGCGGCACCACTGTTGAGGGAATGGATTGTTCCGGGTTCGTGCAGAAATGCTTCGCCGCCGCAGGAATCACCCTGCCGCGAACGGCGCATGAGCAGATCAATTACGGTGAGCCTGTGCAGGCGGACCAATTGCAACCAGCGGATCGTCTCTATTTCGCGGATAGAAGCGGGGCGATTGTGCATACCGGCATCTACATCGGGAATGGCTATTTCATACATGCATCCAGCCTGAACCACGCCGTGTCGATAAGCAAACTATCCGATCCGCTTTACCAAAGAATGTATGCCGGCGCGAGAAGATAACGCCCGTTATCTCTCTTGCGCGTTAAGGATAAACGAAAAAGGGGCGACCAGGTCTTGGTCGCCCCTTGTGTCATATGAGAGTCTGGCTTATCAAGCCGCTTTTCTCACAAGGTGAATATCCTTGCGGCGAGCGCTCTCATCTTGCAGGGAGCTTAGCCTGAAGGTTTTCACCATGCTCAGCATCTCGTCGCACTGAGCCATCAACTCCTCTGCGGACGCTGCGGATTCCTCGGAACTCGCCGCCACCTGCTGCGTGATCTGATTCACCTGCTCGACCGCGTGATTCACCTGGTTGATCGCCTCGCGCTGTTGCTCGGTACCGGATGTGATGCCGTTCATGACCTCGGAGACCTTGTTCACATTCTCGTTGATCTCCTGAAGATTGGCGAGCACCTCCTGGTTGATCGTCACCCCCGCTTCGGCGTCCTTCACCGACCCCTCGATGAGGTTTGCGGTGTTCTTCGCCGCCTCGGCGCTGCGCATCGCGAGATTTCTGACCTCCTCCGCCACGACGGCGAACCCCTTGCCCGCGTCGCCCGCCCTTGCGGCCTCGACAGCGGCGTTCAGCGCGAGCAGGTTGGTCTGAAAGGCGATCTCGTCGATCGTTTTCACGATCTTAGCGGTGTTATCCGAGGAGAGTTTGATCTTTTCTATTGCTGATGAGAGCTGACGCATACTGCCCATGCCTCTTTCCGCACTCTTTCTCGTGTTCTCCGCCAAGTCCTTGGCTTGCTGCGCATTGCTATTGTTCTCGTCGCCCATCGCCGTGGTCTCTTCGATGCTCGCCGCGATCTCCTCCAGCGCCGCAGCCTGGTTCGTGGAGCTTTCCGCCAGCGCCTGACTCCCCTGACTGATTTGATTGGATGCCTCCGCTATCTGACCGGAGCTTTCCAGAACCTGCACCATTCCAGCTTCCAGATTGTCCAGCGCTGAGTTGAGCGATGTTTTGATACGAGCGAAGTCACCCTTGTAGTCACCCTTCATTCTTACGGTGAGGTCTTTCTGGGCGACTCGATCCAGAACATCCGCGGATTCGTTAATTGGTTCGACGATGACGTCGAGGGTGTTGTTGATGCCTCGGATGATCTTTTGGTAGTCCCCCTGATACTTCGATGCGTCCGCACGAGTGTCCAATCTTCCCTCCGTGGCCGCCTTTTCAAGGGTGTTCGCTTCGCGGATCATCTCGTTCAGCGCGGTGATGCATCCGTTGAGATTGTTCTTGATCTCGTTGAAGTCGCCGTTGTACTGCTCGGTGATGACGGGCGGTATGTCGCCCTTGGAGATGCGGTCGATGTATTCCGCCGCAACGTTCAAAGGTCCGATTACCGCATCGAGAGTCTCGTTCACTCCCGTCACCAACTTATTCCAACCTCCCTCGAATTTGGATGCGTCTGCGCGTGTGGCGAGTTCCCCTTTTACCGATGCGGATGATATCTTGCCTGTCTCCGCAAGCAGATCGTTCATCATCTTGACCATGTTATTGAGGTTGATCTTGATCTGATTGTACTGACCCTTGTATTCCGTGGTGATGGGCGGCGGGATGACCCCCTTGGACACCTTATCCACGTATTCCGCAGTCACGTTCAACGGATTGACGATATTGGTGATGGTGTCATTCACACCGGAAACGAGCTTGTTCCATCCGCCCTCAAACTTGGACGCGTCGGCTCTGGTGTCGAGCTTGCCGTCCGCCGCCGCTCGAATGATGATATCGGTTTCCGCAAGCAGATCGTTCATCATCTTGACGGTGTTATTGAGATTGTTCTTGATCTCGTTGAAATCACCGTTATATTGGTCTGTGATGATGGGCGGTATGTCGCCCTTGGAGATGCGGTCGATGTATTCCGCCGCAACGTTCAAAGGTCCGATTACCGCATCAAGTGTATTGTTTACACCTTGAACGATATCGGCGTAAGCCCCTTCAAATTTGCGAGCGTCTCCGCGTGTATTCAGCTTTCCAGCAACGGAGGCTTGTATGAGCATATTTGTCTCATCCACCATGGAACGTAGAGCGTCCACTACTTTCTGCAGGCTCTTACCCATGATGTCTTTATCGGAACGCACGGGCACCTCCAAGGAGAGATCACCGCGTGCGATGGCGTTCGCCGCTTCAACGCGTTTGCGGTTATTCTCGATAATTTCACCGAAGCCTCTCGCCAGCTCTCCGATCTCATCTTTGCTATCGTAATTCAAGCTCACGTCCGTGTCGCCGATGGATAGCTTTCTTGCCACTTCCGCCATTGCGTTCGCTGGCTTGGCGATCAGTTTGGTGAGAAAGAAGCCAATCCCCGCTGCGAACAGGATGCCGATGATCATCACCAGGATGGATGAACGGGTGGCGGCGTCAGCAGCCGCATGATTGCTCATGGCGGTCTGTTTCGCATCCGAGATGAGCTGGTTCCGCAGATCCTTGAGAGCCTTGTCTTCCTGTTGGGATATGGATGAACCCTCTTTGATGGCTGCGAGCGCCTGCTTGCTTTTACCGGAGAGCGCGAGCGCAATGGCGCGATCCTTTATGGGTTGGTACTGCTGATTCGCGTTTGCAACTTGGCTGCATAGATTTTTCAATGTGTCGGATTGGTTTGCCAAGCATTTGCTCAACTTGGCGGTGTCCTGATCCACTTTATCACTGAATTGACCAATTTTTTGAACCTGAAGATTTATTTGGTCCTTTCCCTTCGCCAGAACCAAATCCCTCAGGTACAAACGAATCTGCTGATAGTTCGTCTCGATGTCGGCGATATAACCCATGGGGATGGTTTTATTCCGATATAACGCCTCATCCTCGTTCTTCATTTCGTTCATTGAGCGAATGCCGTTGAAGCTTATGATCCCTGCGACCAGCGCCATCACGGCAAAGCTCAGCATCAATTTGACTGCGATTTTCTGATTAGCGAACCATTTCATGTGTATTCCTCCGTGGAATTGTGATTATTCCCATGGACTTCTTTCCCGCCGGGAGGGTTGGTTTTACGGAACAAGGGCCCATCCGCCTCGACCGGTTCGAACCATCCCCTCAACTCGGCGGGAAGCTTTTGAGTGTTTTCAAACGCCATGTACCCGCCTGGAACCAGGCAGGAGTGAAACATTTTGATCACCTCGACCCTCTCCTCGGGCGAGAGGTGCAGGAGCACATTCTTGCAGACGATGAGAACGAAATCCCCCCTGATGGGGGAGAGGCTGGTCAGGTTGTGCTCCTGAAACCTGACCGCGTTCCGTATGGCGTCCGTGAGACGGTAAGTACCCGGATCCTGCTCCTGAACGAAATATTTCGCCTTGTACTCCTCCGGTATCCTCCTCACCAGAGCCTCCGGGTAGGATGCACGGCTTACGATGTCCCCGAACTTTCCGTTCCTATCGCTTGCGATTATTCGCACATTACGATAGATGAACTCGCCCATCCTCTCCCTCAGGATCATCGCCAGCGTGTAGGGCTCCTCGCCCGTGGCGCACCCCGCGTCCCAGATGTCTATGTAGCGTCTGTGAACCATCTCGGGCACCGCGTGCCTCTCAATAAGTTGAAACGTGTTGATATCCCTGAAAAAAAATGTGAAAGCCATTCAAATTTCCCTGTCTTCCTTCAGGCTGCGAGCTTCTCCGCGGTTTCGTTGTCGATAACCTCCTCAAGGTTCAGGAGCGCCACCACTCGGTCGTCCACCTGCGCCAGTCCGCTAAGGAACCGTTGCGACCTCTCCTCCGTGAGTCTGGGTGGCTCCTGGATGGCGTTGTTCTCCACGTCGATTACGTCCGACACGGAATCCGCTCGCAGCCCGTAGGTCTTCCCCCTCACCGTCACGACGACGAAGATGGTCAGGTCGCTATCCTCGATGGGAGGTAGCCCCAGCCTTGCCCTCAGGTCGATCACCGCGATGATGGCGCCCCTAAGGTTTATCACCCCAAGAACGTGCGGGGGGGTGTTGGGAATGGGCGTCGCCTTGCTGTAGGTTCTGATCTCCTGCACCTCCAGCAGCGGCACGCCGTAGGTCTCAGCCCCAAGCTGGAAGGCGAGGAACTGACATGAATCTGTCTCCGAAAATAGTCTGTTCGATTGCATTTTTTCTGGCACCGTCCTTTATTGGTTTGTGTTACACCGTTTCAAGTTGCAGGTTGGCGAGGGCGTGATCCTGGGTTCTGCGGATCAACTCTCCCACGTCCACAATGAGGGCGACATGTCCGTCGCCCAGGATGCACGCCCCCGAGAAACCGGGCACGCGCACGAAGTTGGTCTCCAGGCTCTTCATCACCACCTGGTGCTGCCCGACGATCTCGTCCACGTGAATGGCGACCTGTTCCGTGTCCTGTTCGAGAATGACGACCAGCCCATCCTCGATGGACGCCCTTTCGAGTCTCATCTTCAGAGCGTCCGAGAGGCGGATAAGCGGGAGGAACCGCCCCCTGATGTTCACCATTTCGCACCCGCCAAGCGCGGAGCAGAGATTGACGTTTTCGGGCTGGAAGGTCTCGATCACGGAAGTGAGTGGCACGATGAAGTGCTCGCCGCCTACCCTGAGGTTCAGACCGTCCATGATCGCCAGGGTGAGGGGTACCTTGATCAGGAATCTGGAGCCCTTTCCAGGTTCGGATTGAACCATCGTCATCCCCCCGAGTTGCTCCACGTTCTTTCTCACCACATCCATCCCCACGCCTCTTCCGGAGATGTCGGTCACTTTCTTCGCGGTGGAGAAACCCGGTCGGAAGAGGAACTCGTATATCTCCTCCGTCGAGGGATGGTCCTCCGGGGATATCCACCCAAGCTGCACGGCCTTTTGACGCACCCCCTCGACATCGATCCCCTTGCCGTCATCGGAGATCTCCACGTGGATGCGCCCCTCCGCCTGAAAGGCGTTCAGATGCACTGTGCCTGTCTCCGGCTTCCCCACCTTCAGCCTCTCCTCGGGTGTCTCGATGCCGTGATCTATGCTGTTGCGAAGAAGGTGGGTGATGGGGTCGGTAAGAGCCTCCAAGAGGGTTCTGTCCAGCTCGGTCTCCTCGCCGGATATCTCCAACTGAACTTTCTTTCCCGTCGTCATCGCCAACTCCCTCACCATCCTTGGGAAGCGGTTGAAGACGTAGCCCACCGGTATCATCCGGATCGCCATGACGTGCTCGTGCAGGTCTCGAACGTATCTCTCCATTTGAGCGATGACGCCTCGCGCCTCGGAGTCCTGGATTCGACTCTGAGTGGTGGTGAGCATGGACTGAGCGATGACGATCTCGCTGGTGAGGTCAAACAGGGCGTCGATCTTGCTGGTCGCCACGCGGATGGTGGCGGATTCCGATATCTTGCGAACACTCTGGGATGCGGATCCCTCCTGAGTGTCGGATGACGCGGGAGGTTGGTCGGCGGAAGCCTTCTCGCAGGTTGATAACGGTGTTTGATCCGGCTTCTCATTTTCCTCCAAAGGTTCAATGGTCGCTTCGCCGCCTTCGCCGCTCAACTCGAGAATACTCCGTATAATTACGGGGTTCGCCTGGGTGCGAAAATCCAGATGCCATCTCACGTAGCAGGTTTTTGGGTCATACTCTTCCAGTGGGGGAATGTTCTCTTCAAGGTGCGATTTCAAAATGACCCCGTATTCCGAAAGCTCCTGCAGAATCGAAATGGGATCGTTTTCGGCGCCGATCTGGCTCCCAGGGGTGAAAAGAATGCGATAGGTTGTCTCTTTGTTATTGAAGACTTCAGCCGCTTTTTCAACCGGTGAGTTTATGTGCTCCTGCGGAGCGGCGGGGACGGTGGGGATGTTTTCCGCGTTAAGTGTTTGCTTGACCTCATCAAGCAATTTTTCACAATTCGGATCATCCGTGTCCCCGCTGACCTTGCTGGCGTCCAACATTCTATTAATCACGTCAATGCATCTTAACAAAACGCTTGTCAGTGCGCTCGTGAATGGTTTGGTTCCCTTGCGAACCGAATCGAGCGCATTTTCCAAGCCATGCGTGAAACGATTAATGTGCGTGAACCCCATCACGCCGCTGCTTCCTTTTAAGGAATGAGCGAACCGAAAAAGTTCGTTAATGGATTCGCTATCCGCCCCCTCCGTCTCCATTCTCAGGAGGATTTGCTCCATTTGCTGGAGCATTTCGCTCGCCTCTTCGTAAAATATCTCCGCCAAAGATTCCATATCTTCATTCCTCTCGTCGTTTCCTATGCAATAGGCGATCCATCAATCCCATCCTCTTCCGGTGAGGCATGCTTCGTCGCATCTCTTTTGTCGAATTGACGTACTCCAGTGGTTTGAATTGAATTGTCCGTAAGGAAATGAGTTCATTCGTCTCGCTCTTTTCGTGAAAAGCCGGGTCTCTTCCTTGCTTCGCATAGGGCATCCATCCTGCGTCTTTCAATCCCTTCAAAAATTATCAATAGAGATTAATGCAATATAAAATAATACAAACCTATGCTTTGGTATGATCCTCGTGAAAACGGATAGTGTTAAAGCGCCACGTCTCTCCCCTCGCGGGAATACGTGTTAGGGATGCGGTATTAAAGATAGGTGAGGATATCCAGTTTCATCAACACCTCCCGGAAATCGTTTTTAGGCGCAACGAATTGCGTCCTTTTCCCGAAGGACCGCATTTTTTTACTGGTGGCCATTAAGTATTGCAGACAGCTAAAATGGATGCCTGTGAGGTTATCCGCTTGGATGCGTAGTTCAGTCGATTCCGGACTGACATGGTTCACCGCAGACATTAAATCCGATAGATCATCATGGCGTATCCGCCCATCGAGGGTGATCACCGCCGCAACGTTGTCATCATGATACTGAACGCTCATGGGTCGCTCTTTTTCTCCCCCGCCTCTAGTGTTTATCGTCTTCAAAAGAGGCGAATCCGTGAAAATATGAAACCGTCATCGTATCCATCGCTTGCTTTAATAGAGTGTCGGCATGATGAAGCCTGAGCCTAATACGTATTTATACGTAGTGAGTGGAAAAATGGGGGAAATGCGTTACCATAAAACGCATGAATCGAACGAGGAGGCTGGAGAGAAGTCCCTGGAATATCTGGTTCTATCTTATTTTTTAACCTATGGCGTTAAACGAATCATAAGAGCGAGAATAGGGATAGTTCGAAGCGGCTTAGTCATGGATAGCCTTTGGAGAGTCCGCCTGCATGGTGCGGGAGACGAACGATTCCTTATGGCGTGCAAAACAAGCTGGCCTTCCGCTTTATTTTGACAAAAAATCTATAACAACAGAAGTGAAAATATGTGGAATGTAAGAAAGAATAGCTGTATGATAGGTAAGCTCAAACTTTTACTTGGGTTCCGTAATCTTTGTTTGGAAGTCACTGATAGTAATTGCAAAATTCGGTTTGCGGGTTTATCATCAAGCGTGAAACAAGCCGTAACGGCATGGTTTCCTGGATTTTGCAATTAACTCTATCCATTAGGATCAAAGGAATAAAGGATTGCAAAAGCTTGTGACTGCTCTGGTGGTGGATGACCAGGAGATCGTTCGCAAAGGCATCTGCGCCATGCTTGAATCAATGAAGCGTATTCAAGTTGTCGGAGAGGCGGAAAATGGGATGGTGGCTCTGGCATGCATCGAAGCATTACATCCGGACATTGTTTTGTTGGATCTGAAAATGCCGGAAATGGACGGTTTGGAAACGCTGAGGGCCCTAAGAGCGAAAGATTCCGACATCCGTGTGCTCGTCTTATCCATGTTCGCCGAGGATGCGTATGTTCTTGAGGCGCGCAAACTCGGGGCGAACGGTTATATCTCGAAGGATGTCGGAGTGAATACGCTATTCCGTGCGATTGACCGTATCATGGCAGGGGAGGAGTTCTTCCCGGAGATGAAAATCATCTTGGATCATTCGAAACCTCCTGCAAACGCGGAATCGATCGAGAAAATAAGGATGGCTTGGTCGAAGCTGACGGATCGCGAGCGGCAGATCGCGTTGTTGGCGGGCGAAGGCTTAATGAACAAGGAGATCGCCGATAAACTGGACATTAGTGTGCGGACCGTTGAGGTGCATGTGTTCAATTTCATGAAGAAGCTTGAACTCCGCAACCGCGCGGAAATAATCAGGTTCATTCTGGATCATAGATTTATCTTATCGCCCAAGAAAAGCAAGCTTGATTAGCAACGAAACGCGACATCGGTATTCAACCGTTCCTTGTATTTGATTCCATCCCGGATATTTGCTATAATAAACTGATACGGGCCCGTGGCCTAGCGGCTAAGGCAAGCGGCTCATAACTGCTGGATCGTAGGTTCGAATCCTACCGGGCCCATATTTCTCCTTTTTTCCCATGCAACGTTTCATCGCGAGCGATCGGGGGCTCTCCCGTGAGCGATGTAGATATATTCGAAACAGCCCTTCTTGCGGGGTCTTCCTTAACTTCGCCACGATGGAAAAAATAACCTCAACGACCCTCATTCGCACGGAATGGAGGTAATCTATGAATATCCCGTATTCCATCACGGAGTTCAGGGGAAATCGTTCATTTCAAGGAAATCAAATGCCCATGCATTCCTCCGTGAAACGGGGTTTGTGCGGCGAATATCGCGTTTGGCGAACGATTGAAAACGAATTTTGCAATCTCCTCTACATATATTCAAGGAAAGGATATACGGATCCATGACTGATAATTTTCCGACGACTTCACCTGTTAATCGATTACGAGGTTCACTCCCCAAAGTAGGCATTCGGCCGATCATTGATGGCAGACGAGAGGGGGTGAGAGAGTCCTTGGAGGAGCAGACCATGCAAATGGCGCGCTCCGTGGCGGATTTGATCACAAAGAGGGTGCGCCATGCATGCGGATTGCCCGTGGAGTGTGTTATCGCCGATACGACGATCGGAGGGGTGTCGGAGGCGGCGAAATGCGCTGAAAAATTCTCCAAGGAGGGAGTGGGGGTATCTCTCAGCGTCACCCCCTGTTGGTGTTACGGCTCCGAGACCATGGATATGGATCCTCACACCCCCAAGGCGGTATGGGGATTTAACGGCACGGAGCGACCAGGCGCGGTCTACCTTGCCGCAGTATTGGCCGCCCACGCCCAAAAAGGGCTTCCAGCCTTTGGCGTGTACGGACACGACGTACAGGATATGGATGACAAGAGCATCCCCGACGACGTTGCAAGCAAATTGCTCCGTTTCATTCGCGCCGGCTTGGCCGTCTCCACGCTGCGGGGGGCATCCTACCTGTCGATGGGATCCGTCTCCATGGGAATAGCCGGCTCCATCGTGGATCATGATCTTTTCGAACGTTATTTCGGGATGCGATGCGAGAGCGTGGACATGGTGGAGTTCGTTCGCAGAATGGAGAGGGGGATATACGATCCGGAGGAATATGAAAAGGCTCTGAGATGGGTCAAGGCTAAGTGTGTCGAAGGGCGTGATGTGAACAAACCGGAAAAACGCCACTCGCGCGAGATGAAGGATCGCGAATGGGAGATGAGCGTGAAAATGGCGCTTATCGCCAAGGACCTCATGAATGGCAACCCGAAGCTTGCGGAGATGGGCTGGGTGGAGGAATCGGAAGGGCATAACGCTCTCGCAGGTGGCTTTCAAGGTCAACGCCAATGGACCGACCATCTCCCCAACGGCGATTTTCTGGAGGCGATTCTCAACTCCTCTTTCGATTGGACAGGAGTTCGACAACCCTACATCATCGCCACGGAGAATGATTCCCTTAATGGCGTATCCATGCTTCTGATGCATCTTCTGACCGGCACGGCGCAGCTTTTCTCCGATGTGCGGACCTACTGGAGTCCGGATGCGATCAAGCGGGTGACGGGATACACTCCGGAAGGCGCCGCAAGTGGCGGCGTGATCCATCTGATTAATTCCGGGGCTTCGGCATTGGATTGGTCCGGCCAACAGACCGAGAACGGCATGCCTTGTGTGAAGCCATGGTGGATGGTTTCCGCCGAGGAGACCGAGAAATGCATGAAGGCAACGCATTGGGACGCCGCTGAATTGGAGTATTTCAGAGGAGGCGGGTGGTCGTCCGAGTTCCATACTCCTGGCGGAATGCCTGTGACGATGATTAGAATCAACAGGGTGGAAGGCCTGGGACCTGTCATTCAAATCGCGGAGGGCGAAACGGTGCAACTCCCGGAGGAAGTGGCGAACAAGCTTATGGAGCGCACGAGTCCCTCTTGGCCGACAACTTGGTTCGCTCCGAGAACCACCGGTGTGGGACCTTTCCGCGATGTCTATTCGGTGATGAACAACTGGGGGGCGAACCATGGAGCCATCTGTTACGGGCATGTGGGCGCGGATGTGATAACGCTCGCCTCTATGTTACGCATCCCCGTTGACATGCATAACGTATCCGAGGAGAGGGTCTTTCGTCCGAGCGTATGGGCTCGATTTGGCTCGCAAGACCCACAGGGGGCGGATTATCGGGCTTGCGCCAATTTCGGTCCGCTTTATCGATAAAAGCATCCTTCTTGGCGGTTACGGGTCTATCGGCGTCTTCCTTGAGAAAGGTCGGCGCCGATAACGTTCTATCCCTTGGAATTACGAATGTGAACGATATCTCCATCCTTCACAATGTAATCCTTGCCTTCCAATCGCATCCTCCCTGCGCTGCGTGATTCGTCCCATCCCCCGCAGGCGTGAAAGTCATCGAAAGAGATCACCTCCGCTCGAATGAAAGTGCGAGCGATATCGGTGTGGATTTTCTCCGCTGCCCCGACCGCGTTGGTCCCTTTGCGAATGGTCCATGCCTTGACCTCATCCTCGCCTACGGTGAAGAAGCAGATGTAACCAAGCGCGGCGTAAGCGATTCGGATGAGACGATCCCTTGCGGGCTCTTCGATACCCATGGCGGAAAGAAACTCCTTTTCCTCCTCTTGACCCATTTGGGAGACCTCCATCTCCAATTTCGCGCAAATTTCCACCAACGGCAGGCTCTGTTCCGCAGCGTATCGCCTTAAGGAGAGGAGCATCGGAGTGTCCTGAGAGATACTCTCCTCGTCTATGTTCGCGACCAGAATTAAGGGTTTGGCGCTGACAAATGCGAAACTTTTGATGGCTTTCGTTTCATCGTCGCTGAGGGAAAGGGTTCGAATCGGTTGCAGGGAGTCCAGATGAGTTTTTATTTTCAGCAGGGTTTGTTCTTCGACCGCTTCGGCGGGGGTTTGGCGTTTTAGAAGACGATTTTTCTCCAACCGTTCCAAACGTCCTTCGATCACCATGAGATCGGCGAGGAGCAATTCCTCTTGTATCCTTAGAGCATCCCGTCGCGGGTCCAACCCGCCTTCCGGTTCCGGGAGCATATCGCTGTGGAACGCACGAAGTATGAGTGCGAGGGCATCCATGTTTCTCACACCCGCGAAAAAATCCGCTCCGAATTTCTCGCGCTTCTCATCCAAGTCTATGCGGGCTCCGCCGTCCGTTATGTCCAGTGTGGCGGGGGCTATCTTTTTTGGATGGGAGACCTCGACGCAGAAGTCAAAGCGCGGATCCGGCACGGGGACCGATCCGAGATGCAGCTCATCTTTGTGAGCTCCGTACGCATGGGTGGATTCATTCGCCCGGGTTAGAGCGTTAAAGAGTGTGGTCTTTCCACATTCAGGAAGTCCTATCAGTCCAACTTTCATCTATTGAATGCTCCATTACTGTTTTATATTTGCAGGAGTCTCGGATGCCTGTTTTTGGGATGAGGGATACTGGGAATCCATGGTGTTGGATGAGGAATCGTGCGTGGATGCGGGATTACCCGTTGTCGCGGGTTTTTGAACCATGGGTTGCGGCATATCCATTGCGTATACATCCACGTTCGCCGGGCGTTTCGCCCAGGGGGATTTCCAACCCACCCAATACATCAAACCGATGACCAGGAGTATGAGCGTGAATTGCTTGAGAAACCTGTTTCTCTGTGAAATCATCTGTTTTTTTGTTGGCGGTCGTTTCATGGCATGTGCGCTTTCCTGTATTTTTCAACTAACTTCACCAACCAGATACTCCCCAAATAGAGCAGAATGACTGGGAATATCATCACTGTCATTGTGAATAGATCGTTGGAAGGTGTGACGATAACGCCAATGACCGTGATGATAAGCACCGCGTACTTCCAGGATTTTATCATCATATCGGATGTTAAAATCCCTATCCAGGCAAGGAAGAGGAGGAAGATAGGCAACTCGAAAACCAAACCGAAGACCCCCATCATTTTCAACATGAACATAACGAAAGTTTCAGGATCCTGCAACAGCACCGCATGAGGGAACCATCCCACATAGCTCGCAAACCACATGATCGCGTATTTGGCAACCCAATATGCCAACGCCACTCCGGATATGAAGAGTGTCACAGCGAGCGGGGCGAGATACCGAATCGGTTTTTTTTCCTCCTTGGTTAAGGCGGGCGAGATAAATCCCCAAACTTCCAAAATTAGAAGGGGCGCAACGATAATCATTCCCGCCACTATGGCAATCTTCAATACGACGAAGAAAGGTTCGGTGAAGGTGGTGAAACGCAAACTCCATCCTTCAGCCTTATGCTGCCGCATGATGATTTCCATGGGGTAAAAAAGAAACGCATATATCGGCTTAAAAAGATTGTATGTGAGAATAGCGCCGCCGAATATATATAAAATTATGCGTATAATTCGGGCGCGCAATTCCCCGAGATGCTCGGTTAACTCCATTCGCGCATCATCGGCATGATTCTCCTTTTTCTTGAAGAGCAATCCCCGTCCAATCCTCCTGAACCCTTTTTGTTTGACGCATAAACAAGGGCGTCACGCTATTATACCTCGGTGACGCCCGGCTTGACAGGATTTAGCGTGTTGTTCTATTGTGCGTTGGTGTCAGGCACGCTTGTTTTTTTCGGGATGATCTCAGTGGTCATGGTCGATTTGAGATCGATCTCCGTTGCCTGAGGTTTGGCTTGCACTCCGCCAATGTATGGGTTGTAACCGGCGCTTCCAGGATACCCGGGATACCCGCCGGAGCCGCCATACGGTCCGGGATATGCACTGGATCCTCCATAGGGTCCGCCGGGACCGCTATAAGGGTTCATCGGATAAGAACCGCGTCCCGCTCCGGAATATGGGGAACCCTCGTACCCCATGGAACCATATGGAGAGGACCTCATGCCGGAATAGGGAGAAGGACCCATTCCGGAATACGGGGATGACGCCATGCCGGAATACGGGGAGGAACCCATTCCCGCATAGGTGCCAGGGCCGTAGGGAGAGCCCCCTGCGAAAAGATTGTTTTCGAGTAGTTTTCCGGACACATCAATCGTTCGATAGACTTTTAAGAGCAAGCCCGCGCGAAAAGCCACCCATATGTCCCGATCGAAAACCACGTGAGGATGATCGATCTGCATCCCCTGATAGTCAATCGCCTTCTCCTCCGGATATCCATCGTAATGCTGATGAATTTTCGCGGAGGGGTATCCATCCTGCCATTCAAAGGAGACCAGAGTGCTTTTCACCTTCTCCTTGGGTTGCTCATCCGGCGTGACACCTGGAATATCGATCGGCACATCCGGAGTCTCCCAGGAATCCCCGATATTCACCGGGTTCTCCGGCAGGATGGGCAAATCAATCGTAGCGCTCACCGGAATGCCCAAACGCGCGAACTCCGCGAAGGACGCAGCGGTGTTGTTCTGGTAATGCACGTTTCCCAGCGGGTCCAGCTCTTCATACAGCGATTTCGGCAATTGATCCGTTGGGAAGATGGTTTCCTGAGCTCCATGGATGATCGATAACTTCGTTAATTTGTTTCGAACCATGGCGTCGCCGTTAGAATACTTGTCATCAATGGATACGTCAATCTGACTTTTTTGCATATAGGCGTTGGAAGTGTCCTGCTGTTGGTTCGGTCCCCCTTTGATATCCGTTGTCCCTGAACGCGTATAGGTGAAGACATCCCCGTCTATGAAACGATAACGCAGTGTTACCGCCGCGTTCATGTCCACCTTGTTCTTCAATTGGACTTTTATGGAGGACGTTGCGCTCAGCATGTCGCCATTGCCCTCATCCGAGGGTCTCGGGGAATAGAGGCTGACGGAGATCGTGTGTTCGCCATCCTGCGGATAGATTACCTGACCTCGTCCGAGTTGCATGGGGCTTTTCGTATCCCATACATACACGTAATCCGCCCCCGCCCCGGCTTTTGCGCGATCCTCGGCGGTGGGAGCCATCGCCACCACGAAATGACCGTCGATATCCACGGAGATGTATCCGCCCACGGGGATGCTTGCAAGAGGGACTTTAATAGGAACTTTTTCACGTACTATGGAACCATCCGGTGGGTAGCGAATAGTGAAAGGCACTTCATTTTGTGCGCGAACAGATTCACCCATCACGGACATCATGAAGCAAAGCATGATTATAGTGATTCGATTCCGGTGCAGCATGATCAAAACACCTCCTGGAAATATCCTGGTAGTCTTCAAGTGTATCATAGGTGGAGATAATTGTCAACAGGAAAAGCCATGATATTAAAAAAGATCGGTTGCTAAAAAAAGATATTTCATTTCGGTCTTGTGTTCACAGCCGAAAATGCCGAATATGAAAACGGAGAGAATTCGAGGCGAGAGCATGTTTGTAATTATAGGCGTGGTCGTATTGCTTGGCAGCATCATCGTTGGGTTTACCATCGCCGGCGGAAAACTGATGGTGCTGTTCCAGTTATCTGAATTTATTGTGATCGGAGGGGCGGCGCTCGGTGCGATGCTCATCGGCAACCCGCCATCCGTTATTGGCGAGATCTTTCGCCACATAGTCGCTTTGCTGAAAGGGAATACCTATACAAAAAAAACGTACAACGAACTTTTGAAAATGCTGTATGATCTCTTCATGCTAGCCCGACGCGAAGGATTGGTGGCGTTGGAGCATCATGCGGAAAGGCCGGAGGAGAGCGAATTCTTTAAGCGTTACCCGTCATTCGCCAATAATCCTCACGCCATGGAATTCCTCTCGGACACCTTGAAGGTGATTATCACCGGCACAGTTCAACCTTACGATCTCGCCGAAATGATGGATGTGGATTTGGACACGCACCATGAAGCTGCGGAAAAGATACCCACCATCCTTTCAAAAACCGGTGACGCAATGCCAGGATATGGCATTGTGGCGTGCGTGCTAGGAGTGGTCATCACGATGGGGGCGATAGGCGGTAACCCGGAGGAGATCGGTCATCATGTTGCGGCGGCTTTGGTCGGAACCTTTCTCGGGGTTCTGATGGCGTATGGCGTGTTCCAACCTCTTTCTCAGGCAATAGAGACCATGATGAACGCTGAATCGCAATACATGTGCTGCATCCGCTCCGCGTTGCTCGCTTTCGCCCGCGGAGACGCCCCCCTGACGGCTGTGGAGTTCGCTCGAAGAAATATCGAACCGAGCGTGAGATGCACGTTCGCGGAGTTGGAAGCCAATCTGAAAGGAGGATAAGATTGGTGACTCTTGGAGGAGAAAATTCCCTCTTCCCTTCAACAAACGGATCGAGATTCCTCAGGAATCGCAATCGATGGTCCGCATTGATACTCGTGATCCAAAATGTGGAATCTTGTCCATCCGTCCGATAATGGATATCCCTTTCAAGGTTTTAGCGCATGAGCGAAGAACGCCCCATTATTATCATCAAGAAAAAAAGCGGACATGGCGGTCATCACGGAGGAGCGTGGAAAGTGGCGTACGCTGATTTCGTGACCGCCATGATGGCGTTATTTCTCGTGTTATGGATTCTCGGGTTGAATCAGAACGTTCGCCAATCCATAGCCGCTTACTTCAACAATCCCACCGGCGTGATGAAAACCACTATGGGAGGAGCAAGCAAGATCGGCATCGGTGTGGAGGAAAGCGGCACACACCCTTCCATAATTCCCACTCAACCCTCCAAAAGCGACATTGACACGCAAAACCTTCGTTTCAAGCAAGCCAAGGAGAAGCTGGAAAAGATCATTAACAACTCCTCCGAGTTTAAAAAATTAAGCAAAAACATCTCCATCACCATTACCAGCGAGGGATTGCGGATTGAACTGTTGGAAAATCAACAAGCGCTTTTCTTCAAGCGTGGCAGCGCGGTTTTGGAACCCTCAACAGCGCATCTACTAGTGAAAATCGCCTCGGTTTTAAGGCAGATGCCTAACAAGATCATGATTGATGGGTACACTGACGCGAAACCTTACGCGGGAGGGTTGGCGGGCTATTCCAACTGGGAGTTATCTTCGGACAGGGCGAATAGCGCACGGAGGGCGATGGCGAACACTCTTAAATCCAATCAGGTTGAGGAGATACGGGGGTATGGTCCCACCCACCTGCGTGACCCCGCTCATCCATTCGCATATGTTAACCGCAGAGTAAGCATCTTAGTGACTTACAACCATTCGGTTCAAGCCGCTCCCATCGTGAATGTTGGATCATCCCATATGCCTTTGAGCTTTCCCGACCAAGCTTCGGACAATCAAAACAATTGAGATGAGTTCCGATTTCGGAACAGGATGAGAACCACGATTTATTGTCGTCTTTTGCAACGTCTGAGACGACCAATCGTCGCCTCCAGAAACGGGCATAAGGGTGGTTCGTCTTGAGGCTTATACGAACCCGCTCCATCCGCTCCTGTGATACTTTATCATTGTTGGGGGTGTGTTTGGAGGGTGTCTCGCACTCTTCAATCGATTTCATATTGACGAAAAAGGAGCGGAGAATGAACCCATCATTCTCCGCTTGGTTGTTGAGAGAGTTCGTTTTAATTCGTGAAGCTGGTTAGCTGCATAGGACCCGTAATGGTGTCACCGTTGGAGAGATTGAGAGTTAGATTGCCGGAGACAATTCCAACCCCGGGCATGTAGTATCCCTGTCCTATGCCAAGATTACTGAAACCCTCCGTTACCGCGAATGGCATGGCGAAGTAAGTGCCTGAAGGGGTGGTTACAAGTTGGCGGGCGCTGAGCAAGGTAAGGGAATAGCCTCCAGGCGCAATTGAGCCGAACGGGTTAGTATAGGTGAGGGTCGACGAAAGGATTGCTGGATTCGGCATGTATAAAAATTCATACTGCGGTTGCACGGTGGATGGCACAAATTTATCGTTGGCGGTGTTGATCTGAGAGCCAATGGTATTGTTAAAACCGTGTACGAATATGCCTTGGCTGTTTTGCGTGTAATACAGCCTCGATATAGCCTGTATCTCTCTGCCATCCACCAGGTAAATATCAAACGTTCGATCCAAAATATTAACCGTTTGATTGTTTGAATCCTTGGCGGTCTGGCTTTCCACCTGGAAAGTGATCGTACTCTTGGTGGAATCCAATGGAATCGATGTGGTGGAGGACCCGATTGTTGCGGTCCCGGAGATGTTGTAAGTCCATTTCTGCCCCGCCGCATAGGTTAGTAACTGATCGGTCGGGGATTTGCCTCCCCCGCAACCTCCGAGGGTTGCGAGGACGAAGATGAATATCCATGCGCGTTTAAACAAGGGATTTCCTCCTATTTTCTTGATTGCGTTATCTCACAAATGTGTTGCATCGTCTGATAATCCCACGATTCCGTTTTCATGCGATCACCAAGGACGCCCACCTCGAAAACACTTGCTCGCCGATATCTTCCAGGAGGGGCGCGTTTCGCTGCGCCTCCTCGATTATTTCCGATCCGTTGAGGTGGGCCTCGTGTAATTCCTCCTTGAATTGGTGAACCATGTCATAGACCATGGTTTCCGTCATTTCCAGATGAAAAAGCATACCATATATGTTCTTATCGTATCGAAAGCATTGACAAGGGCTAACGGCGGAATACGCTAACTTGACGGCTCCTTGTGGCAAATCATAGATATCCCCGTGCCAATGAAACGCGGTGAACGGCGTGGGGATGTCTTTCCATAGTGTATCCTCCATCCCCTCATTGGTCAGCGCCACGGGATGCCACCCCAGTTCCTTCTGGGCGCCTTGCTTCACCTCGGCGCCAAGTGTTTTCGCGATAAGCTGACTTCCCAAACAGACGCCCAGAATGGGATTTTTACGACTCATCGCATCTTCAATAAGCGCCATCTCATCAAGCAGGAAAGGGTGCTGGTCGGTGTCATACACGCTCATGGGACCGCCCATGATAATAAGCCCGTCTGCCTCCTCCATCTCTTTGGGAGGCTGGGTTTGGTACGTCCGATAGTACTTTGTGTGGAGATTATGTAAAACCAAGGCGTCCGCAATGGTGCCAGCGGTCTCATGCGGATGGTGTTCTATGATAATCACATTCCCCATTATTTCCTATCCCTTTCATGCTTTCCTTTAATATTCTTCCTCATACGGATATATTCCTTCATGATTTTTCAGGCAACGCATCTTTTTCGCGAAAATATCGATAAATTCCCACACAATGGTTGAGTTGATCAAGCCTGTCACCGTTGTGTCCCGCCAATAAACACACCGTTCCCTTGGGTGGATAGATACAAGAGATATGGCGCAATGGAACTGACGGAGATGTTATTCACATCCAACAAGGAGAGACCGAGATTCTCCTTTTTCCAGGAGTTCCCGTCATCCGTGCTCATCAGCACTCCATAAGCGGCGTATTCGTCATGGAAAGGGTAATCGTTCGTTGCCGCATAGAGAGTCCGCGGGTTTTTGGGGTTAATCGCCACGGAGCTGATGGAGTAATCGCTAAGAGTAAGCCTCCAACTTTTCCCCCTGTCCGTACTTTTATAAACCCCTCCTGGATAATCGATTTTGCTGGATTGATCGTATGATTCCTGGCATCCTACGTATAACGTAGAGAAATTCCTCGGATCCGCCTCGATGCATCGAATATCGGCGAATTCGTTACGGATATTTGTTTTCCTCCACGTCACCCCGTTATCGGTCGTCTCGTATACACCCGATCCCTCCTCGGGAAAACCTCCCAAGGCTATGAGGAGATGCTGCGAATTGGCGGGATCCATCAGCAAACCTCTTGGCCGTCTGCATGCCTCGGGTGGGAGATTCCCGTTGATGCACGTCCAACTTTCTCCTCCGTTTTTGGATTCATAGATCCCGTATCCTTCGCAGGTTGCCACAAGAGTACGTCTCTTAACAGGACTGTGCTTATCCAAAACGAGATATCGCGTTTGGCCATCGGGCAAACCCGTGCTCGGATCTCCTACGACGCGCCAAGTGGCGCCGCCGTCAACGGACATGCAAATGTCCCCCGCATTGTGATCCCACCAGCCTGTTGCAGCCCATAAATCGGAGGGGCGTGACGGGTCCTCCAGCACCGTAAAACAGTTACCTGCATACTTCATGCCCTTGTAAGAGCGATGGAAGCTTTTTCCCCCGTCGTCACTGATGAGCAAACCGATATCCGCGTAACAATAGTACGCCTTCTGCGGGTTGGAACCCGAAGGAATAACCGTGTTCGGACAGGTGGTCTCCAGTCCTGTTCCGGTGAAACGCCCGTGGGAGAGCATTTCACAATATCGCTGATCCCATGTTTCCCCGCCGTCCCTGGTTACAAAGACGTGTCCGCTAGTGCCGATGGCGACTCGATTCGGATCCACAGGGGATAGAGCCATGCATTCCACGCTAGGTCCCCAAAAATCTATCCAACCGTATTGCATGTTACCTGTATTTTTCGAGGGGTTTGTGAACTCTCGCCAAGAGGCTCCGCCATTGGTGGTTTTGAGAACACCGGCGCTAATCCAATCGTGCTCCGCCACATATACGACGTTCGCATTGCGTGGATCCACTGCCAAGGCCATGACGCTGTCTGTTAAATAAGGGGAATCTCCGCTTTTTCCCACACGCTCCGGCATGCCAGCTCCATTCACAGGTCTCCATGTTTCTCCCGCATTGTCACTGCGGTATACCCCTCCGTTCCAGGGCTGATTGTCTCTTGCCGTGGTGTTGACGGTTAGGTAGATGACATCCGGGGAGGATATGGAGAAAGCCAGTCGCTGGCAATCGATATCGTCCAAACCCTTATTGGAGAGCGTCCATCTGTCTCCTCCGTCATCGCTGCGAAATACGCCATGATCCGTTGCTGCGAGGATAATTCGACTATTATTGGGTTTCACCGCTATGTCGCTCACGATTGCGTCCGCAGGGAGTTGCCCGGTTGAGACCTCCTTCCAAGTCAATCCCGTGTCCATGCTGCGATAGATCGCCCCCGCGCCTCCTTTTCCCCAGCGCGGACGTCCAATACCTGCGAAGGCGATGTTAGGATGAATCGGATCGAACTGGATGCATCCGATGGGCGCGGAGAAGGAGTACCGTTGAACCGGGGGGAAGCCGTTGCGGATGCTTCTCCAACTCTTTCCGCGATCCGTTGTGCGATACACGCCCCCTTCGGTGGCGAGCAGAATAATGCGTGTGTTTTTCGGATTGACCGCTATGTCTTGGATGAAGTAGTTTTTCAGTCCGTTGTTGCGTCTTTCATAATGTCGCCCGCCATCCTTGGAGAGATAAAATCCGCCGACGTCGCATCCCACATAAAGAGTGCGGACATTCTTGGGATCCCAGGCGATGGATTCGATCCAGCCCCCGCCTCCCGGTCCCACGGATCTCCAAGCGATGTCGTCGCCTTGGGAAGCTGCGGCGGCTGTGGGAATGGCGGAGGAATATCGGAGAATGGGGATATTGTTAGCGAATGAAATCTGATTGACCTCTCCAAGCCCCGCGAGCGCCAACGAAACAACGGTGATTATCCTTTTTATTCGCATGCGAGGACCTTTCCGAAATCATGATAAGCTTTCAAGATAGTATGACGTACAAACCGTCAAGAGGAGAATAGGATGTGTTTTCATGTTCGTCCCGTTGTTCCATAGGATTTCAATTGACTCACTTTTGGTGCAAATGCAAGAACCTTCTCAGTGGTTCCTCAACTATGGCTGAATGCACATATTTTACGCATGGCAAAGTAACGGCTGCGAGAATGATGCAATGACATATCTCCGAAACTGCGTACTTTCAAGGATTGGGTCCGCATTGCGTTGCCCGTAGTTTCACAGGCACCCATTAGCCGAGTTCTATTTATTGGTGTCCGCTTTGTAAACGGCAATTTCGGATATGCCTGAGTTTTGAGTGCTCGGGCTCACCGAAGTAATGGTGAATTTAAGCCATGTGATCGTTTTCGGCGGGAATTTCAGCGTTACGCCTGTCTGTCCGTCATTCGGCAGTTTTCCAACGTCCAATGCGCTTCCATCGCTGAATGTTATCACGCCGCCCGTCACCTGATCCGTGAGGTTGGGGCGATCCCAGAGTTCAATGCGGTCCACGGTCTGCGGCGTGTTCCACCGGAGTTCCAGCCATGCGCCGGTTTTAGAGCCGGAGGACCATTCGTTCGCCTTGTTGTTCGGATATCCGTTTATCACCCCGTCAATCGCTCCATGCGGACTGTAACCTTCCTCGGAACCGCTTGCGGTCACCTGAGCTTGTAAAGCCACATCTCCTGGACCGATAAAGGGACCGCCAGATAGCTCGAAAGGCTCGCCGTCTATTTTGAAACTCACCACGGGAACAGGGATGGTGGCGCCTTGTCCGCCTACCAGCGCAGCCCCATTCGCCACGCTCACCTCCTCGCCTACGTCAGATCCATTGGAAACATGCACTAAGTTATCGTCTATTAACCCTTTCGGGGAGTAGAACACGTAGCGTGGCTGGTTGGATTGGAAGTCCCTGCCATCGGTCTCCTTAATCAATCCCACCCCTAGAATGCCTAAAATAGCTCTCTTTTGCTCATCCGTTAAATTTTTCGAACTTTGAAGCGTTTGAAGCGGATTGGCGGAGGGGACGGTCTTTCCCATCACCCCTTGCAGCCTGCGTGAAACGGCCATGTCATGAAGAAGCGTGAAATTCACGGGGCGGCAATAAACCACGACGGTCGTGGGCTTTGTGATGGGGTGCGCCGGCACGATCACTCGATTCATATGATCGATGGGATTATAGATGAGGGGACTGAACCTGTTATTGATTCGTGCGAACATCCCCCTTGCGGTATCCGGAAGTTCCACGATATCCCCGCGCATTTTCATCTGACCGGCGTAATGCCCCGAAGTTGCACCGATACGAACCACCACCTTGTCGCCCATGCGGGAATAGGAGAGTGGAGTTCTCGCGTATCGCCCGTGCAGATAGCCTTGCGTGCGACCGTCATCTTCGTAAAGGGAGGAACGTTTCGTTATTCCGTTTTCCCCGGGGTAACATCGCACGATCAGTGTTCGGATAGGGGTGGTTGTCATGCGGGGAGTGTAGGGTTGCATGGGGATGGGCACGCCGCCGCGAACGAAGACCGGCGATTCCATGATATCCGCTGAAACCAATTTTTCGGTTTCTCCTTCGTAGCGCTCTCCCGTGAACATATCATACCAAACGCCCTTCGGAAACCAGACGCCTTGATTCGCCACCATCCCCGGTCCCACTCCCTGTGTGATGATCGGCGCTACGAGAATGTTGTCTCCGAAAAGGTATTCGTATGGATAGTGGTACGCCTGGTTCTCCTTGGGATACATCATATACATCGGACGGAGGAGCGGGATCGTCTTATCGTAACACTCGCGGACGCTCGTGTAGATATAAGGGAATAATCGAGATCGCAGATGATATATCCTTCGCATGGAGCTTACAAACGGCTCCCCCCATAGCCAGGGGCGTCGGTCGATATCGCCCATGGAATGAACTCGGAGGGCGGCGGAGAACCCGCTGAACTGAGTCCATCTGGCGTATAGTTCGGGATTTCGAGGTCCCCAGATTGCGCCGGTGTCATGCGCCCAGTAAAAACAGCCATCATTGCCTGATGCAAGGGTGAAGGGCACCTCGAAACCGAGCAAGCTCCAGAACCCGCCTGCGTCCCCGGAAAACTGAATCGGATATCGCTGTTCGCCCCAACCTCCCCAGCGACTGTAAATCTGACCTCGCAAGCCGCTTTCTTCGGAGTGATCGTAATAAAGCTTGTTGAGCCAAGGGAGATTGCGTAATCCGGGCACTCCGGGAACCCAGGGGATGAGGCTATCCTGCTGCCAATCCAGCCACCAAAAATCCACGCCCTCCTTTTCCAGGGGCGTGTGGCTTGCCGCGAAAAAAGCCTTCATATATCGTCTGCTGCCGTCGTCAAAGGGAAGATTTTCGCCGGATGTCGGAGACAGCCCCATGAGCCTCATGAATTTTGGATAGCACTCCTCGGTCGTGCGAATACCATCAGCGGGATGATCGTTCAGAGTGACAAAAATGTCATCCTTGTGGAAGGTTTTCAGCAACTGCTTGGGGTGGGGGATGAGATTTCGGTTCCAGGTGTAGCCCGTCCAGCCGAGGTTGTTTGCCCAGCCCATGCCGGCGGTGGCGTTTTGAAGGTGCCATCCCATGTCCATCACAAGGATATCCAGTGGAAAATCGTGCTTCTTATATCCATTCACAATCTGTTCGAATTGCTTTCCGGTGTAGTTGTACCATCGGCAGTACCAGGAGCCAAGCACCTCCCTGCGGGGCATCGCTGCGCGACCCGAAATCGCCGCGAGTGATCTCAATGCCCCCTGGTAATCCTTTCCATACGCGAAGAGATACCAGTCGATATCCTTTCCACTCAACTCCTGAGGGCTTGGGATACCCTTTTCAAAGCCGGGGCGGGGGGCGATCCAACCGTTCCTGAGAATGGGTTGCCCGGAATCATCCACCAACCCCCACCCGGAACGAGAGATGAGACCCGCAGGAAGATCCAAAGGGCTGGATACGCCGTCCAGGGTGGCGATGGGGCCTCCAAGATTGTTCGGGTCTTTTTCTCCCGGGCTCCATGTCTCCGGCTCTCCGTTATTGAAAATCCTCACCCTCAAGTTATCCGGCGAGAACGGTTTCCCGTCGGGAGCGTAGGTTAGTTCGAAGTTAGGTGTCCGAATAACGAGCCGATCGTGGCTTAAAACGATCTGAGCCTTCTTATCCCGCGCATTACGCTCCATGGCGAATAGAGTGGGATTATTGACGAAACGATGCTCAGGGGAGTATTCCATCCGGATGCATTCCGGTGTGATGACCGTGAATCTGGCGTCTCCTATGGTGACGGGGTTGGACGCTGAAGCCGTCGCAATCCCGAAGAGTGACGCAACTAGGTAAAAGGCTATCTGCAAAGTGATCAGAGCGCGAAGCGATGCTTTCATTTCATTTTCCAGTGCGATTCGTTGGCGGGGATGTCCCGCGAAAGCGGATATCCTCGATTTGCATCATTTTATCCGACGCGAGGGGATGAAATCAAATGACCGGTGCGACGAACAACTGGCGCGCAGGGATAATAGATGCGGAATTCATTGAGCGCTTTCATTCTTATATTCAGTCATCGGGATAATCGTTGCAGGTATAATTCCGTTGTTGCCAAAATCCCTTTTCCGAAAGACGAGCGAGGTGATCCATGAAGGTGTTTCCATACGAGGGCGAATACATCACTCTGCAGCAGGTTTTGAAGGTTCTTGGCGTAATCGGAGCGGGAGGGGATGCGAAGGGCTTCCTCTCTGAAGTTGAGGTGACGGTGAACGGGGAGCGCGAGAAGAGAAGAGGGCGTAAACTGCGCGACGGCGACCGCCTGCTCATCCCGGATTACGGCGAGACGATCCTCAAAGCAAAGGGGTCCGAAAGCCTTTAGAGCCATCGAACCCCCTATGGTCTTGGATTTCCTCGCTCCTTTATTTCCCGAAGCAATACACCCCGCCGTCTCCGGTTCCAATCACCAGCCGTCCCCACGCGATCGCAGGCGAGGCTTTGATAGGCGCACCTGCGGGAAACTTCCATAATCCCTTGCCATTCGCCACATCCACGGCGTACAGGTTGCCATCGTCCGATCCGAAATACGCCGCGCCACCGTCAATTACCGGCGAGGAGTTCACCTGCCCCTGGCAGGTGAAGGTCCACAATACCCGCCCGTTGTTTGGATTGACGCGAACAACATGGTTTCCGTCAGTGGCGAACAGGACGATATCCCCCTTCACGGCTGCGCTCGCCTTCACCCCATCGTTGGAGCTAAGCGCGGGTTTGCTCCAAAGGATGCGTCCATCCGCAAGGCGAACGCATAACATCTCGCCCTCCATGCATGCAACATAAATCCTTCCAGTGGAGCATGCTGCGGAGGAGGCGAAGTTGGATTTCGCTTTCGCTCGGGCGATCTCCCTGCCCGTTGCGAGGCTGATAATCCGCACGAAACCGTCGCATCCGGCGATAACCACCCTGCCATCGGCGACACAAGGAGCGCAATTCACCTGCGCCTGGGTGTGATATTTCCAGATCACCTTGCCCGATTCGCTGAAGCAATACAGATAGTAGTCATACGACCCGACGAGGATGCGATTTCCTGCGGGCGTTGGCGAGGAGATGATCTCCTCGCCTGTCTGATAAATCCATCTCTTCCTCCCGTTGGCGGCGTTCAACGAGTAGAGGAAGCCATCCTCGTCGCCAAAGTAGATCGTCCCGTTTAGAACGCATGCCGAGGAGGAGATCGGACCCCTCGCCCTGAAACTCCAAATCCTCTTACCCGTTCGTAGATTGAGGCATTGCTCCACGCCGTTCTGATCGCCGATGTACACACGGTCCCCCCAAATTGCGGCGGTCGCTTTCACCTCCGCCCTGGTTTCAGCGGTCCAAAGCAGTTTTGGCTTCGCGGGCAAAGGAGACTCGGAGACCCCCGTCAAGCTTGGGGAGCCGCGAAAACAGGTCCAGTTCTGCGCGATGGCGGGAGATGAAAAGAGTATCGGAGGGAGAAGAATTCCAAAGACGATGAGTTGATTCATAAAACGCATTCGAATTTATTCCTCCTTCAAAGTCACAGGTATGTTTTGAGACGCGATATGCTTGCCTGCAAACAGGCAGGGCAGTATTCCCGCAACAAGAAATGAGGCGAGCGTGATAAGGATGATTTGCCAGTTGATCCTTGCATCCGTGGAGATGATTTCAGGGTAGGAGGCGATCAGCGCGGTGACGGCTCCGATCATCAAACCGAATGCCAAAATTCCCCCGTACTCCAGCAGGAGCAGGGTGATGACATCTCTCTTGTCGAATCCGATGGCGAGCATCATGGCGAACTCCTTCCTCCTGCGCCACGCGTTCAGGAGCAAGGCGGCGATCAATCCGGCGGCTCCCAAAAGCAAACCGATCCCGCCTAGAGCGAGAAACGCTGAGATGTAGGTGTTTTGAACGGTGATGATGGAGTTCAGAAAATCCCTTGAAGTTTGGATTTGCACACCGTAATCGGCGAGATCACGTTGCAATGCCTTCGATACCTGATCCTGAACGCCCGGAGGAGTTTGCACCAGAAAATACCTCGGATAGGATACCTCGGGGAAGAGCATGCGGAAATTGCGCTCCGAGATGAGAATCTCACTCGCGAAAACGCTGTGTTCCAGAAGTCCTTCAAACCTGATTTTTTGTTTTTCCCCGTTCGGAAGCGTTATTTCATAGGTTTGTCCCAAGCCGGAATGCAGAATCCACTCCACGCTGTCGGAGTCGGCGAAGGCGGGAATGATATTATCCTTGGGGGCGGTGTCGAGCAAATTCCAAGGGTTGGGAGAGGATGAGTTTGCCGAGATGTCAAAGCCGCCCGCATTGATGAAAGCCGGAGAAACGCCTAAAAGCCTTGGATGTTCCGGCACGGCGAGATTAAGGCAACTGATATCGTCCCCTGGACTTTCAAGGAAGGACATAATCCTGCATTGGCGAAGCAGCGACGCATCCTGCGGGTTGGCGGATTCCCCCTTGCCCAACAGCGTTTTTCCGGAGTTGACCGGCAATGTCGTCTTGACAATGAGCGAGTACCCTCCCGTGCCGGAGGTTTTGGAGAGCAAGCCCACTTGATGGTACACACGCACATTCGCCGCCACGGCGATCAGCACGAACACCCCTCCAGCAATCAATCCTATCGCAACCATTGCGGGCAACAGTCCTGCGGAGAGGTTGCGCAACGCCAGCCGCAGTAAATTGGAGCCCGCGATCGTCCTGTCATATTGCCGTTTTAGAAGGATGCGAACACCGTTCAGCAAGGCGACGAGAAGCAACGCTCCGATAGCGAAGAAACTTTCCTCTCCGGAGACGACCTTGAAGAGCGTGCAGGATAGGTAAAGCGCTACGACGAGAACGAGGACGACCGTCTGGATCGCCTTTTCCGCAAACGTGACTTTTTTAGCGACATGTATCTCTTCCGTCTCGCCCCTCAAAAGCTTGAGAGCCGGTATTTTCGTTAATCTCCTTAAGCTGAAAAACATGCTGAGCAGGGCGATGACAAACGACAGGGAAAAGCCGAGGAACAAGGAGGAGAACATGAGATGCAGGTTGAGATGGGTGTCGCCTATCGCCCCACTCCACTTTGAGGATAAAAGGTGGAGGGTGAAAGCTGCGTAAGCGACGCCGGCGCCCGTTCCCGCCAACGCCCCGAACAGGGATAGCATCGCTCCCTCAAGTTTGATGGCGCGAATCGATTCCGCAGGGGAGAACCCGAGCGAGAGAAGCGTCCCCGCCTCCGAAACGCGCCGCTCTGCGGAAAGCCTCATCAACACACCGGAAAAGAGCAACGAGGCGATAACGAGAAAGAAACCAAGCCCCAGAAACAATCCGCCGAAATCCGTCGAGCCGTTCGCCGCTTTCAATGCCAATTGCCGAACTGGCAGTACCGACAACCCCGCATTATCCTCGACAAGCCGATGCAGAAGAGCGGGAGTGTATTTTTCCTTCAGCGTATGCATCTCCTGAACGGTAAAGGGGGATTGCTTAACGATCCCTTGAATCGGTCGAGGCATCACGAGCACGCCGGTGACCCACTGCTTCATGCTATCCATCGAGCCTTCAAGCCACATGGATTTCACGGTGTCAAGGCTTGCGAACGCCTTTGGCGCGGCTCTGTAGTCGTGCCAATAGGCTTCGTCATCGGGAGTGACCACGCCAAGGTTGATCGGGAACGGTGGATTCCAATTGGCGATGGACTCCTCGTCGGTGATTCCAGGAACGGTCGGAACCAAGCCGTTATCGTAACCCTCCCCCGTATTGTCGGTCAGTCCCGAATATCGAAGGGAGAGGCTCCGAAGCTGGTATGTCCCCATCCAATCGGGCGCCAGATATCTGACATTCAGCGTGACGCCAGGCTTGGGAAGCAGACGCTTGTACGCCCAGGAGTTTAGGAGTATCTCGTTATCGGGGCAGGATATCCCCAGTCCATCCCCCACGCCCGCAACGACTAGGTAATGCAATGTTTTTCTGTTTTGCGTGTCGCTTACCTGGGTGGCGAGGTAGATCGAGGAGAGGGTGGAGTACGCTCCGCAATCCCTCGCGGTCTCCTGCGCCGCTTGCACCACTTTGTTATCCATGACGATGGAATCGGTTTGCAGATTGAGATAGCGATGCGCGGTGTTTCCGGCGATATTTAATCCGAAGTCGCTCAGTTGCGCGTACCGTTCCAAGGCGGATTTCACCGCTCTTGCATCGTTATCCCCTCCCGAGGGGGATTTCACGAGGAGGAAGAGGTTGGCGCAATCCTCGTTCTCGCCGATGAGCATGCGAAGCCACTCGCGAGAGATGTACATATCCTCCGTGGGACCTGTGGATGCCGTCAAGCTGAAATCCCCCTCGTTTCCAGGGAGAATCGCGGATACCACCACTCTAAGGGAGCGAGTTGCATCCTCCTTGGAACGTCTGCCGAAGAGGGAATCGGTCGGCACTGCGGACATGCTCGGAATATGAATCATCAGCGCGTCGCCGACATGTAGGTCCAAGGCGTTGGCGACGGTCTCATTCACGACAACATCTCTCTCATGAGGTATCGGGGCGCGAAAGGAGGGATATGCGAGGGGAAAATCCGGTTTGATACCGATCAGGTTAATGTGCGGCAGCGCTTGGTTGGTGTTCAGATTGACTGCATTTCCTATCGACTGAAGAACGGGGACGACATGAGAATAGGATTGTCGAAACTTGGACGAGGCGTTGAGATGGTTCATCAAGCTGACGGGGACGAGGTTGGTGGAGAAGATCGCAACATCGATGTTCCCTAGCCTGCCCAAGACGGTGTCTTGCAGGCTTCCTCGAACGGAATCCCCCACCACGAGCGATCCGGTGAGAGTGGCGGAGGCGATGACAATTCCGATGCAGATCAACAACCCCGTCGCACGGTAATGCAGGATTCCCTTCCATGACAGCCTTTGGAAATTCATAGCGAGCAGTCCTGCAACGCTCCGTCATTCAACCTCAGACATTTCCGGAATTTGGAGGCGTGTTCGTGATTATGAGTCACCATGATGACGCAGGAATTTTTCTCGCGGGCGAGTTCCAGCAACAGCGAGATCACGCCGCTCGCCGAATCGCGGTCGAGATTTCCGGTGGGCTCGTCACAAAGGAGAAGCTCCGCCCCATTAATCAACGCCCGCGCGAGCGCCACCCTCTGTCTCTCGCCGCCCGAGAGATTGCCTGGCGTAAAATGCATCCGATCCCGCAACCCCACGCGCTCCAGCAACTCCTCCGCCTTTTTACGGGCTTCCTCGTTCGTGGGCGGAGGTGGAAGCGAGGAGATCATGGAAGATGAATTCCGTTTGCCCTCCGTGGCTCTGCGTTGATACGCCAATACCGGAAGAAGGATGTTCTCCAAAGCGGAGAGTTGGGGCAGTAGGTGATGATCTTGGAAGACGAACCCCACGCACGTGGAGCGGTAGGTCGCCAGTTCGCTCTCCTTCAATTTCGAGATATCCACATCGTTATAGAGCGCTTTCCCCGTGGAAACCGTCTCCAACGATCCGATAATGTTCAGCAGGGTGCTTTTGCCCACGCCGGATGGCCCGATGACGGCGATGGTATCCCCGGAGTTAGCGTCGAGGGAGAGGTTTTTGAGTATCTCCAGATTCCCATTGGGAAGCGGATAGGATTTACCTATGTTCTCCAGTCTAAGTTTCATCCGTGATTCCCCTTGGAGGGTCTCCAAATGAGCGCACCGGTCGGACATGCCTTGGCGCAAGCCTCGGCGGATTCCCTCAGGGCGTCCGCCAAATCCTCGCCGAACGGGGCGCGGGTCTTGAGCGCGAATCCTCTGCCGACAAATGTCAAGCCCAGCCTTTCCTTCTCCTGGGAGGCGATTCGCACGCAGATTCCGCAGGCGATGCATTTGCCGGATTCAAAGATGAGATTGGGGTGGGTTGTGTCGCGTTCGTATCCCCGTTTTTCTCCGCGGAACCGTAATGGGTTGGCTCCAAGCTCCTTGGCGTACATTCGCAGGCGACAGTCCTCCGCCCCTTCGCAATCGCAATGCAGACATCTTTGCGCCTCCGCCTGCGCCTCCTCGGCGGTCAAGCCTCTTTGGTGGACGGGGGTTCTCGGATTGGGGCTGCCGTTCACCAAGTAGGCGGGGATGTCGAGAGGGCTTAACTTGCCGATATGAACGCTGAATTCGCGTCTCACATTGGCGTGACGCTCGCCGGTGAGTAATTGATGAATGGAGTATGCGGCGTTCTTCCCATCCGCGACGGCTCGGATGGCGTGCTGTGAGGGCGTGACCGCCGATCCCGCCACGAAAAGCTTGGGGACATTCGTCATCAGCGATGTCCGATCCATGCGTAACTCCGCCACAGGAATGGGGGAGGGGATTTCCGAGTTCGCTCGCGGACCGGTGGCGATCAGCACTGCGTCCGATTCGTCCAGAATCTCCTGGATGCTCCTATCGCGCCCCACCCTCGTTCCGCCGACGAACCGCACCCCGATGCGCAGGATCAAATCGATCTCGGTATCCAGGATATGACGCGGCAGGCGCTCCTCCGGGATCGCCGTTCGCAACGCCCCTCCTGGGAGCGGTTGCTCGTCGTAAAGAACGCATTCATGCCCGTCCCTCGCCAAATGCCATGCGGCAGCGAGCCCCGCCGGTCCCGCACCGATGATCGCAACCCTCTTACCCGTGGAGGGGGAGGGTGCGGGAAGCCAGGGATCACCGGATTCGATATCGTAATCCGCCACGAATCGCTTCATCTGGCAGATGGAGAGGGAACCGTCGTGCGGACCCCTCCGGCATCCCTTTTCGCAGAGTTCAGGGCATATCCTTCCCAAAACCGCCGGCAGGGCGATATCCTCCTTGACGGTTATCAGCGCATCCCGAAAATCGCCTCGCGCAATTTGGCGATTCATCAGGGGTATGTTCATATGGGCGGGGCAAATCTCCTGGCAGGGGGCGATGCAGTCGCCTAGGTGATCGCTCAGCAGCAGTTCGATGGCGGTGCGCCTGGATTCCAACACGTCCGGAGTGTTGTTTTGCACCTCCATCCCCTCCTCGGCTTTGGTGGCGCAGGACGGGAGGAGGCGTTGCATGCCGTTGACGCGAACCACGCAAAGAAAGCAGGAGGTCTGCGGGGGAAGACCTTCGAGGTAACAAAGGGTGGGGATATGGATTCCCGCTTTGAGCGCCGCCTGCAAAATGGTCTCACCCGGCTCAAAAGGAACGTGTTTGTCATCCAAGCGAAAATAGGGCATTAGCGTTGCATGCAAGGAAACGGATAATGATAACGCGTGTTTCTCTTCTCTTTATTATACTGGCTATTCCTCCCCGATCCCAAGGAAATTCGTGAAAATGGCGGGGTGTCGGGTATTGGGAAATTCAAGAAGGCGGATTTTCTGCATTTGATAGCGGAGAATTGATTCGCCGGGAGGGAATTCGCGCAAGCGCCCGTAAAAATCACCCCCGACCGAAGGTCGGTTGCGCGTATGCGCCCCTGCCGGTTATTTTATATGACCGGCGCACCCAACCCTTCTCTTCATCAAGTTACGATGCGGCTGAAATGCGTGCACGACGCCGATGCAGATTGGGCGGGTGGTTTTGTGGAAGGTGTCGCGCACAGAGAAGAATCCTGGGAAGGCGACAAAAGATTAGGGGGGTGTTTTTCCCTAACACTCGAAACAGTTCCACATCATCTGCTGTCTGATGCATTGTGATTCCTTCATCTCAAACGTGGAAAATTCGGTTCGCTCACATCACTTTTGGTCGAGTATGGGTCTTGGATTCGTTTGGTGAAAAGCGTGCTTTTTTGCGAAACATGCAGAACGTCAAAATACCGAAACCTATGCTGACTCCCGCGGACGCCAGGGACCATGAGAATGAATTCGCGTCTCACGGAGACACATAACCAATCCCATGCTCCCAGGAATGGGATGTCCCGCGATATAATCCCTCCCTACACAATAAAAGGCGAATGCATTGCAGCGAAACTCATGGTAATCTGAAAGAGAATGCAACTCAAACGTATTATCAACCAAAAGGGCGATAAAATGAACTATCAGGATGACAAACATGGCATCACGCGCAGAGACCTGTTGAAATCCGGCGCGGGGATGGCGGCGCTCGCCATGACGCCGTCCCTCCCGGAAATCAAAGGCGCCAAGCGCTATGTTGTAAACAATGCGCACCCTTCGGCTTCCGACGCGAACCCGGGCACGGAGGCGGCGCCCTTTAAGACGATCGGCAAGGCGGAACAAATCGCGAAACCCGGAGACACGGTGATCGTTAAGGCGGGGATTTACAGGGAGTTTGTCAACCTGACCCATAGCGGTGCGCCCGGGGCGCCAATCTCCTTTGTCGCCGACCCGCCCGGATCCGTGCATCTGTTGGGGACGGATATCCTCACCGGTTGGACGAAAACCACGGGGGAGGCGCCGATCTATCAGGTTCCATGGACCTCCATTTTCATCATTGATTGGAATAACGGGAAACCCATACAGCACTATCCAAGCGACGCTCCTCTTTGGGGCAGGGCGGAACAGGTTTTCGTGAATGATGCGCCGCTTCACCCTGCGTTAACTCTGCAGGATCTTCAATCCGCCTGGGGGAGACACGCCGCCGCTTTGGCGAAAGGTGAAAAATCGCCCGTCCTGACACCCCCCGTTCCCAATCTGGGACCACAGTTTGCAGGCATGTTCGCGGCGGACACCGTGAACAAAATCCTTTACGTGTGGCTGGCGGATGGCTCCGATCCGAACCAAAGCAAGATGGAGGCTTCCACAAGAGCGCAAACCTTCGGCACAAACCCGTGGGCGAACCCCAAAGGGGTGGAGTATGTTCATGTGAGCGGCTTCCATTTTCAATACGGGGCGAGTTTCTGCCAACGCGGGGTGGTGTGGCTCTATGGAAGGAATAATCTCATCGAGGATTGCCTTATCGAGGATATGGCGGGAAGCGGCGTGAATGTGAACGGGACGATGCGCCGATGCGTCATCCGTCGTTGCGGGCAGACCGGCGGCGGAGCCACAGGGGACGGTTGCCTCAATGAGGATTCGTTCTGGGAGGGGAACTGCTGGAAGCCGATTGATCGAGGTTGGGACGCAGGCGGATTCAAAACGGCGTTCTTCCAAGGGGGAACCTTTCGAAACCTTTATTTTAAACGCAATGGCGGCCCCGGTTTATGGTTCGACGTCAATGTGGAAAACGTGCTGATCGAGGATTGCGTCTTTCAGGAGAATGAGGGCAGCGGGCTTTTCATCGAGATCAGCAAGGGGTTTACTGTGCGCAACTGCCTTTCCTTCGGCAACTGCACGGGTGTCGTGGGGAACGATCAGGGATGGAGCTCCGGCGGCATCCAACTCGGCGAAAGCGAGGACTGCACGCTTATCCACAACACATGCGTGGGAAACAGGGATGGCATCACCTTCCGTGAACAGGGACCGCGCGGCGCCCCTTCTCACTCCGGCAGGAATCTGCAATACCACAACATCGGGCACATCGTGAAACATAACGTCTGCGCGTTTAATCTCGGCTATCAACTCGGGTTATGGTACGACAACGACTTTTTCGGATGGCACCCGGCGCAACAAAAGGAGTTCCATAACGATCTCCAAGCCTATCAAGCCTACTTGAAAACGATCCCCGATAAAATCTATAATCCCGCCAAGCAAAACATCGTGATTGACAACAACATCTACTATTCGTCAACCGAGAAGCCTCTTTTTCTCTACGGGGTTCCGTGGCGCCCATTGCACAAGGAGTTCGACACCCTCAAGGCGTTTTCGGAATGTACGGGCTTTGACAAGGACAGCATCGTGGCGAACCCTCGGATAGTTGATAGGAGTAAGGATGATTTTCGCTTTCAGCAAGGGAGTGTTGCGTATCGTCGCAGGGCGGGCTGGCTTCAAGCCCCAAAGGAGATCGTCGTTTGGATGAGAGCAAAACTGCCTAAGTGGTTGATTGCATATCTGAAATAACCGAGTCACCAAGCACATACGGGATGGGAGATTCGTTCAAGCATTCCTCTGGAGGGAAACATGCGAATGAGAAGACTATGGATAATATTGACGATCGTGATAATGCCACAACTGGTATTGGCGGCGGATAATCGCTTCAATTTAGCGACACAGCAGGATTTCGGAGCGAAAACCGGCTTCATTCTCGATTTCGAGAACACGACGAACTCCTCAGGGGTTTGTCCGCTTTCCTCGCTGAGGTTAATATGCGGCTTCGGCGACGGACAAAATAACTATTTCATGGCGCTTACGCCGAAATGGGAGTACGATGTGGATTACCTGGCGCTGATGAAGGTGGGGCCAAACGGCGAATCGATCCGATTGCAGATCGATCAAGGGAAGGTGGTGGCGGAAAATGAGCAAGGGGGGGACTTGAAGCCAGCCGTCGGACCGTTGCTGGTGTCGGATACGCCTAGTTGGGCGCAAGCTCCTGCGGAGTACCATTTCGTGCAGACTAGCCTGAAGGTCGTTTCATCCTCCGGTCGAACGCTTGTCGGTCATTTCACCGAATCGCATCTATCACCCATCTTATGGTTATTCGCCCCGCCTCCTTCCCGCAAATATCCATGGGTCACCAATCCCGGCGATTCCTTAACCATCGAAGCGGGGTTTAAAATCGTTCAAAATCCTGATCTGCGCTCATTCGCGCCGGTCATAGATAGATACGGCCAGGTCATTCAGGCGAATTGGCGGGGAAAGATCAAATCGGACGCCCAGTTGAAACGGGCGGTGGCGCATGAACGGGATGTTCTCCAAAAATGGGGGACTGACAAGGACGAGGACGCCTATGGCGGTTGGCTTAAGGCGGGCTGGAAGGAGAAGCCCACCGGATTTTACCGGGTTGTTAAACATAATGGCAAATGGTGGCTCATCACACCTCTCGGAAATCCATGCTTTTACACCGGAATCTGCAGCGCCCCTTCCACCACCTGGGAGACGACCCCCGTCACCGGAAGGGAGTATCTATTCGCCGACCTGCCGCCCAAAACAGGGCTGTACGCCGCTGCATGGTCAAAAAACCAATGGGGAATCGATGACGATACGGAATATTGCGCCTTTCAAACGGCGAACCTCATCCGTGAATATGGGAGCAACTGGAACGAAGCCTCCATCCATCTGCTGGTAAGGCGCATTCAAGCTTGGCGGTTCTGCGGATTGGGCAAATGGTGCGGACCAACCCGTCATCTCCCTTATTCGCCGGTTCTTTACCGATGGGACGTACCGAGTCTGGCGGGGCGCCCCGATATCTTCGATCCGAGCGTTCAGGCGAAATTCCGTGCATCCTTGGAGAGACAGATACTTCCGGAAAGGAACAATCCCTGTGTCGTGGGATGGTCGTTAGGCAATGAGTACGATGAGATCATCCAACCCTCGGAAATTCAATCCATCCTTAAGATGCCTGCCACTGTGCCTGCGAAAAAAGCTCTGGTGGATTACGACATCGATTCCCTGCATCACGGGGATTTGAGTCAAGCGGCGGATGGGTTGGGGGTTCAGGGCGCCACGACCCGTGAGGAGCTGGAATCCGCCACATGCAATCCGAACGCCAAGGATTTGGAGGCGTTACGCGAGTTTTACGCCGATCGCTATTATGACTTCATCTACAAAACGATCAAGTCCATCGACCCCAACCATCTCTATCTCGGATTTTGGATCGTGCCTGGGTGGTGGGTGAACGCCACGGATTGGTCTCTTATCGCCAAGCATTGCGATGTGATCGGCTACGATCGATATGCTCCGGATTTCGCCGATTCCATGGTGCAAGGGCTCTTCAAAAGCGCGGGCAAGCCTGTCCTATGCGGTGAGTTTTCGTTTCCCCCGACGTACAATGGCGCGAGGGGGTTCGGAGTTTATCCCACGAACGCGGTTGATGATCGCGACAGCGGCGCAAAATACGTTCGATGGATTAGGGATGCCGCAAACAACCCATACTGCGTGGGATGCTATTGGTTCGAGTATCGCGACGAGCCTGTCACCGGCAGAGGGCCTGGGCACGGTCCGGATTTGATCTACGGGGAGCATTACGCATTTGGCTTTGTGGATGTCACGGATCAGCCTCGGTACGCCCTCATCGAACAGGCACGTCAAATCAACGCCGAAGCGAGCGCGATACGCAACCGATAAAACAGGGGGAGGGCGGCGATCTCCCCCTATAATATCCTTACTATTTCGCCGGGTTCAAGATCAGTAGCGTGATGGATTGTGCGGGCAGGGTTAGTGATACGGCATTTCGTTTCACCTCGACATCCGCAAGTTTTTCAATGTGATTTGCGGCTGTGAGTTGATATGCTTCGGCGGACGGCTTGGCTTGATATCCTGTCAAATTTAGCGACACAGGCTGGGACACCCCCGGTTGCTTGTTCAGAATCATTATTTTCAACTGTTTGGTTCGGCTGACCTCCGACGCGAATGCCGCGCATGTATCGGGATCGGGGGTTTGGCAATCCACGGAGATATCGCCGAAAACGCCATCCTTGCCATCGTAGTTACGATACATCCGAATAGCGTTGAATACGGGGGAACCGATCTTCGGGCATGTCCATCTTGCGGCGAGGTATAGGTTCTCCCTACCGAAGATGCCCAGTACGTCCGCCTCCGCAAGAGCCCCGCTGATATCGTTCTCCGCGCCCCAGCTATACTCCGTTATGCCGAGTTTCGTGCCCGGGTAGTATGTGGCAATCCATTTCTTAAAACGCGGTATCAAATCAACCGTGTCGTTTATCCAGGATTCACTCTTGTAATTCGGATCCCAAAGCGACCTGGTGCTTCGGTTCCGGAGCAGAACGGTTGCAGGATCGGCGTTCTCGGAGGATACCCCGTTCTCCTGCGGGTAGTAGTGCACGGTGAGTACGTCCAGCAATCTTTTCCCCGTTTGTTTTTGCACTGCGGCGAACTGCTGGAGTAACCACGGTATCATTTCCATGCCGCCGTGCGCCGCCTGATCCGGGTAAGGCTTTTGGTAGTGATGCGCTCCCGCCCACTCGTTATCGTAACCGGAGTAAAAATATGCCGACCATCCCCAAAACTCCGGTCCGCAAACCATCGCGGAGGGGTCCACGGCTTTAATCATCTCCGCCGTCTTCAACTCTCTGGAGAACAGATCGTCCATTTTGATCCCCACCGGAAAAACATCCCGATGGGTGGACTGCCATATCCCTGGCTCATTGTCAAGCAAATAGAAGGATATCCCTCCGTTGTTCGCCTTTCCGAATTTGGAAACCAAGTGTTGCATCCATCCTTTTTCGAAATCAACCGTTACGGGAATGTATGCGTCATTGGGATCATTTCCGGTGATAGGCTGTCCGTCAGGTTTGATCCCATTGCCCATGTCGGAATTATAGGGACATACTTTTTGTTGAGGACCGTACTTCTTTACGGAAAAGGACCAAAGCGGGGCGCGGTTCGGACCGAGTTTCGCCGCCCATCCGATCATGGGGATGGTTACCATGCTTTTCACGCCGTTCGTTGTCTTGGCGGTCATGTTTCCCCGCACCCAAGCGTCCACGCTGCCGCTTGGAGTGTTTGAATTACCGTCGGGATGGCTCATGAAATACCAGTCGTTTCCCGAATTGGTGGCGTCTATCTTCCAATTGTAGCAGGAGGTGGCGTTGCCACCGTTTCTGTTAAGCGTGATATTCAGGAGCGTCGCCTGTTCGGAATTTGCGAAGTTCACTCCGTATATCAATGGGGAAATGGGGTGTCTATCCTTCTGAAAATCCACCCGAATATCCACCGTTGACGCCATGGCGTTTATGCCCGAACATAGCGCCAATGAGACGATGAGGATATCCCGGAAGCGCCAAGGGGAAGTCAGAGACTTCCTCCTAGCTCTCACGGCATCGATTATTTTGCATTCCATTCCATAGCTCCATGATTGAATTTAATTCTTTGCGTATCTAAGCGATCAGCGGGGTTTCCCTCGGCGCGCACACCGAGGACCGAATGATGATTTCATGAGGAAGCCGTTCGAGTATTAGATGCCCGTCCGTCTCATCTCCGTTATTGGAAATCACTGGATGATTTTCCGGCTGAGCGGGTTCCATCTCCACATGGCTTAGCAAAATCTCCACCGCTCGTTTCGCCATTAGCCCGAAGGGTTGTCTTACGGTGGTGAGGGGGGGATTGGTGATCTGAGCGAGATGGGTGTCATCAAATCCGGTTACCGAGATATCCTCCGGAACACGTATGCCGTGATCGTTCAAAACCTCAATGCATCCGAAGGCAATGGCGTCACTGTCGCATAAAATCGCAGTGGGTAGGGGTCTGTTCTTCAATCTTTGCAGCAGACAGAGCGTGCATTCCCTTCCGCGTTCGATGGTGAAATCCCCCAACACCGTCAAATCCTCATCCCATTTTATTCCTTTCTCCTGTAAAGCCCGAAGGTAGCCGGATTGTCGTTCCCGCGAGCATGTCATAGTCATGCTGCCCGTGATGTGAGCGATGCATCTGTGTCCATAGTTCAGCAGGAGTTTGGTCATGTCGTAAGATCCGTTTTCGTTATCCACATCCAAACTCGGAACGTTAGGCAATCCGGAGTTGTTATGAATAAATACAAAGGGAGTGTGGCGAGGGATTTGACGAACGAAGGAATGCCGCATGTGAGGTCCTATGAGTATCATGCCGTCGATTCTTCCATCGCACGCTTGGAGTATCTTGGGTTCGTCAATCGTCCAGTCCGAAATGGAGAAGATCGTGGTGTTCTGTTGATATTGCGCCGCAGTTTCCAGGATTCCGTTCAAAATCTCCATCAAATAGTGATTGAAATCCCCCCCATGGATGATAAAGGATACGCCGATGGTGTTCATTCTTCTACGGGAGAGTCCTCTCGCAACGGCATTGGGCCGGTATTGCATTCTTTTCGCAGCTTCGAGAATACGATCTCTTGTGGCTTCGGAGACGCGGGTGGAGGATGTCGCATTGTTTAGAACCACTGATGCGACCATCGCGGAGACTCCCGCCTCCCTGGCTACGTCCGACAAGGTTGTTGCGCTTCTTCTTCTCATAATTCCTATTATTTCAAAATAGATTTAAAGTCATTGGTTTTAAGCGTTCAATCGGTGTTGTTGATGCGATATGACGTTTCAAGGAACAGATATTATATCCCTCGGCCAAAGCGGTATGCAATCACCCGCGAGAGCGGGACGGCGTCAAGGAATGAGAGGGGATAGCGATTATCCAACGATATCCGCTCGCTATCCCCGGACCCATTGTGCCGAATAGTCTTAGCGTCACCTGATTTACCGCCGGAAGGGCGCTTTCGCAGGCATGACTTATACGAACTCCTTGCAAACGATACGGCGAATTTCACCGTGTTCTCCAGGAGCTTTGATGACCGACTCCTTCCGCTATCCCTCGTTGTCTCAGGGTCGAACGGCTCCTTGCTGAGGCGGTTTTGCGCTTTGGGCTTTTTGGATATTCTTTAGCGCTTCAGGTGGGATGTTTTTCGGTCCTTGAAAGCTCGCTTTGTCCTGGGGGGTCACCGGCCCTCCTCCGCCGCTGGAGCAACCCGCCAACCCGCCTCCTACGATCAAAACCGCCGATAATACCATAAGAGTTGATTTAATAACGTCATTCTTCATTGGATGTTTCTCCTTGATATTATTGTCTTGTTCCATCCCACATGTTGTTCTGTGGCTGATTTACAGGGTCGGGATTGGTGGCGGATGGTTTCATCGCCTTGGCGTGTCCGTCTATGAAAAGGAAATTCGCCATTCCGTTATGCGTGGCGGTGATGCTGCCATCCGGTCCGTTGGGCCAAGCCGCAGGCGGGAACTTGGCGTCAGGAGTTTGCATCGGTCCCCACCATTGCAGTGTGCTGGTAAGGACGCCGAGAGGCCCGAAATTCGATGTGTTGCCCCATGTCCAGCCAAAATTCGCCTGATCATAGGTCAAGCATTGGTCATTGTGCTTTTCGGACATCAAAATGGTGTCGCTGGGCCGCACCATCGCCGCCATGGTTTGAAAACTGTGATAGAGCCATCCGCTCTGACTACCTCCTATCCCCATCGGTCCAAGGAGAGGGAATCCACTGTTCCAGTTGGGAGAGCAGCACCAGTTCGGACTATAATAACCGTTCACGGCGTAGGAGATCCCCCACCCCTCCCACGCGTTCCCGCCTGTCATCGGTCCGGTACCGGCATCATCCGGGCACTCATAAACGCTCAGCGATTTGACGTAAGGCATGATTTTTTGACACCAAAGATCATTCCCCGTCCAGTTCGTCGAACTGAATCCCTCGGGGAACGACTCGTCGTAATCCTGAGTGTATTGCATGATCGCAAGCCCCAATTGATTGAGGTTCGACAGACAGGAGATTTGCCTCGCCTTTTCCCTCGCTTGTGCGAAAACTGGAAACAAAATGGCCGCTAATATTGCGATTATTGCAATCACAACTAGCAATTCTATCAATGTAAAACCGTTTACAACTTTGCGTTTCATTTTAAGTGATCCTTTCTTTGTAGTCATACAAACAGCAGGTCTTTTAAGAACATTAAAGGTGGAAATTAAATTTAATTTCTATTTGATCCCTCCTCTCCTTTGGACATGAAATCAAGCGCTAAATCACAAGAGATAAATCATTGCATCCCGCCGTGGGCGTCAATATCAAACCATTCGTCCCTTGCACGATGGCTCCGCCATGGAGTTCGGAACAGGAACGAATTCCGACCATGATGGCTTTCCACGACTTAGCGGCTTCGCTAATGTGCATAAAAATGTTTTCCGCTTGCTTTTGGGCGGAGAATTCCACGGGTGATTCGGCTGGCACAAAACATTTCGCCTCTTCGCCCTCCTCCAAACGATACACCCTGAACTCCACATCCCTCGTGTAATCGTAATCCGGTCTGTTTTCGTCGCATCCGATTGGCAGAATGGTGTTGGGTCTCACCCAAAGTGGCAGGCTTTCGAACCCATATCTCTCTTGTATCCAACGTCCCCCCTTGCGCTCTTCGCCGGTTAGGAGATGGGTCCAAACTCCTTCGGGGAGGTAATAGTCGACATCCCCATCCTTGGAGAAGACCGGCGCCACGAGGAGGGATTCCCCAAGCATGTATTGACGGTCCAAATAGTCGCAGGCGCGGTCATCCGGAAACTCCATGTACATGGGACGCATCACCGGCACGCCCGTTTCGCTCGCTTCGACCGCCTTTGCATACAGGTAGGGCATGAGTCTGCATTTCAGTTTGGTGAAGAATCTCAGAACATCCACGGATTCCTCGTCGAACAACCACGGCACCCGATAAGAGGAACTGCCGTGCAACCGGCTATGCGAGGAGAGCAATCCGAACGCGATCCATCTCTTGTAAATGTCCGACTGAGGTGTTCCCTCGAATCCTCCGATATCGTGGCTCCAGAATCCGAAACCGCACGCACCTAGGGATAAGCCGCCTCTCAAACTCGCCGCCATGGACTCGTAAGTGGAGAAACAATCGCCTCCCCAATGCACCGGAAAGCGTTGTCCTCCCGCAGTGGCGGAACGTGCGAACAGCGTCGCCTCGTTTTTCCCACGCTTTCGCACCAAAAGATCAAAGACGGTTTTGTTATAGAGATAGCTGTAAAAGTTGTGCATTCGCGATGGGTCGGAGCCATCATGGTAAATGACATCCGTGGGAATGCGCTCGCCGAAGTCCGTTTTGAACGCGTCCACGCCCATATCCAAGAGCGCCTCCAGCTTTGAGGCGTACCATTCGCAAGCTTTGGGATTGGTGAAATCCACGATGCCCATCCCGGGTTGCCATTGGTCGCTGCGCCACACCGTCCCATCCGGCTTTCCGAGCAGATAGCCATTCCTGCGTCCCTCTTCGAAGAGCGAGGACTGACCGGCGATATAGGGATTAATCCAAACGCAGATGTGCAACCCTTTTTCCTTAAGCCGATGAAGCATCCCCTGAGGATCCGGGAAAACGCGGTTATCCCACTGAAAATCGCACCAGTGGAACTCCTGCATCCAGAAACAGTCGAAATGAAACACGTGCAGAGGCAAATCCCGCTTAGCCATCTCCTCGATTACATCCGTCACCGTTTTCTCATCGTAGCTGGTGGTGAATGAAGTCGTGAGCCACAAGCCAAAAGACCAAGCAGGGGGCAAAGCGGGTTTTCCGGTGAGTTGCGTGTATTTTCGAAGGATATCCTTCGGAGAGCGCCCGTAAATCACGAAATACTCTAACTCCTCGCCGGGCACGCTGAATTGCACTCTCGAAACCTTCTCGGTTGCAACCTCGAAGGAGACTTTTCCGGGATGATTTACAAATACCCCGTATCCGCGATTGGTCATGTAAAAGGGGATATTTTTGTACGCCTGCTCGCTTCCAGCGCCGCCGTCCCGGTTCCAGATATCCACGGATTGTCCGTTTTTGACGAACGAGGTGAACCTCTCCCCCAGTCCGTAAACGCACTCCCCGACGCTCAGATTGAGTCGCTCCAACATGTAAGCGCCATCGCCATCCACCACCGCGTATCCCGAATCGTCAGCGCCGCTGAAGGTCAGGAGTCGTCCCTCTCCTTCAAATTCGAGTTTCCAAGGCTCTTTTTTGTGCAATCTCGCCGTCAATGAGCCGCTTTTGTATGCGAGCCATTCGGTGGTTTCCTCGATAACGCCCGAGAATTCAGGGTCGTCAAAGATGTCGAAGGAGGGAGATTGCACGGAGGGCTCATCGAAATGGGAGATACGGACGGAAAGGATATCCGGCAGGGGAGCTTTCAATCGTATCCGCAACAGAGGTCCGTTTAAGGTGTCTCCGCGATGGCGAATGGGGCTGACTGGGGCGAACACAATCATTACGCCATCTCTCTCGAATATCTCATAAGCTTGCTTCGGAGAAAAGACGCGTGTTCCCGGTTGCATCATCCAGTTACCATCTGTGAATTTCATGGCTTGTAACGCTCACCCTTTGGATAGATGTGATATGCTTGGCAATTTACCGGTAAATCAAAAACCACTTCACATCCTATGTCAACATTATAAACCATGTAAAATCAAAATGCAAGCATTTACCGGTAAATCTTATAAATTCTTTCGTTTTTTTTATTCGGTAATAGCTATTGATGGGATTTATTGGAAGTGTTCAGGCATTTGCTTGCTCCAAATGGGTCCGAATTTCACCTTTCTGTCTTATTCCGCTGGAAATATCCACGCAGTCGTAAACAACACCGATGGGGTGCGCTATGTCGCAACCTATCTTGCGAAGGAGATAAAAGATGCGGTAGTCTTCATGATAACTCGATTTAGTCAGGAGACAAGGATGAAATCCCGCTCATTATGGTCGTCCGTAACATTGCTTGCGTTTTTATTGGCGCCTGTATGCTCCTTCGCGGTCGAATGGCTCCATCCCGTTCCCGAACCTTCCATTCCCGGCTCCGCTTTTTATCCGCGGATTCCGAAAGTCGCCCCGGTAGGGTCGGGAAACCCGGAAATCTATAGTTACACGCGCGATGCGGGACCGGACGAATCCTTCTTCCTCGCCGGAGGCGACTTATCCTCGGATGTCACCATGTGGGGAGTGGATCCCGACAATCCTGAAGGCGTCGCGTTTCAACCCCGTATCCAACAGACGGATGAGAATGACGTCATCGCCACGATCCCGGACACTCGTCCGAACGGACTTTTCTTCGTATGGGTGAACGGCAAGGAGGGCGCCAGCAATGTAATTCGCTTAAACGCCCCCGACCCGTGGTGGTGCGGGCCCGACATCGCCCATCCCGGTGAGACCGTTTGTGTTTTTGGAAGACGATTGACTCAGTTGCCCGACAACGTCACTGCGTATGTATATCTCTGCAAGCCGGGGATGAAAGGTCAATGGATGCAGGTTTTGAACCCGTCGCAGTATGCGGTGAGGTTCCAAATTCCAAGGGCGTTCAAACCTGGGAATTATCAAGTTTGGGTCTATGCGGGGATGGGAGGGGATGCGGGGTGGGGCGGTCCCGTGTCCTTAAGGATAACCCCCGAACCTGCGGTCCGAAAAGTAATCCGTTTTGAGTCGGTTCAGGGCGGATTGAGGCTGCAAAAACTGTTGGATTCCGCTCGCCCCAACGAGGTTGTCAAAATATCCTCTGGAACCGTCACCCTGTTTCGCACTCTTCGAATCCCTGCTGGCGTGGTGTTGGCGGGATCGGGAATGAGTCGCACAATTTTGCGATTATCCTCCTCGGGCAAGGGGAGACTCGTTCGGCGCATCTCCGGATGGAATATGGCGGTTTCCGAGTTGCAGGATATCGGCGATCGTTTGATCTATCGCATCCGCGCCCCGCAGTCGGGGCATTGGAGTTTGTGGATGCGCTACGCTGCCGACGATTCCGGTTACGGCTATGGCATGAGCGGCAGAACGGAAATGATTGTAAACGGTGTCGAGAGCGTCCCCTTGTCGCCCGCGCCGAACACATCCGGCTGGGGGAATTTCGAATGGACCAAGTGCGCCGTTCTCACTTTGAAGAAGGGGGGGAACACCCTGGAGTGGAGAAACGTGAAGGGCGGAGGAGTGAACCTCGATGCGTTCGTCCTTGCGAAGAGCCCAAACTGGAAACCCGGGGATTTAAACTCCATCAAGAGCGGTTCCGACCTAATCGTTTTTCAGGCGGAGGCGGTTGCCAAGGCGATCACCAAACAAGCGGAATTCCCCCGTGAGGGTTCCCCGGTGGTCTGGATGTCGGGGGATAATTCCGGACTGGAGAATTTAAGCGTTTTGGGAAACGCCAGAGTCACGACGGGAGTGGAGGTGAAGTCACCCGTTCCGTTGGGATGGATTCACGGAGGAGTGATTCGAGGAGTGGAGGTGGCGGATGCGGACGGAAAATGGGACGAGAACATCGGTTTGCATTTGCGGCGAGTGGATCATTTTTTGGTGACGAAATGCCGTTTCACAGGTCGTGCTCCGATATTCTTTAGCGGAGCGCGGCAATGCGAGGTTAGCGATAATCTCTGCTACCCCGCCACTCGGTTCGGTGGGAACGCCGAGGCGGCATTGCTTAGCCGCACGGAGCCGTTGGAGCAATGTCGCATCGAAAAAAATGTCATCGTGGGACGCAGATTCGCCGGAGGTCCAACGGCTCGCAGGCTCATCTGGTTCTCCACCGGTCATGGTTCGGTGGATGAAAATTGGATCTATGGCAATCGCGGAGAACATTGCCGATTCGGAGGCGTCGCGGGAACGGATCAAAACGTAGGGGAGACCATACTGTTTGAATCCAATATGCGCCTGGCGTATTACGGTTCGCCAGTCGCGGTGTATCCCGAAGGCATAGCCCTGCCCCCGTCCGCCTATACCCCTCCGTTGAAGGATGATGGCACAATCGAACCCCCTTTGGGGGAGTATTACATCTGCGTCGTTCATGGTGTCGGATTAGGACAGGCTCGAAGGGTTATTGGGAGGATCGGAACAAAGCTTCTTCTTGATCGGCCCTGGCGCGTGCCTCCGACCCCCTCATCCGTCGTGGTTATGGAGCCGATGTTTGCGCGAAACCTGGTGGTCGGGAATGAGACCGTGGACGGTATGTGCGGCATCCAGTTATGGATCGGCGGTGTGGAGAACGTCTACGCGGATAACATCATCAAAAGAGAGCGCAGAGAGGGGGTGTATCTGTTCGCCGCCGCGAGTACGCTTGATGCGAGCATGCCCAATCAATGGAACGCCGGTATCGGTCCTTTGCTCTACAACACCGTGGAGGGAAACATGGCGGATCGCACCGCGCAGGCGTTCTCACTGATGGCGGATGGCAAATTGCCCGCAGCGAACGGTTCGAAACTCGTCCTAGCCATAGGCAACGTTTTTCGCTACAACACCGGTACGAATAGCCGAATATCCGGTCTCTCCATATCCGCCGGCTCCTCCTCTCCGAATGCGAAACCATACAAGGCGGTTATTGGCACGATCGCGGAATTCAACGTAATGCGCGATCAGCCGATAGCGTACAGCGCGGGAGATTGGGTCTGGGACACCCTATTTCGCCGCGATCACGCCTATTTCTGGGACATGGCCGCCGGGGAAAAGCCAGTCGGATTCGACACAAACGGCTCCTCATTCACGGTGTTGAAGGAGAACAACATCGAAGACCTCGTCGGCGGAGAAATCCCCAACTCTCAGCCTTAATCCAGGTCTGGCTGATCGAACGGATCATCGATCAGCCAGACCACCCCTTGGCTTTAAACAACATTTAACCCCGCCTTAACATTCCCTTAAAACTCGCCTGCCACACTTTAACCGTTGGCAATTCCGCCATCGCGTTATTCTTCAAAAGGAGTAGAAAGATGAGGAGAATTTCCCAGGCGCTGGTGATGATGGCTTTGCTGCTACCCATCATCGCTTCACCGGGTTGGTCTCAAGTGGCAAGCGATGTTCCCCCGGGAAACTGGGCGTATCAGGCGGTGCAGGATTTGGCTTCGAAGGGGTTGATCAAGGGGTATCCGCCAAGCGGCGATTTCTTCGGAAAAAGAACCGTTACAAGGTACGAGATGGCTACGATCATACAACGCGTTCTTGAGCGCGTGGACGACTTAGTGTCCCAAAAAGCGAATAAGTCGGAAATAAATAAGACCCCGCAACCTGCGATCACACCTGAGGAGGTGGGGGAAATCAAAAGGCTAGTCGATGACTACCGAGTTGAATTGACAGTCATACAGACGAATATGATCAAAGCGCAAAACGACATATCCGCCTTGCAGGCGGAAGTCGATGGACTGAAGCAGGAAGTGGCAACCAACAAACAGGACATTGAGCGGAATACCGAGGATATAAAAAGCCTGAAAAAAGGGGTGCAAGGCGTCGTTGAAGTCGAGAAGGAGCAGTCAAAAAGGATAACAAAAGTCGAAAACACCAAAGTGACCGCCGGTTACGGCAAAATCCAAATCGACGGCGACGCTCAGATTTGGTTTCAAGGATCGACCAATAACGATAACGCCAGCCCCACCGGTGGTTTTCAAGCGAATGGATTTCGATTGCGTCGGATGGAATTGAAGTTCTACGGACAGATTAATAGCCGAGCGTATTGGGATGCGATGTTTGATCTCTCCAAGAGTTTAAGCGGTTCCCTTCAGAAAAACGCGAACGGCGCCCCCACCGGCGTTCAGTTGGACGCCACCAAGAACATTCTCCAGGATATGTATGTTGGCTGGAAATTAACTCCGGCTCTGGCGTTCGAGGTGGGACAACAGCATTTACCCCTCGGCTTGGAAGGTTTGAAACCATCAACGCAGCTATTGACCGTCGAGCGCTCTATTATGAATCTGCTTCCGGTTAACAACGGACGGTATTCCGATATCAGGGATATCGGAGCCATGCTCCGATTCAACAACCCAAATGTTGAGGGGGAGTTGGCTGTATTTAACGATGGCGGAAATCTCCAAAATCAAGTGGATAACAATAACAGCAAGGAGTTAATTTGGCACGGGGTTTACAAAGGGTTGCGATACGTTTCGTTCGGCGCTTCCCAGATTATAAGTGGCGGAGTGCTCGTACCCAACGCTCCCCAAACCACTTTACGCGATAGACTCGGCTTCCAGCTATCGGCCCAGTACGGGCGTAACCTGCTTGAAGCGGAGTACGAGCAGGGCAGGGACGGAGGAACCTTCAACAACCTGTTTTACCCGGATATTAAATCTCAAGGTGGGTATGTCACCTACGCCTATAATCTCAGTCCGACCTGGCAACTTGTTGGAAGAGGGGAGTATTGGAATCCCAACAGGGACGCTCACGGGGCGGATTACGTATCGGAATACGATATGACCTTGGGGGTCAACTACTACATTGTCGGATACAACTCGAAAATTCAAGCGAACTGGGTGCGCAAGAATATCAACGACCCGAATGGACTGCAAACCAGTGTGCTTGGAGCGGATAGAAATCTGTTCCTGATCAATTTCCAGCAAGCGTTTTAAGAAGAATGCAAATTTCAGGGAAGGATTTCCTTCCCTACAAAGGAGACAAGGAGAATGACACTTCGTAAACTATTCCTAAGAGGAACGATCATTGTTTCAGCCATAGCCCTCATGATGGGGGTGAAAAGCGCGAACGCTCAGGCTTTGAACGTGGCTGGATCAACCTTTGTGTATCCCATTATGAACAAATGGATCCAGAGATATCATGAGCTGCATCCCGGAGTATCCATTAATTACCAGGCAATCGGATCGGGAGCCGGGATTGCTCAGTATAAATCCGGAACGGTGGATTTTGGCGCGAGCGACGTGCCGCTCGACAACAAGGAGCTAGCAACCATGCCTCGACCCACGCTCAATATCCTGGATGTGTCGGGCGCCATTGTGCTATGTTATAACGTACGAGGTATTGGTCCGGGACTTCATCTTTCAGGACCGGTGATCGCGGACATCTATTTGGGACGGATCACCAAATGGAACGATCCAAGAATCGAAAAATTGAACCCGTATCTCCATCTGCCTGCTGAGCCAATCCGTGTGATGCACCGATCCGACGCTTCCGGAACGTCTTATATTTTCACAAGTTATCTCGCATCCGTAAGCAAGGCATGGAAAGACGGTCCGGGAGTGGGGAAAAGCCCCAACTGGCCGGTGGGAATCGGTGCGCAGGGGAATCCGGGAGTTGCTGGGTTGATTCGCCACGCCGAGGGTTCCTTCGGTTACATCGAATTGGCTTACGCTTTGCAAAATCATATGCCCGCCGCTGTGGTGGAGAATCGAAGCGGTAACTTCGTGGCGGCAAGCATCCAAACCACCGCGTTCGCAGTGAATAGCGCGGTGAAGAGGATGGAGAAGGATATTCGTGTGAGCATCGTGAATGGTCCCGGTGTGAACACCTATCCCATTTGCGGGTTCAGCTATCTCATCGTTCCGAAATTCCCTGCGAACGCAGCGCATGGAAAGGCGATGGTGGATTTTCTTAAATGGACAATGACCGATGAGGCGCAGAGGATGGCGGCGGACCTCCTGTACGCTCCTCTGCCTGAATCGATACGGAAAATCAATTTGAAAATCATTGACACCATCAAGGTGCGATAACATGGTTCCGCATGCCGGAGGGGGGAATCCACCCTCCGGCTCTGGGGTATAATTAAAATGGAGGAGAATGGCGTTTTTTTATATCATGTCGATAAATGATGCTTGATGATGGAATTGTCCGCTCGCTGTTCTTGGCAAACGCCGGAAAAGGAAACCCACCGTTTTCATTGGGAATTTACAATGCATGTATCAAGCGCATTCGTTGAGGATAGTTTCCGTTATCTCCAATAAGGATGTAAGTCTCATTGATTGAACAAAACAGTAAACAGAACCTAGTTTCTCAAAATCTTCCAAAACCGCTCAAAACGGCTGGATTCGCTGAATTCGGGGATTCTCTGTTTCGTGTGATCTCCACCCTCTTTGCATTGGCATCTTTGTTTCTTATTGTATGGATAGGTATCATCCTCTATCAGCAATCGGCTCTCACCCGTCATCTTTTTGGTTGGAGCATTCTGACCGGGCGGACCTGGGACACACTTCATCATGTCATTGGCGCTCTCCCTTTTATTTACGGCACATTTGTTAGTTCCACCATTGCTCTTATTCTGGCGGTCCCAATCGGCATATGCGCGGCGATATTTCTATCCGAGTTGGCGCCTTCCTGGCTTGCAAGCCCTTTATCGTTTCTAATCGAGTTGCTTGCGGCGATACCAAGCGTCATATACGGACTATGGGGCGTTCTGTTCCTTTGTCCGTGGTTAAACAATAACGTTTATCCATGGTTGAATAATAACTTCGGTAATATCCCTCTCTTTTCAAATTATGGCGGTTACCCCTCCACCATGCTCGCTGCGGGAATCATCCTAGCCATCATGATTTTGCCTTTTATCACATCCGTGTCTCGTGAAATCATTCGCAGTGTCCCCCAAGCGCAGCGCGAAGCGGCGTTGGGGCTCGGAGCCACGCGCTGGGAGATGATTCGTAATGTCGTTCTGAGCGCGGCGAAATCGGGAATCACCGGGGCCGTGATCCTTGCATTGGGAAGAGCCATAGGCGAAACCATGGCGGTGGTGATGGTGATTGGCAACAACACAAAGATGTCCGCCTCCCTCTTGCAACCCGGATATACCATGCCTGCTCTACTTGCCAACGAGTTCAACGAGGCGTGGACAAGCAAACTGCACACCTCCGCTCTTCTTGAGATCGCATTCATTCTGTTTGTCATCACCTTCATCATAAACGCCTTGGCCAGAATTCTCATCCTCCTTACATCTCGCAATTCGAATTACTCCTCCGCCGATCCCGGCAAAGCGACGACCATGGATCATCTGCGCGATATCCTTGCCAAATTCTGGAGGTGGTTCATGATGGTTGCCATTATCGGATTGGTTGCTTGGCAAATTGCAGGGGATTTGCGGTCTGAATCGTTCAGGGGGTTGCTTCATCCCACCGAAATCATCGTTTACCTCTATCTCGCTACGAGAATTGTCACACGCCTCACCAGGGGCACCGGGAATTGGAAGAGATGGCGTAAGATTAACAACGGTTTTGTGCAGCTCCTGCTGGGGTTGTGCACTTTTCTGGCTTGTTTTATTCTCGCAATCCTGCTTTATGTTGTGGCGGTTCAGGGAATACAGTATCTCCATCCCTCCATTTTCACTCATGACGAATTGGACGGAGGAATGAGCAATGGGATCATCGGAACCTTGGTTTTGGTGGGCATCGCTTCCGCAATTGGGATTCCACTTGGCTTAATAGGCGGGATATATCTTTCGGAATACGGCATGGGACGATTTGGCAACGTGTTACGTTTCTCGGCGGATGTGTTGAATGGTATTCCCTCGGTTGTGATAGGAATGTTCGTGTATGCTGCAGTGGTTCTTAAAACCAATCATTTCTCCGCGATGGCTGGAGGTTTGGCGCTTGGGATCATGATGATCCCGACAATTGTGCGTACGACCGAGGAGATATTGCGATTAACTCCGTATTCCCTGAGGGAGGGGTCCTTGGGGTTAGGCGCCACGAAGTTTCGTACGATACGAAGCATTATCGTTCCTGCCGCCAAGGGCGGCATTGTAACAGGTGTCATGCTCGCACTAGCCCGGGTGATCGGGGAGACGGCTCCCCTGCTGTTCACGGCGTTTGGAAACGAGATGGTCACCTACAAGCTGAATTCGCAGATATCCTCCCTGACCATGCTCATTTATCGATTCGCAATGGATTCCGACGTCACGAAGAATGGAATGGCTTGGACGGGATCGCTCATATTAATTACCATCGTGCTTGTTATAAGTTTGTTTGCGCGATTGTTTTCACGTTCGCGTTATTCAATGCACTGACGGGTGAGAAAAAGGAGAATGGAATGATTTCAAGAAAATGGTTTGGTTTGATAGCGGTATTGGGAGCGTTCGCGTTGACGGGATGCAGTTCCGGAAACGGCGGACAGGGAAACGGCCCGGCGCCCACCACCGACACAGTCAAAATGATACAGGAGAAAATCAACGCCGATCCCAAGCTTCAAGGGGCGAAAATCAAGGTCTCCGTAACAAACGGCATGATCAATTTCGATGGCACTGTGAAGAGCGTGGATCAGAAGCAGCAAGCGGAAAACGATGCGGTGAACATCCAGTCACAGCAAAAAATGGCAATGGGCGTGAATGATAATTTATTGGTCGAAGGAAAGTAGAAACATATCGGGGGTGCAAGTGTGAATGCTATCATAGATACGCCTCCCGCCAAGGCGGCTTCAGAGAAAAGCATGAGTGATCAAGGACGGACAATAAGGCTTGCGACACGGAATCTCAATTTTTTCTATGGTCGCACTCAAGCGTTGTTCAACATTAATATAAACATTCCGGAAAAAAGCGTCACGGCGCTCATCGGACCTTCCGGGTGCGGGAAATCGACCTTCCTCCGTTGTTTCAATCGCATGAATGATGAAATCCCTGGAACCCGCCTTCAAGGCACGGTGCTGTTTGACAATCAGGATATCTACGCCCGTGGAATAAGCCTGGTGGATCTGCGCAAACGCATCGGCATGGTGTTTCAACGAGCCAATCCTTTCGCAATGTCCATTTTCGACAATGTGGCTTACGGACCACGCATACATGGGGAGAATGACAGGCATAAAATACAGGAGATCGTCGAGCGCAGTCTTGTCCGAGCAGCACTTTGGGATGAAGTGAAGCATAATCTGAGAAAATCCGCATTGGATCTGTCAGGCGGGCAGCAACAGAGGCTGTGTATTGCAAGAGTGCTTGCCGTGGAACCCGAAGTGATCCTGATGGACGAGCCATGCTCGGCGTTGGATCCAAACTCGACGTTTTGCATCGAAGAGTTGATACAGGATCTCAAAAAAACCTATTCCATCGTTATCGTGACGCATAACATGCAGCAGGCCGCACGTGTTTCGGATCATACGGGGTTTTTCCTTAAAGGGGAGTTGATCGAAATAGACAAAACCGAAATAATATTCCAAGGACCGTCGGATCAACGAACCGAGGATTATATCCGAGGGAGGTTCGGTTGATATCTTAATGAGCATGCGTAGGTTGGAAAGCGTAGTCGATTCAATTTCAAAGAGCGAAGCCTGCGTTTTGTTGGAGAATTTAATCTCGCAGGATTCCAGACCGCCTCGCCTATCGCGGTCAATCCGTTCGAAAAGGGAGGCATGAGGCGAAAAAGTGAAGGTTTTAGTTGTTGATGACGAGATTCCCATATTGGACGCGGTGGCGTATAATTTGCGCAAGGAGGGGTTCCAACCCTTGACAGCCGAGGATGCGGAGCAGTGCATGCGCTTGGCTAAATCCGAGAAACCGGAGTTAATCATACTGGATGTAATGCTTCCATCCGCCAGCGGCTTCGACATCTGCAAACGCATACGCTCGGAAAGTCACACTCCCATCATTATGCTCACCGCGCGAGCGGACGAAACGGACAGGGTGGTGGGTTTGGAGCTTGGCGCCGATGATTACGTTACGAAACCATTCAGCATGAGGGAATTGATGGCGCGGGTCAAAACGGTTCTCCGCCGGAGTAATGCAATCACTGGAAATATGGAAGAGGTGATTGATATCGGTGGAATCCATATCGATTCCAATCGATACGAAGTCAACGTGAATGGAAATCCCGTAACCCTTTCCCCGAAGGAGTTTGACCTGTTGAAATTCCTCGCCCGCCATCCTGGTCAGGTTTTCACCCGCCAATCCTTGCTGGACAGTGTGTGGGGGCCTGCGGCGTTTGTGGAGGATAGAACCGTGGATGTGCACGTCCGATGGCTGAGGGAGAAAATCGAGGCGGACCCCTCGCAACCCCGGTTCCTTATGACGGTTAGAGGCATTGGATACAAGTTTTGCGGCGAGACGTGAGCGAATAAAAAAGGGATCATTCCAGGAACATTCGGTTGTCTCAATAAGTGGACGAGGTGTTCGTTCCCGATGCTGTCTCCGGAGGTTTCATATGAATGGAACCCCGCCATCCCTATCTCGCAATTTCATTTACTTGGGATTTATGAATTGCTGCTCAGACATCATATAATCCGCGTCCCTACAAACCAAACTGAAGCGGAAACCGCCGATACGGTTCGTTACGAATACCAGGCGCTTTTGGATTTAAGCGATTCCGCCGTCATGGTGCTTGATCGCAACGGTGTGATTATACGCGCCAACGCACTTGCCGGCAGACTATTGGGAGTCTCCACCAATTCGCCGGTCGGACATACTCTTTTGGAGTTGACTTTGTCTCAATCCCTCCATAAGCTTGCGCTTGCCTCTCGCGAGGAGAGCAGGACGTTGTTCATGGAATCTCGAATACCGGAACCCGATGGCAAAGTGCTTGCCGTGAAAATCTCCCCGATCCTTATCGATTCCAAGCCTTCGGATATGCTCATACTCTTGGCTCGCAATATCACCGATCTGAGAAGACTGGAAACGATTCGAAGGGATTTTGTTGCAAACGTTTCGCACGAACTTCGCACTCCTCTCGCATCCATTCGGGCGATGGCGGAGACGTTACAGCAAGGCGCGTTGGAGGATACTGAGGTGGCGTCCAAGTTTCTTGACACTATCATCAACGAATCTCAGCGTCTTGCCCGAATTTCGGAAGACTTACTGATTCTATCTCAAGCGGAATCCCGCGCCCCGACGAAAGAACCTTTCGATATGGAAAAACTTTTGCGTAAGGTTGTGCAAAGGTTTCAACCGCAAGCCGATCGTTCTGGCATCAATCTATCCTTGGATTGTCCGGCTCCTTTGCAAGCCTTCGGCAGTCAGGATCAGATCGAACAGGTAATTGTCAATTTGATTGATAACGCGCTGAAGTACACGAGCGAGGGGGGGAATGTCCGGGTGTCAGGTGGTATGCAGGAGGATGGAATAAATGTATGCGTCCGCGATACCGGCATCGGTATCATGAGTAAGGACCTTCCCAGGCTTTTTGAGCGTTTTTATCGGGTGGACAAGGCGCGTTCCCGCAGCTCCGGCGGCACGGGGCTTGGTCTGTCCATCGTCAAGCATATCGTCGAAGCGCATGGAGGCAATGTGACAGTGGAAAGCGAATACAACCACGGCTCCGCATTCTCCTTCACGCTCCCCAATGAAAGAGACGAAAGCGAAAACAGAGAGGAATAGAAGATATCCCACCATCCATAGGATGTCATGATCGTGGTACTCCCATTCGATCACGGTCTCATGTTTTTGAGTATCTCCGATCTTATGATGCTTGGAGGCGCGCCGCCGTAGATTTGTAATCTCTGCGGCAAGGAGCTATCCTCGAAAATCGTGCCCAGCCGGTTCTTTAAGACGGATCGCAAATCCATCAACTCGTGATATCCCACCGCTGCGCAGATGAGTCTCCCCGGTTCGCGCGCGCTTAGTTGCACGCAATGAGTCGCCCTGTATTCGCTCATCCCCAACTCATTTTGGAGCATCCTAATTGCACCGACTGCATCGATGCATCCGAGATGAAGGAGGATATCCATTTTCATGAGATTTAAGTTTATGAAACGCCTGTAATGACGCAGCAAGTCCATGTGGGGGTCCGTGTAATATTCCATCTCCCTCATCCACTCTTCGCAATACGCCCCCCATCCCTCCTCGAAAAGCACGCTTCTAGCGAAGTGGGCGCGGAAACGGCTGATGTGGTTTTGCGATCGGGAAACTTGCGTATGAATGCCGGGATAGATGCGGTTTATAATATTCAGCGTCACATCATAAATGGTTTGAGTGTAATCCGCAACGCCAGTCGGATTGGAATGGTATGGGGATATCCATAGGTTTCCCAGCTTTACGTACTCGAATGGCGGGGCGCTGACGTAGCGCACCGCGTTGCACAACCCTGCAGCGTAAGCAGGCATTGGCTCCACCTCTATCCATTCCGGGAAATCCTCCGTTAAATTGCGAAGCTGAATATATCTCTTTGCGCGATCCAACTCCTCTCGGTATACTATCCTAAGCTGTTCATAGGGGATCGTTTGATCGCGCATTGTGTGTATGTGTTGACGCCAGTTGTTCGACCCATCTATTAGACGGGATGAGGCTTCAATATCATGGATTTCCTCGGATAACCACTCTTCCGCCATATTCAGTAAAGTGTCGCCCGTATCGTCCAGCATTAGCCCGACGCGAAGTAGAAAGTTATACCACTCTTCGCCCAAGGAGACGTCATCGCTTGCATGGGGGGAGAGATCGTCTTGAATGTACTTAGCGTAATCCTCCAGGGTGATGAGAACCTGTTCCACCTCGTTGCGTATCGCTTGCTGAAGATCGTCATCCTCCAAATGAGAGCACCATGCCGGAATTGCCTCCTTCATGAAATTCTCCGCGCCGGCAACGCACTCAAGAGCGTGGTCGAGATGGAGACGAACCGGGTTTACCAATGTCGCTTTCGCTTCGGAAAGAAGTCGCGGAATTTCCTTGAGGCGATGATACAGGTGGAAGGCTCGCTCGTCGCGAGATTGATAATCCCGTGCTATAAGCAGATAAGACCCCTCCATCGCGAATTGCACGGGATAGCCCGGATCTTTCTCGTAGACCAAGCCCTGCTCGAAAAGAGCGATGCGCATCTGCGCTTCCGCTCGCGCCAAACGATAATCGAACCGCATCTCCTTCGACAGCCCGATCAAGGATATTTTGTCGAGTTCATGCAAAAAATCCCTTGATTTTTCCATATGCTCACGCAATGCATGGGGATGAACATGAGGCATTTCCGAGTCGTATTCGTGCACCCCCATCGACGAGGCGAAAATGGGATGAGCGGCGTACAAATACGACAGATATGACATCAAGGCTTCTTCGAAGTGCGATTTTGAATCCATGCGAGAATTCCCCTTGGACATCCGGTTGGATCATTTTGGTACCACTCAACCCGGTGAAGTAAAAGCGGCCGTTAAAGCGTAATGAATTTACACATGGATAACATTCTACCTCTGAGGATGATTTTTATCCGATTATCGGGAAAACAATGCTAAAAATACAGGAACCAGGAGAGCAAATGTTCCGTATAAATGGATAGATAATTGAGTATGGTGTACTAAAGTAAAGTGATATAATAACTATATGTTATTTTCCGGTTTATTAGTATCCGACGTTGTTGATCAAGTCTATGGAGGACGGAGGAAATTATGGATTTCGAAAAAATGACTGAAAAAGCTGAAGAGGCGCTAAACAATGCTACGTCCATCGCAATGGAGCATAACCAAGTCAATGTGGATGGAGAGCATCTGTTGCTTTCCCTGCTGAGGCAAGAAGACGGGCTTTTGCCGAGGATTCTTGCAAAGATGGGGGTTAGCGTTCCGGAGTTTACGAATAAAGTCGAGAATGTGATCGAACGACTCCCGCGAATCAGCGGCGGCGGATACAACCCCGAATCCATTCACATGACATATCGTCTCGGACAGTTGCTGAATCGTGCGGAAGAGGAGGCGAAGCAACTCAAGGACGAGTATGTGAGCGTGGAGCATCTAATACTCGCGATGGTGGAGGAGGGGAGCAACACACCATCAGGGCGTCTCCTTGCGCAGTACGGCGTCACGCGGGATCGACTTCTTAGCGGATTATTGGAGGTGCGAGGCAACCAGAGGGTCACCAGTAAAAACCCGGAGACCACTTACGAGGCGCTCGCCAAGTACGGGCGGGATCTTGTGGATGACGCCATGAAAAACAGGCTTGATCCCGTCATCGGAAGAGACGCGGAGATACGACGGGTTCTGCGCATCTTGCTCCGAAAGACCAAGAACAACCCGGCGCTCATTGGAGAACCGGGAGTGGGCAAGACGGCGATAGTGGAGGGATTGGCGCAAAGGATCGTTCGAGGAGATGTGCCGGAGGGACTGAAAAACAAGAAGATTTTCGCCTTGGATATGGGGGCATTAATCGCCGGCGCCAAATACCGAGGGGAGTTCGAGGAGCGTCTGAAAGCGGTGCTCAACGAAGTCAAGAAAAGCGATGGTGGAATCATTCTTTTCATAGACGAACTTCACTCCATCGTCGGAGCTGGAAAGGCCGAAGGGGCGTTGGATGCCGGCAATATGCTTAAGCCGATGCTTGCGCGAGGTGAGTTGCATTGCATCGGAGCCACGACGTTGGACGAGTATCGCCAGTACATCGAAAACGATACAGCTTTGGAAAGAAGGTTCCAGCCCGTGATGGTGGAGCCGCCCAGTGTGGAGGACACCATCTCCATTCTGCGCGGACTGAAGGAAAGATACGAGATTCATCATGGGGTACGGATTCAGGATAACGCCTTGGTCGCGGCGGCAACGCTCTCAAACCGTTATATTAGCGATCGTTTCCTTCCGGACAAGGCGATTGATCTAGTCGACGAAGCCTGCGCAATGATACGGTCGGAGATCGATTCCATGCCTGCGGAGCTGGATGAGATTATGCGCCGCATCATGCAATTGGAGATTGAGGAGCAAGCTCTCCGGAAAGAGACCGACCAAGGCAGCATGGAGCGATTGGAAGCCCTGCGCAAGGAGTTGGCGAATCTGAGGGAGAAGAGTTCCGCCATGCAAGCGCAGTGGGAGTATGAGAAGACGGTCATCAAACGCGTTCAACTCCTGCGCGAGGAGATAGAACAGACTCGCCACGCGATTGAACAGGCTGAGAGGAATTATGATCTTAATCTCGCAGCGGAGTTGAAGCACGGAAAATTGCCTGAGTTAATGAAAAAGTTGAAGGCGGAGGAAAACTCCCAGGATCAAAATGGCGCCAAGTCCAAACTACTGAGCGAGGAGGTGACCGAAGAGGAGATTGCGGAGATTGTAAGCAAATGGACCGGCATTCCCCTTTCCAGGCTCGTGGAGGGTGAAAGAGCCAAGTTGCTTCATTTGGACGAGGAACTGCATAAGAGGGTGATAGGTCAGGACACAGCGGTGAACACTGTTGCGGACGCTGTGATACGTGCAAGGTCCGGAATCAAGGATCCGAAAAAACCCATAGGCTCCTTTGTGTTTCTCGGACCGACCGGCGTTGGCAAGACGGAATTGGCGAGAGCTCTAGCGGAATCGCTATTTGATTCCGAGGAGAACATGGTGCGCATAGATATGTCGGAGTATATGGAGAAGCATAGCGTCTCCAGGATGATCGGCTCCCCGCCCGGTTACATTGGATACGATGAGGGTGGGCAATTAACGGAAGCCGTCAGAAGACATCCCTATTGCGTGCTGTTGTTCGATGAGTTTGAAAAAGCTCATCCGGATGTCTCAAACGTGATGCTGCAAATCCTTGATGAAGGGAGGCTTACGGACTCTCACGGACGATTGGTGGATTTCAAAAACACCATCATCATCCTAACAAGCAATGTGGGATCTCATCTCCTGTTGCAGGAACTGGATGCAAGTGGGGAGATCAGCGCGAAATGCGAAAAAAAGGTGTTGGATGAGTTGCGTGCCACCGTTCGTCCGGAGTTCCTGAACCGTTTGGATGAGATTGTGATTTTCAAGCCGCTTGGAATGGCTGAGATAGAGCGGATAGTCGATCTTCAAGTGGATTTGCTCAAGGAGAGATTGAAAGATCGAGGCATCACCTTGGAATTGACTGATGCCGTGCGTGAGCGTCTCGCCAAGGCTGGATATGATCCGATCTACGGAGCGCGCCCGCTGAAACGGGTTATCCAGCGTGAACTGGAGACCCTGATTGGAAGAAACATCATCGCGGGGGATATCTCCGATGGGGATCATGTGATCGCTGATGTTCAGGATAAACGTATCGTCCTGAACACAATAAAGGAAAAATCAAAAATCTAAAATCTAATCTTAATGCATGAAGGAGGGAAATTCAATGAGAACATGGGATCCATTCAATGAACTGGTGGCGTTGCAAAGAGAGTTGAACCGGGCGCTCAACACCTACCTTCCGGAACTCTCATCGAGAGACTGGCCTATGGGTTTTTTACCCGGCAGGAGTGCGAGAGCCTATCCTCTCATAAACATCAGCGAGGACAAGGATAACTATTACGTTGAGGCCTTGGCGCCAGGAATCAATACGTCATCCCTTGAGATCAGTGTGGCGCGAAACACGCTGCGCATCTCAGGAGAAAAGATGAATTTGAACGACATCAAGCCGGAACAGATCCATCGCAGTGAGAGGTCGGGAGGCAAATTCATTCGCAGCGTGGAGTTGCCCGTGGAGGTGGACTCCAACGGAGTGAATGCGAAATACTCTCAGGGCATTCTCACCATCACTCTGCCGAAGGTGGAGGAAGCGAAACCTAAACGCATCGCCGTGGATGTGCAATAAGCTGTGAAATTTCATTCGGAAGGAGGAATAACAATGGCCGAGAAAACAATTCAGACTCAAACAGAGAAAGGCGATTTGCAAAAACTGGAGCATACTCGCAATACGGAGGAATATATCACTCCCGCCGTGGATATCTACGAGGATGAGAAGGGGCTGGTGCTCCTTGCGGACCTTCCAGGCGTGAACAAGGATGGGCTGGACATTCAGGTGAAGGATGATATCCTCACGATCCAGGCGCACGCCGATTACAAGAGTGTTGCGACTCCGTTTTACAAAGAGTTCGATGTTCAACACTTTTTCAGGCAGTTTCAACTATCGGAGAAGGTGGATGCAGGCAAAATCACCGCTCAGTTCAATAACGGAGTTTTGAAACTCAGCATGCCGAAGTCTGAGGAGACACTGCCTAAAAAGATTCCGATTGAGATCGGATAATTACCGTTAGTCGCCATCGATAGGTATAATGGGGGAGTGGGAGACCCTCCCCCATTCTTCACGGGTAGGTTTATAAAATGTCAGAATTCGGGAAACTTTTGCTTGTGTTCGGAGCGATACTGATGTTCGCCGGAGCCGTCATTTGGGCGATGAGCAGGCTTGGCGCACCTAGGTTGCCAGGGGATTTCGTATTCCGCAAAGGCGGAGTGACATTCTATTTTCCCTTAGCCACGAGCATAATCGTCAGTCTAATCCTCACCTTACTTTTGAACATCCTTCTGCGCAGACGCTGAGGCGTGCCTGCGTACCTATTTGATCAAAGAGGCGTATGTGACTGGAAAGAATGAACCCTTGTATTTTCACCCGGATAGTTCCTTTCGAATCGTTCAGCTTACGGATCTACACATCACCAACGGTGGCGCGGAGGACCGCAAAACCCTGGACCTGGTCGGCAAAATACTGGACTGGGAAAAACCCGATCTTGTGGTTTTAACGGGGGATATCATCGAAGGGAAGCGTTGCGCGGATCCTGCCAAATCGTGGCTGCGCGCCGTCGAGCCGATAGAGAGGAGATCGTTGCCTTGGGCTTCCGTCTTCGGCAATCACGACGATGAGGGCGTCCTAAGCCGTTCCGAATTAATGCGCGTGCAACAGTCGTGCGAGCATTGTCTGTCAGAATTCGGTCCCGAAAACATACCCGGAGTTGGGAATTACACATTGACGGTTCGAAATGCGCCAGACAACTCCATAGGCGCCGTTCTCTATCTCATCGATTCAAACAGTTACGCCAGGGATGGGTTGGAGGGATACGGCTGGATTGAGAAGGAGCAGATAGATTGGTATCTGACCAACGTGGCGGATTTCACCTCCCAATCGCCTGACGGCAATCCTATGCCGGCGTTCGCTTTTTTCCACATTCCTATTCCTGAATACAACGATGTCTGGAATCAGGGAAATTGCAAAGGGGAGAAGAACGAAGATGTGTGCGCCCCCGCCATCAACACCGGAATGTTCAAGGCCTTTTGCCAAGCGGGGGACGTGGTGGGCGTTTTTGTCGGGCACGAACACATCAACGATTTCGAAGGTGATTTAAACGGGATAAGACTTTGTTATGGACGAGGCGGCGGGTATGGGACCTATGGGAAGAAGGGGTTTCGTAAAGGGGCTCGAATGATCGAAATCCGTTCCGGCGACAGAGACTTCAAAACTTGGATCCGGTTGGATAATATCGAGGGGTGACGGGGAAGTGGGAATCGAATAAAAGCGGCTCGAAACGCAGGAATATCCTGCGTCCCGAGCCTGTGACAGCAAAATCAGTCGGAGTATGCATTCTCAATGGCTTGCAACTCATCCTCGGTGAGTTTCCATCCCATCGCCTGCACGTTCTCTTCCGCCTGTGAGGCGCGTCTCGCCCCCACGATTGCGGCGGTGACTGCGGGATTGCTTAATGTCCACGCAATGGCGAGATGCCCCACCGTCTTTCCATGTTTCTCCGCGATTGGGCGAAGGCGGTCCACGAACGCCAAGTTTTTTTGCAGTCTTTCACCGCTGAACATCGGGTTGCGTTTGCGCCAATCATCCTCCGCCACGCGACTGGGGTCAAACGAGCCGCTTAGCAAACCCGCCTGCATGGGGCTATAGACGATTACGCCGACTCCATGTTCGAGACACCATGGCAGAATCTCCTTCTCCACCTCTCTTCGGAGCAGGCTGTACGGGGGTTGCAGGGAATCAACATGGCATACGGCTTCGCATCGTTGCAGAAGCGGGACGTCGAAATTGCTGACTCCGATCCACCTCACTTTTCCCTCTTTCTGAAGCTCCGCCATCGTAGCCCAGGAATCCTCGACAGGGGTTTGCGTGCGATTATCCGGCCAGTGGAATTGATATAGATCAATGTAATCCGTGCCTAATCGGCGCAAACTCGCCTCCACCTCTCTGCGAATGCTTGGAGGGGTGAGATCATTGACGGGGGGCGTGTTCTCCTGAGGAATCAATCCGCATTTGGTTGCGATGATGACTTCCTCGCGACGCATACCCTCCAACGCCTTGCAAACCACCTCTTCGGAGTGTCCGTAACCGTAGATTGCAGCGGTATCGATCCAATTCACTCCGAGTTCCAGGGATTTGCGTATTGCTTGAATCGATTCCGTATCATCCTGAACACCCCACCCGTAAACCCATGGGCCGCCAATCGCCCAAGCGCCGAGACCCACAGTGGTGATTTCCGGTCCGTTCCTACCCAGCTTACGTTTTTCTATCATAGTAACCTTTTCTCCTAATATGATTATGGGTATTCCCAATCGGGTTTGGCTTACTTAGCGCCATGTTTTCGGCACGCGAAACTCGGTGTCTCCATAGAGGGTTTGGATGTAATTGATCTGTCCGCCGTGATACTCCATGTTCCTGCAGGGCATTTCAATAAGCGTGATTCTCTTCACTGGATCGCGCGCCAATGGGATATTCTCGTTCCAAATCCTCCTCTTTCAAATGCGATATCGCATCCGCAAGCTCTTGCGAACTAGATATCAACGAATTAGGGATGTTCCATGGCGAGGCCTGAATGCTCGTTCTCTTTATTAGAATACCTCATACGTATTCAGGCGATAAATAGAGGGAGGCGTTTTCAACCGCCATGGCGTTCCGGACATGGGTTTTTCATTCATATCCCCATGATCGAGCTATGAGTTTTAATTTTTGAGGGACTGCAAATCGTCTCTCTTTGGCGCTCTTCGTCATGCGTGAAAACGTATTACTATTTCAGGTAATTGCAAAATTCGCGTTTCGGGTGTTTCTTCAAGGGTGATGATATGAGCCGCATTTCCGAATTTTGCACTCATCTCGTTTGACAGGCGTATTTCGATGTGGCGACACAATCATCAAGGAGATACGACGATTCGAAACTTGCCTGCGTTCCTCCTCTATTTAGTGCGCAACCCGCGCAAAACCATACCGGTCTGCCTGGTGATCGCGTTGGCTGTCGCGCTGTTGGCGAGTGTGACGATTTTGATGGATTCCATTGGTCAAACCGTCTTCGCCATGTATGGATATCAACGTGATCTTACCGTTCTGTATCCGCGCAATACGCTCTACATAAGCAAGGATACCGTTTCGAAATTGAAAAAATTGCCGGATCTAAACCGTTTGTATCCTTCAAGCGGTTTGTTCATATCCATCAAGACTTTTTTTGGAAGAACCCCTTTCGTCGTGTTCGCACTTCGCCACAAGGATGCCATGGAGATATTGCGCAAATGCGGTTTGAAACTGATTCAAGGCAGGTTTCCCGATTCGGACAAACCGGAAATAGTCCTTTCAAGAGACATCGCCGCGAATCGACATTTGCAATTGGGAGACATAGCCCTCTCGCCCACGTCCAAGGATAGTTACTCTCCGCAGCCAATGCGCTTGGTCGGGGTTTTGGACGGGCCAGTGTGGCTTGCGTTCACTTCCTACTCTTATGTTCATGATAACTGCCCGATTGCGCTCAACGGGTTTTTGGCATCGGCCAAAACACGAGCGCAAATGCCAGCGTTGGATCGTGAAATTCAGAGCGTCATAGATTCGGGGAAAATCCGTATATGGACATATGCGGATTTGGTGAGGGAAGCGTACGGCGCCCTGTCCAATCTCTATTTTTTTCTCGATATCATCACAGCCATTATCATATTCGATATCGCGTTGCTATGCGGGTTGCTTTTTCTGATCTATTTCGATCAGAGGTTGTCGGAGTATGCGGCGTTATTGGCGATGGGATACCATCAAGGATATATCATTCTACAGACGATTCAGGAGACTGGCGCGCTTGCAATCGTCGGTTGGTTGATTGGAGCGATAATGGCAACCGGGCTGCTGGACTATTTGCGCATCATCTACTTTGAACCAAAGGGGATGATCCTGCGCGCATTCGATCCGCATGCATATTGGTACACTTTCGCTCTGCCCGTGTTTATTGTTCTGTTCGCCACGGTGACCATCAGCCTTAGAATGCTGCGAATCGATCCCGTGAGCATCATGGAGCGACGTTCATGAATGAGGATCAAAAACAAGGGTTGTGCGCGGAGAATATCTATTTGGCATATAACGATGGCTCGGACGTTACCTTCGCAGTGCGGGGCGTTTCATTGGACCTTTCGGATGTCGGCTTTATCGGTATTTTAGGACCTTCAGGCTCCGGGAAAAGCTCTCTTCTTTATCTGTTGAGCGGGTTGAAGCGCGCCACCTCCGGAGAGATTTACTATAACGGAAGAGCCTATTCCGATATGAAGGAAAAGGAGCGACTGCGGCTACGTCGCAATCATTATGGCTTTGTCTTCCAGCAACCCTATCTTTTCGACTATCTAACTGCAATTGAGAATGCTTTGACGGGCGCCTCCCCGGGGGACGACCAAGCTTTGGCGCGAGCGATGGAAATATTTGAAGAGCTTGGCATCGCCCGAAACGCGAAAAAGCGCCCTCGGCAACTCAGCGGAGGGGAGAGGCAGCGCGTTTGCATCGCGCGTGCGATGATGAATTCGCCAACGGTGATATTCGCCGATGAACCTACGGCAGCCTTGGATCGTCAAAACGGTCATAAGGTTATGGAAATGCTTGCATCTTATCGTAACCGTGGATTGGTGATTGTGGTCACGCACGATACGGCTATGTTGGATGAATGCGATCGGATATACAGAATGCGCGATGGAACCGTGCAGGAGAATTAAAATCCCGTTTTTTTCTTGCAATGGTTTCGTTCGATTGATATAATGCGATTAGTACGTAACTTAAGAATGGAGACACATAATGCTATCATTCCGACGTTTACGGGTGATACACCCCATCGCTTTTCTTCTTTTGTCAAGCGTGGTTTGCACTGCGGCAGTCCAACACTCTTCCGTCTCATCCTCCAAAGCAAGCATCATCATCGTACCGCATCATGGCCCAATCACCGACTTGATATGGTCGCCGGATGGAAGTCGGCTGGTTTCCGCTAGCGATGAAAGTAACCTGATGGTGTGGGATACGGCTTCAGGGAGATTATTGAATGCCTTGCCCGTGGATGGTGACGCGGGGAAAATAACATTCTCGCCTTCGGGAGATCAGTTGGCTGCGGGAGTGATCCATTACCTGCAACCGGTCACCTCGGATCCTATCCTTTGGAAAGCGAAAAGCTGGATTCAACTTTGGGACGCTAAAACTTTTGCCTTCTCCCGGAGAATCCTGCTCCCCGAAGTAAATGGGCGCACCGACATTATGTCATTGGCGTGGTCGCCCAACGGAAAATGGATCGTCGCAGGAGTGTCGACATACGCCATCCTTCCTCCGAAAAAATACCCAAGTCTGACATCCAAAATCCTGTTTATTAGCTATCCGTCCGGGGAGATTCGAAGTGTCACCACAAAAGGGTACTCGAGGGGGGTGACATCCATCGCGTTCAGTCAGGATGATTCGTTGATGGCGTGCGGAACGCAGGAGGGAAGAGTAATCCTGATCGATCCCAAAACCCAAACGGAGATCAAGACCATCCCAGCGGAAGCCAGTGAACGCTCTCCGATCACCTATCTTCATTTTCTTAAGGATAACAAGACCCTTTTGGTGGATCGAGTGAACCGACAGGCGGTCATGCTGAACACCTCCACAGGCGCATACGCAGCGGATTATCCTCGCTCCCAGCAGGCTTGCCTCTCTCCGGACGGCAACACTCTGATCATGACGCTTCCCGGAGCCATAACCTTACAGCCATTGCCAAACGGCGCCCCGCATAAGATCATTGTATACAGCGGCGGATCCACATGCATCGCCCCTTCCCCCAATGGCACGGAACTCGCTTGCGGGGATGGCATGGGAGTCGTCAGGATGATCAACATGGTGTCGGATGTCCCCATCCGACCCACGGATATTCGTGATCCCGCTCGGTTATGCGTGATATTGCGCGCCAAGTTAAATCCTGTGGCGAAATGGGTTTGGTATCATCTTTCATTGGATAATCGCGACAACATACGCCAGTTCGATTTCAACAATCCGGTTCCCCCTTCTCTTCTTCAATCATTAACAGATGATTTGAACAAAATCCTGCACATGGATGATTTCTACACCCCGGATCGATTCGCGGGAGTGAAGATGCAGGATGAGATCACCGAGGAGATCAAGCAGGCGGACACCCCGGAGGAGAAAGTCGGATTGAACCGCGAACTGATGGAGGATGCATTCGCTCCTTACATCGCCTCGAACTGGATACGCTGGACCTCGCCGGTGTATCCGGAGCCCGCTTATTCGATATCCGTGGCAAAGAATGCTCCGCTGGCGGCGTTGGGCGGCTCCGACGGAACGCTAAGGATTATAAATCTGAAGACCGGCTCCCTAATGGAGGCTTTCGGTTCGGGATCGCCAATTATGCACACGCTTTTCGCGCCGAACGGAAATATGGCGGCTGGTTGCAACACTTCCAATATACTGCAGTTATGGGATGTCTCCGCAGACCTGCCGCTTTACGTCTACAAAGGGCATAAAGGGGCGATTACGGGAATGGCTATCTCTCCCGACGGGCGATATATCGCGAGCTGCGGCATGGATAAGATGGTTCGATTCTGGAGATCGGATACGACCGAGGACCTCTCGCAACTCCCCGTGCAAAAGCAGCCTGTTTTGGCGGTGGCGATTTCGTCTCAAAGCGTGATCGGCATTATCGAGGGGACGGGAAATCAAACGCAAGCGGAGACGTGGGATCGGTTATCAAATCAGCTGTTGCATAATTTCACCCTGAAAACGGGGGTGGGCAATAACCTAATCTTCTCTCCGAACGGTAAGATGATGGCGACTTGGTCAAGCAATGAGACAGGCGGGGTGCATGTTTGGGATGTATCCACCGGTGAACTGGTTCGCACCATAGGCCCCAAAGATGTGATCACTGCGGCGACATTCACACCGGACGGTCAGGGGATACTCATGTCGAAGAGAATGAGCCCATTTTATGGTCCCGATTACGGATTAGTGACATGGATCAATATCCCCGATGGCGCGGTGAAAAGATCCTGGATCGCACAAAAAAGGATGGTGAGGGCGATGCACTTTGCGCTTCACGGGGCAATGCTTATCACCGCAGGAGAGGATAACGAGGTGAAATTGTGGAGCTGGCCATCTGGAAAATTAGAACTGACGATGGCTTTTCCGGAGTTTTACGACCATCTCTCCAGAGATGAATGGATCGCCTGGACTCCGGACGGACATTACGCTTGCTCGCAGGGCACGGAGGAGGCGGTGCATTTTCGCATCGGGTCGAAGGTGTTCCCGCCCAATCGCTATCCGGGATATCATCAAAACGCGCTATTGGACGATACGGAAGCCGTCTTCAAACACTGATGTCATTGGATCAGAACCAGATGGCAATCTCCGCAAAATGAATAGCGCAATACGGATGCTTCGTTCCCTCCCCAAAATTGCGGGAGGGGCGGTTTTTTGCTTATTCTAGGTAATTGAAAAGTTCGATGCTTGCTTGAGTAAAACCGGACAAAACGAATTTTCAATCATTGGCATCGTTATTCGAGGAGGCACATTGCTCCTCAGCGTGTCGGGAGTATCTTCCAGAGATACAGATCGCCTGAAGATATCCTTAAATGCGTTCGCAGATCAGCCCCTGTGGATTGGCAAGGAATCTGTTTGCCGGTTACGACGTTCAAGATATGATATCGCCCCTTCGGCAACCCCAATCCTGCAAGGTGAATGGTGATATTCCCCTCGTAAGAACGATCGGGGCTCCAGCCGCTTAATGTGATCCAAGCGGTTCGCGTGGATCGATTCACAGTGGGGGTCACCTCCACCATCCCCCCGTTACCGGCATAAGTGATATAAGGGGATGCGTATTGCGCCAACTGCTCCGGTCGATCCACCACATGTCCTCCATGGGCGCGATAGGAGAGTATTGCGGGATCATCCTGGCCGTTCAAAGGTAAAATGGCGCGATACTTGTGCAAATTCACCAATCCGGCATCCACTTCCTGGTTCGTAATTACGGTAAAACCGAGCGGCGTCGTACGCCACATCGAAGCGAGTTTAGCGGAGAATGCCGCCAGTGCATCCGGCTTTTCGAGAACAGGATGGTAGGAAAAATACACCGCAACCGGCTGTAGCGGATACGATCCCTTGATCCGACTCAAAAACGGCAACCATTTGACGTACATCGGATAGCCCACATCGAACTCCCTTGCTCCCTTGTAGTAGAGGAAAAAGTCCATGCCCACCATGTTCGGCATCCCAAAGCCGTAATGTCCCAGGAATTCAGCCATCTCCGCTTCGAGACCGGTGGGGCGTGGCGTCCATTCCAACATGAGTTTGACATTATAAACACGAGCCAATGTATTAAAAAGCAACGCCAATCCCGTATGATCCGCGCAATCGAAAACCACGGTGGCGTCATATCGATGGGCTACGCGGAAGAAGATGTCTGGAAGGTTGAAAGCAATGCCAATCCCATTGAGTCCTCCGCCCCAATAATAGTAAAGCGGGGCGTTGGTTTCCTTTCGAACCAAAGCCGACATCCTTCCGTATGTCTCCTCCACGCTCCAACTGCGGAACTCCTGGTAAACGGGGAAGAGCGGCTGCCCTTCGGTTGCGGCGGGCACGGAGCTCCAGGAGGAGTAGTTCACGCCGTAAAGGCGATCGA
>Ga0078972_1000434_pt1 | contig 174200 bp, 183 predicted proteins | sample YelNatPaOPGAMG01_FD_67568 | JGI IMG/M metagenome (GOLD analysis project Ga0078972, IMG submission 67568) | Hot spring thermophilic microbial communities from Obsidian Pool, Yellowstone National Park, USA - OP-RAMG-01 (SPADES assembly) (version 2) | ecosystem: Environmental > Aquatic > Thermal...
CTTAGGACTAGACCCATCCATCTTAGGACTAGACCCATCCATCTTAGGACTAGACCCATCCATCTTAGGACTAGACCCATCCATCTTAGGACTAGACCCATCCATCTTAGGACTAGACCCACTACCCACAGACCGAGGAGGAAGTAGGTCTAAAAAGTAAGAGGAGCACAGGGGTTAACCCGACTCCGGTGGCTATATTTACAAGGGAGGGGGCATAGGGAAAAAGGAGGAGAAAAACCCTATACCCCGTCCCTTAATTGCGAGTAGGTAGGGGCCCTGTGCGGACCCCTACAGGGACCCCCAGGCCTTACGCCTGGAAGTCTTCGGGTATCTCACCCTCCTCCGCCTCAACAGAGGCAGAGGCTTCCTCGAGCTTGGTATGGATGTGGCGGCAGAGAACATCCTGTAGAGCCGGAGAAATTAAGACGTCGCGCGCCCAAACTGTCTTGCCATCCCTTTCGTACTGCCGCCCAGGGGTAGCAAGGTAGATTTCACCCGGGGTCTTACTGTTAAAGACCGTCGTTGAAACCGAAACCACGAACTCCTTATCGGGTTCATCCTTCAGGCCGAAATACAGCCTGAGGAGCGCCCGGCAGGCGATCGTGGACGGAGCGGTAGGAGCAGCTGGAGCCAGAGGGACCTCGAGACGACGAAACTCGACTTTGGAGAGGTCCGGAGCAGTAGCGTACCGCGGCTGAGTAGCCGCTCCCGTGGTAGACTTGGTTAAACGGAACATGTATCTGTCCCTCCTTCGTATATATTTATCAACCCCCATAAAGGGGATCAATAGCGGAAGTTATAGACCATGGACGGCGAGGGGCGTCAAGTTCTGTAGAGAAGGACCCTCTGTGCAGACTTGACGCACCGAAGCCGGACATGGTATAATGCATAAATATACAGAAATCCTGTATACTCATGCCATATACTGGAAGACCTAACCCATCAACCCTAACAGGCAAGGTCAATAGAACTAGAAACCCTCTACAAGGCACTAGCGCCCCGTAGAGACTTTTATATCCCGGTACAGGTAATCACCTTACCGTAGGGATCAAAAACACTCTACAAGGCTTTAGTGCCCTCTAGCACCCTACAAGGGTGCCGGCACAGGACGTTAAATAAATCAGGGTGGCACGGCGCGGAAGCCCCGAGAGCCGCGAAGCGGGCGTGGGGTAGGGGCCCCACGAGGGCTTCCCGCCGGGACGGGCCCCTGATTTATAGTCCGTAGTGCCGGCAACCGTAGGGGGCTAAGGCTCCGTAACCCCCCTTTAGGACTTATAATCCTTAGGACTAACTTATACATAACCCCCCAGTATTCATACCCCAGTACACAGAGACTATACCTACGTACTTAGGAATAACCTTAAGTAAGGTCTATATATATAATTATATATATACTATATAGACCTAAGGTATATATGTCCAAGATACTGATAGCAACCTAGGGACAGGTAATAGCATCCTAAGAACTACACATCTAAAGGACTAACTACCAAGGTACAACCCTACAGGAAGTAGTCCCCGAAGGGGGAGGTAGCAGAGTACAGCCCTGGGGGTAGCAGACCATACCCCCCGAAGGGGGGGCTAGAAGTGCATCCCCCGAAGGGGGGCTAGGAGCTAGAGATAGCCCTATTGCACAGGGCGTCGCAGAGCTCGTTAAAGAAATGGCCTGTATGAGCAGGGATATACTGTAGATCGCAGGGATATTTACGGAGGATGTCCCATACTGGGCGTATAAGATCCAGGTTCTCCGGGGTCTTACCGTCAGACTTGCGCCAACCGGCAGCGGCCCACTTAGGAGCCCAGTCGCCCAAGCAGCCTAAGGCATACTTAGAGTCGGACGCGAGAACGATACGGACATCGCAATCGGCAAGAACAGTACGCACAAAGGAAGAATGCAAAGCAAGGTAAAATGCATAAAGCTCTGCATAATTATTCGTTCTCACCCCCGTATGCTTATGCCAAAGACAGACAGAAAGTATGTCCGAGGTAGGGGCAGAGACAACCCCGTTACGAACAATAGAGACCTTATCCTGAGCAATAGGCAGGCTACGATACTTGTTTACAAAAGCCTGAAGAGCAGGCTTAGGTCCAGAGAATATAACGGCAGCCGAGGCAGCAAGCCCAGGATTACCCCTAGAGGCACCGTCAGCATAGACTAGTAATAAATGTTCAGAATTCATCATAATATCGGGGCGGGATTAGACCCGCCCCTACACCTCCTTTAACAATATTTCTTCTTCCAGGCAGACATCTCAATACAGGAGCGCCTGGTTCTCTCTGCATAGGCGGCGGCGCGCTCCTGATACTGACGCTCCGCCTCCTCGGGGGAGATACGGGGCACAGGCTGAGAACGCTCCACAGAGGGACGCGGATTATGCCGTATATCTGGTACGACAAACTTGCCGCGCCGCACCTGGACGGCAGCATCCTCGCGGCGCATATTGTCCCAGAAGAACTCAAGGCCACCGAGACGACAGGAGGTGAACTCCCCATTCGTCTCGTAAAGAGGTAAATACCAAGCCGACCCAGGAAAGATTACTTGACCCCGAGCGTTGCGGAAGGGCTTAAAGACCCTATAAAGGCAGCCAGTACCGGCTGCCCACTTATCCACATCCGCTACAGAAGAGAAGCTAGTATGCTGGACCGGGCCCCTTACAGCCAGAGCGTCGTCAGCTATACCGCTATCCCGATACCCGACATGCCTAACTAAGGTTTGCCCATCAACTATGCCGGAATCCAGGCAATACTTAGCCAGGTGAGAGCTAGCAGCGTCGTCCACCAGACAGCCAAAGACCTGACACCAAGCCGTTCCCTGATACGGAGTCTTATTAGCCTCGGCAACAGAGAGGGCACGGTGATAAGTAGCAGACTGACCAGCGCCAGGCTCCCTCGGGACACGATACAGCATAGCACAAGAGTCGCAAGAAGCAACCCTCATACGGCCATTCGCATCAGCCAACTTAGCTTTCTTAAGAGCCACAAGCTCAGCATCACGTTTTGCCACCCGGGCCATAACAAACCGGCACATAGCACCGAATAAGTTAGAAGCGGCCCAAGAGCAAGGAACGCCATACCGGCTCTGCGCCTCATGATGTGGGTCGATAGCTATAGCAAGCCCACGAAGCCCGCCACGAAGGCGCACGCCATCCACAAAGACGTCGTTAACACTCCTAAAAGTGATACGACGCCCATACAGATCAGAAACATGATTCTGATCTAGAGCGGCCATGTCGCGGAGCACTGCGGTATTAAGGTTATAAACCTTGTCAGGACCGACCAGGAGCTCCGGCGGCACAGCATAAACTACGCCAGGGTGCTGCACTATAACAGTTACCTGAGAGAGCGTAGTCTGTTTGGGTACGAAGTAGAAGGAAGTCGTACCCAGTGTCAAGTCATCATTAGTCACTACAATCACCTCCATTTATTTTACGCACGCGGCAGGTAGCCGGGTCAACTAAGACCAAAGTCTTACCCAACCTGCGGGCGTAATTAACACAATGGGCAGTACCGCCCGTACCGCCGTCGTATACGGCGACGACCGCATCAGCACGATCAACCATATATTGATTACGTGCCTGCAGCTTAGCAATGTGATAACCTGACTCAGGGACAACCACATAACCAGGAACAGTGTCCACCGTAGTTACCACATCAGCCCTGCTACACTGTTGCTGAAGCAGAGCCTTACTATCTGAAGGCCAGAAAGCGCCAAAGCCAGCAAAGGGCAAGGCTACCTCCAGAGTAACACCCTGTCGCCACAGTTGTGAGCAGACATCAAAAGCCATCTGATCAAGACCAAGGGCACCGCCAAAGATAAAGTGGACCTTAGGGTACTTTGCCAAATACGACTTTACGATAGATCTCAGCGCGGCCATGATGCGCCGATTCACCGGACTATTCCAGTCGTAACCTCCCAACCTAGGAGGACGATGCCCGGTAAAGCACACGACAAAACCATCACCTTGGGCCTCCAAATAGGCCTTAATGGTGTCGCCATGGCAACGCTTCGGGGCACACCAGCAGCATAAGTACAAGGCAGCAACCGCAGGATCCTTACTGGTCCGCAGCAGGCTCTGTACCGCCGCATAGAATGCCCCCTTTTCGGACATCTGAGTAGCGAAGTACTGCTCATAGAAATCGCACGCTTCGTCTCTCATAGACTCCTCACGCATAACAAAGGGATTACTAAGGAGAGCCTTCTGGTCAATGCGTACCACAACGGCGCGCAGTGACAGAGGCTCGCCGCGATGTAAGTTCCAAACTACAATCATACCTACCTCCATCAAATGTTAATCTTCAGACTTACAACCAACCGACATTAAAGACCAGCTAACATGACTTCACCCCCTTTCGCATATAGTTTATAGCCTGTTGGAATTCCCCACGTGCCTGGAGATCCGTAACCAAGCGTTTCAGGAAGTCAAGACCAGCAGGCACCTTGACTTCCGTTTGTAACCTAGAGCCCGTACCAACAGCTGTAGGGTACGTAATATACCTACAGACAAAGTAGTCCCTATACCGCTGATAGGGCTCCACAGTATGTCCAATGAGGACCCGTGCATATCGAAGGAGAGCGTAAAGTTTACGCTCTCCAAGGTCCACTCCACAAGAAGAGGCGACCACCTTGGCCGCCTCCCTCATCAGTATACTCTGCATAACTCACACCCCCTCAGATCGTAAACCCAGAGTGGTATCTCTGGGCAATATCCTGCCTACGCTGTAGGGCAGCAAGGAATTCATCCACTTCCCCAACGTCAGGCTCCAATGCCTCCGGTGCCCTTACGGGCACAGTTACCTCGCTACTCGAGGACTTGCCCTTCGAGGACTTGACACCAGCACGGTGCCTCGAGGACTCGCCGTCACGGTGGACGGCCGCTCTCGAGGACTCGCTACCATGTCTGGCAGCTTGCCTCGAGGACTCGCCGGCAATCGGTAAGGGACCAGACGCCTTAGCCTCTCTCAAGGACTCGTCTATAGTCTCCAAAGGCTTACGCCCTTCAGCTTGACGCCTCGAGGACTCGGCTATACGGTCACACAGCGCGATAAACATACGCTGAATGATCGGCGTCACGTCCCTACGCACGGTTTCCCATGCTTTAGTGCGTGGGAACTGTGGCATAATATACACACAGTTCTTCCCCGGCAGCAGGGTCAGTCGGTAGGCAATTCTCTTGTCGTGCCCCGGATTATTCTTATCGGGCACGACAAATAGGACATGCGACAAGGACACTAGTATGTCCTTACACGTCCCAAGGGTCTTAGGCATTGAAACCTTCAATGCCTTACTGCTTACGTACATTATTCGCTCCTTTCTTCTGAAGTGCATAGCTTGCACTTCGGTCTCCCTTGCTTATCCAGGTTTTCTATATACCTCGGACAGCTCCGACAGGCACTAATACCTGTCTCCTCCTGATACTTGACTGCCAGACGGTATATCTGGCAGCCCTTGCCATCTTTCTCGACTACCTCGCAGCAGCCGGAAAATGCTGCCGTTGCCAACTCGGCAAACTCTTCCTGCGTGCCGACAAACATCTGGCGCAGGAATGCCAAGTTGGACTTGTAGTCACATGTGGCACAGCGTTTTACAGCCAATGCCACCAGCGCCGGAGATTCAAAGAGCTCGGGTAGCTCACTCTCCGCCGCATTCCCAAAGGCATCAACATTAATACCCTTGGCCCGCAGTAGATCCCTAATTTTCATTAGGGTTCCTCCTTTCTGCCCGCTATCCGGCGGGCGCGGTATTAACATTTAATTCTTATCTTTGGCACCTCCTTGTTGGCTCTTACGCCACTCTAGGAATTCAAGGAATTCCCTGAATTCCTTGTTGCTTAATGTACTAGGGGCCCTCTTCTTAAATAAGTAAGACGCCTCCTTAGCCACGGTCGCACCTCCCAAGATTGTCCCTTTGACAATCTCAGCGCCTAGGCCACAAGCTTCCTTTGTGACCTTTGCAGCCTTTTTGACCGTAGACGGTCCGCTGCCTCCCAACATGACCAAGATAGTCACAATCACGACGACGGTAATTACTATTATCATCGTCTTCCTCCTTTCTCCTCGTCTAAACCGGACGAGGTCGGTTATTATAGCCGTTAGCACGGCTTATGTGGTGGATGTTTAAGGACATCCAGCCTATGTTTAGGGACACCCAGCCCAAGACAATCATTTAGTCGTCCTACGAGTTGTTAGATGGGTTAGAGTCCAGCTTCTCATAGATCATGGCAAACTGCTCTAATATAGATGTCTTCAATCCTTCAGCGTGCTGCCTGCTCTTGAAATTCTTCTCTTCGGCTTTCCTCCTGAAGTCATCTATATTATCAATAAGCCTCCATAGCCTAGGCCCAGTGACATCCCCTATAGGGTAGTAGTCATTGGTCTGTTTCGCGCTAATGAAGCGCCCTACAATTTTCTCCTTTAGGGCAGTGAACTTGTTTTGAAACTCTTCGGCTATCCCCGTATAATCAATATTCCTAGCCTCAGCCCTACGCTTCTGCTTCTTGTAGTCTTGGAGCCGATAGGACAATGGCGGATGACATAATGAGTCATACGTGCTGTCTCTATCGCAAGAGAACTCCGAAACCCATCTACGATGATGGCATGCATCCTGTGTTATGATATATGCCATCATATCGTTGCGCTCCGTAAGTCTCAGATCAACGTGGTCCCAGCTGCCACACATACAGTTGTAATAACTACTGTTTGGGAGGGCCTCCTTGACAATGTTGAGCCCGGGCTTGAATAATAAGCTCCTCATAACCCACCCTGCAACCACTAGAATCAACGCCATACGATCGCCGATGATTTTAGCGATGTCGGCGATCGTGTAGTATCCGCAGATAGCCGTGACAATATAAGGCTTTTGGAAGTCAAACGGCGCGGCATGCGCCGCGTATTTTAGGGCGCGCCTGTTAGATTCCAACAGTTCATGCCCCGCATTGGGGAAGATTGCTTGTATAGGTCCCTTATTCCCCGAATGTAGCACTCCTTCCTGTAGTGCCCTTGTCAGAAGAGGAGCCACCATGTCGTCTCTCCTGAGCGGGATGGCCCTCTTCTTGTGGAAGTCTAGTACCACGGGGGTAAGGGTCATCTCTGGGCCCACCAACATTATGTGGTACCGGCTCTTATCCACATAATGCGGGCCGTGTACATCAAGGACAAAGTCTCCGACGTACCGATTGCCATATTCGATGGAGTATTTTAGATATACTCCACCAATTTTAACGATCGAACATTTAAACCGGTCTCCGGTATCAATTCTCGACAGACCGTAGTACCCAAGTACCATGGCCTGTAAACCTGGATATAACTTATCTAAGTTATTGTCCAGAGTACTATCACACCGCGGCACGGTGTGATTGTACCTGTTTTTGATACTCATATGTGACCCATTGCGGGCCACTTGAATGTTTAAGACGCTCGTTCCATACGCATCATCCCTTTGTGGGTTCTGCGCCGGAACGATTGTCTCGGCGTTGGCGTGGATGGCAACTATGATGTGATAGTCACGCATCCTTCCGTCCAAATTATTATAGGTACATATCAGCTCGTTAGGCCGATAGTACCTCTTACACTGCATAATTTGTTCTCGGTCATCAAAGATGACCGTCGTATACCCGGCGGCCGCGAAAGCCGCCCTAATTTCGTCCCGGGTAGCCTTACATAGCTGCCTAGGCTCTTTGTAAGAGGAGTTTATCTCCTCTACCAATGACCTCACCTCATATTCGGTGAGGTCTTTGAACACTGCTCTGGCATTGCTTGGTGTTACCAGAGCGGTCTTCAATGCCGAAGCATTGATGGGAAGGTCTCGTACGCACCTATATGCATACTGACCTATAAATTTTTTTACATTCATAACTCATCCTTTCTGCCCGTATAGCCGATAGCACAGCAAATTAATTATCAAGTGCATATTGTGATCCAGAGGCGTAAGTCCTTGACATCCTTAGTCACTGTTATCCACGTGCAAAACTTGCGAATTCTGTTAATTTCGATAACAGTACGCCCAATTGTTATGGTACACTTAATGCCTATAGTATTTCCGCTCTTTACTATGCCGCTCGCGGTTAACCGTTGCGCCGGACGATAACGGGCAATCACATATATAATGTGTACCCTAGCATACGACAGTGGTTAATCCCGTCGTATGTAATGCGGCTCGCGGCAATGATAGCACCGCGCCTTCTTCATGCAAGCATTGATGGCCGCATTATACATCTCTTCGGCGGCAGGATTGTCCCACTCGCCTTCCGAGAACAATGCGACCGGCTCTAATGTCGCCTCCTCGTTCGTAATAGACACAATCCTTGAAATGTCTATTACGAAATCCCCACGGTGGCGATTTGCATAGAGCACCAAATCTCCCACCGCAATGGGGATAAGCGCGTGATCGCTATTAGCAAGTGAGCCGCGCTCCTTCACGTAAATGGCACGCTTAGCGCTACCATCTGGCGAAGCAATTATCATTGCTTCCCCTGTGTTACTGTACCCCCCGCCCCGTTCCCAGAGGCATGGGGTACCCCTTTTACTTTTAGTAATTATCATATTAATCTCCTTTCTCCGGCATTAAGCCGTGCCGGTCGGCAGATGTGTGGATTGAGACTTTGAGACTTAATAGACTTCATATTCGGTTGTTTGGATATTTTCTACCCACAACCTCTGCCATGCTATGAGGTCATGGGGATAGGCAAACCTCACCCCCTTCTCTTGCAAGTCGGACAATACGCCGTATGAAACGGGATACCATCCTTGCGGCTGGGTAGAGTAGTACCCAGCCGCCTCCATGACGCGTCGCATGTCCGCGAACACGCCATGTTTCAGCAGCTTGTCAAACTCGTCGTCGCGTACGACGACGACGATGGTTTGTTTCACGTCACCCTCAGGTGATGTTAGCTCAAACCCGCACGGAACCTCGTCCGCGAAGGCGAGCACACGATACGGAGACGTTATGTCTCCGTCGATTAGTTCCTGTGCCGCGATAAGGCACCTCCCTAATCTTGTTTTCATAGACAACATAATTTATTCCTTTCTGCCCGCCTTTTACCGGACGGGCGCGGTATATTTTTGTGGGCGGTTTGGCTACTACCGCTTATTGCGCCAAGGCGCATAGGCCTCGGCGGACATCCTGTTAGCCATTACCATGACTAACAGTCTGAAGTCAGCCTTTCGGCTGGCTCCTTTTAAAGAGATGGGCTTTTGTAAAAGCCCATCCCACGCGTAGAGATGGCCGTCACCAGTACGACCAATCGCTACCTTGTAGTCCCGTAGGACTACTTCCACACTGTGTCCAGGAGACCATGTCTTAATGATCTCCCGGAGCGCCAACCTTACCGCCTCAGCGGCAGGTTTCACAGCATCTCTCATAGTCATTACTCCTCACCCCCTTTCTCTAAAATCGACTGGGGCCTGTACTCCCCAGTCGATACGTCATAGTGCCACAAAACGAGTTCACACCCGCACCTGTGGCACGCCCTGATCACCGCAGCAACGGCTGCGGTGAGCCCTGTGACATATAGATCTACGTGTGCGATACCACGTAGAACCTCGACGGCATGGCTATACATGCCATCAAAATTAAACACGTCCTCGATTTGCTCGAAGACGTATCTGTCGACCGGCATCTCGTGCCGGCCCTTCACTAATCCGATTGTCATTTTACCCCTCCTTATTTATTTTTTGCCCTTTCGGGCATGGCAGGCGGCTTTTACTGGGGAGCCGCCAAGAACCCGTCAGCTCCTGTCAACCCATTAGAGTTGACAGGAGCCAGAGAAACACTAACCCTATTCCCACAACAAATAGGAATAGGGCCCCTATCGCCCCTAGGGTTCTTTTAAACCCTAGTATGGCGACCACTATTATTAAGAGTATTATCGCCAATAACATCTTCTCACCTCCTCTCGCAACATGGGGGGGTGGGCTCCGATCTTTCCCAAAGCCTCCCTATATTCATACATGGTACCCAGAGAGAATATATACCCTAAGTGTCCCTATAGGCTTCCATATATTGGTATAGAGTATTATGGTCTTGACAAAGGTAAAGTGATAGTATATACTGGGAGGTGAGGAGGTAAATCCATGCAGTATACATTGAAGGAGATTGATGATGCCATTAAGGTTATAGAGACAGCTAAGGGATTAGGGCGCGCGCGTGCCATTGCAATATGGGCACTCGAGTTCCAGCGCCTTCTGTGTTTACCTACTATATATGACGACTATGATTGAGGCGAGGTAAAACAAGTGACAGAACGGTGTAGACAATGCGGAAGATTTACAGGTGCAGCCATATGTCAGTATAATATTAAGTCACGTGACGGCACGTGTATGTATTACACACAAGGCGCGGCGGACGACAAGTACGGTAAATCTATGATGCTAGCAATAGACGCGGGTATACCGAGTTGCATCCTCGAGCTTGTTGTAACCGACAACGTTGCGGACACGTACTACAATATACAGCTGGTCTATCAGGCTGTCACAGAAATTAATAGGCGAGGTACTAGTAATGAGTAGGATTATTAAGATGGATACGGTAATGATCGGCGCGACGCCGGTAGAGTTATCGTATATTATGGATGACGTCGAGGTTGTGCCGGCAAAGTACAGTATAACCTTCAAGCCCGCCGAGGCTAATGAGGCATATGTGTATTATAGCTACGACGACAGGGAGCAAGCGCAGGATAAGTATCTTGATATACTGTGGCACCCGGAGGATTACGCCATCAGCCACTTCAGGATGCTTGGGAGGGAAGTGTATCAGCTTACTAAGATTAAGAATAAGGCACGGTCGCTAAATGTTATAAGGAGGCAAGCATGACGGAGATAGTATTTATACTGGATAGAAGCGGCTCCATGTGTGGCCGCGAAGAAGAGGCAATTAAGGGTTTTAATGAGTTTGTGAGAAAACAGAGGGAGGTGCCTGGAGAGGCGCGGATTACTACGATCCTATTTGACGACCAGTATGATGTCATAGACGCGCACGCGGATATACGGTTCGTAGGTGAACTGACTTCAAGGGAATATTACCCGAGGGGTTTCACGGCTTTGCTGGATGCTATCGGTAGGGCAATCAACGAAACTAAGGGGTTTATCAGTATACAGCCGGAATGGCTCCGCCCCGACCAGGTAATATTCGTTATAACAACAGATGGACAGGAGAATAGCAGCAAGGAGTATACATCTGCGGCGGTAAAGCAGATGATTACGGAGCAGGAGGGGCAGGGATGGAAGTTCATATTCCTGGCAGAAGATCTCAACCAAGTTGAGCAGGCTAGAGCCATGGGAATACAATACGCTACGTATACTAATGACATTACCAGTTACGCCGCATTCTCATTTATTAACGACGCTGTAACCAGTTGCAGAACGACAACAGTAAGTAATAGTTGATAGGATGGGACCACATGACATTCGCGATATTAGTGATAATCATACTGACCGCGATTACGGCGTATCACTTTGGTACGCATAGCAGGAAATAAGGGTTATACTGGGATAGCCCCGCAGAGGCACAACAATAAGAAGGGTGGTAAGGTTACTATGATTAAGAAGGGTAACGATGGTTGTTGCGCGCATAATTACAGAAGGGGCTACTGGAATGGACATATCGTTCTTCCATCTATAACAGTGCGGGTATGTAAGAATTGTGGAGAGATACAGACGACTTGCAACTTGTTCTGGAGATGTCTCCTAGTACTGCTAATGCCATTCTGGGATAGAAGCGTGCAACTCGATATACCCGCACAGGACATTCAAGAACACTTTTTTGAGTAGGGAGCACACTATGAGGACATCATACGACAGACAGGTATTGCTAGAACAGACATTTCCCGCGCCTAAGGGCAACCGCGTGCTTGCCGCCGCGGTTGTTATCGCATCAATAAATCTGGTTGTATCGCTCATATCATTAATCCTACTGATACATTAAGGAGGATAGTATGACTAAGTTGTACACAACACACTGTATGCAGTGTCGTCTACTTGAGGCTACGCTTAGACAAAAGAAGATTAAGTTCGAGACGGAGGATGACTTGGAGAAAGTTATAGAATTCGCCGAAAGACACCAGATTATGTCCGCTCCAATTCTGGAGACTGACGAAGGGATCCTCGATTATGCGCGTGCCCTTACTTGGGCAAGGGAGCACAAGTAATGAAGCGCTTAATCGCATACCTTATATACGTAATTAGACATAAGTGGTTTGTCGCTATCGAATGCTTCAAGGTTGGCATACCTTGGCGCGGGATTGTGCATGATATAAGTAAGCTGGGCATAAGGGAGTTTTGGCCGTACGCAAAATTCTTCTACGACAGCGACGGTAATAGGACAGTCAATGGAGACGCGCGCGGCTTTGATGTGGCGTGGTTCTGGCACCAAGCCCGCAACAAACACCATTGGCAATACTGGTGTATGCCTGAGGATGGAGGCAGGAGTATGAGAGCAGTAGAAATACCAGATAAGTATCGCAAAGAGATGATATGCGACTGGATTGGAGCCGGCAAGGCGCAAGGAAATAATAATGTTAAGCTATGGTACCTAAGTAATAGGAATAAGATAGTATTCCATCCTCGCACACGTGTAGCCGTGGAGTATGAACTCGGGCTTATCAATATGACGCGCTATATACATATAACACCTCTAGCCAATGAAGAAGTCGAGGAGATACTTAGGGAAATTAGGCGAACATGAAGATTATTACGACCCGCAAGATATGCAATCTCTACGGTGTTACAAGGCAGCGCGTGCAGCAGTGGCGTAATACTGGGTTGCCTTTCTATAAGACAGACAAGTTTTACTACTACGATGCCGACGAAGTTGAAGAGTGGATAAAGAAGCGGCGTACACAGTATAAGTCTTGGACTAACGGCTACCATAAGCCTTGACATTCGTAAAGAGATATGATATAGTCAGCGTTGGGAGGGATAGCACAATGATAGAAACAATACTGCTCATAGGAGAAATCATCTTACTGGCCCTTGCTATCATCAGCGGCATTGCCAACCTGCTGATGGAATAGCCTATCCATAACCAATGGGGCTCGTTAGCCGCGAGCCCCCCTAATCATTAAATTTCTATTAAAATTATTAAATTTCTATTAAATCCTTGGATTTTTAGTAGACAAATTGCCAAAATCCCGGTATTTATATATATGAGAGGGAAATTAAAGGGCATACTATGTGACTAACGTATGGCAGACATTGTCTCAGCTAACGACCAACAGCAAATACGGCAATTTGAAATTAGCATTCCAGAGGAATGGGATACAGGGGGAGTATTAGCGTCTTCCCTTTCTGCGTTGCGGAGAGGTAACTTTAGTAGTGGGCTATGCGCCAACATTCCCGTAATTTGCAAGGGCACAGAGTGCCCATACTATAAAACCTGTAGATTGCGCATTGCCGGTCAAGATATAACGCCAGTCGTAGGGCAACGCTGCCCAGTCGAAATATACGAGATTATGGGAAGGTATCAATGGTATATGGATACATTGAACGTAGACCCAACTAATCTCGTAGATATGGGACTAATTAAGGAACTTATAGATACAGAGATACTCATAGATAGAGCAGACCGACGTCAAGCTGCGGAAGCAGACTTTCTTGAAGATGTAACCATAGCAATTAACGAGCACGGCCGGGAGATCAGACAAAGGCAAATATCTAAGATACAGGAGTTTAAGGATAAACAGGATAAGAAGAAGCAGACAATTCTGCAGTTACTAAACTCCACTAGGAAGGATAAAGCCGTTACCAAGATACAAATCTCAGAAGACCCATCGTCACATGCCGCCAAGCTTTTGGCAAGAAAGCGTGAGCTCGAAGCCAAGGGAGAAATTATAGAGGTACGGATAGAAGATGCAGATAAAGAATGACGAAGTGGCACTAGGTGCAATCGAAGACTTAAATCTCTTTACCGTAGGTAAGTCTATAGAGCGTGTCCTATTCGACGGCGAGGCGGAACAAATCACAGGATACAACATCATCTTCTCTGATGGAAGCGCCCTGCTACAGATAGTCCATAACGGCCAACTCTACTGGAAATGCGCGACAAAGGAAGAAATGGACGAATTTCTGAGTAGTGGTCAATAATGCAGGACAAAGACGCAAAAAGGATACTACGCAACGAGTTTGAAGCAAGCAGAAGAAAATTGGAAGCACTGCTTCAAAAGGCCGACAAGACCACGTTGGACCAAGCCAGAATAGAGCGCTTGTCTGCACACATGTCTTCATTATACGAAGAGTATCGGAGAGTTGGCGGAGAAGATTTAAAGTGGAACGGCACAACGCCGCAGACCTCTAGGGGCAAACGTGGCAAAAGGTGGGTGGCTTCAGACGAATGGGTCGCTGCCCATAAGAAGAGGCAGGAAGAATACGCCAAGGAAGCCAGCGGCATATACGCAGGAGAGCAATCCACTCCGCAAGGACAGAGGCGTGAATTCTCTGCTAGAAAGAGCCGCGCCAGGTCTGCATTCGTAAGGCGCTTCGAAGAAGTTATGGATGAGGCCTACGGCATAGACCGGTCCGAGTTTGTTACTGAATTCACTACTCCCTTCAGCAAGGCATTCAAGAGTGCACTAGATGCCTTCGACGCAGGTACCCGTGAGACTTACCAGACGTCCATACAGGAACTGCAGGACATCATAGAGTCCGGGAAGTTTGGGGTACATCAATGGAAATCTGGCGGGACGCCAAACTTTCAAAGCACAAGAGCTGAATATAGAAGGAGATTCGGTGCGAGAGATGTAACAATCACAGATAGCGCGGCTCGCACAGATGAAAACCTTAATCATAGAACTAACCGTAAGGCGCGCAATGCCGCAAAAACTGCAGCTGAGACAACGGACATAAAGAAGGACGTTACAGTAGGCAAGGTTATTAAGAGTAAAGCAATCCTGTCTGAAGAGAAGGCTGCGGCCGAGAAGACTTTCGGCAAGATCCTCAAGGGGACAGGCAAGACTCTTTGGATAGGCGGAGGACTCCTATTAGGAATAGGAACGATTGCACACTTCACAAACAAACTTTCAGATAAAGCCCGTGAAAGACACCAAGTAGCAGAGGCACGGCGCAAACAACGCAAAGAGGATGCGGGATCACGCAAATATATGTATGCCGGTACTGACATGGACATCTCTCCTAGGGCAGCAGAAATACTCTTCGAGATGCATCAACAGCGTCTCAGGCACTATAAACAAGGTAATGCTAAATACTATAGTTAAGGAGCGATAGAATGCCAAAACTTTCTGGAATTGGGAAGGTTCTAAGTGGTGCCTTTAGGAGTCTCGGCGACTTGGACTGGGGTGCTATTGCTCGACGCGCAGCTATCGGCGCAGGAGTTGGCGGCATAGTCAATGCAACTAGAGAGAAGATACAAGGTGGCAGCTTCTCTGGCGGGGCCGTACGCGGTGCAATGTATGGCGGCCTTATCGGTGGCGCGGTAGGTATCGGAAAAGAGCTGAAGGCAATTGGAGCAGACAAACTTAAGGAAATAGCGGATGCTGCGGTAGACGCACCAGCAATACTAAGCAGCGGAAAGACAAAGTTTTCGCAAGTGTTCCATAAAGATATATGGGAATCCTTTGGAGAGGTTGGACGTAGTAAAGTACTCAGCAGAGCCATTGCCGGTGCAGCTATTGGAGGCGGCATAGGCGGTATACGTAGTGCGGCCGAAGGACAAGGTTTCGGCTCTGGCTTTGTTGGCGGCGCTGTTATAGGCGGTGTCATAGGCGGAGCATCCGGTTACGCAGGTGCATACGCAGACCTAATCGATCCCACGCGTCCACAAGGGTTCCAAGGGGCTCTCAAGACAGTAAGCAAGCAGCTAGTCGCCCTAAAGAGGATCAACGCAATCTAGGGGGTGTAGACTATGGGACTCACAAGACGTGGCGCAGTAATGAGAACGCTTTTCCGTCAGGAAGAGGCGTCAATAAATAACTTATTTACTGGCGTTAGACTAAGAGGCGTCTGGAGCAAAACTATGGTAGTTGGCGGGTTGCTTCTTGGCGGACTCATGAGTATGAAGGAAAACTATATAAATACTCCTCGTAATAGTAATGTAGTCAACTATGGAAATTTACCTATGCTAAGTTACGACGCGGTACCAAATAGAAGCCGCCTTACTGGCAGCAGAGATTTGGGCGCGACTGGAGAGATAGTCTTCGGACTTAATAGCGCGAGGAGAGGTGGTCTGTAATGTCTGCACTAGGTGACACTATTAGGGCCGGAGAGGCCAAAGAAGCGGCAAAGGATGTTACAGGTAAGTTAACTAAAGAAGTCCTAAAGAGTCATAATTTCGGAAAGAATTTACTTGTTACAAGTGTCCTTAGTACTGTAGGCAATCTTATAGAAGGAGAAAGCCCAGGACGCGCCATAGCACAAGGTGCATTAGCAGGTATTAAGTTTGGCGTAATAGGAGCAGTACTGCCAGGTTTCTTCGGAACACAGATAGCTTTTCAAGTAGGCAAAGCTCTCGGTGGCTTATACTTCTCTTTGAACCGTAGGGGCAGGGAACTGCGTACCATACGGCAAGACAAGAATAACTTCAACTGGAATTTCGTCGATACTGAGCAGGCTTATACTATGAGGCAAGCAGCAGTACAGGCAATACAGGCAAGCAAATTAAACGCCAGGTCTGCACTAGGTGGGGAGGCACGGCTGATGCACCTTGGCATACCTGGAAGGTGGTAATGGTGGCGGACACAGTAGAAAAGTTTACGCAAGAGGAACTTGAGTTACTTGAGATACTGAATGATCCCGTTCTCTGGGCACAAGTAGAACTTGGTGAGGAACCTCGATGGTATCAGGCAGAAATACTGAGGGATCCAAGCAAGCGTAAGGCCGTTAGATGCGGAAGGCGAGTAGGCAAGTGTATATGGCGTCTGTCGGAAATAGAAACGGAAGATGGGCCAATGACTGCCGAAGAACTCTATAAGCTTGCACCAGAGCGGCGTCCAGCCATCCTTACATGTGACGAATCAAGTCTGACAATTACTAAAACCGCCAACTATAGCATCTTCGATAACAGTATAAAGCCAGTTTACAAGATAACTACCAATACGGGCCGCGTAAACTATGCTACAGAGAACCACCCGTATCTTACCATAAATAACAACGAGACATCATGGGTATGTATCCAAGATATGAAGCTTGGAGACCACATAGCTGTCCCGGCATCCTATGAAGGCCTAATTAACGGGATTCCGATAGGCACAGAGACAGCCGCTGCGCTCGGTATGTCATTCTCTGGTAATAAAGCCGTGCCGAAGTCTGTTATGTCCGGGACTTCAGCCGACATAGCAAGCTTCCTTGCCGCGTACTGGCATAACAACGGATGGAACTCCGGCAAGACATATGGATGTGGCACAGACTCATATCGGGCGGCTAAAGACATCCAGCATTTGCTCTTGAGAGTTGGTATGGTATCCCACATTGAGAATACAGGCGCGGCTGGCTGGTACGTAATCATAGATGACCCGGAGTGTATCTATAAACAATCCCGCTCTGTGAGCCCAGGTATTCTGTGGGATCAGGTAGTATGTATTGAGTATATCGGCGAACAGCAGACATACGACTTGACTGTCGAGGAAACACACACGTTCATATCCGATGACATCATATCGCATAATACGTGGACGATGTGTACACACATGTTGTGGTTTGCATACACCCATGCTAATAGCGAACAACTGGTGGTAGCCCCTTATGAAGCACAGATCGCAGTAATCTTCGATCAGTTACGTACCCTTATCAACAAGTCAGACCACTTGGTTAACTCCCTAGCCGGCAGTAAGCGTAGCCCACAAGAGATTAGACTTAAGAATGGTGCGAAGATAAAGGGCTTTACCGCTGGCACAAAGTCCGGTGCAGAAGCAGGCTCGATTCGCGGTCAGAGAGCCGACTGGATATACATGGACGAGGTCGACTATATGACCGACAAGGACTTCGAAGCAGTCTACGCGATAGCAATAGAGAGCCCGGAAATCGGCGTGTGGGTAAGTTCAACTCCTACTGGCCGCAGGGGCAAGTTCTATCACATCTGTACTGACCCAGATTCTGTGTGGAGGGAGTTCCACTATCCAGCCATGGTTAACCCGCTATGGACCGATAGTATGGAACAAGAACTAAGGCGGACATTTTCCCAAGTCGGATATGAGCACGATGTACTAGCTGAATTTGGAACCGAGATGGTGGGCGTCTTTCCTAAGGATAAAGTAGATGCAGCCAGAACAAAGTATAACTACGTTACACACCGGCCGCCGCAAGCCTCGCACGTATGCATAGGAGTAGACTGGGACAAGTATGGAGCGGCAAGTCAAATCGTAGTAACCGGATGGATCCCGAATAAAAATAAGCCCGACACAGGTAAATTCAGAGTGCTCGATAGGGAAGAGATTCCAAAGAGCCAATTTACACTGACGGAGGCGGTAAATAAGGTAGTAGAACTTAACGCTGCCTTTAACCCCGACTTCATTTATATAGACCGAGGCATGGGCGAATACCAACTCGAAACATTTCACATCTACGGCATGGAGCATCCAGAAACCTGTCTGAACAATCGCTTGAAGGGAATCCAATTCTCCGAGACTAAGGAGTTTATCGATCCGTTCACCAAGTTGCCGGACAAGAAACCCATCAAGGTCTTTATGGTAAACCATACGCAGATCCTTCTGGAAGAGGGGCTTGTGGAAATCAATGATTCCGATGAGATACTATGGCGTCAGCTATGCGATTATCAGGTAACGAAGATAACGGACAGGGGATTGCCAAAGTATACGTCAGAAAATGAACACGCGCTCGATGCCATGATGCTATCTCTTCTAGCATTTGCATTAGAGATACCCGAACTTACAGACATCATCGTACAGCCGTCATTTAAGGCTCCTGTACATACTATAAAACTGAAGCACCCTAATATATTCAGGGGCTCGGTCAGTCAGCCGCGAAATTATCATGATCAGAACGATTATGGTGAGAAAGAATTTGAGAAGATGGTCGAGGTACCATTAGGCACTACCAGCTATAGAGTCCAACAAAAGTTCAAAAAGCGCATGGTAGGCTGGTCGGATAGAGGAGGCTATGGCAATCCAATGCCGAAGCGTAGAACATGGTAACTCACTGGAGTGGGCTATATAGTAAGGGGAGTTGAAAGACTCTCCATCGCCTCCTAAGCAGCTATCACGGCTACTTAACCCTCTCATTTCCCCACTCCTATATGGTGGCCCTTGGGGCACCTTGGGCCACCACACTTCCTTAAAGGAGAATACCAACTATGATGCCAATGGTAACAAAGTTTACTACTACTAGTGAAAACTATGACTTGCTGCAAGACAGTGAGGTTCTTAACAAAATAGCCGATGTTATGGGAAAGGGGGCCGCGGAAAAGCTAAGTCTGGGCATATCTATCAGGTGTAGCGTTGAAATCAAGATGGTTCTTGTAGAAGAGGAGGATACCACTACGCTCATAATCAACGGTGGCAGCTCTGAACAGGACCTAGTTGACGGCACCACATGGAGCTCGTATGGTCCAAGAGACTTCTACTCGATAGTTGTAAAGGACTCGGGCAAGACTGGATATATAACAATCCACTAATTACTGATGATAAGCGAGTTAGATAGACAATTAATTAAATACAGGGCATACATTCACTATACCAAGCCCGAGTTGAATCCAATCAACAACGTTCCTTACAGCCAGGTTACTACGTCGGCGGCAGTTCTTTACGCCGACAAGCCGAGTGATACCGTAAGGACAATGCAAAGCCTACTTACCAAAGCTAACAGGTTGCTTAAGGCGTTAGACCCAAATGGAAGCATCGGTAAGATTATAAACAACAATGGGCACACCCTATATAACATTAGGCAAGTTGAAGACTTTGTTCGCAGCGTAAGAGGCATAGATGGCGACGTCAAGGCGGAATTAGCCATAGAGCTTTACGACATAGCAGCCTATATGTCCTACCTGCTCAACTTCGCCCTTGACGCTTATGCAAGCATACTAAAGTTCGAGCGTACAGGAAACATCGACGCGGATATGCGCGCATATGAGGCGGCAGAAGAAGAATTTATAAACCTCCTCATATCATACGACAAGAGTATCGAATCTAAGAAGATAGAAGTCAAGGGTTTGTTACGCTCCAGGATACCGGCAAACGACCCCAAGGTACTATCCGTACAAGCAGAGCAGATTACGATGGAGGGCCGGCTGGACGAGTTACGTAAACATTCGTCCATGCTTTCTGAGCTCACTACAATAGCGAACGAGCAGTTCCTAAAGGCAGACAAGATAGTAGACGACATTGCGTGGTACGTAAATCAAGACCAGACCGACATTACGGAGTCCCTAATATCTACGCTAAGCGAGTATCCCGATAATATATCTGCAGTTATCCCAACGCTCAAGACCAACATATACTACTCATTTGCAACAGAGAACCACTCAATCAATGAGGAGACAAACAAGAGCCTATCGTCCGCTAATAAGGATTCACTTAAGGGTGTTATGGATACGATAGTAATCGATTCGGCGGCGGTCAGCACGCATAGTTATAAGTCCTTAGTGCAGCTCGCCAAGACAGCCAACAGCGGGTTAGTTGGTAAACACATACTGCAGGGCGCAGTAGCCGCCAATAGATTACTGGAAAGTCACGCATTACAGCTGCATACCGGCGGTAGCGAATATATCGTGATGAAGCGTAATATAGTAAAGGCCATTATCAACAAACAAGAAGCAAGACATATATATCAAACACTTAGCAAGATCGAGAACCTTGCTCAAGATAATAATCTTACACTAAGCCAGTTAGCACAAAGCATAACAAATATGTAGGAGATCAAATGGCGATTAATCCAGCAGAATTAGAAGCAAGACTCCAGCAGTACTTGCACCAAGTAGGATTAAACTATGAGATACCTCAGGATATAGCCCTGATAGAGTTACAGAGGATTAATGCGGAGCCACAGGATACACGGAATAAAATAGTCGTGCGTAGGACCCTTTCGTTAGACGGGCCGGCGATGATTATCCCACTATATGATGTGCACTTTGGCCACAACAAGAGCAACCTAAGAAAACTAATGGCAATCGCAACGCTGATACTCAAGACGAAGGATTGCTATACGTTCATAGGCGGCGACTTATCTGAAACCGCTACAAGAACCTCAATAGGCAAAGGCATGTTTGACGAAGTAGCCCATATAAGGGAACAACTGAAGTTTATGAAGACCATGCTAAAGCCGCTTGCCGATGCAGGCAAGGTCTTATGCGCAGTTAGCGGAAACCATGAGCACAGGGTAAGCAACCTGCTAGGCATAGATCCGTTAGAGATATTATGCGACAACCTAAAAATCCCCTACTGTGAATATCAGGGGTATATGCTACTCACGGTTGGTAACCAAGTATACGAAGTATTCTGTCATCATGGAGTAAGTGGCGGCCGGACTGTCGGGGCAAAGATGAACGCCGCAATGAAATTTAACCAGGTAGCCGTTGCAGACTTGTACATAAGCGGACATACTCACATGAAGGAGAGCTGTTACGATAAGATATTTATCTTCGATAGGGAGACAGGGGAACTACGCGAAAAAATAAGACATTATGTTATAGCGAGCTCATTCCTAGAATACTTTGGGTGCTATACAGAAATGCAGGCACTCGTACCGGCAGTAACGGGGGCTACCGCAATACAACTGATGGACACGACTAAGGAAATTAGGATCACGAAATAGAGGGTACCAAATGAATCTATGGGACATGGTAGTAAGAATCTTTAAACCAGTGCCGTCCGAAATAGTATTGGAGGCTAGGAAAGACGTTACTCCAATCGGGTCAACAGTCAAGTTTGTTGGATATGCGACCGACTATACGTCGAGAAGTCAATTTATCTATCCAGAAGATTTTGACTTCGACGAGATAGAGACGGCATACAATACGGATTCATATCTAAGGCAAGCTATTGATAAGATCGTAGACCTAATATTTAAGGCGGGTTACACCATCACAGGTAAAAACCAGCAAGCGGTCGACTACATTAATATGCGCCTGCGCATTATGGCTATAGCTACCGGTATCCCAACCAAGCAGTTCTTCGTAAATATAGCCGAAGATTTAGTCCTATTCCATAACGTATTCATCGTTAAGGCAAGACAAAGTGGCGATTACCAGTATCCAAGTGGGCTAAGGGTAACCGGTATTAATGGCGGCAAGCCCATTGTAGGGTACTTTGTTCTCCCAGTATCCACGATAGCCATAAAGAAAACAGAGACCGGGGTTATTACAGGATACCAGCAATCGGCTCCGAGCGTCGGCAAGAGCTTAGTCTTTAAGCCGGAGGATATAATCCATATCTATGCCGACAAGCCTCGTGGAAAAACATACGGTGTACCGTTCGTTTGGCAAGCGCTAGATGACATCAAGCTCTTGCGGCAAGTCGAAGAACTTGTGGCGCGTCTAATCTATAAGAATATATTCCCACTAATACATTACAAGGTAGGTAATACTCAGGCTGGGCAAGGTGGTACGCCCGGGGAAATAGAAGAGGCGGCACAAAATCTACACTCTATGCCAATAGACGGCGCACTAGTTACCAATGAGCGTCACCAGATTGAGATAGTTGGTTCTGAGGGCAAAGCCCTTGATGCATATAATTATTTAAAGTATTACGAGGAGCGCGTCTTCACGGCATTAGGTGTGTCAGAAACCCTAATGGGCCGTGGGAGCACGGCAAATAAGTCTACGGCCGACAATCTTACGGCGCAAGCCAACGACCGCATAAAGGCATACCAATCCATAATGGAAAGCTTCGTAGACGACAGTATTATTACGGAATTGCTCTATGAAGGCGGATTTGATCCAATAGCAAAGCCTGAAGATATGGTCTACTTTAGATTCAAGGAGACCGACATAGACAACAGGACTAAGCTTGAGAACCAGGCGCTGCAGAAATGGCTGAGTAATGCTATCACATTCGAGGAGATGCGTACGGAGATTGGCATGGACGTCGCTGCACAGGAAGATAGGCTCTATGTCAACATGATCGGCTCTGCGAATGCAGAAAATAAAGCCGCCATAGCTAATCTGGTGTCACCACAAAACCAGCACACTACAAAGCATAGCCTCGAGACTCTTCACGAGTATGAGAGGACACAGTTGCAGTTAGGCGCTATTGCCTCAGAGTATAAGGGCATTCTACTTAAAACCTGGAACGATACCCAAGCAGACATCACAGACCTGATTAGGCAACGCTATATGAATGGGAAGAAAGACTACCGTAGTTTCTCCCCTAGTGAGATCAATCTGGTATGCATGCTCTCGACAAGCATCATCAATGCCAGGTATGAAGCGCTTATCGGTCCGGTTGTCAAGATGGGCATACAGGACGCCCAAGACCAGTCTGGCAAGACGTCCACCATGAATGCCGGTTCCATTATGATGGTTAGCAAGCACGAACATGAGAACCTGCTTCGTAATCTCTTCTCAGGAGATATTACGACCCACCTAGCCAAGGTGATACGTGACGCAACTGACGAAAATATAACTTCGCTCATAATGGGAGCATTTAAGTCGCTGGAATACAAGCTAGATCTCTTAGCTATATATGATGTATATCACACGTATAATTATGCATTTGGTCGCACCGCAGTTAGTATGAAGCTTAAGAAGGCCTTCGTTAACACCTCTAATGAGAGTTGTGAAACCTGTCAGAGGGTAAGCAGTGTCCCACTGACATTAAATCTAACTGGCATCCCGCCACTGCACTATGGGTGTAAATGTATCCTAACGCTAAATGATCCCAACAAGGAAGGAGAGCAATAATGAAACACGATTTACAAGAACTCGCTGAACTGAAGAAAAACAAAGTAGTATATGAAAACTACACCATAGATTTTCAGATAGATAATGAAGCAAAGGAGTTTATAGTTAATAAGCTTAATGAGTCTGCGGAGTCTACCCCTATATCGATCATGCCTAGGATTGCAGCGATCCATGCAGGTATGACGGAAAACCACAACTTTTATTCTAGTGCGGAGCTGATGGGTGAGAACGATCCCGAGACTGAAAGATACACCGGCATACATAGTTGGACCCGTCCCTATGAAAAGCCAATACTCAAGAACCATGATACCGATTCAGAACCGCTGGGGCGCGTAAAGGGTGCTTGCTTTGTGACACATGGTGCAACGCCATCCAGCCAAGACCATGAAGTTATAGTTGCAGAAATCGTAGACCAGGATGCAATAGTCAAGTTTCTTGACGGAAGGTACCAGACAGTCAGTATCGGCAGCAGGGTTGAGAAGATGATTTGCAGTATATGTGGTACCGACATTGTAAGCGAAGAATTCTGCGGTCACTGGAAAGGTAAAACATACGATGGTGCGCTGTGCTACTACATTCCTAAGGGAATAACACATATAGAGTGCAGTGTAGTCAATGTACCGGCAGACCGTAAGGCGCGCGTCATATCGATAAACGCCGAGAGTTACGCCAAGGTTGGAGAGAGCATGGTCAACCTGAGTAAGTCACCGACATCTAAGGAATTCGTACTCCAGGAATCCGAGGCAAGAACTATAGGACTCATTACGGAAAATTTACAAGGAGGCAAACAACCTATGGACAACCAAGACCTCAAGGACAGCCTTGAAGAGTCTGAGGCTATTGTCAAAGGTCAGCAACAGGCGACGCCACCTGAGGAAAACGTAGATGTCGCGGTACTTCAAGCTCAGAATGAAGGGCTTAAAGGTCAGGTAGCAGCTTTGACGACAGAGAAGGCGACTCTTGAGGCAGACAAGGCCGCCCTTACCGAACAGGTCGCTGCGCTTACGGCTCAGGTAAACACGCTCACATCTGAGAAGAATGTCTTAGTACAGGAAAAGGCAAGTCTCGAACAGGAGAAGATCAGATTACTGGAGACCAATACCAAACTTGCGTCGCAGGCACATGTGGCGCTTGCCGGACAAGTTGCGGACCTCAAAATAGCCATGGGCCTCATTCAGCCGAGTGAAAGAGAGGCCGCGTTGGCGGTGCTACTTAACCGCTCTGACGAGTCCCTCAACGATACTCTGTGTGACCTTAAGGCAATGCCGAAAGTTGCGACAATACCTGAAAAGGTGTTAAACCCGGGTTCAGACGTCAAGACGACGGCAACCCCCAAGAGGACCAAAGAAGAAATAATAAAACAAGGCCAACAAATTCTTATGAATCAGTTTAAGAGAATGGGCCACTAATCTAAAGGAGGAAAACTTATGCCATTGTTCCCAAATCCTACTGTCTCGTATGAGGGTAGGAGCCAAACAAATCTCGAGATAGCATCTGGCTTTACTTTCACGCAGAAATACCTCCCTGCTGCGTCCGAAGCAGTAAAGTTCCAGTATGCTTTCGCCCCGACGGACAATAAGGACGTCGTAATCCCAAAGGGCAAAGTCGTGTCCCTTGCGGGCATGGAATGGGATGCATTTTCAGGGCATTACTATCCGGCGCTCAAGATATGCGAGAGCGACGAAATACCTATCGGGGTTAATGCCTACAACGTTTACAAAAGGATCCGTGACGTCGATCCGGGCAATTTGCCTTTAGTCCTTACGAACTCTGTCATCGAGGTACCAGTATTTGCTGAAAGCACCGATGCGGCTGCGATCAAGTTCGGAGCTGCGGTTGCTGCTACGGCAGATAGCATACTTGGTAAACTCGTCGGTTCGAATGACGACGGCAACATTGTTGCTCTGAGCACCAACTACCATCTTGCCATAGGGCAGTGTGTAGCGATTGAGACCGACGTCCCGATGGAAGGATTCCTGCAGTACTTCCTGGAGCAGAACGACACTCAGCTCTGGCAGCAGATCAAACAGACCATGAATGCTCCGAGCGCCGGTATTAGTGTAAGCACGGGTCAGTACGACATAGCGCAGTATCCATACTACGCAACTACAAAACCGATTCGCGGTTGGGCTGAAGGCATCCAGATGCTGACGGATGGATTCTTCCGTGCTAAGAAACAGGTTACGGGTATCTCTATTGACAACTACGACTTCGGCACCACGCCCGCGCTGTATACTTCGTCTGACGACCAATATCAGCAGATTACTAGCTACAAGACAATGGGTCCTGTAACTATTAACGACAGCAATCCTGATACGATAACGGTCGCTTCCGATTATCGCGGTGCTGCGCTGAGGGTTATCTTTAAAGACCAGCTCGCTCTCGATGATCCCGGTGTGACCGTATATATCGCAAACTCCGCAGGCACAGGGTGGGATACAGTCGACTCTTCGAATGTCCATGTAGATCTGTACAATAACGCCGTAACGGTGTACTTTACCTCTGCTATTACCGCAAAGCGTATCAAGTTCACGGCTAACCTGCTTATAGATCGCACACCTGGCATTGCAACCAACGCCGACTGGGCAAAGTGTATCGGTTTAGCTCGCATCAAGCTGACGAAGTAAGGCTAGAAAGGTAAAGGAGGAAAATCTACTATGAAGATTAGTGCTGAGCAAAAACAAAGCCTCGTAGAGCTTGTCGAGGCTCTTAACGGCAAACCGTTTATCGTCTCTGATGAGCGTTTGGAGATCGAGGACGATAGAAGAATAACCGTTAAGGAGGCTCTCTCCAGTGCTGATGCCTCTATACTCATCCCGCGCACGATCTCTACGATCATGATGGAGGCCGCCGAACCAGAGTATTTGGCGACCAAATTCCTGCAGAGGATAGAATTAACACAGGGCAACTCAATGGAGTTTATAAACTTTGGAGCGATCAGGGCCTTCGACATACCCGAAGGCTCCGCGTATCCAGAACAGTCCCTGGACGCAACGAAGTTCGGGGCAGCGACCACCAACGTACGCATCACGAAGGTTGGTCTTAAGGTCGCGATTACTGAGGAGCTCGTAAATGACTCCCGCTGGGACGTCATTGCGATGCACCTTAAGGCGGCTGGCCGTGCTATGGCCCGCAAGAAAGAAGAGAAAGTGTTCCAGAGCTTCAGGCAGCATGGACACGTAGTGTTCGACGGAGACGATTCGAGCGCTGCTCTGCAGCCGAGCGGTCGTGGCTGGGATGGAGCCAAGAATGGTACGTTGACGGCTGAAGACTTTATTGCCATGTGCACGAGCATTATGGCTATGGGGTTCACTCCGACAGACGTCATCATGCACCCACTCTGTTGGGCGCTGTTTGCGAAGAACCAGTTCATCAATGACCTGATGGGAACCGCTGCGTTTGGCGGCGGCGTTGCCGTTGGTCCGCTTGACGCGGGTCAGGCTCCAAGGTCCACATACCTTGGACAGGGTGTAAACTTCGGGCTTCCCGTAAAGGGACTCAAGCTTAGCTTCTCACCATGGGTACCGTTCGATGAAGTTAACAAGAAGTTCGACGTATTCATAGTCGACAGAAATAATGTAGGTGTGATCCTTGTGAAGGACGACATGACAACCGAACAGTTCGTAGACCCCGAAAAGGACATCTTCAACCTGAAACTCAAAGAGCGCTATGGTATAGGTATCCTCAATGGTGGTTACGGTATTGCGGTAGCGAAGAACATAGCCTTCAAGAAGACCTGGACTGTTCCAGAGCGTCACTTTGTTGCTATGGATATGCCTGCTGACATGACCAGCGAAGAGATGGACGTCATATAATGTGACTATAAGGGGGATAGGGTAATCCCTGTCCCCCTTTACAAGTACAAGGAGGATACACATGGCTTACTTTAAGTTAATTCCAACGACTGATGGAATTGAAGCCATAAGGAGAAAGGTATCATCTGTTCAGAAGAGGCCGACCATTGCTATGTACGACCCATTAAGCGGTATTACGCTAAGGGCGTTGCGCAGTGGGGAAGAGTTCATCAAGCTAGATGCCAATGCTAATATGAGCACTATATTGCGTTGGTATAAGGCTGGCTACCTCACGTTTACAGGCGACCATCCGTTTGCTCCAACTTGGGTAGACGAGCCTACTGCAACCGGTGTCCTTGACGAGGACAACAATGCGCTAATCACCATTAGTGCGAGTATCAGCAAGGATGGTACTATTTACTTTATGGTTGTACCCGGAGGTTCTGATCCCCCAACTATAGAACAGCTCGTTGCGCAGGATGCATACGGCGAAGTAACAGAGGTCACATGTGGTACTAATGACCCGGAAACTTCTACTACCGAGCTTAGCGTCAACGTCAGTAGCGAGTACATCGTTCCCGGCGGCGAATATGATATATACCTTATTGCAGAGGATACAGAAACGCCGACGAGTAGGATGGGGGAAATGTATAGCATAACAGGTGTAACAGTGCCCGAAATAGAGGGCCCGTAATAAGCTAAAGGAGTGGAAATAGAATGAGCGCATACGTAGAGATTTCCCCTTTTATGCGCAGCAAGAAGTGGACAGACCCATTGTCTGGGATAACTTTCTCCGCAGACCAGAAGAAAATATTTATCCCTGACGGTGTAGATACTACTAATATAGAGAGGTACATCATACTGAACTATTTAAGTGTAGTATCTGGTGACATCAAGTCTTGCGCAAAGAAGGAGGCAAAACCTGCGGCAGAAAAGAAGCCGTCAGCTGTGGCCTCTCAGCCTGAAGTACCAACTGGGGAGCCACCAAAGGAAGTAGTAAAGGTGTGCAAGATATGTGGGGCCCAATTCACATCGCAAGGCCCGCTACTTACGCACTATAGGACGATGCACCCCAAAACTAAGTAAGAGTAAAGGTGAGAGAGTTGTATACTGGAGCGCCGATAATCACAGCAGTCAGTCCTCGCAACGGTGCGACAAGCGTATCGTACTTGGATAATAAAATCAGGATTACGTTCAGTAGCAACATGGCTTACGATGTGGAAAACCATCAGGACCTACATCGTGTTACTGACCCGAACTATGTCTATGTTACGGCGACGGGCTTAGGCGGCAATACTACTCTGGTATCTGGCAAACTCTCGTACGATGCATTTAGCAAGACCGTCACATTCGAGAGTACAAGCAGCTTTGCCCCAAGCACCGAGTACAGGATTTATGTGCTCGGCAGTAACAGCCCAAACGGCGGCGTACAAGACATTAGGGGAAATACCTTAGAGAGTACGTACATATCAATTTTTAAGACGGACGCAGTACTTGTCGGGAGCCCAGTAACGGTGGCTCCAGTAACTCGCTCAACAATAAACTCTATCCCATCATTTGTGTGGGAACCCGTAGAAGTCAATAATACCGTACTGACCAATTATACATTACAGGTAAGTACGCATATGGACTTCTCAGACTTGGTTTTTAGTGTCAGCGATACATTTGAGATAGACGAGGATGGCCAAATCTCATACGACCCCGACATAACCCTTGATGACAGGACTATATACTTCTGGAGAGTAAGGGTTGACGGGGGCGAATGGAGCGAAACATCCCAGTTCTACTATACGGAAGAGACTAACACGCCTAGCGCAAGCACTACATCTATCGTCGGCAGCATACCTGTAAACAACTCTTACAACGATAGTATAACGACGTGGCGCATCAAGTTGTCTGAGACCATGTCATTGGAAGACATCGAAGATAATATCGTTATATATGAAGGCAAGGTAACAAGTGCCGATATTGCTAACGCGGACTTAGTTCCACTAACGGAAGTACCTGGGACGTGGAGCGGCGCTACGGAAGAAGACCCTATAGTGTTTATCTTTACGCCATCCATAGGGTTCGTAAATGGTACTTCCTATACGCTGGTAGCGTCGGGCTCCATAGAGGAAACGTACATCACCTTTACAAAGGACACGGATACATTATATGCAGACCCGTCGACAGTCCTTGGTAGCCTGAGCGAATACATAACAATAGACCCGGATGTTCTAATTACCACCATACGTAGCATCAGTACGGAAGCTAGAGAAATCATGGAGAACATCCTAGAAGAGCAGCATTCCACGCTAGTCATAGATTGGACGACCCCTCCGCTTTATATAGCGAACTATGTCAAGTATAGAGTGCAAGAAGCAATCCTAACAGAAAAATACTTATCAATGTCTGCCGATGCGCAAAGGGTAACATTAGCAGACTTTGATGTGTCAAATACATATACTCCTCAAGACTTACTAGGGTTACTGAAGGCAATTCAGGGACAAGTAAGATACTACTTGGATACGATGTACAATCAAGCATTCAAAAGAGTAGGTAGCAAGGTCGTAAGTTACAGAGACGGTTCCGAGGTAGGAGCGGGATACCCAGACTACTTCGTGCGTTCTATCGTCAGTACGTCAAGGCCTAACACTCCTGTAAACCAAGACACCACATAAGGGGCACACTATGAACCTAAGGGCTCAATTCCAATCCCTTTTGAACCAATATGGACACTACGTCTTACTTCTAAGAAAGGATAACACTAAGAAATGTTCATGTTGGAACGACAGCTACGGAACGGCAGATAAGACGTGCCACCATTGTCTAGGGCTTGGATACCTATTCACACTAGAGAAAATCAAAGTAAGGACTAGATTAGCGTCAAGCAGGCCCGAAACTGTGGCAAGAATCGTCAGGAGTCTTCCTCCGGCGGATATCCTGATAGAAAGCAGGTTGTTCTTCACATTCTACAACGTTACGGCTCAGTCCGGCGATTTGATTATTACCGTAGACTGGAATGGAGATAGGCCGATAATAGGCGATTACACAGTAGTATACGAAGTTGGGTATACTGAACCGGAACGCGGATCTCACGGGCGAATAGAGTTCATGAAGATATTCTGCAAAGCAGACCCAGTAGAGCATACATTCAGACTGCAAGATATAATAGCAAGATATAACGCGGAGCATGCCTCATGACAGTGCGATTAGACTCGGTATTCAGACCTATATCATATAGCGACCTTAATCGCAAAGTAGCCATCATAGGGTTATCAAATCACGGTCCACTGCTTACGCCAGTAGTAGTTTCATCTCTGACACAAGTCGCTAGGATATTCGGCTCCAACGGACAAATTTATGAAACATATATGGCGGCTACTGCCGTCGGTGTAACGGAAGCCGTTATCGTCAGGGTGAATGGGACACATGCTACCCTCGACATCCTAGACAAAGACGATGCCGTGGCCATGTCCATAACTAGTATAGACGCATGTGATGCCGCAAATAGCCTTAGTGTCAAAATTACCAACAGTGATGGACGGGTCTCATTTGTACTATCAAGCGGCAATGTAACCTTATATACCGTAACGCTAGACGCCATCACGCCTATAGGCACTCTGGCCAGTAATATTAACAAAACCTCTATTGCAAACCAAAACGGCATATACGTCTACTCATATAGCAACGGCATCATAGGGAACTTAACTGAAATCGATACCACGCTTAGCGGTGGCAGCACGCAGGCCAATATCGAGGACGATGCCCTGTATATCAACCTGCAAGTAGCTCTCAACATAGTGGGAGCACTTGGCTGCGAGACGATATGTATTCCGTGTGTCAACTACCTATATAACATGGGATTAGTAGACAACATATCTAAGACATATTTCGGAGTCATAGAACAGTTTTGCGAGAACATGTACAATAGCGGTGCCCCCACCATCTGCGTAATCAACGTCGAAGACCCCGGGGCCTATGGAGCTATCATATACGACGCGGAGAGCCCGCTACTAGAATACCAAGCTTATGTGGACTCCGAGTGGGCGACGATAGAAACCGTTACAAACGGCGACGGCTATATAGTAGTAGACGATACACATAGAATAGTGTGCACCATACCGGCCACAAACTTCAGCGTAAATTACTTGGCGTGCCCGGATGGCGGTAGCTTTAGCATCTCATATGATGGCGGCACAACCTTTTCGCCAAGCATAAGTACTGACAGTGAGACAAGTACGCCGCTTGCAACCATGGGTGGCAATAGTACTTTAGATAACAAGAGTATATACATAGTAGCCGATTCTGGTACGGTGCTCATTAAGAGTATATCGTGCGAGATTATAACAGATTCAAGTACGGCAGCCCTTATCTCTATGGTAGAAGACGCAGTAAGTAAGTATAGTCTATCGCCATATGTCGTGTCCGTATACAGCACAGTAACCGTGCCAGGAGTGTCTAATCCAGGCAACGCGGGCGTAGGGTTAGTTGGCGCAATAATCAACAAATCCCCGCTATCCGACAGCATAACGAACAAATCCCTTTCTAATAGTCTCATAAGCGACAGTTTACTGGGAACAGAAGATGCGTTAGCCCTGGCTCGAGTAGGAATTACAACCTTTACAAGGACAATCAGGAGAGGGATAGTCGTAGGGTATAGCGTTACTACCTTAGGTCTCGACAATATATTGGGCAGCATTAAGAATGTACGTATAGTAAATTCAACGGTACGCGACCTATCTAATGCCTATGACTATATTAGCAAGGAGTACCCCATAGTTGACTTGTCAACAGTAAGAGACGTCAACAAGGCCATCCTTGATAGGAAGCTTAGCGACGGCACTATAGCCGACTATTCGTTCAAGGTGTACTCGCTCTCGGATGAACCAAACCATATCTACTCTGACATCAACATAGTACCATATGGGGAGATAACACAAGTATCGGCTACTATCAAGGTATTATAGGAGCACTATGGAAGCACTAAATTATACGGGTTTTATGGAGCTGGTTAAGGCTCAGCTATACAAAACCTTTGGCAGTAAGGCTGTTCAATTTACAGCCGCTTACCCTAAAAAGCCTCTAGATAATGTGCCAATCATAACTCACCACATGCAAGCGCGGCCCGCTAAAGTTGGCAGAGACACTACAGAGCTTAAGGCAAGGCAGCGTACTAGTGAGTTAGTAGACGGCAAAGTCAAAGAGGTGTGGGGCAAACTCAAGGATGCATACATAACCTTCGAAGTATGGTGCCAGAACGCAGAGGAAGCAGATAGGTGGGTTGAAATCTTTGAAACCTTTTTCGACGAGAATATCGGATATTTCAAACAGAATGGTGTCGTTGAAATCACATGGATCGGCAATAACAGCGACCAGTCTACAGATCGCTGGGAAGTAGACCTAGTACATAGGTCAGTAGAGTATGTATGTAGATTTGAGACCACATATACTAAAGAATCTGAACCTATCGCAGGGGTAACGCCCGAAATAGTTCACCCACAACGAAGGTCCACCAAGATTCTAAGGTAAGCGCTGCAGATAAGCAGATTTACATAATCAACAAATAACAAGGAGGAAAAATTATGACTTATAACAATCTTCCAGGAATTCATACACTCTTGAGAGATGGCGGACTAGTTATCGACAGGCCAGGCGCGCAAACACAGAGCGTCCTTATTATCGCATGTACTGGAACAGCTTTAACTGGCGAAGATACGCAAGAGTGTAAACCTGTATGGGTGTCTAACGAAGCAGCATGGGAAAGGCAGGGCTTCGGGAGCGCGTCCATTAAAAATATTGCGTATACAGCCTGGAGGGAAGCTATTAATACCGGATGTCAGGATGTAAGGGTGCTCACCGTATACGGAAACAACGGAGCAGACAAATATGAAAACCTGCACAAAGTATACAAGGGCCTCGAGGACTATGACGTTGACATTATAGCACTTACGGGCGTTTACGCGGACGACGATGTTGGAAGCCCAACGTTCAATCAAGACTATGACCAAGTAGATTATTGTTCAGTCGGTGCTAATGAGGTAGACGTAGTAGGTGAAACGCCAGATGGTGACATTGACGGTACGAATACGGTCTTCACCTTGGCTCATACGCTGATTGTTCCAGGGTCAGTTGTACTCACGAAAACTACAGGAGGCACCTCGGTTACACTTGTCGAGGTCAACAACCTGACTGATGCGAGTGCAAACGCTTATAAGGTAAACTACATCGACGGGTCTATCGAAGTCAAGACGGCACCGACCGACGATCCTGAACAGTCGCTTACAGTATCATATGCATACTACGACGCTACGAGGAGTTTTGCCGCACAGCTCAACGGGTTCCTGAACATAGTATCGCAGAGAACGAGCCAGACGCTTGGTGTAATCGCGTTGAAGCCTTCAGATGACAATGACCTTCTGACGGTAAGAGATTACGTTGCCAACTTACCGACGCAGATATACAGTGGACTGCTCCAAGTCGTAGGCGGGCCCGAGTGCATTGCTAAGGATAATTCTGGGAATGCTTACGCTACTAGCGGCGTAGCTTCCTATGCGGGTTTAATTAGTACGCTGTCCCCACAATCCGGCCCAGTATACAAGATACTGCCGGGCATCTTTGGACTCACGTATACCCTTTCGCCAGCCCAGCAAAGCATCATACTTAATAAGAACATAGTATGTTTCATAATGAGGAATGGACAGGTAAGGGTTTTGGACGGGGTTACGACAGCCGGTGCCGATAGCGACTATAGACGTCTCACGACGGTAAGGATAGTCAACGAGTTGATTCAGGGGATACGTTCCATCGGAGAACCATTCATTGGCGAGCCGAACGACTTGCCACATAGAAACGCGCTTGACGCCAAGATCAAGGCCCTTAGCAAAGCCATGGTCAGCGCAGGTGCGCTTGCCGGCGCTTCGTGCGTAATCAAAGCCACTAACGAACAGGTAATCAACGGTAATATGGAAATTCAACTAGACATTGTACCGGCCAGCGAGACGTTGAGAATCTCTACAACGATCGCCCTAAGGCCGAGTATAGCCTAAGGAAAGGTAAGGAGAAAGAACTATGCCACAGTCCCAATATACGAGAAGTTATACGTCGTTTGGCGGCGTAGACATTGTAGCGACATTCAACGGAAGAGTCATCGGAGAACTCCAGGCTATTACATACTCTGTTACCAGAGAAAAAGCGCCTATCTACACAATGGGCAGCCCCGACCCGAGGTCTTTCAGCAGAGGCAAGCGCGGCATCGCGGGCAGCCTAGTATTTACTGTACTCGATAGGGATGCCTTCTACAACCTTAAGGGCGAGGCCGCAACCTTTTATACGGCATATGCCAACACTTACGATCCGTCTCAGACAGAGGCCGGAATCTACGTACCGAGATACGTGTATACAGAGGGCGGATGGACTAACCTCATGCAATCGAGGGTAGGCGACGGGGTAACAAACCCGGCGTTGGCAAACTTGTTCTCGGCATCGGAAGCTATATACGCAGATCAGATCCCGCCATTCGACATAACGATTACAATGCAGAATGAGTACGGCCAGGCGGCGAGATTGAGCATCTACGGTGTAGAAATCCTGAACGAAGGCTCTGGAATGAGCATCGACGATCTTACAACGGAAAAGGCGTGCACTTATGTTGCACGTGGTTTGTCACATTTGACACCAGTAACGCAGTAACACGTGGTTTTACACGAAAGGCAGGGCGAGGTTTAATTTATCTCGCCCTTTATTATATCGAGGGAAACTATGAAAAGTTACACAGCAGAGTACAAGGCGGGGCCGCAGAGTGAAATCCTCGCTAAATTAGGCAACTTCGTATTCGGAGAAATCAGCAGCATAAAGTTCCAGCTTATGGAGAATGGAGCCGTAGGAGAGCTATGCTTCAAGGTAATATACAAGGAACTAATCGAGAACGATATTATGCCTATGTTCGATATATGTATCTTCACCGAAGACTCCGGGACAATCTATCAATGCCACCTAAATAACGTAATGCTTAGTTGCGGTAAGACCGTAACAACGAACGAAGTAGGGTGTGGGCAAAACTACGTCTTTGCCGCACTTGAAGCCGAATATACACCAACGCATAGGGGGTAAGACATAATGCAGTCTGCCTATAGTAAAACATATAGCACCTTCTCTGGTGCAGACATAGTAGCCACCATCACACTGCCCGGCGGAAAACCCGTAGTGCTAGGCGAAATACAAACTATCTCCTATAGTATACATAGGGATAAGTTTCCAGCACGCACCTTAGGACGTATTAACCCTAAGGGGTATTGTTTGCCAGAGTCAGAGCGTGTATACGTAAGAGAAAAGGGATACGTCTCAATCAAGGACGTAGAAGTCGGCGACAGTATACAAATAGATGTCCATGGATTTGGCAGCGTTGTAAACAAGTACGACAATGGGATTAAACCATGTTATCGCCTTGAGTTAGAGAATGGATACCACCTTACTGCAAGTTATGACCACCGTATAATGACCCAGAACGGGTGGAAAGAAATGCAGGACATCAATATTGGCGACCGCATATATGTGTGTACGTCGACACCCTCGCCCGACGATGCGCCCCTTAGCGATGATATGCTGCTTACGGTGGCGGGCTTTATAAATCCCGAGAATGAATGCGAGCACATCCCACAGGAACTGCTCAGAAACCTTAGTAAGCGACAGGTAGAAGTATTCTTGAACGGGCTTCTTCACACCGTCCCATATTGCACAAAGTCTAAACGGCTCGCCGAGGACATAAGGTTTCTGCTTTCTAAGATTAGCATGGAGTGCAAGATAGAAGGAGAGTGTAGTATTACCGACATCAAGCCGCCGGCAGACACCTTTAGGGTAGTAACTGGCATCGCGCCTGCCGGAGAGCAACGCGTCTACGATATAACCGTAGATAACGTGCATAGCTTTATATGCAACCACATACTCGTCCATAACTCATATGGCGGCAGGACTATAGGGGGTTCGCTCATATTCACGGTCTTTAACAAGAATGTTCTAAAGTCTGTAATAGAAGAAGCATTCAGTAGTAACGCGTTAGGACAACTGGACTTTAGCAAGTTCAACAATAACGAGGAAGAGTACCTTATCAACGAGATGTACTACAGGATGTTGGCTGACGAAATGCCCCCGTTCGACGTCACAATTACCTTTGCCAACGAATATGGAAATACGGCTCAGCTCACAATCTCCGGGGTAACTATAATAGACGAAGGACAAGTAATGTCTATAGAAGATATGGTAACCGAGAATACGATGTCATACCAGGCCCTTGACATAACTCCGATGCTGGAGTTAGGGCAGCTTTCTTTCAGCGAGAACAATGGACTCTATATGACCAAATTCACACCGTATATCCCATTCGATATGAAAGATTAACCTAATGGAGGAAGCAGCCAATGCAGTACTATTCCCCATACGCCAGATCGATAGAATACAAGAATAGCTCTAAGATTGAGACATCACAAGGTGTTATCAGCGGCGGCACTACTAATCACTTCAGATATGGACCAGAATATTTTAGCGGTACCAATGCATACATCTACTTCGGCGACATATTAGTCGACGAGATATTCTCGTTACAATTCACACTAACCGAACAAGTCCAACCTATATATGGATACAACTCATATACAGCCGATGCGTGGGCATATGGGCAACGGCTGATCCAGGGTACATTCGACATATACTATAGGGATTCCGGGTATATCTTTATCCTACTTGAGGAAGTAAAGAAAAGATATGATGCAGGAAAGGTAAGCACTAGTTTCTTTAGTGCCATAGAGTCACCAGAGGAAATGACGCTGGAAGCCCTGCTTGCCGCAGCCGCCCAAGGCGACAGCAAGGCGTTCGATAAGATTGCCAGCCAGTTCGAATCGATGTTATGGGGTAATGCCGTAGCCGACCCTGTCTTCAACGACAGGAATATGTACGCACACAACAACCCATATTTTTATTCAACTAGGAACTTTAATAGCTTGCAAAAAGCCGGGTTTGATGTTATAATAACGTATGGGAGCGAAGCTAAGAAACAGATACAGGAGAAGACAAAGCTTGACTCAAGGTTTCAGCCAGTTACGGCTATAGAGACTATAAACGGGGTCAGGCTGCAGGCAGTCGATAAAATCATAGACGCTACGGGAACTCCAATCTTTGAGCGCTATACATTTCTAGCGGAAGACTTAAACCGTTCCATCAGGGCAACCTCTGGAAGTACCCAGAGCTCTCAGAATACCGATAATACGTACAAGGAAGCACTCAAACCACAAACCACGCCTTACACCAAGGTGTCCAAGGGTACAACTGGAGCATGGGCTGAATTGGCCGAGGCAACGCTTAACGAAATCCTATGCAACGAGATATACGCATGCAGTAAGGATAAGAACTATACTTCGGAAATGCTCACAGCCCTAGGTAGCAGCCCATACAAAGTCCTGCCAATCGACGGTTCATTCGGAGATAAAGACGTAACATATACAAAGGCTATGAGCAAGTATTTTGCAACCATATATGGTTCCGGGTCGTTATATGGTGGCAATGGATATTTTGACGACACCACTTGGTCTGTCTGTAAGCAACGCAATATAGACTCGCTAGCCAAGGATGCCACCATGCCGATAACGGGCATAGGCGACATTCAATATATACCCCCTATGGCAAGGGGCAGCAAGGGATATTATGCAACAAAGCTGCAGAATGCCATCAATGCATGGGTAGACATGGTTCTTACCAACAACGCGATAGGGTCAATCTCAATGCAAAAGTTCCTTAGTGAACTGGATAAAGCCGGGCTAGGTAACACCTTTACTACTTCATGTAAAGTGAAGGTCGACGGAGACTTTGGCACAGGAACTGCAACGGCGCTCAAGAAAGTTTATATATGGCTGAAGACCTTTGGCGCACTCAGCTATGCTTCCTTGGTAGATAAGGAAAAGGTATGGGGGGATTCGCTGGAGAAGTCTGCGGCTAAGTACCTTGGACAATATCTAACCAACGTATCACTTAATATGAGCAACTCCGCTACAGTAACTACGGTACAGGCTGCACTCAACGAATGGGCAGACGCCCATAATAGGGAAGGCGGCAAGTATGCGCTTGTTCCGATTACCGGCAAGTATGACGACAAGACTAAAGCACTACTGACATCATTTAAGACTAGCCTAAATATAACAGACCCAACCCCATGTGGGGAGTCAACATACGAGAAACTCAAAGCTTATATATATGACTATGAGCATAATATGGATACAATCAAAGATAACCCCTTTAGAATCCCGCCTATGGCTAACGGTAGTAAGGGTAAATTTGTTGTCTCCCTGCAGAATATCATTAATTCCTACTTCACCGCAATAGGCGGAAAGATAGACTACATAAACACGGAGGCCCTAGAAAATGGTTATAAGGCCCTTCCGGCAAGCAGGAGTATAACAGTAGACGGTACTTACAGTGCTACTGTAGCAGACATTATAGAGACGTTATCCTGGTATTACGTCAACAGTGAACACGAAGTACACAAAATAGCCGCGTCCGATATGGGCAACGGCGGAAATAACAAGGATATTTGTAGAGCCCTCATTGAGAAGCTCTACTATGAAATTAATCTATAGGAGTAGAATATGGCAAAGAAATCACCATTGATTCCAGAAGAAGAAGTAACTGCAACTCCGATGGTTACACCAGAGGATGACACGGCCTTCTACAATGAGAAGGGGGAGGAACTGCTGTTCCAAAACGGCCCGACGCTTACCGAAGTCGAAGAGTGGAAGCGCAGGTATACTAACATATATGTTACCGACTTTGAGAACGGTGACGTATATATATACAGGCCACTTACACGCAAGGAATGGAAAGAGATACGCAACATACAGAATGCCGACCAGCTTTACCAAGAAGAGCGTATATGCGACACAGCCGTAATATGGCCCAAGACAGATATAAACAAGTTTAGGATTCATGGGCCTGCGGGAGTTCCTACGGTTCTCGCCGAGCAAATACTTGAAATATCTGGGTTCATTCCTAACGTATCCGGCGTAAAACTATAAAGTGTAGGGAGGTAACTTTATGACCTCTCGAGAACTTCTCCTCTCCAGAATCCCAGAATCAAAACTAGCCGAGTGGCTGGAAAAGTATAGGGATATATTTATCGTGGAGAGCGGAGAATACGCTTACATGTGTAGGCCTATCTCGTATGCGTCTCTCATGTTGATAGACAAATTCGGCGGCGATGACAGCGCTAAAGAGGATGCTATCTGCGCAGAATGTGTCCTTTACCCACCGATAGAAAACGTTAACAACCTCCCAGCTGGTATTCCGACAGCTATCGCCCGTAGCGTACTAGAGCGATCATGTTTCCTAAGTGAAAAGTATGCAGAGGAAATACTGAAGGAATTTAGGGAGGATATGAAAAAGGCTATCAATCAGTTCATCGCCGTCACTGCGTATGCCTTCAAGATAGACATGGAGGAACTGGAGGAATGGCCAATAAATAAGCTTATCAAGTACTATACCCGTGCCGAGTGGATACTGCAGCAAATTTATGGCGGCGGGGAACAGAGTACACGGCAGGAAGGTAGTATAGAAGACTTCCCAGAGCTCAAGGCAGAGCAGGCTTTTTTAAGCGGAAAGTTGCACCCAAAGAAAGGGTAGGCGGATGAACAAGTATCAGGCATACTTGAACAGGGAATACCTGAATACACGAGCACGGGCCACCCGTCAGCGCCATAACAGAGAAGAATCAAGAGAGAGATTTGCCAACATAGTTGGCAGTCTAGCTACCGCAGCCGGGATAATCGGCGGCGTCTACTTAGTGCGCTCTGGAAAGCTTGGAGACCTGCTTGGTGGCACACTAGGAGAAGGGCTCTCTCGTAATATAGGCAGTGTCAAGCGCGGGGTGGCAGCCGTCGACTCTGCAATACAGGCCATCAGTGCCGGCATTAGGGAGCGGGGACTTCTTAAATTTCTCGGTGGCGAAAGCACAGAGTATATAACAAAGAAGTTTGGCCGCATCTATGCAGGAACGCTGCGTAAAACAAGTACCGCGCTCTCCGGCACAAGCACTATGATAGAAAACATGGCCAAGAGCTTCGAGCGCATAAGTAGTAGTGCGGAAAAGTCTATTATATCCCATGCACGCCTGAATACTATTATAGACAGCGTAGAGAAGCAATTCGGCTCCGAGGTCGGGGCATCGTTCAAGGCGAGTGCTCTGGGTGCGCTACAGTCAAGCAAGAACCAAGGGCTCTTTGATACACAAAGCCCCGAACAGTTACTCAAGAAGATAAAGTTAGACAAGAGGATTAGCGCTGAGCAACAGAAGCAAATCTTTGAACATATACAAGGGTTATACAATAGCGGAGCTCTTAGCGACGGGAACCTTATGAGCCCTGCCAGCGTTAAGGAGCAGGCTGAAAAATTCCGCCAAGCTATACTGAAGGGTGCCATAGAGACACTAACCCCCAAGAAAGAAAGTATCATGGCTAGGTCTATTCTGGCAAGTGGGGGCAGATACGCAACAGCCAAGGACATCATAGATAATCCCGACCTAATCCTCAATGAGTCGAGGTTTTTCGGCGTAAGGGAACGGGGTATTAGTAGGGCTAAGGAGTCAATCAAGACGGGACAGTCGGCGTCTAAGCTAGTCCATGAACAGGTGAGAAGGTTCATCGACGAGATGGTGGCTAACGGTGCGGACCCAAGTAAGATTATAATAGACCCTGGGGTGCTTATAAATAAGGCCGGAGAAGTAGTAGATATACGCGGACTACAAGATGTGTCCCGCCGCGCCATAAGTTATCTAAGTAATAAGTTTGCTATACCTTTCGTCAACATAAACCCACTAAATCTGTTACACTTCAATGCACAGGAAGCTGCCCGCGAGGCCCCTATGATGACCGAGCTCTTTCGTGGCGAGTTTCAGCCCGTAATTACCGGCACGCGCACAAGAATGGAAGAGACACTAGTTCGCGTCGGCAGTAAATTATACAACTATTCTGGCGAAGTAGTATCTAAGATACAAGGAGGCTACCTTACTTCTAATAGATATGGTACTCAGAAGGAAATTCTAGAGGCCATGGCTGCTGTTGGGGAGACACCAAACCAGGGAATATTACAGGAAGTCTTGGATATAGGCGGCCAAAGGAGAACATCGGAAATTAGACGGGCTATAGGGTTTTTCAGGAAATTCAACGACCCCGACTGGTTGCCAAATAAGTTACGCGACATAGAGGATGAATATAAGGTATGGAAAGGTACTAAGGGGGCAGAGTTTCCAAACAGGCGACCTAACGAGGCCATAAGACAACTCTATAGCATATTCAATCGCCATGCAGATACGCTAGATACGGATACAATAGAGAGCCTGTCAGGCAAATTAATGGATGTCTTTAAGGGTGTCGGATTCACACCCGAAGACTTTATGATGGAGACAGAAGAGGATGTTATGCTTACTCTAAGTAAGTATATATCCAGCAATTATGTCAACCATAACAACCTTATTGATAGACAACTTATTGCGGCTGCTAAACAGTTTAGGGAGAACCCAGAGGCATTCTTTAAGACAAAGGAAGCTGTCTACAGTCAGGGACCTCCGTTCAATGCCGCAGAGAACCTGCAGTTCAAAGGCACGTTTCTGCGCACAAAGGTTGGCCGCGTAAAGAGGCAACTACAGCAGCAGTTTTTACAGAAGCTAGCCGATTCGGGTAACTTGCAAGAGTCCGCATTAGAAAGCCTTGACGCGTTGCAGCAGCATAAGGTAAATGACCTTCTCACCCTGAACTGGCTCAACGGCTTGCAGTATGACATAAAGAATAATACAGGCAGACAGGCTGAGAAGATATTCGCAGACGTATGGGCGAATCCCGAGAGCGAAATAAGGTATGCTAAGAATTATACAGAATCAATAAGGCGTAATGTCCGCAAGTACAACTCGCGTTTCAGTAGTTGGGTCCTTCCGCAGACAGAGACCAGCGAGTTTGGAGACCAACCGTATCTATGGGTTAACAAAGCCGTAAATCCATTCAAGGCAACCCTCGAGGCTATAAACGAATCCCTCACGAGCGGGAAGAATATGCTTGACGCCATTAAGGAGGCTACAGCAGGCACGTTTTCCCAATTCTTCGCAGGCCGCAAGAATTTACGCGACGTGACTACGGCGACAATGTTCCCATATTACTTTATGTACCGCCTCAACACTGGGATAAGCACGGTAGGACTAGGGCTGTCAGAGCATAATATGGGAAGCGCACAGCAAATATTCGCCAACTTACTCGCCAGGCGTTACGGTGCTACCATGCTAGCTCTAGGACTAGCCTCGTATCTAGCCTATGAAATTGGCAATGCTACTGGTAAGAAACCACAGGATGTCGCGGCCGGTGCTTACGTAAATATGACGCTTGGCATGGCCAAGGTCAAGGACATTTTCGGTATTACAAACCTCTCTAAGTGGACGTCCAACCTATTTCCAGGATCAGAGCGTCTATGGCAGAACCCAATCGGGGCCGCCATAAAGTACGGCACATTCGGGTTAATAGGTGACGACCGGAGCATGGAAGAACTCAAGCGCTATTACCAGAAAGGAAGCGACCCTATTCGAAGTGGCCGTTGGTGGGGCATCGGGTCTACGACAGAGTTCCGCGGCTGCCTCACTCCAGAGTCCAAGATACAATGTAGGGGCGGTATGGTAAGCGCAAAAGACATCCGGTTTGGAGATCTGGTACTAACGAAGGATGGAACATACCACCCGATAACTGCCATAATTCCAAGAGACACCGCAGAAACAATCTATAAGGTTACTACTATACTGGATGATAGCGAAACAGTATGGCTTACCGGCAATCATCAAGTACTTGCCATACACACCGGCCATACGCCAGAATGGGTGCCTGTAGAGAATATTACACTTAACGACTATATGTTGTACCCCATACCAAAGGGAAACAACGACAGCGATACAATATCCATTGGTGGCACGGTGCTTACCGTTAACAAGTCGCTAGGTAGATTAGTCGGGCTATATACCGTCACAGGACACTGTGAAACAGGTACGGCCAGCATCTTTAAAAGCCTGGTACCTGGAGAGAATCAACAAAGCAGACACTTGTCCAATACTATAATGGATTTGTCAAACCTGGACTTCTGGCTTGGCTTTATCGAGGCATTTGAAACAACGAGTATCGAAGTCGCGAACTATCGGCTAGCTAAACAAATACAACATATTCTTCTAAGGCTCTATATCGTCGCGTCAATATCAACGTCGAATAATGCATACAGAATAGATTATAGTAGCAATAATGGGCTTTATAAGTGGGCAGACGACGATACGCTGGCTGTCGCTATCAAGTCTATAGGGACCGCCTATTACAAGGGGGTAGTGTATGACTTCTCGGTAGATACAGAGCCAAGCTTTGTATCATCCGGTTACATTATGCACAACTCAAAGATCTCATACTTTGCGCCAAACTGGTACCGTCGCATGAAGTCAGATTACATGATGACGGACGTAGGGTACGGATCAGAGAGTGAGTATTGGGCTAACAACTGGCTCCCAACGCCGCGTAACCCGCTTGGACCAATCAAGACAATGATACTTGACCCAAACCATTGGCAGCGTAAACACCTAAAGGATAGGCCAGCAGCTGTTATAGGCGGAGTCCAAGAATTGCAACAGATACCCCTTGTGGGGCCATTGCTTGACACTACAATCGGTCGAGTCTTAAATCCACGCAGGCTGCGTGCAGGGTATGCCAGGGCCCACAGGCAATATATCAATAGGATTAACGAAGAGATAAAGGCACGCTACGAACAAGAGAGTCAAGGTGGGTACTACGAAGTACAGCCAGGTGGCGGCCTAGTTCCTGTCGCAGTCCCCGACGTAATAGAAGCCGGAGACGAGGACATAGTTCCCGCAACAGGCTTAAGGCCTGGTTACTACGGACGCAACGTGTCAGTTAGTGGTATCCATATCACCGACGAAGTAGCGGACAGCAGGCGGCGCGGGATGGGATATGGTGCAGCCCTATCAACCTCAGAACTAAGCGACATCAACGCTAGCTTCACCGCAGGGTCTCGCGTAATACCTATTAGTCCTGCTGCAATGCTCAACTCCATTATGTCTAATGAAGACTATATGGACGCTTTCCTGCCGACTACTAATCCAAGCAGCGTTTCATACCGGCTTGGCGAAGCTAAGTATAGCCTGACTGAGTTAGCCGGCTTATATGGATTCACATTTAATATGTTGTTCGGCGGGGAGGGAGCTGCCTCTGGACCCGTCTTACAGTATGGCGGGGATGCATGGAGCATACAAAGAGCCTTCTGGGATATGGGGCTTGGAGGATTCCCGGGAGAACTATCAGAGATAGGACGTAGGTTCATACCGAAGAAACGTACGGAGAGACAGTGGAGTCCGTTCAGGAATACGATGCCAGAATGGCTGCCTATGGAGTTTCAATATGGAGACCCCTTTACTAAGATAGCACGTGGAGAAGCGAGACTACCCGGCAGCGGATACGAAAGCCTTAACCAGCTCCATCCAGATATGTTCGGCGAATATGGAGCAATCGACAGATTTAAGATACTCGCCGATATAGCTCCATACTCGGAACAATACAAATATTACAGCAAGATACTTACCCTATACAACCAAGCCGGGCTGCTTTCTGACGAAGAAAAGGAAGACATACGGGAAATCAAGCATCAGGTCCATCAGCAGAAACAACGCTATGACATGACGCCGTATAAGTTTCTATATGCTCACACGCAAAGACATAAGGTCAAGATTAAAGAGGTTATTGATGACATTACGTTCATAGCGGAAGGGTATGCTCATCCAATGAGATTGGCTGGCATAACCATGCCGCCACAATCGGATACCAGTCCCGGAGCACAAGAGGCAAGAGAATACCTCAGGTCGGTTATTCGTGGCGGCGCAACCATATGGATAGAAACCGACGCAGACCCGCTCTTCGCTGTCCGCGGCGACGTGATGCAGACTATGAGGGTAGCAGTCTTCGACCAGCACGGCGAATCTGTATCCAGTAAGTTGGCACGTACCAAATGGGGCGGCCAGAAGGGCGTAGTCAAGGCTGATTACAAAGATACGAGAGCGACTACAGTACGTGCGTTATATAGCAAGGGCGAGATAACGGTAGGTAAGGTTTGGGAGCTGTTAGTACACCGTAATAACCCATTCAACAATAAGTTTATGCAGGTACGTAGTCCATACGAACAATACGTTCGAAGGATGGTATACGGCAAAGACTTTAGAACGTGGCAACACCCAATTAAGGGATTCATACAACCTATTATAGACACCAACGCGATGCGCAACCCAATACTGGCTACGGCAGTGGGTGCACTCGGAGGATCTCTATTCGGAAGGCGCGGGCAAACCGGGGCCAAACTAATAGGGGCCATTATCGGCGGCGCTATTATGGGCGGGGCCTCATCTCTACGCGCAATTAACGAGACATGGAATAGAATAACCAAGAGATCCGACTATACGTGGATACCGAAACGCCGCAGACTAGAACGTGAAATCAACGAATACTTTGATAGACTAACATATATAAAGTATAAGGGCCTATACGAGCGAGCCAGAGAATTGGCTCGCAAGGAAGAAGGCGTAGACGTAGAAGAACTAGCCAAGTCTGCTCGAGGCGGCAAGGCAATCAGCAAGCGCAGGAGAAAGGCGTTAGAAGCGCGTAAACGTTGGGTATATACCAATATGGCAAACCCGCTAAACGATCCAGACGTCTGCAAGGCGGAGCTTCAGGCAATAAACGAGGAACTTGGAGAAGTCAGCGGAGACACCGCTAAGAAGTTATATAGGCTTGGGCCTCTTACTATGAAAGCGCTCGAATTCAAGGGTATATACGAATCCACCCTATATGGCGCGACACCTAGCGGAGACTTACAGAAGATAATAAGGGCCCTCCCAAAAACAGAGCGTGACTTCTTCTCCGGTTTCCTAACGTCGCCTCCAGAAGAACGAGAGAAAATACTACGAGTAGTTCCTCAGAACGAACGTAGGTTCCTGCAGGCAATGTGGGGTCTAAAGCCAGACAAGGTGAAGTCAAACGAAGAGTATTTCATGTACCACAACTTGCCGGGACCCCTATGGGAGGGCTGGAAGCCAGACGTCTCACTCGAGGCTATCAAGCTAAATACAGCCAAGGCAATGGGCTTGGACGTATCAGACCTAGGCTTTTACCCAAGCGATGTCAGCGAGGCTAGAGGAGCTGGGAAGGTTTACACTGGCAAGGGGCTAAACTGGTTCAGCTTCGGCAAGCTACACGGGGTCCTTAAGGGCCTTGGACTAAAGAAGATAGACATCAAATCTTACCTCGGAAATACGCCGCTTTACGATACACAGGTAGATATAGAGGTCGAGTATGACCGTAAGAACGATATAATTAAGTCAATGAATGATAACTATAGATCCCTGTTCAGGTAGGTAAAACATGGCAGATAATAGACTCGACAAGATTAAGATACATGGGATTACGTATGTAAGGTCAGACAAGCTAAGAACGATAGCTGTAACGCCCAAAGCAGCGCCCTTCAGCGATATACAAGAGAATAAGGTAGATGAGGTTTTCAGCAAGCTGCAAGCTGCAGACAAGAACGCAGCCATGTTAAATTCGCCTATGCATCAAATTAATGCTAACGTAGACTTTGGGCGACCTGATATAACGTATCGGAATTACTGCAACATCTATGAGAACGGCGGCCAAGTATTCGCGTTCGACATCGAGGGCAACAACACTATTATTGGCGGCATAAAGCAATTTGGTGTAACAGAGATTGGTATACATGGATATAAGGTCCCAGCTAAGGCTATGCGTCAGTCTGAGTCAATAACAAAGAGTAGTAGCTGGAATGCGGCAGTCAGGCTTTCGTCGCCACAGGCGGCATACTACAAGAAACTACTGGATAGCGGGGACTTTGCTAGCTTATCTGAAGGAGACGCATGGGCCATATCCACCTTGGCTTCGTATAGCGGTGCCAAGTTTGGACCTGATGGCAGTATCGTCTCTAAAGGTCCGATACGCGTTTCTCCCAGACACGTAAGGGAATGGCTAGAATCAAGCGCATCTAACGTCAGAGCTGCCCGTGCTGGCTTAGAGGCGCTTCAGAGACATGGCTTGCCATTAAGTCAGGCTGCCGCACAGGTAAACAAGTATATAGCCGATAATACGCTACCAGGAATGCCAGTATTCTCGCTTGGGCAGGGCAGCAGGGGGTTTGACCTTCCGATACTACAGCGCGCAGGATTTAATTTACCGACCGATCATATAGACATGTTGGAGCTTATGACGCAGTCAAAGGAAGCTCCAGAGATACTACGTGGCGCTGCGGACCACATAGTTATGAACTATAGCTTGTCGTCATATGCTAAATCGGTTCTTGGACATGAAGAAACACACTCGGCTGCCGCAGACGCGGAACTAGTCGGTACCCTGTTTGAGAGAAGTATCTATAAAACAGACAGGCTTAGTCTTGGAAAGAAGAAACCAATCAGACAGATGTTCGCAAACCCAGTAGGGGCAGCCATCGAGGCCGATAAGCTATACGCACTGCGCAGCGCATCGACATCCGACGGCAAGGTCCTCTTCGGCGGTGTCTGGGAGAATGTCAGTAAAAGTAAGAATGGCGAAATCAAGTGGCGACTTAATAAGTATAATACATACCCTGTTAGTAAATATAGTATGTATAGTGCCTATACATACGATATGCCTGTAAGCGCCATACCTAAAGATATGGCCAGTAAACTAGCCGAGGAACATGGAATTGCGTCTGACGAAACGTTGAAAGTATTAAAGCTTACTGAACACGGCGGCGACTACGTGTCGCGAATGGTGTTTAGGAACCAAGATGACTTGGAGGGGTTTATACAGCACACCTTTGGACGCCCACCAAAGAATGGGGCCGCGACAGTAGAGCGACAGGCCCACATGATAGACCAAGCACGTAGACAGTATATCAATACATGGAGCGATGTCGCCAAGTTTACGAAGTATACTAAGGCCAGTCAGATACTCAAAAAATACGTAGATACTATGAGTGCGGCTGGAGAAAGATATAGTATACCGACGTTCAATACGATCGACGAGATGGTGTCTTACTGGAACGACGTCGTAAAGAAAGTTGGCGGCAAAAATCCTCTGAACACAAGGTCTCAAATCAGGGACTTTATCATGCTAGGAGATAGGTATGTATCTGAAGCAATGGTTAGAGGGGAGCTTCTCAACGAGCTTCCAACCCTTGAGGACTCATACAGCAAACAGGTAGCGGTACGCCGGCTGTATCACGAACTAAAGTCGGCTGGCGCACTGCCAAAACCAACTGGAGTTCCATACGCGTCCAAGGCATTTATCCTTAATGTAGACGAGGAGCTTGGAGAGCAGTATTATACCGTGCTTAATCGCTGGAACAAGCGTGACTTAATACGAGGAATAAACAACGCCATCTATGGTTCAGGTGCAAAGAACATCGGAGCTGTAAATCGAAGAGCTAGACTAATCGTTCAAGAACTTGCAGATAGAGGAGTCGTTGACCAGTCTGTAGCTAAAACGTTGCTTGACATGACTACAGGTAGAGGTATCGTAACGCCAACATATATATCCAGCAAATTAGCTTATGCAATCCAACATGGTCCCAGCCAAGATATGCCTAATGGCGAAATCCCTGAAACAATAATGGGGATACCAGTAAGGGGCACAGTAGAGGACGTACGCAGCAGAATCCGCACAAGAGCTGCCAACGGCGCAGTAGAAAGGGCATTATCCTTTACAAGGCAATTCACCTCCGGTCCCGCCTCAGGTACAGGTAAACTTACACCAGAAGGTGAGGCAATACTCGAGAAGTATCAGAGTAGGGTTACCAAGAGGCTTAAAGAGAGTCTCGGGGTTACCGGTAATATCGGAGAAATAGTAAAGACTAAGACTGGAGCTCGTATCATGATCTCGGTTCCTAATATGAAGGACGAGGTCAATAAGCTCATGGAAAACTGGGGAAGACACGGCTTCAGTACTACGCTATCATATGATAGGACGTCCAACACGCTATTAGTTGCCGCGCAACGAAAGAGCATACAAGGCGCTACAGATATAGCGGAGACGATCTCTAGCGGAAAGGTCGTTAGGTTTGCCATACCCTTAAGTCATGCCGAGGGATACTATACGATAGGCGGAACACGTAGAATGGCTCCTTTCTTCCTAAAGGAGGCCAAAGGCACAACACATCGGTTCACGGACATGTCCGTAGAGCTTACACGAAGGTATGCAAACTACGCTAGACTTGTCGCAGAAAAACTAGAGAGCGGCGCTAGCTATACTGAAGTTAATAATATGATACAGTCACTTCCAGGCAAGATGTTTATGGAAATGACAAACTTGGACTCCGACCTTAAGACTACAATCAGTAGAAGCGGCGACTGGATGAGAACTAAGGCCATCTTCTTCGGCGATGTGAGCTCTTTTGGCAAGCCATGGAAAGACATCGGTTGGGACAAGAAGATGGCAGCCAGGGAGCTTAGCGAGATGATGTGGAAAACCTACGGCATAACAACAGTTCCGTTCCGCGAGTCAGGGGCCGGACACAGTATGGGTATTCTCTATGACCTTGTCAAACATACAAGGATTGGGCAAGAGCACATGACGCTCTATAGTCCCACTTTCTGGCAGACTGCCAACATCCTGAATGCCGGCGAGTTCAGAGTCAAGGGTGGGTATACCACTATAGAGGAGGCAATAAAAAACAACGAAAATATATTATTAGAGAAAAGCGGCAAGCTTGGCGAATATGAGCGCCCGCTCCTAACAGCATTCGAGCAAAAGCAGGAGCGTACCGGTAGCGCCAAAAGGTTTATGCTTAAGACGGTATACATGGAAGACGCTATGCTTCACGAGCTTGGATTAAAGGAAAGCGTATATAAGGGTAATATAATCGTCGACAAAGACGTAGCAAAGATTTTAGTGGCTACCGGCCATACGAAGAAGTATAAGATTCCATGGGAAAACTTAGACCCGGAAATACAGGCCAGGTTAGCTACAGAAGAATACAGCGGGTCAAGGTTCTTAGAGTTAAGCCCTAAAAGAAATGGCGGATACGTATATAATGGCAATAGAATGGTCACGGTTGGCAAGGTGGCATCAGAAAGCATCGCGTCCAACATCTCAGACCCGACAAACTATAGACCGATAACTCATAAGCTCTCAGGAGACGTATATACACACATCGAATACGACAAGCGTACGCAGACGTTAATGCTTAGGACCATATACGACACAAGTACCGCCAGCAAACTGTTTGCGGGATCTGATAAGGTCATGCCAACATTCGTAGACATGAACCCAATCATATTGCGGGCACGGGAGAAATTTGGTATAGACCTCACCGGTGTAAGGGCTATCACCTCCGCTTCAGAAATAACCAAGAAAGGAGCATGGGATACGCCCGTCGCATCATGGATGCTTTATGGTATAAAGAGCGGGGTAGACAGAGGTATAGAACTACCAGAAATACAGAAGTCACTAAGGACGCACTTTGGACTCAAGACAACAATCGACTCACGCGGCAGACTCATCAGTAGAGGGTACGACTTTAGGCTTGCCAGTAAATTCGAATCAGACGAAGCAAGGTGGGCAAACTGGTTTAAGAGCATGGGCATGAGCATGGACGATGCTCTGCTCAAGACCACAAGCGGGAACGAGCTCTTTATGGGATACACAGAATTCGGTATGAGCGACGTGTTCCGCTATATGCGCGCCTATGGGAAAACTCTCGACGAGGCTAACAAAGGCATATACTTCGGTAAACGTGAACTAGACGCACTTAGGAAATTAAAATCAGATATTACAGACAACATAAGCTATCGTGGTGCCGAACAGACAATAGCATACATCCAAGGTGAAATCCAAAGAAGTCCCGAATTTCGCAACGTTAAGCCATCTCAGTGGGGTTCATTGTGGTACTCTCCATTAGAAAGTCTATATAAACAAGACCCAACTGTATCTATAGTTACAGATACGATGACCGGTGAGGAAATCGGAAAGAGAATACTGCGCAGCGGTCGTGTCTTCAATAAGAAGGGCGGACCAGAAACCTTAGTATATAGCAGGGGGTCTTACATTCCAAACCTGCCGGAAGGCGTAAGGGCAATACCGGTAAGTGAGTTACACTCTATAGAGGGTACACTTAATATGGGGGAACCAATTCGGACACACGTAGGTGACGCAGTGTCAGATATTGGTAGAGTCATCAAGGGTACCGTCTACGACCCGCGGCTCGCCGGCAAAAGCGGAGGATGGCACTTAGAGCTACCGTTCCCGGTAACAGTCGGGGATGAAATGGTACGAAAGACAGTATCAACTATGTATATGATAGGAGCTCAGGAGGTAAGGGGTCGGATATTCAACAACGACGCACTAAGAATAGCAGATGCCCTTGTCGGAGCCATCAATACCTTCCAGAACCCCGAAGCGGCGGCAAGTGAAGTGACAAGAGCCAGAGAGAGGATCCCGCAATTAGTCAACCAGTATTACGGAGAGGTTTGGCGTCAGATATTCAGCAAGGATAGCAAGCTGTATGAAGAGTTCCTCGGTGGATATGTAGGTAGGTCTGCAATACTCACTCCTAAAACAGAAAACGTCCTAAGCAACCTTGCCGAGAGCAACACGGTAAAAATCTCAAGACAGGCTGCGGCGACAATGCTTGAAGGCATAAGTCAGGCAGACCAAATTATGAGGGAGATGGAACATGGCGAAGGAATACCAAGTTTAATGGGCAGGGAGCCGATATTTCATAGGGGTGCCCAAAGTTATGTCAGAACCAAGATAGACCCTAACATTGAGAAGAACGTAATCATGCTGACAGTCGGACAGGAATATATAGCACAGGCAGATAACGATGGCGACCCGATAAGACTGAAGCTGCTACTCGGACGCAATCCTGACAAGTATATAGAGAACCTTCATACAGCAAGGGAATGTGTCGATAGGCTCCTTGCTACTAACCCGAGTCAAGCGGAGTTCAACAAGCGGCTGCAACAGGAACTGTACAGGTACCGCAATAATGCAGATATGCCCCTCATAATAGAATCCATACTCAAGGAGCGCGCCGCCAAGAGAAACACAGATGCCGTTACGCTACTAATAGCCGGCGAAGAAACATCTAAGGTATCTACTAATATGCTTAAGAAGGCTCGGGAGCAGAAAGAACAATGGGACTATATTAAGTCAGCCAGGTCTAATAAGACACCCGAGATGCGGCAATTAGAGATGATGATTGCCAGCGAACAGAATATGGCCAAGGAGCTCTACATCGGTCGCATGAGTAACATTAACCTTAGGATAAAGACCTTTGTAGACTACGTTAACGAGTATGGTTCCGACGCTATAACGGTAGGCAAGTATGTAAAGAACACATTAGGACTAGCGACAGCAAGCGCCTCAATAGATAGTTACAGCAACGTATTTAAGGCCCTTAGCGACACTGCCTCCACTCAAGCGGAGCTCCTGTACGACGCAGCCAGTAAAATCGGCGGAGGTATGGAGAGCAACGTTGTTACAGACCTTAATAAGAAAATCATGCAACACCTTGGAGAGGGAACTACTCAAGAGGAAGTCCGCAGACTATACGACAAGCTAGGCAGTCTATTCGATGCATATCAGAGTGGCGGATGGAAAGAGGGCAACAGGCTACGTCAAGAGTTCCTAAAGTTGACCCCAGAGCGTGCGCTGTCCATCGATATGCAGTCTATAACACTCAACGGGCAAATCGACGACATCAGGAACAGACTGGTTGACGTATACGGTGCTGGCAACAGAGACGAAATAGAGAGCACCATTAAGAAGTTCTTCAGTATTAGTGGTTCTAATATGACGCTCGGCGACTATATTGACTATATAGATAAACAATACAGCACCATAGAAAGTAGTATGAGCGCGCTTGGCGATAGCATGAAGCAGGTCTTTGGACAGCATATGCCGTTTATGCATGGTAGAGAAAGCGCAACCGGTACTACCGCGCTCATCGCCGCAGCACAGATGGAAGGCAATATGCCTGTTGTAATGTCCCCCACAGACTTCCGTAATCTACAAAGCTTTATAGGTAAAAGTAGTGAACACATAGCCGAAGTTGAGGAAACCTTAAGGTATAGGGCGAACATAGCAAGCGCAGCTATGAGGGAAGCAAGTACAGAGGCCAAGATAACCAATGAAATTGTGTCAGACAGTGCACGGGTAATGGCTGATGACATACTAAAATCCAGACAGCGCAAAATTAACGTACCAGGCGGCAAACTGATTGGCGGCGTTATGGCAGCCAGTCTTGCAGCTGCATTGTTTGCAGGAGAACCAGAAGAAAAGACAAGTGGTCAGGCACAAGCCGAAGACGTGCAAGGCACATACAAAGAATTAGACCCTTCACTATTGCCGCCGTCCTCTCTAGGTACTGGTCCCACAGCAAGAATAACAACTAATACAGGGGTGTCACGCATACATATAAGCGTAAGCGATCCCAAAGGCATAAGCCAGGCGCAGCTCAATCGAATCGTAGAACAGTACGTGAGGACCCCAAGGATATACAACTCACGTAAGGATAACTCTGCCAGGATCGACAGGCAGTGGACGGAAGATAAGATAAGAAAAGCTATGACCTATGGGTATACATTTTAAGGAGTACTATACATGTCAAACAGCGATAATGTACTAAGTCAGGCAGAATTCAGTAGTAGCGCAGTTAAGGCGTTTCAAAAAGCACATGCACAGGATAATATCAACTATCAATTTGAGATGTTTCCAGGAGGAATCAATCCCGATCCGTCTGGCACCAATGGCGTACGAATTACAACACCAGAGTGTCTGTACGGCAAGGTCGTAAAGGTATACGACGGCGATACCTTCGATATTGAATTGTACGCAGTAAGCGAAGGATTGCAACTCTGGATTAATGGTGGTTTGGAGGACCCGTTCCTGTATGACACCGCTAGTAACAAGCACATATACTATACAGTCCGGTTAGTTGGCATCGACTGCGCCGAGTTAAAGAGCACATCTAATAGTGAGGAGAAGAATAGAGAATATCTCTATTATCTTGGTATACGCGATACAACGGATACCCTATCTCGCATGTACGATCTAGCCGAAGAAGCTAAGGCTGCTACTGCTAAGATGGTCCTAAACAAGATGGTAGTCGTCTGGCTAGAAAATGACGTTGCGGCACCACACCATGTAGACACACATGGGAGACTAGTCGGATGCGTATACGTACCGTTAACCAAGGGTAACAATGGTAGCTCAAAAGACTACCCAGAATGGAATCAGATAGGTATCAATGTAAATACGACCTTGCTTGCCACTAAAACCAAGATATTTGAGCATGAGAACCCTGACACTCGTCTGGCAAAGATCTCTATCTATTTGGATAGTAGCAATAACGAGCTCGTAAGCCGTTTTCCGATAGCAGCATGGGCTAACTTAGGCATGAAACCTGGAGAACAGCAGACTGATGAAGTCGATACAGAGCTTAACAGGATGATTGATAAGTGGCTCGAAGCTATAAGCGTCAGTGAACGTGGTGGGGTTTATATAGGGTCTGACGGAACCCTATGGGGGCACAAAACAGAAGGAGACAACATCGTATGTAAGGAAATAATAGCTGGTGGTAAGGACGGCGTTACGTTTGGCACTAGAAGGTTTGTACAGGACGACATATGGGTTAATAATCTAAATCCAATACCAGCAGCCGAGGACGAGGCAGAACTATCGTCCAAAGGCTATAAATTAGACCTTCAGGACATACCTGGTATCAATCAATATGGATATGTCGATACTCGCGTACGTATCGGAGACACAATCCTTACAGTTCCTCCTTTAGCAATCCGTGTGCGTAACGTAACACAGAGTACTAAGGTTAATACGTTGCGTAATAATAGCTCGATGCAAACTCAGTCCGGTTACGTAAACACAGTAGTCGAAATGGAACTATTCTTTCACGACCTTGAGTCGATTAATGGCATCGAGATACCTAACCCATTCCAGAATGCCGACTTCACATTCAAGGATGGCGTACCACCGATATTAACGGAGAGATGGAAGAATCCCTACGCCATCAATGGTCTGCGCAGTCTAATCGCCCAGTTTAAGAAGGCTCCATTCCTCCCTATATATTGTGAATACCTAGAGGATGCCCATGAAATCGGGGCGGTCGCACTAGAGTCAATCAACGTAAGTACAGTGCCAGGATTCCCGAACTGCCTAATGGCTACGCTAGTTATGACTGCGTTCGACTGGAACACATACTTAATAGATTGTGCCGACTTCGGAGACAAATTCAACTGGCCTATCTTCAGGTGGTATTACCAGCATTGTATGCAGCCAAGTAAGAACAATAAGGGGTACGACACCTTTACATACCTTCCAGCCATCGGCAAAGACAATACTACTAGTGATAAGATCAGCTTCTATATAGCAGACGAAGGGGTCCTTGCGGCGCGTCTTTGGGCTATAAAGGAGATGCGTAACTATATATCGCCTCTTGACTTTAAGGAACAGTCTAAGGACAAGACAGTAGCATTAGGACAAATGCAATACGACGGCATCACTATTAACAGTGCTATAGACCAAGCTAATAGGTTCAAACAATGGATAGCAGAGACTACAGACACGAACCGGCGCGGGAATGCACAGGTAGTGCCCGACTTTCGGTGCGCAGGAATGTCGGCAAATGACCCACCGGTGCACCTACCAACCACCTATGGGCAAGTATATCATATTTTAACTGGGGGCGGCAAATATCCGTTCAATATGATGCCGCCATCAATTAATCGTGACGGCAATGTCGTATTCGAACAGTTTGCCGGCAGGTTGTGCGTCTCTACATACCTAGGATGTCCTGTTGAGAATTTCTATGACATGTTCGGCAATCCGATCAACTTGTATAGCTATAACACCCGTCCCAGTCCATATCAGATATTCACTGGCCATTATGCAGACTACTTAAAGCATCTTGGAAAGAGCGCATGTGCGGAAGACGTAGCAAAGATGTTACCAGAAGCGGTCTGGGCTAAATACTTTACAGAAATGATGGAGTATGTGTATGGCAAGAATGCGACGGACTACTACTTTGTCATTAACGGCATGTTGCCTACAAGGTTATATGATCTTACAGATACGGGGATAGCCATGGGCTATGCTCTCGACTCGGTGTTTAACAATATAGCATTCATCAAGTTTGTAGGGATGAACAAGATACAACTACTATATGACTCAGCTAATTCTAAGATTACTGAAACCACTAGGAAGAATATTGACGATAACCCTTATCTTCTAGCGCAAGGCGGCGGTATGATGTACATACCGCTCTATGCCGAGATTAACTCCGTCATTATAGAAGGGAGTAAGTACGTATTCATTGACATACCCAGCAATGAGGAAAGCGCAGGGTGCGTACGTGTAGTCGCCGCAATACCGCTTGGAGACGACGTTATATGTGCCCAACTAAAGAGAGCAGCCAAATACTACGACGAGTCTATCCAGGGATATAGTAACTTTATCAATTACATGAATAAATTCTATGAGAGTGACGAGTCGGATCTCCCAATGCTACTCGCTGTAACTAACGACAAAACAAAGAGTAGCGACCCAAACTATAATACATACTTTATGGATGCAGAGGCGCTATCAGTAGACGTAACGCTCGAAAACGTATTCGCCACACAGCAACTCCAAGAAATGCCATCGCCAACGATACAATACTTAGGCAGTCAAGACGGCTATATCAATATAGTCTATCAGACCAACAATATGAACGATGTCAAGGCGCTTCAAAGGTTATTTTCGACATCACAGCGTATAGCTCGGGACTACAGAATCGCAATTAGTTCAGCCTTCTTAGGCATCGAGAATAGCTTTATCAACATGATGGGCATAAACCATTGTCTAGTTGATAGGTTCGAGGTGTCAACGATAGCCGGATTTCCTGGCAGCTACAGCATTGCCCTTGCACTCGTCGCATTCGACAAATCACAGAGGCGGCGCGAAGAACTTGCGAATATGCCGCTTGCGCCGGATATGGACGAAGATACCACTGTAATGGACTATAAGCTGCAGACTTCCACAGCAAAGAAGGAAATGTTGCAGAGGATGCAGGCATATAACCTTAAACCTAATAGCTCAAGCGACGACGTAATAAAGAGGATGCCGTTCCTAGGACTATTTAGCTTCGTGTCACAGAATGACGACAAACTTAAGAGCGCTATATTCCAGTATAAGCTGCAGACGCAGGAAGTCTACCCAGACCTGGAGCTGCCGACGTGGGAGGAATTCGCATGCGCCATTCCATACTTGAACTGCGGAATAAAGAGTATAGAGGAGTATAATGATAAACTACAGACGTTTACGGAAGCACCTATAGCGCAGGCGCGCGGCAAATACGTCGACCCCGACTTCTACATTAAGTGTGACATCACATTCAGTATGGAGACGATAGGGGAGATGTTCGATAATAATACAAAGGCTATGTTGCTCAAGGATACCTATGGAGCTAGAGCAGCCGACATTGCGCCTGCAGTCAGCATAACTAACGCATTAGGACGTAGCGATGCGTCCGACGAGATGCAAGTCCCATATGTATCCTTCAACGATCAGTTCGCATATATGGATTCTGTACAACGTGACGTAGCCGGCCAAATTCAAGCTATAGAAGAACAGAACAGGAAGGAAGCTTACAATATAGAGCCCGCATCGACCGTAACGGTAGCTATGTGGGCCAACATAGAGCAAGGTGGGTGTGAGTTTAATATGATAGACCCGACACCCGACCAAAAGAATTCTGGAGATGAGACATACAGCGAAGACCTATCTATTAGGCCAGAAGGCGATGGCGGAATCCTGAAGCGCATGTTCTCCGACTCCAACTTCAATGGCTTCACTAAGGAACCTGGCTTTAACAAGATATACGACAAGCTTCTCGACAGCGAGGTTAACGAGTTATACGCAAAGATACTTGAGGCCGAGGTTGACAAAACGGTCATTAAGGAACCTACAGACGACGAAGTGGACATCTTTATAGAGGGCATGGCGGCACAACTGTTCCGTACGGTATCCATAGTAGAAGACGACGGCAACTTAAGCCAGGTCGCTCTTACGCCTAGTACGTGGAAATTTAATCACACGGAATACACACTAAGAACTGGCAACGACGTAGCAAGCGGGTTCATCATAGAAAGTGCATCTGCTGCTAAAGGAAAGAACAGCTGGACATATGGACAAAGGACCGTTTCGGCACCCCAAATAACCGTACGTAAGGTAATCAATGCGTTCAAGGCTATCCTAGATATTGGAAGTCAATGGGATCAATTCATGCAAAACCCCTACCTCGTGCGTAATCAGAAAACACATGTACCCAGAGTAAAACTTTACGACGCAGAACACATCGTCACCTACGATGATGGTAGTATCAAAATAGGTATGGCCCAAGTCTGCACTAACTGGGACGTAATCGAAGACGAAGAGGACATCGCCAGGCTGGCATGGGACTGGCAATTTAACGTATTCTGCGGATTCAAGAGGTTCATACAACTATTATACAAGAATGCTACTCATGGTAACCATTCGCATGAAGCATATGCTTGGCCGCTCGATTACGCTATGGCTCAGTACTGGGATATTGACAACGACCTGAATAGTAACATGTACATTCAGACACGCAACAAGATGATTAGTAAGTATGGACAAAGGCGTGCTGCTATGGCCAACTTCAGCCATCTAGTTACACAGGGCGTTGCGCACCAAGTACAGGAAGAGTTAGCCATTAAGCTATATGAACACAACGGCGTAATAGGACAAAGTACAGTACATAATGGCATCTTACTACCCGAACTAAAGTATGCAGACAACTACGTCGGACGGTACAACGAGGAAATAAACCTATCTGGAAGCGAATACAATGTAGACATCCAAGAGTGGAGTAAGTTACACGAGGCACTAATAATGGACCGTGCACAAATTGGTGCGCACATATTACCGCGACTCCCTGTCTTAGAAGTTGGATTCTCTACTAACACAAGCTCCCCCGAACACCTGTCTGTCCCATATATTAGCGCGTTTGCAAGGATTGCAGTATTTCAGGCACTAAGCGACTACATCCATAAGGATACTAAGAGAGTAGAGGCAATACAAAATCTAACTAGTGCAATCAATAGCGTACATAGCCTTATTAGTGTAAGTGAAATTCCGCCCACCGAGAAGGAAAAGAGTATAAAAAAGGTAAGAGATGCTATATTAAACTTGTATAAAACCGATCCAACACTCTTTGCGTTGTTCATGTACGAGAGCGAAGCATTGCGCGGAGACTGGATTGTGCGCACAGGGAGCGGAGCAACCACAAGTTATATTACAGTACCAATGAGAAGGGCCGAAGACGGGACCTACAAGACAATATATATCCGGTATGGTATCAATATAAATCCAACTGTCTCACCGAACATGACAATTCCAGCAACGTATATGGGACAAGAAAATGTAGTAGAGAGCGACTTGGGACCCATAGACATATCGGCATGCAATTATAAGCCAGAGGACGACCAAGTAGTCTTTAAGTGCAGTGTCGACAGCGTAAAGTTGATTAAAATTTTCAGCGATGCTGGTCTCGACATAAACGAGCCTCGTAAGACGTATGACTACGAGGAGACTGAGTTTTTACAAAAGCTACGTAATGTCACCGGTATCACGAAGTGTTTTAAAGTAGAGATAGTTAAGGAAAAGGATATAGCCAACGAAGAGTATAAGCAGGCATCTAACACGGTATTGACTCAAAGCATGAGCGTTGCGCACTTTGTGCCGTCAGACGTATTCAGTGACACAGAGTCTTACCAGCGTACCTTTACAGACATGTTCTCGTATGACCATCGGGGCAGATTACTGCGTGCCTTCCCGACGTTCCAGATGTTCTTAATAGATGAAGGACGATGGGCTATTAACACAAAGCTTTGGGACAACATGTATGGTTACCAGGCTATTACCAGCATAGACGTAGTCAGGGACAGACGCATGGCCGCAGACACAGCCGTAATACAAATGACAAACCTATACAGCAGTTTGTCAACCAAAGACAATAGGTTCCGCGACCCAAGTTGGAGTTACGACCTGCTCAACATGTTCAAGAGCGGACAAACCTTAAAGGTTGTTACAGACTTTATAGGCATAACCACGGATGAAATACTCCAAGTACGCCGGCAGCATATAGACAGTATGATGCTCAAACCAGGAGCCCGCATACACTTGCGTATAGGATATGGTTCCAACGCATGTAATCTTCCTATTGTCTTCAATGGGACCATATCAGAAGTAGACTTACAAGAGGTAGTTACGATAGTAGCACAGGGTGATGGCATAGAGCTATGCAACAAGATGGCGGGCATTGAGAACACCAACGACAAAGGTTTTATGACAGGTGCCGCTACAGTACGTGAAACGATATGTGAAATTATGACAAGCAGGGGCAGTTGGTTTAAGGACGCTATTAATCTGCTCACCCAGGGGTTAGTATGGCGCGGGCATCCATTTGGCATAGCACATTTCGGACAAGAGGGCAAGGTACCTGATGCTCTCCTGATACCAAGGGTATTCCGTGGACCAAGCGATGACTTTGGCGAAGCCGGAGCCAACGTTTACTCAGCCAACGGAGACGACTGTTACAACAGATGGACTAGTGGTAGCAGAAAGGTACAGCTAGACAACACTCCAAGCTATATCACGTGGGGAATAAGGCAACTTGGCGGCGACCCCAACGCAAAAACTAGGGACAATAAAGATTTAAAGATTAAGATATACAAGCGGGACAAAACCCCATGGGACGTATTTCAGACCTTAGCTGCGGCATGCCCTGATTTCATCTGCGCTGTAGAACCATTCGAGTTGCGCAGTACACTGTTCTTTGGCAGACCAAACTATGGCTTAGCATACAAGTATGGGTACCTATATGCCTTCAGTAGGGATATTCCGAGCGATCCCAATAATGATAAGTCACCCCCTGCAGACCCAGAGTTACGTATGCTAGTTCCGGTAGTAGCGCACGAATACAGGAAGCCCTTTGTACAGTATCATATCTTTAACAGTATGATGGATATAATTAATAATAAGATTAAGGCTACAGACATCGGTATGTATACTAACGTACGTGTGTCCTACGGAGGCGTCAGTAAGGATGCCGGCACGTTGACGGAAACCATATCTCTGGATGACGACATATTTACGCAGCACCAGAAGACGGCGATTGTAGAGGTAGGTATTGCCAAGGACGACCTACTTGGAGACTTAGCTATCAATTACTTTACGCAAGAACTGCATGCGACTAATGCCGGGGCATCGGCACTAGCTGATTTTTGTAAGAATATGTACGACGGCGAGCTGGTTGTAATGGGATACCCGAGTATAAAGCCCCACGATAAGATATACATCGACGACACGTATAACGAAATGCAGGGACTTGTCGGTGTCAAGCGCGTAATACACCACTTCTCATTCGAAACTGGCTTCATTACAAGCATATGCCCCGACTGTATCGCTATCATAGACGACCCGATCGAATCCGCAAGAATCAACTATGTTACGGCTGCCATCAGTGGAATAGTAGGTGGATTTATCGCCAGAAGAGTTGGTATGTCGCTTATGAGCAGCTTGGTCGGTAAATTGTTTGGACGCGCCTTTATGCGCAGGCCAGACGAGGCAGCCGGCGAATACGGCGAAGGCATCTTCTGGAAACTATATTCAAAGGCAGGAACATGCGCGAAGGAAGAGGCACAGGAGCGCGTTAAAATTATACTTGATGCTGTGCGCAATGAAGCGGGAGAGTATAAGGGAATAAAGAAGAGCCGGTATAGCCTCAAGCGAGTAATTGAAGCTATGGAAAATAACAAGGGCTACTTTATGGACGCAGACGCATATATGAAAACATACGAAGAAGCCCTGAAGGTTACAAAGGACGTTGAAAAGGCAAGCGCAATAGCGGAAGAGGCCAGCATAAGCAAATTCCTCAAGTTCTTCAGACAGGTCGATAAGATCGCTGACGTTGCACGGGAGGGCGGCACGATAGCAAGGCTTGGAGGCAAGATACTCAAGACAGCTAAAGCAATTATTACGGCCATAGATGCCAGCACGCTTGTCGGCCTAATAGCCTCAATAGGCATCAGTATAGCATGTTCATATCTGACTGAGTTCTATAGGCGTTGGTTAAGATATAGGCAAGCCGTAATCTTATTCCCTGTCAAATTGCATGGTAAAGCCTTAACAGCTGGTATTAACGGACACATGGGGTGTGTTTATGGAGACCCGATGGGCGTCCTTGATAAAGTATTGTATAAAGACTTGGAAGGCCTCAATGACTTTGTCATCAACTTCCTCGGCGGCGGCGACGATGTTGACGTTTCCGCAAGGTATAGAGTAACTAACCCAGAAGAATGGGTTAACACCAGGGAAACGCAGGGATAGTAGGAGGACCTATATGTCAATAGAAGTAATGAAAGAATTCTGGGAGTATCTATATCCACGGGTAAATAGGGACATATATATTAATGGAGCACAAGGACATCAAGCGTCAGACGAGTATATTAGAAAGCATGAGGGCAGTGAAAATAACCATTACAACCGTACAGTAAAGTTGCTAAAAAAGCGCTTAAAGGCCGGCATCAAACAGGAGGATATTCATGCTTTCGATTGTTCTGGTCTTGGCTGCAAATTCTTTCTAGAAAAGAAGCTTATCAAGAGAGACTCAACAGCCAGTACGCTATTCCACGGTTATTGTAAGGAAATAACCAAAGAAGATTTACTGGCTGGAGATATGGTATTCCGTAGGCATAAGGGTAGAGTACACCACGTTGGATACGTCACACCATACGGAGTAATAGAAAGCGCAGGACACGACTCTGGCGTTATTGTAGGCCATAAGTGGTATTGGAATGTCTACGGTAGACCGAAGTTCTGGAAGGACGATATAGAAGCATATAATTGTAAGCCGCAGTATACTTATACGTCCATTCCTGGGTATACCCCCGCGACATCTAGTTCATCGGATAGTAGCACAGACAGCAGTAGCACAGACGACAGTAAAGACTATTCGTGGTGCAACAGCAACGTCAGTAACCTTCAGGTAAAACAAATAGCCCATATGATCTCGGGCGCTGAGGGTAAGGAAGGCTCTTGTCGCTGGGACGATGGTAACTGCCTGAGTGTAGGTATGTTACAGTGGCACGGCAATAGAGGCAGAGACCTCATCAAGGAAATAGAAGAGGAGGATTCGTCACAAACACAAGTTTTAGATAACGGGGGCGTTAGGAGTAGGTCTGAAAGTTGGTCCGACTACATCCCGCCAGCTGGTAGCCAAAGGGACGCTATCGAGTCCGTTATGAAGAGCGATGCCAGTAAAAAAGTACAACACAGGAAGATTATTAAGGATACAATAAAGTACCTTAAGAAGATCGACGCATGGGGTATGGATAAGCTCACCGTTGGCACTAAGGCCCTAATAGCTGACCTTTATAATAACGAAGGACATAATGGTCCAACAGTCAAGTGGTGTAGGAAAAATTTTAAGGACGTAACCATCACCTTCGACGAGGCGTGGCCTAAGATGGATGAGGTACGTCGAGCAGCACGTGATGGCAATAAACGTGTCTATGGGCAACACAAAAAAGCCAAAGCAATAGAAGATGGTACGTATAAGCACAAGATAGACTATGAGGATAACGATAGTGATACAGAGGATACGAGTGATAGTAGCGACTCGTTAAGGGAATACGATGACCAGTACATAGTAAGCGCAACCAAGATTATGAGTAAAATTGTGTACGACGAGAATATGGATGAGAAAACCGCTCGTGGTACAGACCGCTGGATGACCAAGTACATTGCTGAGGCCGTGGACAAGATGAACGACGCTCAGCGGGCTACAAGCTATACAATACGAAGCGATAATACAAACCAAAGCAGCACCGACCCTACTCTTATACCAGGAACTAACTTGAAATATAACCCGTCTGCTACTGGCGGCATATGGTCGCTACCAATTAACAAGGCATATTGTGTGTCGCTAACGCAACTTGACGCCGCAGAGGACGCCATGGCAGACTACTGGGATGACTCTACCCACCAAGCAGATATGGTCGAACTTGCCGATACTAAGTTCACGTTTGCCGACAAGACACAGAATAAATTCAGGTCAGACTTTGCCGCATATATGACCATCTTGCGGATGCAGGTCATAACGAAGGGAAACGTATCTACACTAAGGGATGCATCCTGCAAGATGACTGTCATGCGTGGGTTTACACCGAAGAGCTCCACAGGAGCAGAGAAAGGACATATGGGCGGGATAGCAATAGACATCACGGTTGCCAACCAAGACGACGCAGTGGCGCTTGCTAATGCCGCAATTACAGCCGGCTTCATGGGCGTAACTATATCAAGCAAGAACTTCGTTCATATAGGCCTATGGGGAACAGGCACAATAACAAACGAATAGGGTGAAAACATGAGCGTAATCAAAGATGTAGTCAAGAAAGAGTTACAGGGACTCGGAGCAAACGAGGAATGCTATGGGATAATCAAGGATAAGAGCGCCGATGGGACCACCGTAGACGTAATGATAACGGATTCAACCAGCGCCGGCGTTGGTACGCTTGTAGGCGTATCTACCCAATACTTAGGTACTAGCAGCGGCATAGTCGGCGCTAACCTTAACCGCGGAGACAGGGTTACGGTAAAGTTTTTGGGTAGGCAGAAGACTATACCAGTAGTAGTTGGCACTATAAACAAAACAGGAACAGCCGCTATGCTTAACGATACGCAAATGACTGGGGACGCTGCCAACCCGCTAAGCAGCTATAAATTTGCAGCCGGTATACCGGACACCGGAAATAGCACATATGACGCAGACGCTGTTGAGGCGAAAATACAGTCTATTCTAGGAGGTCTATAATGCCAATTCAATTAGTACCAAGGCCGGCAGAAGAGTCAACAATAGACCCTATACAAGCCAAGGCGCTGCAAGCCTTAGCTATGGCCGGCTCGCTGCACGTAGAAACCAACCATAGAACAAAGGATAAGTTTCAAGACCAAGAAGTAGGACTTATACACCCCCGCAACGCAAGCTATGCGCGCATCAGGGATAACGGAAACATAGAGTTGTTTGCTAGTAACGGTTGTGGCATAGAAATAGGGAGAAACCCAGAGGGCGTGGCTATTTCTGGAGCTACAATGGAACTCAACTCCAAGACCATAAATATTAGAGTAAATCCAAGTGGCCTCAGCGTAAATGGATATATCCTAAACCCAAACCTATACCTATTTGCAAATGGACAATATGCAAGGAACCTAAGACTGCAGGCTACGGTCGACCTATATGACACGTCTACCGGTGAATGGAGCACGGTGGAGACAAGCATAAGGCCCTTTGTGCAGAGGGCCAGCGACATTGGATACTACGATAATAATTTATTAAAGTTAGTCCTTGACAAATAACATTAGGAGTGATACAATACCATGAGTACAGATATGCTCTTCTCTAAGGAAGGAGACATCCAAGTCGTACCTAAAGCACAGCTTGCAGACGGTACGGTTCTTTACGATATAGCCATAACTTACGACGAAAATGCCCTCAGTCAGATAGTATATAATAGGATCAAGACACAAGCACCGGACTGGTTCTTACACCCAACCCTTGGAAGCAACCTAGAGGACTTGATTGGAGAGCCTAATAGTAAGCTGACAGCAGTACGCGGCGAGGGCATGATTATGCAAGTCTTGACGTATGACAACCTACTCAACGCAAATGCAGTATCCGTTAAGGGAATCCCAACAGCACACGACACAATAGTATTTATAATTACGGTCACTGTCAGAGGCACGCGCAATATAGTAATCCCAGTCACATTCAACCTGTACACAGGTATTAGTTCATAGGGTGATAACATGTTACCAGGTAAAACATATGACCAAATATTAACCGATATGCTAGCGGATATGGTTAAGATGACCCCGTTCACATATACTGAGGAAGGCAGCATAGCACGCTCGTTTTTCGAAGTAGTAGCATATCAAATAGGCGACTTATACTCTCAATTAGAGGAAGACGTCGCTAACTGCAGAATATCTACAGCCACGGGAAGCTACTTGGACGAAATAGGGCAAATCGTAGGATGTACAAGGGGAACTGGCGAAGGCGACGAAAACTACCGATACCGTATAGCTAATCAAGTATATACGGCAGCTAAGTCAAACAAAACAGCCCTCGACATACTATGTAGACAAGTAGACGGAGTTAAAGACCTAATTTGGATGCCATACTCCAATGGTGTCGGCTCCTTCTCCGTATATGTAATTACGGATGAAATAGACACACCAAACGCTGTAGTCAACGCAGTACAGAACATAATCGAGCAAAACCAAGCGCTCGGTATAAGTGGCTACGCAAAGAAACCAACATTAATCCCAGTAGACTTGAAGATGCAAGCCGTATTTCCAAACAACACTCCCGATAGCTTAAGAGTACAGACGTGCGATACTATAGCCACGGCAATTGCTTCATATATAAATTACCTGCCCATGGGAGCTTCCTTATCAATACAAGATATAAGGCAGAGTATGAAGGCTTCATACAATATAATGGACATAATCCCACAGGGTATAATTATTGCCGATATAGCAAGAGAAGTTACCGACATGTATGCAATTAAGCTGGACGAGCGTTTATACGCGAGAAACATCAACGTGACCAAGTAGGGATAATATATGGCAATTAACAGAAAAACCCGGTCAATGATAAACATGTTTCCGTCATGGATGGAAACCAGACGGAATCAGGATAGCAACGGTGCAAGGCTTCTAAATGTCTGTGGAACGCACCTCGATATTGCCGAGAACGATATAAAGGATTTTCTATACGACAGTTTCATAAGGACAGTCGACTTAGACGCCGTTGACCTAATCTATAAGGCACAGTTATTTACCGACGTACTCTTCGCAACCCACCTAGAGGTTGTTGGATATATCGGGAATACCGCCTATACCCTTATAGATGCTGGAAATTTGCGCTCATTCTATATGGAGGCAGAAGACAGTAATGTCTATATAGCAGACAGAATAGACCGCGTAGTATATGTACGAAGACTGTTCGACAGAATAACCGTCAACGGCGAAGAGTGCCCTATAGAGGCACAACATGTATGGAACGCACTCGACGAATTAGGATTACTAGTAGGTGTGCCAAGGCTTACCGGCGAAGGTAATGCAGAATACCAAGCTCGTATCCTAAACAGGACTGAAGCCCCGGGAAGCGACAATAGGAACGCGTTTATCAACCACGTAAGAAGAAGTCTTGGGCTCAGTCCGGGAGAGATAACGGTAAATTCACTCAATACCTTGGCCTTTGAGGGGAGCCTACTCAATAGCGACGGTACTCCAAGCGATACATTAATAAAGTACGTAGAGAGCGTAAACTCCGTACTACCTATGATTGTTGGTAAGGGACAATGGGATAAGGCCTATTGGGATGCACTTGACGAGGCCAATGTAGGATTTTGTTATCTACCACATGTATGGGACGTATCGACAGATGTATGGAGTGATAGCGACTTTCAGTCTGGGTATGGTAGCGGAGACGACGTGCTTATATCCAGCCCAGAGGAACAACCCGATACCCAAGAGTTCGACTACTGGGTAGGACTGCGCGGTAAATATGTAGAGAAGACTGCGTCATACCCAGAACACACGTGCTCACTCAAGCTGTATGCAGAAGGTACGATAGACAGTATAGACGTCGAGCCAGAGGAATTCGACTATACTATAATAGCTTCCCCACGCATACCGTTATTAATGACGATTAGAGCAAACGATACCTGGGTACAATCCGTACATGCTGATCCCAATAACCTAGATGCAATAACTGACATTAGGACGACAGGTGAAAGCCCAACTGCATCCGACTTTATAGTCCAGCATAGTAGAGACAGGCTGCAGCTCTTTTCAGGCACCGAATACAGGAGCCCTCAGGCGGAAAGGGTCCAAGTTAAAGTGGAGCTGTATCCATCTCTAGACAGAAGCGCCGCACCCGTCGTCGACGCTATATCCCTTCAATGGAGAGATGGCAATAATATTAGCCACATACTAAACTTTACCGAATACACGCAGAGCACAAAGGCAATCTACTCAAGCGGCAACAACTATATAGCCACATTCGATGTCGACGGTTCAGTCACTAACGTGCTGACTGCTCAAAATATCGTGTCTACTAATATAGAGTATATTGCTGGTACTAACGACGATGCGTCGATAACAATAAGCAAGGGAACTTACACAAAACTAATCGACACGCAAAATGAATGGCACATAAACCAGAACAAGCCGCTGTCAAGTAACATCAACATATCTACCAATGGTACAATAAACCTGAATATATAAGGGGAGATCACAATGGCTGGTCCTAATATAGCAGACTTAACCAAAACTGCTTATCCAATCAAGATAGATGACAATAGAGAAAATGCTTCTGGCGATTACCAGTATAATGCCAACTTCGTCGCCAACGCAGATTACGACAGTGAGGATGCTTCAGGTGACAACTACATCGTTAAGGCAGACGACGTAAACACATTCGCAGAAGCCATTATGGCAATACAGCGCACCCTTGGGGTAACTCCATATGGAGACGCCGAAAGCGTATCTGCCAGAATAGCCAATATAGAGAACTTCTTAAGGAACCCGACTGTCTTTGACGAACGGTATGGCGGCGTCAACTGGGGTACCCCAGAAAATACTTGGCCTACTATATTATCTCATACACACGTAGGCGGCAACAACGCTCCTTCAAAGATAGACCTAACGGCAGCTGTTACCGGCAAGTTACCCAAAGGCAATATGACCCTATCTGCATCAGACGAAGCGCCGCTTACATCGGAAGACATTCTGTATACTAAGGCCGACGGCCGCTCCATAAAGTATCACTTAGACACTAAGATAGCCACTACTGGCGACTATACAATCGAGGGCAATTTTACGTTCAAAGGGAACGTCGTGGGGCACATATTCGCAGAATATAATATGGCTAATGCCCCTGCTTCGGCATGGGCAACTACAAGTCAATGTTCGGCAGCAGTAGACACCAAAGCATACTCCGGGTATTCCCTTAAAGCTTCACAGGCTAACGGCACGTGCACCGTAAGTGTGCCAGTGCGTTTTGGGTGGATGTCTATAAACTTAAGGTGTAAAATCTCTCAAAGCGACTTAGCCACAGCAGGAAATAAGCTAACCGTAGCAATATCCGATTACGGTAGGCCTGCAGTGAGTACGACGCTTACCGATGCAAGCTTTGAGAATAGTGACGTATACCAGAATTTCGCCTTCAACTTTGAACACACGAACTCTACCACGGCTCCAAACAATAAGAACATGTTCGTCAATATTACATTCCACACTACCGGAGTATCTATAGACAGCATGATAGTTATGCCATCCAGTATAGGACTCTGGGCAGAAAACGCATAAGGTGACGACCAATGGCCCAATATAATAAGAACTTCTATGGTGCTTCCTTCTACGGCGACATCAACGTACTAAGCGGACAATATGCCAGTAACTGGATCCCACTATCCGACGATCCAATAAGTGGGACACTCAATGTCACAATTAATGCAGAGCTACCGGTTGCATCGTACGACTATCAACACGTAGTAATGAGAGACGAGTTTAACGGTAGTGTCATACCTACTGTTACAGAGGTAATAAACGGAGACACATATATTAAGTTATCCGGGACCCACGTAGCGGAATTTCGAGTCACGTGCAGGAAGGCTGAAATTGTATACCTGAAGGGCCCAGGGTATGGCTCTCTTGCAGTAAATGGTTACAACGAGTTGGATGAATACGTAAATGACTGGACAGTAAATTGCAACTACGCAACGATAGAGGAAGCGTCGGGAGTCAGTGGGTTCTGCTGGCCGACTCTCCACGATTATACATACTACCTATGTGCAAGTTCCGGGACAGTATATATTCGCTGTATAAATGCGCATGTAACAGATGTCCAAGTACAGATGGTCGTGTCCGACACAGCCAGCGACCTTAGCAAGACTAGCTTTGAAACCCTTAGCAACGGTGAGTGGGAGCTCGTGTCTGGGAGTAAATATACGCGCGCTATGGAAGTTAGTCCGTTCTCAGACTGTATAGTCTACGCATTCAAGATAATTATGAGCACGTCCGACGATACCTTGGCACCATCAGTCAGCGACATAATGTTCCAGACTAATGATACTAACGTATACGCGAGTAAGGCAACATGGGTAGCAGATATAACACTAAGTAATCCATCAAGCATAGACAATGTCTACTGTTCCAAAGAGAGCATAGAAGGAACTGCAGTCCATATCTATACGAGGAGCTATAATGGAACAGCATGGTCTGCGTGGTCCCCGGTATATAACTGCGGTAAGTACATAGGGTTGGCAAACGATCAGCTTACTGAAACGATATATACTCCAGTATTAGACCCGTCGTCTACGAACGTTAGCGCTGTAATCCGCCGGCTTGTAGTAGGGCAATATGCCCCTGCAGGTACCAGGATTACATACAAGCTCATAAATCAAGATTTAGGCAATATAAGAAACTACTATGCCTTTATGGCGGCTACTGATCCATCTAACGATACGTATACGGTTACGGATGCGCTAACATCGGTCAGCGGCAGCAAAGTCCTATACAACGACGTCTTTATTAATACGATGGGTATGGACCTAAACAGTATAAGCAGCCCGGTCCGTGTCGCGATCACTCTTAAGCGCGACAACCTGACGTCTCCAACTCCAATATTCAGGTTTGCTACAATCGAAGCAGACGCCACATATGAGGAGAGGTTCTTTGTATCCCCGTGCGATACGATGGCAGACGGTACACCAAATACAACAAAGAGATATGCGTACGCCAGTGCAGTATACAACAGACTGGGCGGCAACGTTCCAGCTGCCTTCGTACTAGACGAAGCAGATTACGAAGACATCCTTATTGGGAATGCCACATATATCACTCCAGAGAATATGAACTTCAGCCCACCGACAAAGGTCGAAGGGTTAGCCGTAAATACCACAAGCACAATCAGTACGCCTACCTACATAATTGAGCCAGAGTATGTGCTCTATAGAGTTGTCGACGGCACGGAGACAAAAGTGCCCCTAAATAAGAATGAGCTAGCGGTATTCTGGGAGTCTGGAGAAAGCACGCGTAGTCTGACTACTACATTGCCAAACGACGTGCTGATAGCGCAGGTAACTCCCTACGATCCTACCGGTACGGCAAACATAGACGAGTATAACATCTTCCTTGCATATCAATATGGGTACGGCGTAGTAGTTTACGGCAGCGATAAGACAATAGAACCAGGCAACACATTCGTTGTGCCGCGGCTAAAGGGGCGGCAACCCATACTGGACGGCGTAAAATATGCATACTACCTAGTTAACGGCAGCGCTAACGCATCCGGGATAGAGAACACTAACGAGCAGGTTGCCATAGCATGGGGTGGGACCCAATATCAGGAGCCGTACGCGGACATTGTGGAAGATTCCATCCATAACGGCACGACGAACAGAGCCATTACAATAGCCAGTACAAACCCGGACAGATACGGTAGGATAGAGTGGATAAGTGAAGCAAAGCGCTTCTCCAGTATAATAATAAACGAGAATGACGACTCGGTTGCGACTCCAGCGAGGGTGTTTCTAAGGTCAGTTGGCGATTTCCCAACGGTAGCACCGCAAGCTAACTTGGATAAGTATATAGTTGTAGCTGAGCCCGGGTCTGTTATGTGCCGTGGGAAAATAGTCCCAGACTCTAGAATCCATGCCGAACTTACTATCACCGGATATACGCCTGTAGACATGGATAATGAGCCAATCATCAGAACCGCCGGTAGTGCGCATGATACGTTGTCAAGAGAGGCCATCAGCGGTACTGCTCGTGTCGTAAATAGCGAGGGCGTCACGCTCATGCCCACAATTAGCGGCTCGGACATAGATTGGTCCGGCGTGTTTCCCGAGGGTACTCCAGAGGACGGCGAAATATACTACGTCAGTTACCAATACAATACACCAAGCGAGGGTATAATTACAGCGCGCGCAGTAGACAGCAAAGGACATGACTACTATGAGAACAAGGTCAGGACACACGCATGGAGCAGCGCGAAGCTGTATCACAGTCAAGGCATTTGTGCGCCTAGAGAAGACTACGTGTCTGCCACTTTGCCTGCCATTAGCGAAAGCGGTATCTGGGGCACGATCGATACCAAGGTAGAAAACATCGAGTACTACGTGCTGGATAATAATCCTTGGGTAACTACGTTTATTAAGGACAGCAAGGTAGTAGGCACGCTGCGCAACCGCAAGCCATCGCAACAATGGCTTCCCTCCATTCACAACGGCTACTACTATCTGAATAAGGACGAATACTATAAATTCAGTCAACCGGCAGAGTATACACCAGAAGTAACGAAGCTCGAACAGGCGACAAACGCCGTCATAACAAGTACTGGAACACTGCTTGAGCCAGCAACCACAAACTTAGTAACAGACCCAACCTTCAATATCTCAGAAGGTACATATACAAAGGTATACGAGCTGCGTGGCAGCGATCCAGCAAGCTGCCAGATGGCATTGCTACACGGTGCATACACGGTCAACGAGGCAGGGATAATAGAGGCTAACGAGGCTACGATGGCGGCAACCGTCGTCCCCTTCCATAATATGCAGACTCGTATGGAGTATATATATAACGGAGACTCAGTCAGCCTCGTATTTTGCTACAACGAAGATATAGGCTACCTCGAAGCAAAGATAACTCCGTACAACCTTACGCTACAAAGGGTGCAAATAGTACCAGACTACGGCGAGCGTGTAATTGCGACATTGGGTACGGCAGATATAGTCGAGGAACCTCAATTCACCATAGACTCCAGATATAGTATCACCGTTACAAAGACAGACACAGTATTAGTAGTAGAGGCCACAACAGACGGCACAAGTATTACACTTACTGCCGAGGACAACCTGTATCAGTATGGTGGGGTTGGATTCAAATGTGAGAACTCGATACGGCTTGACAATATCCAGGTTCTAGAGTGCCTAGGAGCATGGGAGCCAACACCAAACGATAGCAGCGGGCCGTCCGTAGACCTCTATAATAACACCATATACATTACAAGTATAGACCAAGCCCATGGCATAGGCCAGACAGTCACCACAGAGGCTGGGTATGCTTATACGCTGTCCTTCGATTATACCGGCAATAGCGCTGTAATCGGTATAGACGATGATTACACAAGTGACACCAACGACACCGGGACTGTTAAGAGGGTCTCGCGTACATTTATTGCCTCCGAGGAAGCGCACCGCATATTTATAGGCAGCAGCGGAGAACAAACGATTGCGGTTGCTAATGTACAAGTAGAACAACACCCATACGCTACCCAGTTTACGCCAAGCGCAAGGGGCGAAGGTAGTATAACTATCCCATCCTCAAGCATCAGTCCCATCGTAGGAACACTCTATATCTCGTATACTCCGTTGACAGAGATTACAGAGGAAATTAATATCATATCCCTAACGGGCAGCGAAATGTCGATAAAAACTGATGGCAACACCGTCACATTCTACTATGGCGAGACGAGCACTAGCGTAAATATCCCCATAGAGACTGGAAATGAGGTACAAATAGCTGCCTCATGGAATGCCTCAGACAACGAGTTTGAGATGCAACTAATCAAGCTTATGGTATGTATAGAGGGCAGTGTCGCAAGTAATTATGCGACAGTATCAAGCAACGATCACATATCTATAGCTGAAGACAGTATACTAATGATCGGCGCACAGGAATCTATCCCGGCCATATACAAGAACCTCAGAATATACGACTACATATTTGGCGACTCATTTGGTGTACCAGACGACTACGTCTACGCGGCTGCTCTACAGGGTGTAATTACCACGTACGACAACTCATATATAGAAATCAGCCCTGCCCCAGTTAACGGACAACCTATACTTGTATACGACGAAGACGGTCCATACACACATATAGCCTTCGTAGACAACAACAAGTTGGTCCCATATACGACTGAAATGCACACGTGGAGGGGGGAGCCAATCAGCCTGCACTATGTTGTCGATCCATCGTTCGTCATCGTAATTAAGGATGAAAAGGGCGTACCCTTACTAAACTCAGATGAGGGTAAAATAATCATATCAGGCAACACACTTACTCTGGATGTAGCCGAAGAAGAGATAGAAGAAAGAAGCGAGGACGAACTATACGAGGGCAACATCTGGATTACGTATCGTCCGGCCAAATGCTTCACCTCAGAATTCTTTGACGACAAGTGTGTAATCCGCCTAACAGGGTTTTGCGGCAAGCCAGTAACTATAGTCTACGAGTCCAATCCATACGACTACGAGCATGCGCTAATAGATACTGCCGACCTGAATCCGATGAATAACCCAAACAACTTCGGCTTTATACGCATCCACCAGCGGACCGACGTAGCGACATCCTTCGACGTCAAAGTAACCCCAGAAACCCTTAGGGCGAATGGACACGAGTTCACCGTAATCATAATAGATGCCAAGGATGGAGTTGGAAACCCAGTTAGCAATGTAAATTACACATTCTCTGGATTGAGATACGGCACGCTAGAGCGTTACATAACAGATGAACAGGCCGAGTTTATAGCGAGACGCGACAACGCGGAAGACCAGGCAAGCTTCAGATCAGAAAACGGATACCTCATCACACTGAATGAGATGGCAGGAAGACAGATATTTATATATACGCCCAGAAGACATACAAACCTTGATCCCACCTACGGTACCGTAGAGGAGATAAACCTGTTAGACACTGAGTCAGGATTAGGTATGGCAATCGATATAAGACTTATGCCAGCATAAGGAGAGAATCCCAGTGACCAAGAAACACATAGACAGATTATCCAGCGTCGGCAAAGGAAGTGGCATTACGCAGGAGCATGGCACATATTCTATAGGAATCGTAAGGGAAGTTCCGTCAGATAGTGCCAACCTTGCCTTCGTATCAGGTGGAAAGCTCTCTGTTAATAAAAATATATCCCTACAAGACTATTGCAACACAATAGTTGAAAATCAACCTGCCGACTATACAGCAGACTTTCATATCCTTACACAAGATGGATCCGAGAGACTAAGGTTACGTATCGATGCTGGTGCATATACTTTTCACACCAGCGACCTCCTCATAACAGACGAGTTTTCCGTCCCTAATACTCCTCTCGATACCATCTACCCACTATATTATAAAGCCGTACCGTCATACAGTCTATACACAACCGACCTTGCACATAGTGGACTTATGCGGCAATACGCGGCGGGTTACAATAGAGATAAGTCAGCATTCTCTCCCGTAGTAGATGATACTAAACCTATGGTATACTTCGGGCAGGACCTAATAATACGGCACAGAAATGGGTCAGCCCTGTCAGATACCGAGGCTTATAAGGTAGTGCTAACCAAGTCTGCAAGCAACATATATAATGTCGTAATCTATACAAACTTCCAGAATACAGACAACAGGGAGTATATCGTAAGATATAGGCGCGGCCCAACAGCGTGGTTCGAAGAGAGCCTCAATGCCGCAACTTTCTTTACACGGGTCGAAACCTTCGATGCCATTAGTGAGACTCAGGAAAACTACCTCGCAGGCAACGAAGCAAACATATATACATACTACATAGACCAGGAAAGCCCTGGCAAGTATAATGTCTGTGCACCATCAAAGTTTGTCACTATCAATAATGCCGCCAGAGTGCCGGCAAGATTTAGGTATAGAATAGTCGGTACTGCACGAGATAGTTATAACAACTATAACAAGTGCACGTTAAAGATAGGTATTATCTATGCAGCCGCATCCGGCAACGACAATACGCCATGCCATGTACTTGCCAGTATGAATGCAAAGGCTCCATATGGTTTGCCTTCATTCGTAACACTTACCAACCCGTATGCACACCCTGAATACTCGCCGTCACAAGCCGAGTACTGGTTAATAGACATTAATACGCCCTTAGAAATACTAGAGAATTACGACGTCATACTTATGACTGGCTACGGCGCAGTAGACTTGGACATCTATGCCGACAAATTCAACTCATATATTACGGACGGTGGCAAGCTATGGATCGACAATCCGGCCAGTGGAGAAGGAACCTTCATCCCGTCTCTAATAGTGAACTCGTCCGACATTATCGGTGCTCACTTTACCACCAATGAGCCAACGGCATATGAAATATCTGTCCCTACGTCTACTTACCTTAGCAACTACTATGCAGTCAATGGCACCGACATAGCATACGTGGATCAAGGCGCTATAGTAAAGGCCCCAATAGAGACAGCGACGACATGGATTACTCTCGTATCTGATAGTAATAACGACAACGTTGTTATATACCGCCAGTGCGGTAACGGGGCCATTATGATGAGCTCTTGCGGGCTCTTTAGAGAATACGCGAGGGCAGGCGGCTCCAACAATAATGCCAAACTGGTAACAAACCTTCTCCTAACGCTGGCGGAGAATAAATACATCTCCACGCCATGGATTTATGATAACGTCCACCACATAAGCAGCCTATTCGATAATGAATACGCCATAGGCGGTAGAACAGTATATCAGAAGGACGTAGTCAACGGAGTGGCTGTAGCAAAGAAAATACTTGCCCCATCGACCCTACATGCCATACTGCCATACATAGAGTATAACTTGTCTAATGCCACACTCAACTTGGTGCCCCAGTTCCAGCAACTTAGAAACAACGTATGGACTGATGCCACACAGATCGAGTATGCCGGCACAAATGACGGCTCGGAGCCACTGTGGGTCTACTGCAAAGCCCCATTATCAGCGTTTACCCCGCTTACTGTAGGATATAAAGAGTCCGACGTTAGAGTATGCGACGATACTGTGCCGTGGCAGGTCACCATAGTAGCCTATGCGAGCGTCTGGGGCGTAAACCAGAACGGACAGCCGGTATGCTCGAAGGTATATGGCACATCTAAAAAGGTCATACCATTTACCGTTAAGTATAGCGATGGATATAAGGATATAGCTACGCTAATTAATGTTCTGCCAGACTTATACTATGACAATAGTAATGTCCTATGGCGCGACAAGACCAAGGTATCATACGAAATACGTATAGACACGATAGCCGGCGTACCTAATAGCAAAGTGAATATAGGGTTATATGACAAGCGCCTAAGCAAGTTCTATTATGCCAAGGATAACACCATAACAATCCCATATACTTCAGTTTTTGAACAGAGAAGCAATCCAGCGGCTATAGGTGGGGCAGAAATGACTCTTAGGGCGTGGACGAACGAATACAGTATTATTGCTAACGACAGGACGTTTGGGGTATGTCCCGACACGAATAGTACCAGGGTATATCTTGAACTACCAAACAATACGGACGAGCGCGAGCAATGGCATGTAAGGATAAGGAATGGCCGGTTCGTGCGCAGCAGTATAGACAAAAACAACTACTTGCAGTATAGTACGATAGTATCCAGCATCTATAATGGTACCTATTCGGTAATAGACGAGGTGCCGCTCGAAACAGGAGACATCCTTGAATATTCGGTAGAACCACAATACTTGAAGCAAGCCTTCTGGAGAAGCGACGGCATCAAAAGGGTCATACACGAGAAGGCACAGTACGTCAGAGATAATACAATTATGGTAATGAATAGCCCTCTAATCATTACCGACCTCAGCGTTACAGAAGAACTGGTATCGCTCGGAGACGGCATTACATTTAAGGGCACCTACGACCTGTGGGACGAGGATGTAGTCCCAGTGCTCAAGGATGAGAATAATGATACTATTTCTATGGATGAGTATGACATCGACCTCTCGCGCGGCCTTGTAATATTTAAGGAAGTAGCGCCATATGCCAAAGTTATAGCAACATACACTTGCGAAAACACCAAAGTAACCAGGAATAGGTTTGCCAATAGAAGCGTTAGTCAAGAAGAGCTTAGGCGCATAAGTAGTTCTGTCTACCGCTTCAGCCACGGAGATATTGCCACGTCTCCAAGGCCAACGCTATATCACATTACACCAGGCAGCAGAACGCTAATACCGGCAGGAAGCTACACAATAGACTACGAGCGTGGGTTATTGCGTATGCATGGCGTACAGGCAGAATCCATGAGGATCTTTGCCGACTATATCTACTATAGCGAAGATACTCTCACAATAGCAGACTACAACGCAGAAGCCGGAACCATCAACGTGGCTGAGCCTATAGACTTTACCGACATTATCTATGTAAGCTACGAGTATCAAGAGAAGTTTCTGGTATACAACGGGTATGTAGACGCGGGGCAGTATTTCCACTTAGACCTAAACCCGTCAGAGGGGCATCTAAGCACGCAGTTAATCACAGATACAGCAGATCATCCGGTCTATAGCTTGGAACCAACCAAAAATCTGATCAATAAGAGTATATACATATACATGCTCCCGAGTACGATCTACGACGCCACTACCGGCGCTGTCAAGTATCAAGAGGAGTACCCAATCCGACATTGCATAGGCCAATCTACTATAGAGTATATACTTACGACCTATCCCTATGCCGTAGTACTAGGAGAAATCATAATTAGAGATCAAAACAAGGAGGCACAGGCCCTGGTTTTGGATACCCGCAAGCGTGGCGGCGGGCTGCTCGAGAGCATAACGGTAGAGCAGATAGATAGGGTATATCCGGGTGCCAGGTACCATTGGGATATTGCGGAGTTTGACGGACTGCCATACCAAGGCAACGGTGCGTTCGTAATCCGAATTCCCAAGACAGTACTTACATCCTATGGAGGCAGATTCACCGAGGACGAGGTCCAAGATATTATATCCAAATATCAGGCGTATGGTACATACGCCATCATAGAATATATCTAAGGAGAGAGATAATATGGCAGAAACCATTCTGAAGGTAGGCTCAAGCGGGCCTGCAGTACTGGAGTTACAGAAGAACTTACAGAAACTCATTAACCCACTTACAAAGAAGCCATACTTTAATGCAACCCCAGGCGGCAACTTTGGGCCACTTACCAGCTTAGCAGTAAGGACGTTCCAAGCTGTAAGACACATTAAGGTAGACGGAATCGTTGGGCCACAAACGCAAGGAGAAATCAAGCTGGCACTACAGCAGCAAGCAGACGAAGCGGCAGGTATCATGCAGTATGGGGATACCGGCGAGGCCGTCAAGAAGCTACAGGCAAATCTTCATACCCTTATAGATCCGCAGACAAAACTCCCTTACTATAATGGAGTTAACGAGGGGAGCTTCCTTGGTATTACTAAGGCCGCCGTCATGGCATTCCAAGCTGATAATGGGCTGCCAGTCAACGGTATAGCGGATAAGGCAACGCTAGCTGCTATAGACAAAGCGCTAGCTATGACACAGGCTCCGCAAGTAGTACAGTATCTAACCAGAGAAACGCATCCTAACCTTACCAGTCAGCAGCTTACAGAAATCAATGCCGCCTTGCAAGGTGTCAACACCATGCGCAGGAACATGGTAATAGAGGGATGCAAGTATGTATGGCCAATAGGTATATACATGATAGGTGCCAATGAGTTTAATAAAAGCCTCAAGCTCAATACCGTAGACGAAGCCGAAATTAAGGCATACATCAAGCGTGCACCAACCTACGTTACAAATGGGCGCGGAGAGTTCCTGCTGAAACATGTAAGAGAAATGACGGCAAGTGGCAAATTCTGTGTCGGAACAGACTGCAGTGGACAGGAAGTAGGACTATTAAGATTCTTTAAGCTGGTCAGTCCGTCGTTCGACACTACGGCTAATGGCATGTATCACAGCTATTGTCATGCAATCAGTAGGGAACAACTCATGCCCGGGGACTTCGTATTCAAAAAGCCAGCTGTTGGGCGCATCCCGCATATGGCCATGTATGTTGGCAACGGATGGGTACTCGAAGCGGCGGGTGGCGCTTACGGCGTAGTACTATCACAGCTGGATACCCATAGGGTAAAGAACCAAATGACAGGTCGTACCGAGACTCACAAGCTATTCAACTGCTTCGGCAGACCAAAGTTCGCAGGATATGAATCCTAAGGAGGTTGTATGGACGATACAACTCCACTTGGTATCAGTCAAATATATGACGCCGCTACCGATACGACACAGGTCTCTTGGTCCTACTTAGAGGGTGCCAACATAGACTACTTTATCCTTGAATACTGGGACCAAGATAAAAATAGGTGGGTACCATACGACGGCCGTATGGGAATCATAAGGGTGGATAATGGATGAGCAACTATCCTCAGGCGATAGACCAATTTGTAGTACAGGTAAATGATGAATATGATAGCCAAGGAAACCTAACAGCACAAGGCACTATTATTGATGCCAACGACTATAACGCACACAGTAGGGCTATTGTATCTATAGAATCAGTACTTGGCGTAAATCCAAACGGGGGTTCCACCAACGTTGCCGCGCGCCTCAGCAATATAGAGGAAGAGATCAGCAGCATAGGCGAAGCAATCAGTGATATAGAGGAAGAGCTTGAGTCTTATTCCGGGGGCTGGGAACCGCCGGGCAGCATTATCGCTGCTATCAACGCAAGCAACGAAGAGACTACGATAAGTGTTAGTAAGGTATCCAACTACACCGTCAGCGATTCAGCCAAACTGAAGGGTGCCGTCGAAAAACTGTTCTCACATGACGCCAACGACACCAACTTCGTAACAACAATAAATCCAACAAATCTATATCCCAAAGTAGCAGACGTGCTTGCCATAGATAAGGGCGCTAGTAACCCCCTTTATATCCCAAGGGTTCAGACCGACCGTATAACCGCAAGCAGCGAAGCGGCCGGACTGCTGTCTACAGATCTTATCAACATCATCAACGCCCAAGTAGGCGAAGCGCGCATCCTTAAAGGAGCGATAGGCGTACTTGATGTTAACAACCTGGGAGCCGGCTGTGTACATGCGGCACAGCTGGCTACCGGCATAATAACATCAGACAAGCTTACTATAGGATTAGCCCGCGGCTACGAACAATGGATATTCACATACAGAGTTATAAATAATACAAACGTCACTCTTAGTAGGCAGCTCTTGCTCGGGAAGGTGTGCACCGGGACTTCCGTAATCAGTGCCGATACAACGTCTCTGCCATTACACCAGTATATTACAAGGGTAGGCGGGTATATACCTAACCATATCGGTATGGTAACTACGTATATGGTAACCAGCGCCAGTACGACCTTTGGATGGTCGCTAACTTTGCCTGGACAGGGTTACCTATACATTAATGGGGTAGCCACGTCGGAAACCCCTAGTAACACAATTAATGCTACTGTCAATCTTAACCAAGGCATAAACCTGGTACAAATCCTATATCTCGGATTAGAAACCAATGCTACAGAGTTTCTATTAAGTACTACACCTCGTATAACAGCAAAGGAAAATGTCCTCGATCCAGAGGACGAAAACAACACTGTACAATACTACTCGATAGATAATCTCGAGTATATAGACTGTTATGTTAACGAATCTGTCAGTATAGAGGGAGACACCATTAATGTCGGTGACAACATTAGTCTCAGTTCTACAGAGGGCATTAGTATCTTCGGCGGGTATGGCGTAAAAGTACACAATAGTGGGCATATCTGGATAGAGGACGGAGCACTCGACATAGTAGAAAGGATTGACGACTTATACATAAGCCGCATCTCAATAGGTAACATCGGACTCGACGCCGCCAGCACGGATGACACGGGTATGGTACTTACAACCAGCAGCAATAAGACTGTACGGCTTGATAAGGATGGAATCACGTCTCCAGGGTTTAGAATAGGCACAGACGGATATACGTATCTCGACAAGGCATATGCCAACAATATAACTGTCAATGGCTTAGTCACCATAGGTAATATACTCATCAGCGGCGGAAGCACTAATCTGCTTAGCGATAACATTACTGACACATACCAAACTATCAATATAACGCCATACATATACTATACATTCAGCTGTACTAGTGTCAGTATGCCTATGGCATACAACATAGTGTATATACAGTTCTTAGATAACAATGATACCAATATAACAAGTACGGTACGCGTGGACAAGATCGAGGCACCGAATAGCACAAGGCTCTACGATGCAACGGCGGAAGCAATTACGATGCGGTCGAGCAAGGCACCGCAATTCTCGTTCAAGGGAGTTAACGCCTCTAAGATATCAATAAAGATCGTTTGTTATGATAACCAAAGTCCGCCGGAGGCCATATCCAACGCATATGCGGAAAACTCAATGTTAGCCCCATATGCTATGCCACACGAGTATATAACGTATGGAGCGCAACAGCCCAGCTATATAATGAGCGCAGACTACCAGCCTAACTACACAGGGTGGTATATATCGGAATCTGGCAATGCCGAATTTAACAACGCTAAAATCCGTGGTGCCCTGTATAGCTCAATATTTATCAAAGAACAGATACAGGCTACCGACGGTACGTTATACGTAAGACCGGCAGGGATACTATACGAGACGACAAGTCTCAACATTAGTCAAACGGGCGCGGAAATTAAGATACGTAAGCACTACACTACTGAGGTTATCGCCTTTAGTGTAGACGACTACCTGCAAATCAAGGCGGCTAATAGAGACGGTACAGGGTACGTTACTGCCTTACTGCAGGTAACCTCGGTTGGGGAAGCAACCCCTGACTATGCGCCATTCACTGTCGACGTAATAGAAATAATAGGAGATAACATGATTGCCCTCGAAACGGGTAACGTTGTACTTAACGTAGGACAACCCGGGGAAGGCGGCATCGTAATATCTTCCGATGTATCTAGAGGAAACAGGAATGTACCGGCTATAGAAATCTATAGCTTCGACTCGATAGACGAAAGCAACACAATACAGTATACTGTAAAGACGCGCATAGGTAACCTTACGGGTATAGTCGGCTCACCAGATACTTTCGGAAGAGACTTTCCATTCACGGGCTACGGCTTATATGCAGAGAACGCCTACCTATCCGGCACAGTAGCCCTGCCTAATGCAGGTATAACAGGTATAGGAAACTCGCCTAACTCTGTAAGGATGTGGGCGGGCGCTTCGTTGCCTGAAGTACTGTCAGATCCTACGCTGGCTCCATTCCGTGTCCTACAGGACGGAACCCTATATGCAACCAACGGGCACTTCGAGGGTAAGTTCTATGTAAACAGGAAAGTGGACAGCACTTATGAGAACGTCCTTACCATAAACGAGGATGGCATCACAATGGCATATGGCAAGTTACAACTAGACCTGGATACAACCGACTCCGTACCGCCATACTTCTTCATCTCAGGCCAAGACGCCATAACAGAAGACTTAAGGATTACCTATCCAGCTGGAGCAAGCCGTCCCCTTTTCCCTATAGACCTTACCTTAGAGTACAGAGTAACTTATAATGAGGAGGAACTGACCGAAGGCGAAGACTACGAGATACAAGACCAGCAGTGGGTGTACGTATTAGACCCTGACCCAGAAGGATCATACAAGATAACGTATCACCCAAAAGATAAAAACGACAGGATCATCCTTAAGAGCCTGCATGTATTTAACGAAGAACAGTTGGATGACGACTTCATTAGTGCCGAGTCTGTACATATTGAAGGTACACGTTTAATCGGCAGGAGAGATATATACGATGAAGTCCTTACGCGCCTCACACCGGCAGACATAGGTACCGCTGACAGTACCAAGCTCAACGTGGAACGCGCCCGTATTCGAGAGCGGATGGTAAGACAAAACTATGCTGGGAATATAATTGACTTAAGGCACAGCTATACGGTAAATGGTAAGACATATGAGGATGGTATAGGCATATTGCTCGAGCCAGGCTTCGGGGATCTTGCAATAGGTGTACACACCGGGGATATACCTGGCACACCCTCTATTGTGACGGAGCTGCCTTGGTGGCTGGACGAGTTAGTACACGTCCATATATATGGGGATCTTAGTGTCAATGAAATAACTGGGACCAGCATCAATGCGGATAACATCACCGTACAGGATATTCATGCCCTAACAATAGGTTCGGAGTACCCAGTAACATCTATAACTGCCCAGGAAATAAACACTGACACACAAGTTTCAGTGAATGAGACCGTTACAAACTTAAGTGCAGACCATGCCAGCATAAACCAAGCTAGTATAACAACGCTCTTCCTAGGTAATGCATCAATATACGAGCACACAGTATCAGGCATCAATGTGCTAACCATATTTGAAATCTAGGTGATAAGATGGCAACTACCACACTATACGCAACCATGGGTGCCCGCCCATGGGCATACCATCCAGATACCGCATATAACTACGATTATCAAACCGCGGGAGAGAACAGCGGCGGCTATGCATATGAGTCGTTCGTTATGTTCGACATAAGCTCGTTATGTGGCGTCATAAACTCCGCAACACTTATCCTTACACAATTCGACAGTGATGATGACTGGTTAGTCCCAACGGTTACATGGGAGGCGTTTGTACCCTGCTTAACAAGCAATCCCAGCGCGACAAATATATGGAACTCTTCAACAACATGGAATAGCAGACCTACTGGCAGAGCGTCTGCAAGTGCATACTGTACATTCAATAACGCTATAAGTACCGGTATTAGGTTTAATGTAACTGACATACTACAAGATGTTGTAGATGGGCTCATAGTGTGGAACGGTTTTAGAATACGCTACACCGGTACATCCTCATCTACTGCTAAATACTTCAGGTCACCTACGTATAGCACCACATCGGCTAGGCCAAAACTAGTCATAGACTACACGCCAATTCCCGATCCTCCTGGCACTGTCAGTGCCATAGGGGATATTAGTAGTACTTATGCAGAACAACACATAACCTACTCCTGGCAAACGTTTTACAACCCTGGGGTCATAGTACGCAGCAGATGTTATTACAGCAACGGTACGTTATTTAGTACATCAACTACTACCGTAACTGAGCAGGATCCACAACAAAGAAGCATTGACATATCGAGCGCAGCTCGTGGATCAACATTCTACATAGTCATAGACGCTACGTACAACCAGACTCAGTATAGCACGGCAAGCACTACCAATACCGTTACGCGCAACTACCAGCCAACAACTCCCAGCGCTCCGGTATTAGCTAACTCCAATGCAGATGGGAGCGTAACAAATAGCACTGCGGAAGCGGAAAGCTATGTCAATGTAACGTGGAACGCTTGTACAGACGCCGGAGGCGGGACGCTTAGCTATAGACTATACCGTAAGGTAGGAAGTGGCTCCTATACGCAGATATATAGCGGTACTGCGTGCAGCTATATAGACAACGTATCGAGTGATACCAACTTCCCTCGTGGCTCCACCATATACTATTACGTCGTGGCAACCGATGGCTATGTAAGTTCCGCCAATGGATCAGTAGCGACTATACTCAGAAACTCGCTACCGGAAATTCCGGCCCCTACGTTTACCACCACGGGTAATCCAGCTTACAGTATAATATCAGACACATATAACTATATCCACCCAGGTAACAACGTTACAATAGCATGGGATGCCCCGACAGATGCCGCCACATATACGCTAACGCAGTACTTCTACAACGGAAGTACAACAACATCAACCACGCCGATTCAAAACCAGAACACTAGAACATACAACCTTCCCGTAAGCAACCTTACGGACGGACAATATTACTACGTAACTATAGTAGCAATAGACGCCTTAGGGGCAGTAAGTTCTACATATACAAGCACTAGGTTCTACCGCGAACCGGTGCTTGCTGCGCCGACAATATCTAGTATAGGTAGCTATACGGGAATATCCCCATACAAAATATTCAGAAACACGTCATATGTAATTACATGGTCACAGTCTGCCACTAACCTAAGTAGCCACAATAACTTGCAATATAAGATAGAGGTAGTAGACCAAACAGAACAGAGTCCTTTATCCCCATATGCAATACGAAACTATGCCAGCGCATCCACACTATCATACTCATACGACTTCAGCAACCTGCCGTCAAGCTGGCAAGGGCGGCAAGTTAAGGTCAAGATATATACGATGCATGGCGTATGGGGAGACGTTACTAGTGTAACGAGCACCGACACATATATAGTAGACACTAGGGCGGCAGCAACAAGCCCTGTAGCAATCAACAGAACAGGTAGTACATATGAAAGATACCGGCAGAATCTGAGTTGGACCGCCAGTACATGTTCCGGTGTAACAAATATGTACTACCAGATAAAGATATGGGTTGATGGAACTCCTACGACTATAACGTCCGTACAAACCGGCACCAGCAAAACAGACTACTACCTGCCGTACGTCAGTACTAATACTCTCGCATACTTCACTATTCAGGCTATTCCAGACGACGAGGCAGGCGGCTGTATTCCTGGGACGTCAACACATGCTTCCTACTTAGACAGCCCTATTGTGGCAAGCAGTCAATTTACAATCGTCAATCGTACGCTTCCGACACATACAATATCCTTCGCTAATCGCGGGGTAAGTCAGAGTGGGAACGACGAAATCAATAGCGTGACCGTCAATGTCGCATGGAACGTAGCCGGCGGATACATAATGAGCAATTACGTAGCCGGTAATCCAAACCATGGAGTCAGGTGGCGGCTAAAGTGGCGCATCAACGGTACTACGACGTACTACAACCCGACATCATATATAGGACTGACCGCAGTAAACGGTTACATAGAGACGGTGCCTACAAGCTCTCCAGTAACATTCACTATTACCGACACTGGTGGGACTAACGGATATAAGACGCAGCAGCTTGACATTATAATGGAGGTCGAGTACACTTACCTGCTGCAGGATGATGGCATAACATGGGAATCGATCTCTAGTACCATAACCAGTGGCACAGCAGTAAATACGCCACTAACCATTCCGGCTGCCTCGGTTCCAATCAACATAACCAGATACGGACTCGGAATTAATACGACGGTAGCAGACGACAGTTACGTATGCAAGGTCGCTGGCAATATGCAGCTCATAGGCGCTGATATATATGACGACAACGGCCAAAGAAAGTATCAGCCATACGGCAACGAACTGGCCGCGCTTCAGAACCTTGCCGACACAGCCGGTTTCGTAAAGAAAACCAGTGATGGTGCCTACTCTATAGACACCACTACGTATATTTCCACAAGCGCCCTATCAAGTCTTATGCTTGCAATGTACCCAGTAGGATCGATATATATATCCGTATCAAGCACGTCGCCGGCCGTGTTGTTTGGCGGCGTATGGTCGGCTTTCGGCGCGGGCAGAGTACTGGTGGGATATGACAGCGGCGATTCGGATTTTAATACCGCAGAGAAAATCGGCGGAGAAAAGACGCATACGCTGACTACGGCCGAGATGCCAAGTCATACGCACACGCAGAACGCGCATACGCACACGCAGAACGCGCATACGCACACGCAGGACGCGCATACGCATGGACCTGGAACCCTGGCAGGGTATTACAAGATGCGCGATACCGACGATTCGGGTACTGCCGTGTGGGGCAGCGAGGCGTTCCTATATTCTGCTTTCGATACAAATAGTACTGCCGGAGCTGTAGTAATTAACAGCGGTACTACGGCAAGCGCCACGGCCACGAACCAGAGCGCCACGGCCACAAACCAGAGCGCCACGGCCACGAACCAGAGCGCAGGCGGCGGAGACGCGCATAATAACCTACAGCCCTATATTACGGTATATATGTGGAAAAGGACGGCATAACTATGTTATATTACGCGGTTACTATTAAAGACAATATCATAACAGCGGTACATGAGAGTGCTTCGGTTATTACTTCCGACATGTTTGCCGGAACCGAGTACGAAGGTCAGGAGGTCATTACCGTGCCGGGCGGAGTGTATATTGAAGCCGGTCGACACGTACAGGAGTATACCTCTGACTGGGTACTTAAACCGTTAAGCCAGCGTGCCGCCGAAGGGTATTTTATAGTCCCCGACGGGTATGAGCTTGTTGGAGATGCGCTTATAAAAATGCCTGAGGAGACTCAAGAACCAACGCCGCCGACTCAGGAAGAACTCGATATGGCAAGGATAGAGGAACTTAAGGCCTTACTTGATAACACAGACTACAGGATAATTAAATGTTACGAGTATTCCTTATTAGAATTGCCGCTTCCATATGACATACAGGCGCTGCATGAACAGCGCCAGTCATGGCGTGATGAAATAGACCAAATTAGAGAGATACACCAATGGTAAAATATATCTTGACAAACAGCAAGACTTATAGTATCATATAAGTAATATCAATATAAGGAGCAGAAAATGATTATAGTTAAGGGAAGACAAATAGAACCTATCGTAAGGGCACTTACAGAGATTATGACAAATAAGAGCATACGCCTTAGCGGGAAAACGGCATTAAAGTTGCTCAAGATAGACCATAAGCTCAGGAACGAGTTTGACGACATTGAAAAGGTACGGTGGCAGTTGCTTGAAAAGTACGGGAACAAGAAAGACGATCAGTCCCTAGAAGTAGATAATAATGGGTCTGTAGTCTTTACAGAAGAGAATCGTGCGGCGTTCTCTATGGAATATGGAACTATACTATCCTCCGATATAGAGATAGACACCCCAAAGATCACAGAAGATGAGCTGGACGGAATTCAAGGCGTCACCCCCGCAACTATCGCCATTCTAGAACCACTTATAGACATTAAGTACTAAGGAATATCAGATGGACGACTACATAAAGTATGGCACAGTACGTTACGGTAGTAACCGCTTCCACCAGCGTATTCTTAAGGCCGTTCCACAAGTCGTCAGACGAAATGTAAAGTATAGGTTAACTACAGTAGGAAGCACAACGACAAGTATCATTAATACATGGACAACTATCCCTGGCAGGGTAAGCCGGGTGCGCATCAACGGCGTAATCAGTCAAGCAGTCACAATCAACGGACAAATAGGTCCTCTCAGATTAAGGGCAGTCAGCAACGCAAACGAATCAAAGGCAGTCCTTTCAACAGTAAACATCCTAACCAGATAGGTGAAAATCAATGGGTAAGTATCTAAACGGATACTTGTCTATAATTCCTGAAAACCAGAAACAGTACATTATAGACTTGATCCAAAAGAATAAGACCAAGTATAATCTCTCAATCAGCGAAGAAGAGTTTATACAGATTATTTCCAGCATACAAGAGAAGCACGAACAGCTTTATCACTACTCAAAGCTTAGCGGCCGCATTGACTCCACTGCCTATAATGCCGCAATAAGTAAGATAAGCATAGACCTGCAGGTATTGTTCTCAGAAGTCAACCTGCTATCCAAGGCTGCCGAGAATTACAGTACGCTAGGCAACGCTATGCTAGCCGACCTGCGGCACGAAATAGACAAGCTTGCCAGTAAAGTGACGGCACTAGAAGCTTCTGTGACTACTAATGAAACCATAGTTGCCATTAACGAAACATTTGACACTGCCCAAAACATGGAGTCTACGGATAGCCCACTGTATCTTGGGATGAGTACCGTAGAGATGTCCACCCGTAATAAGGACCACATCATAACCCTAAGACAAGTAGCCAAAGATTATGTAGAGACTGACAGTGTACGAGAAAATCCTACCATTAACGTTACGCAAAGAGTCGGGTTGCCTGTAAACCAGCAGAAACCCCAGTGCAGCGCTACGGATACCAAGTGCCTCATCCAGAACTGGACCGAGACTGCCATATCCTTAGCTCCGCTAGACATGATGTTAGATAACGTCAGCGGACCTGGCGCAATCGCCAAACTTACCATAACGTTTCCATATAGTCAGCTCATCTCGTGTATTTCCATAACCCCAGGTGGGGTTGGCGACATAGAAGTCGCAGCTATATGTTACCAAACAGAGGTAGACTTGGCTAACGCCGCAAGTACAGCGAGTTACAAGTACATATGCGCAAGTGACAGTGTCAAGGACAGCGTCGAAGTGCTGTGTACTCCAAATACATATAGCTCCAGCAACCCTATGACATTTGTCTTCCCATCTATCGTCGCCAAACAGGTAATTATCTACATAAAGCAGCCTAATTACGTACAGGAGCGTCTGACTGAAGACATAACTCTGGACGACATACCAATCCAGTTTGCACAAGGATACGGCAGTGTCCATAAGTACACGTACGGTATTAAAAGTTTGGAAATCTCCCACTATGAGTACGGAGAGTGCTCATGCTTTATTTCCAAGCCATATAATATAGACAGGAACATAGCTAAGGTCACACTGTCTACAGTAGAACACCATCCGATATTGATAGCCGACTCCAGTATCCCTGTAAATAATATAAGCGAGAGGGATACAAGTATAGAGTACTACATTACAAACTCCGACGGCAATACAGCCGAACAATGGATTCCCATACTGCCTACTAACGAGGAAATGGTCATTAACGAGTTGCTGAACTTCATCGGACCTACGGCAACACTAAGATTTAAAGCCGACGGTTCAAAGGAAGCCACGCTCTATAAGAATGGAATACGGGTATCCAACAACGAGTGGTCCAAACTGCAAACCGATAAGACCCTGATCAGTATCGACACAGGGTACGACCCAAATGCTGTATATACAATAGATTACTACCCAACGCCAGAAGCCTATACAGTATTCCTCTCAAATTCATACATAACGCAGTATATAGGCAAAAACACGACTGGCAATAGCTTTGGCGAGGTATTTCACGGAACTAACAATGACAAGACTGTAGTCCTATCTAAGTATCCATACGTAGACTATATGGCAATCAATACGAATGACGCATGGGATCCGAATATAGACAACCCGCCTATCCAGGTGTACTTTGAGAACGCATATATAACTGGACCAAATAGGAGCCTGCTTACCAGTATAGCGCCATATCCAACCAGCGGAACCCCAGCACCAAATGCAGTCTATACAAAGAACATTACCGACTATAGAGACCCGGATAAGCAGTACCATATCCGAGAATACGACCCTACAAGCTATAGGTTTATAGAGTACTACCATAAAGATAATAAGTTGTTCTTCGGAGAGATGTGGAAATACAAGGACAACCCACTATCCACGGAGAACAACCACGGTTGCGGCGACATTAGGGTACAATACAGTTACCCGGTTACATCGGTCCGTATAAAGATAATCCTCAGGCGCTTCAAATATGCAGACGCGGCCCTAACCCCAGAACTCTCCAGCTACACACTTAAGATATACATGAGGAAATAACCATGGATGATATAGTCGCCAAGAAGATAGAGTGGCTAACCGAATACCTGAATGCCATGGCCGAACAAACATCAAGCCCCTATGAAAAGGCCATCATAAGGTATATATGCGAGAAGAAAATTAATGCAATAACTCAGGATGCAAGCCTACCGCTAACTACGCATAGGCCGATGATACCTGGGTTTACATTCGTACAGGAAGACATAAATGATATACTGCATGAGGCAGAGGCCGACATCAGCATACTATATAAGGTTATAGAAGATGTAGGGGACCAGATAGCCGACGCATTTAATTATAACCAGAATAATAAGACGAGACTTAAGAACAAGATCATTCAACTTACAAGCGCGGTTACAGATCTCAAGCTACTCAATACGACAAACGACCCCAGCGTAGTATACTTTACCGACACTTTCTCTAACTATAACAACGTAGATACAAATATTAGTACCGGACCAATCGCCAATATATCAACGTCAGAGGGGATAGCAAGCTTAGCAAGAGAAGGCAGTATAGCTATTCCACACAACAAGATGAGTATACGCGGCATCCAAGGTAACGGCATGTTCGGTAATAGCTATGTACTAACAGGACAAAGTCTGGCTGACGTACAGTACAAGTCAGAGACGCTCAATCCACGTAGGGTCGAGGCGGCGATAGACGACAAGGCAGATACGTGGTTTGAGTATCAAGCTGTCAACATTGAAGATGTCGCGAAGGATGTCGTAAGTAATTTCGTAGACCTTACGGATATGTCGCTAAGACAGTATGGCGACAAGCTTAGGCTGCGCTTCATAGTAGACCTTGGGTCTATAACCCCTATCAACTGGATACAGCTATCCCCGTACATGCCAGAAGGAAGCAATGCCGCAATCACGGTATACTCAATAAGTACATCTGTCGATGGAACGGCATACACGACCGTAGCTGGCGGCGAAGACATTGGTATTACAATCAACTCCACGCCGCAAACATACCGAGAGGACGAGATACTTACTACCACAAATAAGTTTAATGGGCAAGGTATATTCTGTTTCCCAACCATGCAGGCAAGGTATATAGAATTCGTCCTAGACCAGAATACGTCATACAGCGAAAATCTTGGCGTAACTATCTACTATAAGTACGACGCGTCTAGTAGCATCGCATTAGAGGAAACCAAGACTATAATACCTTCTAATAGCGAAGAGATACCGGCGATCATACGTAACGGCGTCGTTACAAAGATGTTTGTAAATCAGTCTGACGATAACAGCTACGTAATAGAGAAAAGCATCCTTCCATTACCAGGATGGAGATACGTCATAGGTATACGAGACATATCCGTATACAGACATACATATCAGCCAACAAGCGAGATTATAAGTAAGCCGTACACGGCCCCAGGTCCGATAAGTCACGTAATGCTGTATGCAAGCGAGATCATTCCCAAGGAGCTTATGGCTATCACGTCCGGCGACGACACGGTTATAGACACCAGTAAGGCATACGACTTTATCAAGTATTATATAAGTATAGACGGTACGAACTGGTATGAAATAAGCCCAATGCAACACGAGCCAATCAGTAACTCTCCATTCCCGCCGAAGATATACGAAATCAACTCTAGTGCTAACGTTGAGGAACGCTCCAGTATGATAAACAAGGGATATATAGAGGCCCCTTCAGACGTAACGTCGATCCGTGTCAAGATAGTCTTCAGCAACGGAGGCAAGACGGACTATACACCGCTGCTGCAAGACTACACAATTAAGGCTATACTCAACAATACGCCATACATCCAGTAGGTAAGATATGAACACAAGGGATCATAGATTAGATAAAGAATTTGATAAGGTAGTACAGGAACTTCTGCAGCAAGGCACCTTCCCATCTGTTTACGACGTAGCCGCAAGGGTAGCCGCAAGGGTTACAAAGGAAGACCTTGACCTGCCTAGTATGAAGCCATACCTAGCATACCCCAACGAAAAAATAGACTACAATGCATACAACAAAATGATGGCCGACCTTATCGACGACCTCAGTGTACTCTATAGCGTATTGCTTGAAATAAAAGCCAAGGCGCTTAATAGCTTTACTACCTTTGACATAGAGGTCAAACAACAGGAAGCCATTATAGCTGGTCTTGAAAAAAGAATAAGGGAACTCATCCTAACTAACTCAGCAGAAGGACTTACCGGTGCCTTCGTCGAGGATTTCTCCACGTCAGTAAATATAGATACGTCCGCCACTTCTGCCAACGTAAATACTCAGTCCCATGAGGTTACATTACCAAAGATACAATCGAGCGAGGCAATTATTACTGAACCATGTGAAATATCGGTATCCGTTGACAATACACGTGCGATTACATCACAGATAGGCTCCACAGCCATTAGTGAGGTATACAATAGCACCGACCCAATCACAGTCTGGCAATATCAAATAGCATGTAACTCACAGGCTGTCATACCGATCTATATAGAGATAGATTACCACAAAGCAATAGTGGCAAACCAGATAGTAGTAGACATGCTGTCCGTAAAGCCCACAATGGTGCGTGTCGAGTTTAAGCCTAAGAGCATAGACACATGGTATCCTGTACCATACAACGAGAGTGCCACTACATGTGATAAATCTATAGTAGTAAAGTTCCCAAGTATGGAGATCGCATCGCTAAGGCTAATACTATACAAGGAAGAAGCCGACAAACTAGAAGTTAGCGACAACCAGCCAAATTACCTATATATCTACGGTATTAAGAATATCTCTGTGTATAGCACCACATATACAACAAAGGCAGTTATACAAAGCAAACCGATAGCAATAGCCCCGGGCATCATATCTATCAGTACTGATGAAGACATACCGGATGGGTGTAATATAAATTACAGCATAGCACTCGAGGAGCCTGAACTTACATGGAACCCAATATCGCCAGTAGGAAACCCAAACCCAAGGTATAGCAAGACGTTAGACCTGTCCAATGTAATCACAAGTGATCCGCCCTCTGAATTCGCCTTTCCGAATGGCGTAAACCCACCAGCTTTACACGAGTTAGCCACCAACGGAATAAACTTCTACGAGTTGCCTGCACTAGACAACTCGTTCAGTTCCCGTAATATCATAGACGGTTCAGAAATGCTATTCAGGGGCAAGAACGCATGGCTGGTAGAGGTAGCAAGCAGCAGCACTAGCGGCATACCCAATAACAGCCTATTTGCACAGGCAGACACATCGTATCTACAGCATACCGCTGGCGCGCAGAGTATATCAGGCTCATACGAACATCCGGTAAGATTGTCGTGCGCCGTATACCATAGCAAGCCTAATACCGGCATGAGTAAACTATTCTCCACTAACTGCCCAGCGGCTGTATACGTCAATGGTGTGCCCATCTTCAGTACCCTGACACCAGTATCAAATGTCAGGGTAGAGTATCCATTACGTAATGGATGGAACACGATAGCCATCCTAGTAAACTGCAACGCAGACGTCAACCTTAACCTGTCATTTGACCCGACATCAGAATTTAGGTACATGTTCGCATCTAACGTGCCAATGACAAAGGTAAGCCTATACGACCTGCAGCATAATATAATGAACTACAATCACGATTGTTATGCGATAACGCAGCTCGACGGTAACAATGTAGCCATACTAAACCACACAACGGATAGCTCCCTAGTATATAGCATGTTCTATAGATATATAGGAACCTCAAGCTCTCAGGTAAGCATAATCCTAAGGGCAGTACTATCCTCAGACAATAGTAGTATAACCCCAACGCTGCGCAAATACATTGTAAGGAGTATCTAATGAAATCGGAGATTACAAGGCATAACCATAGATACCGCGGCCCAACGTCTTATGCAGATATGGTACTCTTTATGGGCCAAGCTGAATACACGCTAACTAAACTGTATACTGGCATAAAGGTAGTCAGAGAGGCTGTGGCTAAGAATACTGAACATTACATAGTAGGCTCTGGCGACACGCGGCATCAAACCGCAGTTACAACAGAAGTCGATGGTATCAGTAGTAGCAGGGTATTTACGCCGCTCAATACACTCAAAGACAGGCTATCTGACATAGAAGACACTATAAACTTCCTAAGAAAAAATATCTAGGTGGGTGACACAACCAATGGGAACATTTATACAGAGGTACCTCAGCAAGGGTATATTGAACTCTAGTGCAATCAACGAGATCCACGGATACATCCTAAAGGAGATGCAAAACCTAGCTGAAGCTCAGACAACAAACGAAGACATCATAAATAAGAATATGCAGGCCTTACTCACGGAGAATATCTTCTTGCAAGACAAGATCAAAGAACTTGAAGACTCTCTATACAACCTAAAAAGTAGGATAGATACCGAACTCGGTCTAACATATTTGTCTAAGTTAAGACAGAGGTTTACCGGCGGTGCGGGCATCGTAAAGATGGATACTGGTTACATCGACCCAGTATATAACTATGCAACAATCAAACCATCAGCCAGTCCTATAGTAAAGACGTCGATAGTCGACAACCTCGGAAAGGTATTTATACCAGACGAGCTACAGGTCACTGTAACGAAGTGGTTTGACGACAATACGGCCGCCGGGACGGTAACCAACAGAAGCAACGACAGTACCATAGACAACATGTTCGACCGTAAGCAATATACATACTGGATAGATACCATAACAACCTCGGATAGCGTATCCACACTAAAGGCATGCATACACATTAAATTACCGACAAATATAATGAATAACGCCCTTGTCAACACAATCAAGCTTAATCCGTACCCAGAGTACGGCCTAAATATAGACAGCATAGAATATAAGGGATACAACGAAGAGTGGACCACGGTATCTGTAATCCCAGATGGCGGCATCAAAGGGGCTGGCAAGAGCGCCATATTAATAGCCCCCACTAACGTCCTAGAGGTAAAAGTATACGTATCACAGCCTACCAGTATCGTATCTGGAACCAACAAAACATTCACGCTAGGTATGCAGGAGATAAGCATAGAGTATAACCAGGTACTTCTCGACCAAGGCGAGATAGTTGTCATGTTCCAACTACCTGCCGGTAAATACTTCTCACAGGTAAGTACACCTACGGCAGTAGTACACCCATATGCGCCGCAAAATATAGCTGGACTCGTAGAGTTCAAGTTATACTACAATGCGGACCTGGTAGACGAATTCCCATTCGGCAGAAGTATCACAAGTAATATCGGCACAGTCTATATTAAAATAATCTTAAGACAAAGGGGAGGGGTTCTACCGGTACTCTCTGCGGTAGAACTAAACTATTTGCCGAAGTAACAGCTGCAAGGACAACACATCAATCAACAGAAGGACAGATCAGAAGTATGGAACAGTACATTGAAGTATCAAAACACCTATCTAACCTAGACGCCAGAATGGAATCACTGGAAGAATGTACAAGAGATCTTAAAGGCGTATACAACACCTTTACAGAGGCAATCACAGAGCTAGTCACACTACAAAAGGTTATACAGGAAAGGCAGAGTAAGAGCGAAGAGACGCAGAAGGAAATAGCCGACAAGGTAACGCAGCTTGCCAGTATAGTGGCTGTTATGCAGGAAAGACAGGACATGTCTATTAAGGGAGAAGCAGCGCTAAGGAACGAAGTTTCCAACATTAGAGCTGCTATCAACCACGAAAGCAAGAAAAACAGTATAGATATAAGAGATATAGCCAAGAAGGTAATCGTCTACCTAATAGTAGGATTAGTCAGTGCGGGATTCGCATTGTTACTCAAAGGAGGACAATAAGTGGAGAATATTATCAATAGTATAGCCAGAGACCCGATACTAATCTATCTGCCGATTTTAATTATCGTACACCTCATTATCGGCATTATTACGGCTATCAAGACAAAGACATTCAAGTTTAAGGAGCTGCCTAACTTTATATTTAAAGGCACACTCATTATAGTATTCATGGTGCTCGTCAACTCCGCCAAGGCGGTTGTAGAAAACAATGCGCTAGGAGACGTTGCGGTAGCTGGCATTACCGGCCTATGGGGCACCGCATGGCTTGCAGTGTTGTTATACTACCTAGCAGCAATATATAAAAACTTAGTAACCTTAGGTTGCCCAAAGCTGCCAATACTCGAGAAGAAGCTAGAGGAATCAAACACAGAGGCCGAGGAATCAAATATGGAGACTACGGATTCAGAACATATAAACTAAGGAGGTAAATATGTTAACAACAATCATCCTTACAGCCATTATCACATTAGTGGTAGCCGGTGCGGCGTTCGTAATATATGAACGCAGAAAGGCAAACCCAGCAGAAAGAGTAAGTACCAGCATCGTCGCCTGTTGGGAACAAATCAGGCCTATAGTGCTCGAAGGCATAACTAAGGCTCTAGAGTTCGTACAATTAGACAAAACTGACTTTGTGGCTGTCGAGCATTACGTAGCGACTAATATTAAGGCGCTCATAGACGATTTAGACATATTAACAGAACAGGAAAAGGCCCTTTTTACGGTCGACATGATAAAGACTATAATCAGCCCTATACTCCGCAAGATATACGAACAAGACACACAACATCAGTAAGCATTGACAAACAGCAAGACTTATGATATTATTCGAGTAGAAATAACTAGGAGATAACTATGGAGTACTATTTACAACATTCGTACGACAGGGCAAAGGCTATCAAGATTATAGAGACGCCTATTGATCCCAAACTGATTAAAGTAAGAGAAGAAGAGTCTTGGAGTAATGGGAAGAAAACAAAGAAGCAGTTTAAGTACATCAGCCAAGCAACAGTAATCAACATCCTTAACAGCGCCTTCGGGTATGAATGGAGCTTTGAAACGCCTCATGCCTTCGTACAGGAGGCACAGCCCACTAAGGAAATGACATGGAGCGACAGGGAGAAAAAATACGTGCCGGTTCTCGACGAGAATGGAAAGCCTAAATTAAAAGAGGAACCAGGTTATGTAGTAGTATGCGGTAGGCTGACAGTACCGGGGCTTGGCGTAAAGGAACAGTGGGGTTCATGCGTTCTTCTCGGCGGTGCCTCAGTCCAACAAGACGCATTCAAAGCAGCTGCTTCCGATGCACTTAAGAAGTGCGCCACCCTATTTGGTATAGCCATAGAGCTCTACGACGATGCACCCGAAGAGGACGCAGACACGTGGACACCAAAGAATATCCAAAAGTATTCAGAGGCCCGCGCCAAACTGAGTGAACTTAAGACAAAGTTCGGAATAGGTCCAAACGAGAACACAAAACTGAACCCAATGGTAAGAAGCTTCCTAGGAAGAGAAAACGCCACATGGGAGAATATACTCCCATCCAATATAGAGAACTTCGTGGCATACCTAGAGAAGCAACTACCATAAAGGAGCGCCATGGCAACATTAGCATACCAGTTAGCCATGGAATACTTCAACAAGATAAAGTGGTTCTGCAAGGATAGGGGCGCAGTAGTCGCGGCAGCTGCCAGGTCATATGAAAACCTTATTAAGGAACTTAAGTATGCAGACCTCTTCGAGGCACTTAACTTCTTTAGTCTGACTCGGGGTACATGGCAGCTCAATGCAGTCCAAGACCCAAGTGAAACTGTCCTCACTCCAGCCGACAACCTTATAGACAAGGGGACGTTTTACTTCCATCCCGTACTACAAATCGCCCCACCTGCACCGATATGGTACCCGGACGGACCCCAAATCGAGCAGGAGCCATTTTATCTAACCAACGTAGAAGTATTTACAATGGGGCATCTGGTAACCTACTTTAGCGAGAGGACAAACCAGATGCTCACACCCTTGGCTAACAACGCCTATAGTAAGACATTACGTTATATATTCGGGAGAATACCTAATCTGCGACAGCCGCTTAATAAGCTGGACGCCGTATTATATACGATAGACGAAGCGGTTACGCAGACATATGATAAAGGGGATAAGCCCATAAGAGAGGTCATCGAGCTTGTCAACTACATCCCAGACGGCATCGAAATATATGAGGCAAGATATAACTCCAGCGTCGAATATGGGCTCGACAAGCCCATCCTCCCTACGCGTTGAATATGGTGCGAGAATAGACTCAGGCTTCATTCGTAATATATTCTGCACTCCAGACCAGGAAGACAATTTCAGGAGGCGGTACAATAACACGGACGTATACCAGTCCGCGTTCCTATATGACAGCAGAGATATAGATGAGGCCAGCCTCGTTGGAGATGCATACTTTGACTTTGATACGGAACTCAACAACGAAGAAGCTTTCAGTAAAGTACGCCAGGATGCCCTGTCGTCTCTAATGGCGCTAAAGATATGGTATGGCATACCTACAGATATGGTACACATATATTTTAGCGGATGCAAGGGTATCCACATTACTGTGCCGCAAGTCATATTCGACATACAACCGGATAGGGAGCTTCACCTAAAATACAAGGAGCTAGCTACAAAGCTATCCGCAAGATGCAAGTATAAGACACTTGACCTAAAAATATACGACAGGCGCAGACTATTCAGATTAACTAACAGTATACATAGGAAGACCGGGCTATATAAAATCCCCATAACGTACGAGGAACTACAAGGGCTTAGCTACGCACAAATACTAGAGCTAGCCAAGTCCCCCAGATCAATCACATACACTACACCCAGGACCATACGTCTTGCGGTCCTAGGACTTAAGCAGTTAAACTCATTGCGAAGAGTACCCCGCAAGATCAAGGCTGACTTTTCCCAGTATAAGGGCAAAGAATTCTGGCCGCCATGCATCACATATATGCTTGAACAGCCTGTTACAATAGGGTCGCGTAATAATATAGGCTGTGTCATAGCCGCTTATATGTATCATCACGGCTATACGGAGGAGGAAACAAAGGACATAATTATTACATGGGGCAATACGGTATGTATGCCACAATTATCTCAGGAAGAGATAGAAAGCATATTGGTATCTATGCGTAAGGGTGGATATAACTACGGATGCGAAACAATAAAGAGTTTATGTCCCTGCGCATGCAAGGATAAAGAATGTGGAATGAAGAGGAACAGCAAGGTATGAAAGAAACAAACGAATGGTCACTTGAGGTAGCACTAAACCAATGGAAAGGTGAGATAGGTCGAGAGTTCGAAAAGGTATGCCCTACAGCAGCGTCATTTAAAGCAGTGCTACATACGCTGCACGATATATTCGATAAGATAGAGAGAGACATCCTGCAACACTATAAGAGAATAGACTAATGGGGTCAATACATGAATGTTAGAGAAAGACTGTTTGGAAGCAGCAATAGTGAGGCGAGCACATTAAGTGAATTACAACTTAGTATAGACAGAAGTAATCTAGTCGACATTGAGAATGAATTCCTAGACGAAATAGAGGCCTTCGACACCCAAAGTAATGAGCGTAGCTTAGGAATAGACACTGGGTTCCCTAAGCTAAACGAAGCGCTCAACGGCCTCGAGGCAGGGCTCATAATGGTCAGCGGACCAGCCAATACCGGTAAGACGGCTTTCTGTTTACAGTTAGCGTGGCAAATAGCCAACCTTAACCGCGACAGTACGCCAGAACACCCGTTCAGAGTATATGTCCTATATTTCTCGCTCGACGATGCAACAAGGGACGTAATCCCACGATTCGTAGCAATAGAAGAACATATGGACATAAGGATAGTAAAGACCCCACACCGTCACGCACATTCTATATCTGACCTTATTAGAAGGGCGACAGGTATCCGTAAACTAAAGCAGAGCCTGAATGTCATTAAGGTAGTAGATAAGGGTAAGGGCTGCAGCATAGAATACATTACTGGAGAAGTCGAGCGACATATGTTCGATCTACAGAACATGGAATCAAGGGACAATGTCCGGTACAAACTCGTCGTTTTTATAGACAACTTCCACGATATAGAAGTAGAGTCCCAACGTTATAACGACGAAAACCGCCGCTACAACGATATATGTGCAGCGCTAGACACCTTAGCAATTAGGTTCGACCTACCGATCATCTGCACAGCAGAATTACGCAAACTTAACGGTTTAAGGCGGCCTACTAACGATGATATACGCGAGACGGTAAAGATGAGCTATAAGGCTAAGGCCATCCTATCATGCTATAACGAGGTAGGAATAAGAGACCAGAACGCAAGTATATACTGGACACACCCAGAGAGGCAAGAGAAAATGCCAGTACTAGAGGTCAGGTTTACCAAGAATAAGATGAGTAGCTATAAGGGAAGGCTGTTCTTCAAGTTCATACCTGAACAATCGAGACTTATAGAGGCTGACACAATGGAGGCACAAAGATATGCACAAGCAAGCCAATAGAAAGTGGAGACTATATGATAACAAAGGTACTGGACACAAACATTCTCCTCGACCGCCCATTCGAGGAGACACTTAAACTACTATCTGAGAAACACGACAACATTAAAGTCGTAGTCCCCCTCTCGGTACTAGTAGAGCTAGACACCTTCAAGAATGGCAGCAACCCAATCAATGCAAACTGCCGGTCCACTATCAGGTTTATAGAAACCCTGCGCCACCTTGGGGTAACTAAAGGACAAAACCTTGTAGACGGTGTAATCTTCGGTAATATAAGGTTCTGTGTACACATAGACACAGGAAACCTGGACGAGACGAAGGTAGACAACCTCGTAATCAAGACGGCGAGAGAACTATCCGAGTATGAGAATGACGTGGAGATACTCTCTGAAGACATACACGAGCGCATCCTTGCCAATATATGTGGCATCACGTCAAATAGTCTAGCCAGTAAAGACATCAACATCGATAAGCTTTACACAGGTAAAGCAGAAATACAGATAACCGAGAATCAGCTCGAAGAGCTGTACAAAGACAGAAATAGCAGGCAGCTTAGGACTAGACGAGAACTAGAGTATAACCAGTTCGTAATCATGACGGATCCGACCGGACAAGTCCACTACGGTATATACGATAAGGAGTTCCACGTAATAAGGGGACTCAAGGATACATACGAAGCATGGGGCATTAAGCCCAAACGTGGCAAGGATGGACGGTCCATTAGAGAACAGACAATGCTGATGCACCTATTGCTTGACAAGAATATAAACCTAGTCACGTGTGTAGGTCCATCTGGCAGTGGAAAGACATTTCTAGCGCTTGCAGCGGCGCTTGAACAGACTATATATAAGGAAATCTACGATAAGATAGTAGTCATCAGGCCGCTTGTACATAATGACATAGGTGCTCTGCCCGGTGATAAGCTGGATAAATTACGACCGTGGATGGGGTCGGTGTTCGATAACCTCGAGTATCTTCTATCAATAGAAGGTACAAGCGCAAAGTTGAAGGACCTAACAGGTTACGGAAGCACTATAGACCGCATTAACGACCTAATCCAGAACGACATAATCGAACTAGAGGCATTCAGCTTCATACGCGGCAGGAGTATACCAAACCAGTTTATTATAGTTGACGATTGTCAGAACATGTCTGTATCACAAGCAGTAACTATTCTGACACGCGTAGGGGAAGGTAGTAAGATAGTCTTACTAGGGGACATTGCCAAACAACAAATAGACGACCCAAGGCTATCCCCAAGCAACAATGGACTTACATACATCGTAGACAAAACTAAGGGTATAAGCCCATTAGTCGGCCATATAACAATGGAACAGGTAGTAAGGTCCCCGTTAGCAGAATTAGTAGTAAAGATAAGTAGCATGGAGTAGCACCTAGGAGAGTACTATTAACAAGGATTGATGAACAGCATGGCTCAGTGGATTCAGAAGGCTATAAAGAGGCCTGGAGCCTTATCAGCAAAGGCAAAGAGAATAAAGGGAGGCTACAAGAACGGGCGTATCACACCAAAAGGACTCGCAGCCCTAGCTAAGTCCAAAAACCCGACAACCCGTAGGCAAGCGGCCTTAGCCCGTACACTTGCAAAGCTTAGAAAGAAGAAGTAATGATGGATAATATCATAGCTCGCGGTTATAAGGCCATGTTTGGAGCCGCAAGGTACTGCCATCTATGTGGCAGACAACTCATAATAGGAGACGACGACGGACACGGCAACGCAGTAACACCTGAGGAATTCCAAGCAGAGATGCACAGTGTCTGCTTACGCAACGAGTTAGTCAGACGTAAGGCCTTAAAGAGCAACAATGAGAGTAGACATTAGTGACATATTAATCTACATGGACTGCCCCGTTAAGTACCTAATCAAACAGCGAACGGCTGAGTCCAAAGCATGTAGCATAAATAGGGAGTTTGACGAGGCCATACATAAGGTTCTATTATACTATTACTACAAGAAGATGAATGGCCAGGAAGTCGGCATCACAGCCATGAAAAGGAGATGGGGAGAACTATGGTATACGCCAGGAACTCCCAATGATTATGCACTGCGAGAGAACAGGTATAGGGACAAAAGAAGGCAGCTTGAGCTATATGGAGTAATGCTAATAGACGCATTCTACAATAACGAAGGGCATACCGGGGCAGTCCCCTTAATTGTAAACGCACAAAGTCAGGTCCAAGTTGGCAAGCACGTCGTAACTGTAAATATAGAGCTCGTACGTCGAGCCAAAGATAAAAAGGTAGAGTTAGTTGACTTTCGCATAGGAACCGTATACCCAAAGAACATCGTCGTAAACAGAGACCTCTCTCTCTCAGCACAAGCCAAAGCATTCCGCACAACATTCGACATGGAAGAGGACCGCATAATATTGTCGTATATGCACCAAGCTGGGATGGGAGCACACGACTTTACCGTAAGAAGAACAGAAGAACACATAAGAAAGTTTGAATGCATCGCCGAGATGGCGATTACAGGAATAGAGAACGAAGTGTTCTATCCTCGATACAGTAAAGATTGTTATACCTGTTTGTATCAGGGGATGTGCAACGCAATTAGATTTAAGAAGGTGAAAAAATGTTAGAGTTAGTTAAAGATGGTAAGGTAGTCCTTACTATAGACGACCGTGGGAATATGTGTGGAGAGTTACTTGACAATATGAAGGCCAAAGCTGACGAGCTTGCCCAAAAAGGCAAGTTACCAATACCAGATAAGGCCAAGGAGAAGAAGAATGAAAAATAGAGAATTAGTACCGAGCAAGGTAGCCGTCATTTATGACACCTATAATCCTCAGGAAGTCCTGGACATCGTGCCGGTCGAGGTCTTTAGCTCACTAGGAATAGGCGATACAATTATAATAAGGAGCTTTGGGGCTGACAATAAACTAATTGAAATATACAAGAACATTGCAGACAAACAAATAATCCTTAACCACACATTAGGGTCTATAGACTACAACATTATTGCCGGATAATAGGAGAGATACTAAATGGCATACCCAGTACTAAATAACTGGAGTGCTGTTCAGAGCGCGCCCCCTATCAGTAAGAATGACCTTATACAGATACAGTACGCTGTCGACGAGTATAGGGCTAAATTCAAACATAGGGATATGACGCCGTTCGCGTGGCACTTCAAGGGTAATAAACTACAAGGATGGGAAGGTTGCGACATAGTTGGCTCATGTGTAAGGCCAACTGATGTCATGGTTAGCCCAGTACTTGTAACTGGCGACGACATAGGATGTACTATTACGTGTAATGCAGACGTATACAAGTACTTTAGCATGATGGTTACAGTCGAAGGACACGAGGACGCAGAGGCGACACTATCATACTACAGCGACGAAGAGACGGTAGCAGGGTCCGTAAGTCTAATTTGCCCAGCAGGCGGACCATACATAATAGCGCACGACCTATCTAGTGAGGCAAACTATACCGGTACAATATATCAAATAACCCTAAGCTTCTCCTGCAATGTTCTAATCCAATATGTCAAGATAGACAGTATACAAACAATCTATATCGACGAGAGAAGAGTTGTGGAGGCACAATACTTCAATACTATCCTTAATGGCGTAGAAGAAGTATCTAATCCTCCGAGAGCTCCAACCACACAAAGAACCAACAAGATTGACCTTAGAACAAACTTAGCTAAAGTAGGAAAGCCAACAAGCAAGAAAAAGCTCAGAAACCTGCTTACAGCACTAGAAAACATATATCAGTCGGCATACAACGGGTGTGCGGCGTGCGATATAAATACCCAAACCTGTACAGTAGCTTACGGCATGGTTGGTTGTGCGACCTGTAATACATGCAACGGATATACAGCTTGTAGCTGCGACATGAGTTGCTATGAGGAAAGCGTACGGTGCAGGTGCGAACCAGCGAGTTATGGTGTCCATTGTACATGCAACCAGACGGCACACACGGCATGCACCTGTAATACCACACAGTACAGTACGGGCTATGGAGCCGAGGTAACAGCGACATGGGAAGCCACATGCACATATACATACCGTGACAGACAGAATGCCAGCACGTATGGGTGGCGTGGCGACCCCGAAGATAATTACGAAGGGTGGCACCCATGGATATATCACGGGGCCTTCAGAGACGAGGACGTAAATCCTATATATCCTGACTACGGATTACATCGAGGGTTTATATTCTTCGATACAGCCAACATCAGAGCCACGCTAGCCGGAGCACAAATCCTAAAGGTAAGACTATACATAAAACGGGCAGCTACTCCACACGGACAAGTCAATGGCGGGCGCGTAAAGTTCAATCTGCACAACTATGGTCCCGATATATACGAAACCCCGTTACCAGACATCAGAACGTACCAACCACCAAGTAAGTACTTTGCTAACCCGACGGAACTGTTAAAGTACGGGCCACAAGTAATGCCTAACACGGGGTGGTTTGCCACCAACGGCAGCGGATATATAGCCGGCACCGATACTCCAGACGGCAGCATATATACGACGTGGCCGCGCGGCACAGCAAGGTGGATAGTCCTACCGCTATGGTACGGCACTAAGATAAGAGACGGAGAGGCGCAAGGCATTGTTTTGCATACCAACATTACAGAGGAAGACACTGGCATAGACAATGTAAAGCGCACGCGCAGCTATAACTACAACAAGAGCTACATGTACTTCTGCAGCTCGCCAATGTCTGCGGGAGCAAAGAAACATTGGCCCAGCTATGTCAAGTGGTGGGAGCCAGCCAAATTAGAGATTACATACAAACCCCTACTGTGTGGCTGTTATACAAGCAAATATAACCAGTGCCTATGTAATATGGCCAAATACGGGTACTCCTGTACATGCGATGGAACAGATATCGCAAGCAGGGTCTGTACATGTAACCAAGCAGCATACGGAGCAACGCCATGCTCAGTATGTGACATAACTAACGACGGCTATAGTGCGTGCACGTGCAATATAGGCTGTTACGAGGATACGTGCAGGGATTGTCACAACACTGGATACCATACATAAGAGAGACAATGGACATTCGTAACAATCAGGCATTAGACGCGGCCGAAACCTTCCCAGTTACATCAATAACGCTAGAGCTTACGAAGAGATGTCCCCTAGCGTGCGACTACTGTTTTAGTCATTGTTTCAACAAAGAAACCAACCAGACAGACCTATCCCCTGAAATGGGAAAGAAGGCCATAGACTGGCTGTTCGATCCAAAGACTAACGGTAACGCCACTTCAGTCGATATAAGCTTCTGGGGTGGCGAACCGTTAGTTAAGTGGGACTTACTAAAGGAGCTTGTACTCTATGCAGAAGGCAAATCCAAAGATTCGGGCATAGGAGTAACATTCGGCGGGACTACTAACGGTGTACTCCTAACACCAGACAAGTTTGATTTCCTGGATCAACATAGTATATTTTTCCTCCTTTCAATAGACGGTACCCGCGAACATCACGATGCCTTTAGGAGGTTCCCGAATGGCAGCGGGTCATGGGACATTATTATGCGTAATGCAGAACAAGTCCTAGCCCGCTGGCCATTCTATAAAGTAAGATTATCATTCACAGTAGAGCACATAGAAGGCCTGCTTGAAGACATCAAGTGTCTCTACGACAATGGATTTAGAGAAATTATATATTCTCCAGTATCGGAAGGGAATTGGACGCACGAAAAGTTGGACACGCTGAAGAGCGTCTTCCATAACATTGCACAATGGTATATGGAGACTAAGATAAACGGCAAGCCAATTAGTATTAAATATATAGACGACGGGTGCAACCAGTTAGTCAGACCTATGGGAGAACAAGCTCCATGCGGAGCCGGAAGGGGGTACGTAGGGATAGCCGTAGACGGGAGTATCGCACCATGCCACCGATTCCATAAAGTAGACGACATTCGTCCATGGTATGAAAAGGAGACCTGCTTAGGGCACATAGAGTACGGTATACTTAACCACAGCCTAAGGAATCAGTTCACAAGGTGGAAACCAGAGAACGTAATGTGCAGCAGGTGCGGGGCATTTAAGGTATCATGTACCGGAGGCTGCTGGGCCAGTAACTATGACATAAACGGAGACATATGCAAACCAACTGAGCCGCTTTGCACAGTATCACAGGTAAACCTAGAGGTTGCCAAAGCGATACGAGAGACAGAGAGAGAATACTACAAGGCAATAAGCTGCAACCACAACGACATCACGGCATACCTAAGCAAACAGCTCGACATAATAAGACAGACCTTAGGAGACTAAAGTGGAAGACGTACTACAATTCATGGTCATAGAAGCTGTAGAAGACGGGACAGTCATTATAGTACGCATACTATTTACTGAGGCATCGCTCATACTACTAAGCAGAATGTGCGCAGTAGACGAGGACATAATTGAGGACGTAGAGAAGGCGATATTGGAAGATGACGAGGCTAGGAAGAATCTAACCGAAGAAGACAAGGACGACATAATTTGTCTAGCCGAGCTCACGGGCATAATAAGCAACTTCATAAAACAGTACATATGCAGCGATGCTAATGCAATAGCTATACGCCCAACCAGTAACGAGTACGGCAATGAGTTCGAGGCCATAATTTCAATCAAGAAAGAGAGTTAAGTACCGTGGGACCTTACCTGTTAGGCTACAGGCAAGAAGACAGTTAGGGAGGACAATAATACTGGAGCTATACACAAAGCATGTAAAGCAACAGACGCGCTAGCCACCGCATACATACACTTACCTAAAGGGGAGCAAGTCTAGATGCTAATAACAAGGAACAACATAAGTGTAGAAATCAGTTTAGAGGAGCTTAAAGAAATTACTAGTTCCGAACAACTAATACAGTTTATCTTAGAGATTACGGCAGTGCCGGGACAAAACGAGCTGCCAGTAATCCAAAAATCCCCCAAGATGACACCCACCAATAAATATAACATCCTCGACAGCGCTATTACCGACATAATCAAGGATAACATCAGGAAAGACTATGGAAGATCAGAAAACAATATCGCCGAGTGACTACGAGGAAATCGACAAGTTAGTCCTAAGGTACCAAAGCGGCGACAGCAAGGCAGCGGAAAGGCTCATAGTGGTTTTCGAACCGCTTATAAAAAAGTACTACTCTATCATAAGAACCGAGTGTATAAGTTATAACGACTGGGATACACGACGCTTCCTGCGCCTATTCTGTCCCAGTAAAGAAATAAGGAAGCGCTTCCTACACAAGCCCTTCATGATGCGCTACAAACAATACATTGAGGCCGCACTTACGGCGCTACATAGAATGTGCGATCCATTACCCAGCGAAGATATAAGACAAGAGTTAATCACACAGCTCTTAGAAATAGCCCATAAATACAAGCCACCAGAGAATAAAAGATCATCATTCTGTAACTACCTAGAAATTTCGTACCCATTCTATATTTACAGAGCCATAATGAAACTCACGAGAGAACCGTGCGCCTATAACACAGAACATTCAGTGTCGTACGACGCATACAGGTACATAATCGAGAAGACGTCGGTATACAGAATGGAAGACTCATGTATAAACAGTTTACTATGTAACCAAGCTCTAAAGATGTTAGACCCTATACAAAAATACATACTAGATATGTATTATAATCAAGGATTAAATGATACAAGCATTAGTAAAATTATGGGATATAGCCGACAGTATATACATAGGATAAGACAAGAGGCTGAAAACATTATAGCAGCTCAATTAGGACCGGAGTATAAAAGAATTTTAACGGCTAAGAGTAAGAGACATACGAAAGATGCCAAAGATCACACACTGTAAGGGATGCGGTAAAGAGATTTCATATCAGACTAAGCCACCGCAGTATTGTGCAGAATGTAAGACAAAGACTACAACCAAACATAAAAAGGGACCGTTCAAATGGAAAAAAGAGGCCCACCTGTTTCATATCCTAGGAGAACTATGCAAGAACTACGAGTGCATATACAATGGGTATTACTCGTGGCTTGTGTCTCCTAAGGGAGAACCTATGCAGCTAGACTGGTATTGTCCTGAGCTAAAAGTAGCGGTCGAACTACAAGGAAGGCAACATTACGAATATTCAAACTATTTTCACAAAAGCAAGCGAGCATTTAGGTATCTACAGGAATGTGACGCACTAAAGGTAGTGCAGTGTACAGAACACGGGGTCAAACTAATTATAGTAAAGTACGACAACACAATAACCAAAGAGTACATGCTAACCAAACTAAGGGAACAAATCCCAGACATAGAGAAAGTAATAGGTCTTGACCAGTAACTACAACTACAGTATAATAGGAGATAAGATGACATTTACAGACGCACTTTATGAAGCAATAATTGCCGAGAATATAGAGGATGCGAGTAAACACACAGAGCCTCACATTTACCCGAGTAGCATAGGGTCCTGCTCACGTAAAATAGCCTATGAAGTATTAGGGTACAAGGGAGAGGATGAAGAGCCTATTGCCTTAATGCGAATGAAAAACGGCACCTACTTCCATGAACGCGTAGAAGCCCTAATTAAGAGGACAGACATATACATAGCTAACGAATACAGGGTAGTCAACGCAAGTAAAAAAATATCAGGGCGGAGCGACCTATTAATTAAAAACATTTACCCGCATAAGCCATCTAATAATATTATCAAGCTATATAGGGCCACAGAAACAGAGGAAGAGCCCGAGGTATTATACGAAGGACCAGACAATGATATAATGATCGTAGAGCTGAAGAGCATAAAGTCCAAGAAATACGCGCAACTACTAAGAGATAATAGTCCTAAGAAAGAGCATGAAATGCAGCTGCAATTGTACATGGAAGAGACGGGTATCAAAGCGGGACTAATAGTATACGAGAACAAGGATACCCAAGCCATGAAAGAGTTCATTGTAAACTATGACCCCGATATAGTAGCGGCCGTCAATACACAAATAAATCTAGTATGCGAACATATAGATAGAGGGGAGCTACCACCAAGAGAATACAGCCAATCAGACGGAGAATGCTTCTGGTGTAAGTATAAGCAATACTGTTGGAAAGACGAAGACGCTCTAGATCTACATAAGCTCTTCTAGTCAACCACATATAGTAACCCCTAGGGAAAACAACAAAAAAAGACAATAGCTAGTCTAAGGACTAACTATTGTTTTATTTTTAAGGGTTTTGGATTACGTGTAAGCAAATAAGCCTCAACAGCATCAGCAGTATTCAGTTGCCTGTCTTCCTCGGTGGTCACATCAAGAGGAACAAGGTACATGACATACTGACAATCTGAAGACATCGAGAAGTACATAATAGTATGACCAAGCGAGTCAGTGTCAACCAAGTAGAAAGCCCCGGGACGATCTAAGAAACGCAACAACTTAAAATCCACATCAGCAAAGTCTTCAGTACTAACGAGGATATAGCGAGGAGACGACAAACCAGTAGGTAAATACGACGAAAGTAACGGGTTTACCTCAAGAGTACCAGAGGAGATGTCACTAAAGACAGAGAGCGGAAGGTCAAAAGCTATAAACAAGAGACGATATGCTTGGCAAGCAGGAAAGACAACGTCCTCAAACCAGCGGCGCAAACGTAAACGTGCACGTGTCATAGAGTAGGCTCCTAGGAATTATATTTACGAATCAACTTGCGCATAACGCCATAAGTAAGCTTAGAGACAGTATCGCGCTCCTTATCACTGCGCTCTACTACCAAATCGGCATACTCTTGCTTCTTATAGAGGACACGACGTATCCTATCGTCGACACCGTCATGAGCAAGTAAGTTAATTATAGTAACAGATGCATGAGTACTAGTAAGCCTATGTATTCTAGCTACACGCTGAGCCCAGACAGCCGGATTCCAAGGCAGATCCATATTAATTAGGGCCGAAGCAACTTCTAAATTTAAACCATAGTTACCGGCGTCCGTACTGACAAAGAACATAACCTGAGAATCATTCCTAAAGCGATCCAAGAGAGCTTGGCGGTCCTTAGAAGGTACAGAACCGTTAAGAATAACAGAAGCACCAAACTTCTCAGTAACTTGCAGGACAAGGGCCTGGAAGCGAGCAAACTCAGTAAAAATAGCTATCTTGGAGTGGCCAGCACGCACAAGATCACGAATTATCTGTTCAAGCTCAACAAGCTTCGGGGCACGCTCGGTATAATCGATAGCATACCTCCTAGCCAAGCCAGCATCAGACATAGACAGGAGGTCTGGGGAATCACAGACTTCCTGTAACAGAGAAAACATAGCGTGCATGCGGTCCTCATAGGGATCAGACGCATCTAACACATCGGAATCAGGAGTCGGCCTCGGCTTACGCATAAGCTCGTAGAGGTCGTTACTAATACGAGTATGCAGGGCCGCCTGCTGTGGCGTCATCTGAACTCGATAATCATTAACAACTATTTCAGGCAACTGAGGAGCTACATCCTTCTTAAGCCTGCGCATAATATAAGGAGAGAGCTCCTGATTCAGGGCAGCCAAATTACGGTATCCTACTACCATACGAGGACGACCGTACTTTACGCCAAAGCATATAAACTTCTTGCAGAAGTCAGACCAGCGGCCTAGTATAGCAGGGTTAATGAAGGCAAAGATACTGAATATCTCATCTGGACAATTCTGCAATGGAGTACCAGTCATACAAACTTTGTAGGGTGCATTCAGTCGCCTAAGAACGGCACTAGTCTTAGACTCCCAAGAGCTTATTCGGTGAGCCTCATCAAGAACAACAAAGTCAAAGTCTAACTCTAAGAGTGTGTCAATGTCAATCCGAGCAAGCTCATAGTTGATAATCGTAAAGAGAGGAGACCTTTGACGAATATCCTCATAAAGAATCGCACGCTTACGCGGAGGCCCATCAATAACAACAGGCGTGATACGATCAGTCAGAAACTTATAAAGCTCGGCTTCCCACTGATACTTAAGAGAAGCCGGACATACGATAAGGCTCTTCTTAATACGAGCATCGCGGTACAAGCGCCATATAGCATAGGTAGCCTGAACGGTATTGTGCGTTAGAATACAATGCTCCGTTACATAGAGTTTGTCGGGAGCTTCGACGGCTATACAAACAGCTTCAGCCATACGCACATACTGAACAGACTGAAAGACACGATAAGGACGAACCGGAACGTATCTGGAAAGACGAGCAGGAGTCCTAAAAGGCATAAGCCAGCTGGGAAAATACATAGAGACACGGTACCTACGACCGCGGGACGTAACAGAAGCAGAACCACCTAGGTTCTCTACTAAAGCTTGAACGCTATTAGCTAAAGACTCGAATAACGTAAAGAAGCATACATCAGAACGGCGAGAAGAGATTAGACCACCCGTATCAAGGAGTCCTTGTAGCAAGTCAACACGGTCCTGAACGGAAGCCTCTAGATAAATTTGGGGGATAAAGGGACTGGTAGGACCAAGACCGAGACATAAAGTACGCAACCGAGTCAACTCAGGGTAATCAGGCAAGGTAGCAAGCGCAGTATCATCAGGGACCATAGCAATTAGAGCTAAGTAGCGTCCTACAGTATAGGGATCCACAGGCAAAGCAACCCGATTAAAGCGTATAGGACCGGTAAGCATAGGACAATAGAGGGCTGTCCGCGACAAGTCAAGCAAGGTACCATCCGCAGCGCGTACTTTAGGCAGCGTCATCAGTTGAGCAGTAGTTACCGTAAGAGTAGCCCACGTATTACCGACCCTATAACGCACAGTCCACAAGTGCTGAAGCCCGGCTTCGACGGAGGAACCGTCAGACAAAGTAACACGATAAATAGGCTTAATACCTTGTGGATATATACCGATAACTTTCGTAGGCATTCCATCAGAACCAATGACATAATCACCAACCTGAAGAGACGAGATGGGGGCCCAGCCAGTTGGAGTACATACTAGAGTATCGACAGGATGCTCCTTACCGAGCCCCATCTCATCAGCCAGCATACACTGCTTCACATTATAAATAAAATCAGCTCCTACTATCTGGAAAGGGTAAGGGCGCAAAGCAAAGTCATCAATGTAGTCTATAGGTACGTCGCCAGAAGGGGTATACAAGGCTATAGGAAGGTCCATAGGAACCTCTGCCCAAAGCAACTTAGTAATGCGAGACAGAGAACAAACTTGGTCGTAAGCGGACCTTGGAACGTTCCAAAGGCGATTGATATACTGACGCCCGGGAATAGCTCGGATAACACTAAGAACAGAGTTAAAAGATTCAGAACTCTCGTTAAGTATCGAGAGCTGAATCTTATCATTATAAAGGGTAGCTATAACCATTTATTCTCCAAATACAGAAGTAATAATATCTAACAGGAACTTACGGCTTTGCAGGACAAAGCGCCTATTACGAGAAATAGTCTCAGGGGAAGTAGCATGCTCAGAAAGCTCATGTAGTAGGGAATCAGAAATGTCAATATTGTCAAAGAGCTTCCAATATAGTAGGGTCAACAAAGTCTGATTAACACAGGCTGCGGGAACACGGCGTAGAATCCACTTCACACGGTCAAATACCGTATGGGGCATGTCATTATTCTGTAGACTGGGAGTCATTAGTGTCTCCAAAATACTTACAGTAGACATTAGAGAGCAAACGAGCCTTGAACTTACGAGTTCGGCGGTAAAAATCACGGGTTTCCTCATCTAAAGCTGGATTATCGGAGTAGTCATTAGATAATACATCCTGCACTAGAGCCAACGCAGCAGAGAAAGCGTCAAAACCATCTATAATGTATAAAGATATAGCTAAGGGTTCTATATCTGCTCTAAACTTAGTATAAAGTGTATAGACCTGCTCAAGCTCGGCAAAAGCAGCACGCAGAGCCATCGCGTAAGCTCCATCACCAGCCGATGGAGGCGAAAGCGGAGCAGGTCTAGTAGAACCAGACTTAGGAATCTCTAAGCCATTATCATGACCAAAGTAGAAATCAAACATGTCACTATCGGACATAATTACTCGTCAGCCTCCTCAAGTAAGTCATCATAATTAATTTCAGAAGACCCTATAGAAGGGTTAGTAGAAGCAAGAGTCAGACAGTCACGAAGAAGATTACGTTCCTCATCTCTCTCGGCAGCAGACTGTCGGTAAACTTCAGACTCTACTAGCATACGCATGAGCGCAGCTTGATCTAAAACAAGAGACTCCTCATCAGTGTTCTCACACTGCTGTTGTAAGTAGTCTATATAACTAGTCAAAGTACATCTCCTTTCGAGATAAAGTCTCCAGTAAGCTCATGTAGATAAGCTAACAAGCGATCCAAGGTAGTAAGCAAAGTTAGCTCATCATTATAATTCTTAATAATGTAAATATCATCATGTCCCTTAAAGGCAAATGGCAAAGCCCAATAGCTCTTACCAACGGCAGCAGCTTCTTGGGCGATTTTCTGGAGCCATTCTAAATGGATAGTTATAGTCTTTGCTCCTCGACTGGTTGTCGTTCCTCTTTCTTTGCATTCAAAAAGCGCATCAGGTGTAACAACGTCTCCAGGGAAAGCCCAAAGAGCCCCACTAGCAGGACAACGGGAAGCACCACCTCGGATATTTCCACTCCCAGTAACACTGTTAAAACGCTTGACAACAGTCTTTTCAAAAGTCTCTCCCTTTCTCCTAGTCCTAGGTTTACCTAAAAGTCTGCGTGCAGCTTCTTTTTCCTTACGAATAAGCCACTTGGGCTTCTTAAAGAGCGACATACCATTGCAATTCTTGCAGAACGCAGTGTTCACACACACAGCATGTTGCTCGTCAGAACACTTATAATCCATAAACTACCTAAGCAAATTCTGTTCCACTTTAAGAACACTAGTAACGGTTATTAAACGTTCCTGACGCTGACGTATTATATCAAGGACACCATCAAGCATATCATAAACATACTCTAGAGTCGCCAGAAGCTCATAGAGATTCACAGCCTGACCGTTAAATACGTAATTAAGACACGCATTAGTAGCAGTAGCTCTACGAGCACTCTCATTAGAGCCAGTAGAGTTAACTCGTTCAACAATAGATATAAGGCGCTCTACTTGAGCCTTATATGACTTAAACTTAGCATAGGCCATACGTAAGTTGGCAAACAGTGAGTCCAACGACTGAATAATATTACGAACCTGGCCTGTATCAATATCTGCGGGTATCTGACAACGTGATAGAGTAACGCGGGCACGTTCCATAACATCGTCTATACGATAAGCATTGACCTGTATCCTAATGTCTAGCACATTCATAACCATCCTCCTAATACCTAAAGTATACTATGAAGTAGGACAAATGTCAAGACTTCAGGGACCTACAGGTCCATGCTGTAGTAACTGGACTATTGCATCATACTGGGACTTATAAGGAGTAGAAGGATCTATACTATAAATAAAACTAACCCAACCACCCAAAGTAAATAGGGAAACACCAATTATAGACGGCACATCGGCATAAGTAAGATTAGGATTGTTAGCGTAAGCCAACCGTAACTTGTGTAGGTTGCCGCGAACACGATTAATCAGTTTACGAGGAGCGTTAAGGCGGGTAACGACTGTAATACCAGTAACACGAGCACACTTATTCTTGCCTACAAGGCGTGTCTTAGCATAGTTCAAAGAGAATCCCATACTGCGTATACATCTGTCTAACTCAGGCAAAATGACCTTCGCGTCTATGTATGTTCCACTAATAGTAATATCGTCAGCATAGCGAGTATAAACTAATCCTCGTTTCGCACAGTACCGAGCAAGCTCAGAATCCAGAAAACTGAAGACAAGGTTACTAAGAAAAGGCGACGTAGGAGCACCTTGCGGTAGAACACCATCAAGGGTACACCAATAGGTAATATCTTGGGCATCACTAGGTGTAGCTAAACCATGTAAGACAAGAGCCATAGCTACCATACCACTAGTTATCGAAGGGAAAAAATCCTTTAGATCAAGGCTGAGAATATAGCGACTAGAAACATGGTAAGCCGCATTGTGCCGAATAGACCGTCCAGGGACAAAACCAGTCACATAGACAGGCCAACTAACTCGACGCTGCAGGTCACGTAAAAGGCGACGCTGGAACCTCTTAAGCTCTGGGTTAGGCTCATAAAGTATACGCCACGATCCATCACGCTTTCTTATTCTATGCTGAATATACTGTCTAGTCATAATTCCTCTCGACAAATCGCACAATAGGTGGCAGATATACACGAACACTAGTATTTGCTCGCCGGCTCAGTATTGTCGTCTAATTGCCGGGAGGCAACATTGGACGACAATATATTTTTAATTCTATATCTGTTAGCAGTATAGTTTGATTGTTAAAGCTATATCTGCCACCATACATGTGCCTTGGGCATAGACCCAATAGCCGTATGTCTTAGGGTTATTACATAACTTAAACTAAACCCTCTCATTTCTCCCGTACTATTAGGTACGAGTCCTCTTCTAACCCTAAGACATACTATCACAAACAAGACACAGGTTATGCTATACACGAAGTGACTCTTATATCTTGAATTCACTTGATCTCCTCCAGGCCACTTCTGCAGCTCCTCTCCTCAGCTGTTACTCAATCAGCTGAGGAGAGCGTTTTAATTGTTTAATTGTTATCAATAAACCTTGTATATTATTATTGTGACTATAGCCTCCTGTGTCTTGCGGCTATACTACATCATAGTAACACCTAACCTTATTCCTTCTAATCCGGCTATATCTACATCAACAGGAGTAATAGTAACTTCACTTGACAATGGTTCAATATCAAGATTAGTCAAGAAGCGCCTATATAGGAGATATATCTGCATTATAAAGGCCGGAGAGCTAAGCTCTGTATACATATAACCCATAACACCACTACGAATAAAGCTCTGAACGTTCTTTATAGGCATGCCAGGATACTTAACAGATAAGTAATGATACAAGATCATATGACTTATAATAGTTGAACTAACCATTCCATGCGTAGCTAACGTATAGAACGGATTAGTTCTCAATCCCTCACTATCAACAGTAAACGCGAGAGAGTTCACAAACGCCAAAACATTCTGAACAGTATCAGGTAACGTCGTCACTAATTCCTGCGGTCTTTCAGTCGTATCAAAACACGCCTCAAGTATAAGAGAGTTCACATAAGAACTAGGGAGAAAATTCGTAGGCAAAGATACAGATACTTGCGAATTAGGACAATTTCTTAGCTCATAATACGGCACAGGATCTATCTGTAACTTAAGCAACAAGATATAAAAGAGACTAATCAAGTGATCTAGATGAGCAACTATACACCCACGAGGAGAAAGCGACCTAATAGTCCGTATCCTTATTTCAGGATCAGATAAAATACCAAGAGAAAGATCAGTCATAAACAAAGTCCTTTCCATTATTGTAAAACGTTAGCCCTAGCAACTACCTGATGCAGGGCGCTGAGGACCTGATTAGCCAAAGTTGTGCCCAAAGGAGTATCAGTACCAATGCGCAGTAAATAACTTGGGTGGTAGATAACGGTAACATCACGATTACCAAGCCTATGCCAAGTGCCGTGAACCTGCGTGATACCGCTTGTAATACCTAAAATAGCCCGCATAGCAACCGCACCCGTGCATACAATAATTTGTGGATTTACCATAGCAATCTCAGCGTCGAGAATGTAGGCACAGGCAGCCACCTCAGCAGGAAGCGGTGTACGATTAGCGGGGCCTGACATAGGCCGACACTTCACAGTATTAGTAAGATAAACATCAGAAATAGGTATGTCAGCCTGAGCAAGTAATTGTCTAAAGAGCTGACCGGCAGGACCAACAAGGGGAGTTTTTTGAATGCACTCAACAGCTCCGGGAGCCTCAGCAATAAACATTATCCTAGCATTAGAATTACCAACGCCAGGAACGTGAACACTACGAAATAGACTGCATTCCTCACAGTTATCTACAAGTTGACAAAATTGATCATACGTCATAAGAAACTCCAAAAACTAAGGGCACGATCACGAGACTGTAACTGTTCCTGGGCGTAGCGACGGCCAACCTCAACACGGGTCTCACAGGAAGGGCGCACACCAAAATCAGAGAGAGCTTCAAGAAGTACCGTATTACGCCCTACAGCAACTATTTGATAAGGTATGCCAGATTCAACTAGAAAGCGTCCTAGAATGCGACCCTGAGCCTTAGCACGTCGATCAATAGTAGACAACCTACGCCAATTAGACCTACAAGAGGCAGATGGATTGGGGCGATAAAGCAACTCGTCAGGTATATAGACCATAATTACCTCACAGTAAGACTAATACCAAGAGCCTTCTCAACAGCAGTAATATAAGCAAGACGATCAGGACGGCTCTTAGGTATATATATCAAGTCAAGTACCTTCTCAAGCGTAGTGCGAAGAAGCTTAGTTGACTCAAGCTGGTAATCGGCTAGACAGCTAGTAATCCTAGAGAGGATAACATCATAAGCACCCTGCCTGATGAGATCTAAACTATGCTCACGATTAGCCAAGAAGAACTCATCTGGGTCAACAGAATCTGAAAAGAATACCTCAACTACGAAACCAGCTTGGCATAGTACGTCAGCCATCCTAGGAGCTTCCGCTTGACCAGCTTGATCATTATCAAGAAAGAGAATTACTCTCTTAGTTACCTGCTGCAATAAAGCAACATGTTCCTTAGTCAAGGTAATACCCATTAAGGCGGCAGTAGGCACTCCATATTTAAGACCAAGAATGGCGTCGTTATATCCCTCAACAAGCACGATACAGCCAGTCTTAGCAGCCAAAGCTTTAGCACTGCTCCAGCCATATAATAAGGCTCCCTTCTTAAAGGTACTGTTCCGGTACTTAGGATCAGCAGCATCTGGATGAAGCGGATCTTGCCTATAAGCAAAGCCAATAATAACCCTAGACTCATCAGCAACAGGGTACACCAAATGACCCTGATCGTCAAGTCCAAGAAGCCAGCGCTTAATCATAGCTTGATCTATACCCCGAGAAGCCAAGTACCGGAGGTAGTCAGGGCTTTGCAGGAGCCGTGCATGATAAGCAGTAGCCTGCTCACGAAGTGCTATTTGTTCGTCTGTTAACGTCAACTGTAATCCCACCCTTCTCGCTAGGGTTTCTACTGCATCCTCAAAGCTAAGGCCGGCAAGAAAGGCATACAAATGTATCACAGTACTACCTCCCGTAACGGCTCTAGTTCCAGCCGAACAACCATAGCAGTAGAAACTCTGAGTCTCTGGATAAACAACAAGGGACTTTGTGTGCACGTCTCCATGCGGACAAAGTCCCTTATACACTGAACCACTGCACTCAAGGTGCAGACCAGGAAACTCCTTGGCTATCTCGACAATGTCAAGCTGTTCCTTGAGTTGTCTGACTAGCGAATCCATTAGTACCCTCCATCGTATAGCGGCGCATCAATAAAGCCCTACAGGCAGGAAGCTGAGGGACAGGTTGTTGCAGAAGAGCAGTAATAAGTTCCAAAGACATAGGTACATCAATTATGCGCAATAAGTCATTAAGCATAAGATCCATAGTCTGCTGGCCAGCAAACTCATACATAAGGGCCGAACCAGCAACATCTTGAGTTCTTATAAGGTTAACTACAATCTGTACTCCTTGAGCTACATAGTACCTAAAGATACGGAAAAACAGGGGGAGCTGGGAAGTAGGGCAAACATCCACAAAGAGAACCCGTCCCGGGATAGACATAATGTTCTCCAGCCGTAATATTAGGTCCAAGCAATAGAAGGTACTATTCATAGTAGAGGTTACAGTAAGAGGAAGCCTACGAAGAGGTGTACCGTCAACAATAAGGCTAGAGTACCCATAACACTCCGAAGAAGAGTGAGGGTCAAGAGATAGGCCAACAAGCCGTACACCGAAGATGTCGAAGAATCTATTGGCAAGCCAGTCAGAGGTATGAGAGGACAGGAACGTAGTAATCTCACTAGAACGGTCTAGACTCCATGAAAAAACATAGTTATCAATGCTATAGAGAAAGTGTATGCGGGCACTCAACGAAGGATCAACAAAGTGAGGAACAAGTGTAAAGTTGCTATAAGAAATAAAGCGTACAGGTACAAAGCGGGAACGTAAAGTAGAGAGATTAGCCCAGACAGAGAGCGCAGTAAACGGAAAAGTAAGAGAGATAGAAGAAGAAGAGTCCGTAGAAGAAGGCAACGAGAGCGAATCAACAATCATAACTACTCCTTCTCACTAGTAACTACGACGTCTATTAGCCCATAAGCTTTGGCTTCCTCAGGTGTCATAAAGAAGTCTCGGTCAGTATCGACAGCTACTTTCTCCAAAGGCTGACCAGTCAACTGTGAGATAATAGCATTCAGGCGAGCCTTTATATCACTCATATGCTTGGCATGGATCAGGACGTCGCTAGCAGGGCCCTGAGTACCACCCATGGGCTGATGAATCATAATCTCGCTGTTAGGAAGAGCAATTCTCTGAGAACCCGCAGCCAAGAGGATCGCGGCCATCGACGAAGCCATACCTATACAGATAGTCTTTACGGGAGCAGAGATGTAGCGCATAGTATCGTAGATGGCAAGGCCAGCAGAAACACTGCCACCCACACTATTGATGTACATCTCAATAGGTTGATTGCTGACAGTGTTAAGGTAAAGCAAGGTAGCTATTACGTCGGCAGCCATAGCATCGTCAATCTCACCGATTATAAACATCATCCTGTCTTTAATCAGTTTAGAGTAGACATCCATATAGCGACGACTCTCAGCATCTTCAATAGCTACAACCATATTTCTAATCGTATTCATAAGACACCTTTCCGCTTAGGGGATTTCCCCATAGCACAATAATAAGTTATTTCAGCCTTACAGGTAAGGCATTTAGTAACAAACATATATTTAAGCCCCTTAGCATAATAATGCTGCGGGGCTAAACCGTAGTTAAGAATATTAGAGAACTCATCAGAGCCACAGGAGGGACAAACAAAGTCCTTACCTTCAAGAATATAGCGCTTCATAGCATCACTATATTATCCTTGGGTAACTCAGACAAGAACCTGCTAGGTTTTAAAGCCTGATATGTAGCATTAATAGAGCGAAAGACACAGTAGCTCAAATAAAGCCTAAGCTTAGCTCTCGTTACAGCAACATAGAAAAGGCGGCGTTCTTCTTCAAGTTCAGCTGAACTGGTCGCACTAGTTGAGTGAGGGAAAATACTCTCGTTTAGGCCAACGACGAAGACAACCTTATACTCAAGACCTTTAGCCGTATGAATAGTCATAAGCTTGACAGAGTTGTCCGACTTGATCGTATCATGGGCCAGAACCATAGTAACGGAGTTTACCAGCTGTAGAAGAGCCTGAATTACAGTCAAGCCGTCCTCAAAGGCCATATCATCAACAACGTTGAGAAACTCATAGTAGTTCTGAAGACAGTCCTCGTCGCCCGACTTAGCAGCCTCGTCTATAAGCATTTGCTTATAGCCAGTCATATCGCAGACAGCATCAATAATACCACGTAAGGGCACAGTAAGTGGCGTATCGAGCAGAGCGCGGATCTCATCAACAAGGGCAACAAAGGCTTGTAGTTTCTTTAACGTTGAGACAGTAATACCTAAGTCGCTAGTCTCAAGACTAGCCAAGACATCAGAAAGACTACGATTATGATCGGTTACCTCAGAAACCAGCTTAGAAATAGTAGCCTCACCTAGGCCGCGCTTAGGGAGATTGCAAATCCGTATGAAGGCAGAGACATCATCCTTATTTACGATGTAGCGCAGGTAAGCAACTATATCCTTAGGCTCCTTACGCTGATAAAAACTAATGTTACCAATAAGCTGGTAGGGAACGTCACTACTAAGCATAGCATCTTCTATAACCCTAGACTGGTAATTAGCGCGATAGAGAATAGCAATATCCCCATAGGAGACATTATAGGATTCAACTAAGTTAGTAATGCGAGTAACCAGCCACTTGGCCTCAGCTATATCGTTAGGGGCACGATGTAATAACACCTTGTCGCCCATAGCATTAGTAGTCCAAAGCTTCTTCTTAAGTTGCTTACGGTTGTTAGCAATGACAGCATTAGCAGCCTCTAGTATGTTACCGGTACTACGGTAATTCTGTTCAAGTTTAAAGACATTAGCACCATAGCTCTTGGGAAAGTCGAGGAAGTTCTGAACACTCGCATTACGCCAACTATAGATATTCTGAGCATCGTCACCTACTACAAAGAGATTATGGTGGACGGAAGCGAGCTCGCAAGCAAGGGTATGCTGAGCATAGTCACAATCTTGATATTCGTCAATATGGATATAGCGGAACCTATTAGTAAGAACATCCCTAGCTCTACCGGGAGTCTGGACAAGGGTGACTGCCTTGCAAATTAAGTCATCGAAGTCTAGACTATTTGACTGCACCAAGGTTTCTTGATAGATACGGTAGAGGTTAGCGAGGAACTTCTCATTAGGACGGAGAGCATCACGTAAAGCATCCTCAGGAGAAAACACACGGGCCTTCATCGAACGAATATACTCTTGAGCGTCATAGATCTGTTGCGAAGTAGGCTTGCCACCGATAAGGGAGGTATAAATCTGCTTTAGGATTTTCTCCTGCGAATCCTCATCAACAATAGTAAAGTCTTTACGTATACCAGCCTCAGTACTAAACTCTATCAGCAGGCGCAAACATATGCCATGAAAGGTACCTATCCATATGTCATTAGCAACAGGTCCTACTAAACTATGGATACGCTGCCGCATCTCAGCGGCAGCCTTATTAGTAAAAGTTATAGCTAGAATACTAGCTGGATCGACACCTGAAGCTACTAAGTAAGCTATCCTATGCGTAAGAACAGCAGTCTTCCCACTACCAGCCCCAGCTACAGTCAAATTAAAGCCCTCAGTACACTGAACAGCCTTGCGTTGCTCTTCATTCAAGGGCTTCAGGATTGTCTCCTTCGTCATTAATATCTCCTTCAAAGTCAGTCGGTTCCATCTGGGCAACCAGTCTATTATATTCAGTAGAATTAGTACGTAGATAGTCGGCGAAGGCAGCTTTACCATTAAGGTTCTGCTCAACTCCCTGACTATCTGTATAGTAGATACGAGCGCCGGCTCGGCGTACCAGACCCAAAGTAAGGGCAGTATCAACAAGCTCAGCTACCTTATCAAGACCTACTCCATAATAGAGAGGGACAACCGCCTGCTTAAATGGGAGAGCAGTCTTATTCTTCGTAACACGGATATTCATCTGATGACCAATTACAGTAGCACCGTCCTTAATAGGCTCGCCCTTACGAACGCAGAGACGCATACTGGCATAAAAGGCCAAGGCGCGACCGCCACTAGTAACCTCAGGAGAATTATGAACTATCACACCGGTATCAGACCCACCAACGACATAGTTAGCATGGTCCTCAATAGTAAGGTCATACCGACCAAGAAGCGCGGTCTCAGCAGAGGTCAGATACCGGAGCAAGGTAATTGGAACATCAGTTATAGTAAGGTCGACTGCCTTAGCCATAAGGCGCGTACCTATAGTGAGAGACCGAGCAGGTTTCCAGCCATCCTTAGTAAGGACCAAATGGTCAGGAGTCACCGCAAGGGAAAGGACACCTCCATCACTAGACAAAGGAGCCTCAATGTAGATATAGTCAGAAGAACGGGCAACATAACCATTGAAGTGCCAGTCAAGAATGGACTTAGGCTCGAGAAGACCGGTTTGTTCATTAAGGGCCCAGACACGACCATCGATACAGTTCTCGACAACATCTTTAATTGGAATGGAGCGCCCATCCACAAAGTTAACCAAGGTACTACCGTGTACACATCCGTAAAGGACACCAACCTTCTCACGAATCTGGTTAATGAATATAAGAGTACAGTCGTTAGCACTGAGAATAGGAGCAAGAAGTCTTAGACTCTTGCTCATCAAGCGAGCCTGAGTACCAATAGTATTCTTAGAGACGGAATCGGCCTCAAACTCAGCACTTGGAACTAAGGCTGAGACAGAATCAATAACGGCTAGATTACAATTACCAGAGCGCACACACTCAGAAAGAATATCAAAGGTAACTTCGCCAGTAGGCGGCTGAACATACCAAACCCTATCAAGATCAACTCCATAGGCAGCAGCCAAAGCCTTATCTAAGGTAGTCTCAAGATCAAGAAACAGCTGAAACTTATCAGGCTGGGCCTTCTGGGCCTCTATAATAGCCAGTAAGGCGATCGTAGTCTTGCCAGCCGACTCAGGACCATAAACCTCCTCAATCCTACCAACAGGATGTCCACCACCCATAGCTAAGTCTAGACGTAGACTGCCGCTGCTTATTCTACGAATATCGGCGTGCATCTCGCTCATCCTAACTATCTTAGTAGCATACTTACGCTGCAAATCAGAACGCAGCTTACTCATTGCATCTAGAGTCACTAGTATTCTCCTTCCGAATAAGTTCTATTACAGTTAATAAAGTATCATAAGCAGTTAAGGTCTTAAAGCGCTCATCCTCAGACATGTGGGAGCCGAGCCGAGCATGATACTGTTGTGCTAAATTATCCAAGTAACTAAGTACAACAGTAGGAGTATCAGAAGCGGGCAAACCTACAACACTTAGGAAATAGGCCCGCTCGTTATCAAGTTCACGTAGTACACTCTGGACAGCCTGTTCTTTAGATAAGTCTTGGCACAGTTCACGGTACATGAGCATACAGAACTGTCCAAGACCTTGGCGCAGTTCAGCAACCTTTAGTTCAGTAGACATTAGTATTACCTCCATAGAAGCCATTAAGGGGAGCTCAACAGCTCCCCACGGCAGCACCTTAGAAAAGCTGATCAGGTGCAAGAACTTCGACAGCCGGAGCCTTAGCTGCAGAATTGGCCGGATTTTCATCCAAGTACGTGATGTTGTCCACGCTTATGCGGAAGGCTTCCTTCTCGACACCATCTTTAGTGGTGTACTTGTTGGGTTCAACCGTTCCGGTCACGCGGACAAGCCTGTTAGCTTTGAGATAGTCTTTGTGCCTAGCGGCAAGACCTCTCCAGGCCGCACAGTTAATGAAGATGTCGTTCTTTATGAACGCAAATTCCAAAAGCTCGACATCCTGACCAGACGACTGAACTACCGAATGCTTCGGGTCGCCTTTTACCCAGCCAATCAACTCAGCTGCGAACAGCTTAGTACTGTTAGAGGGCTTTTCATGTGCCATTATCCATAACCTCCATATGTATTTTAATCACCATGGTGATGATTAACTGAATTACTTACCAGAGGAGCCAAGACGGCCTTCCCCACGCTCTGACGCTATCGATACAACGGCATCAAGGGTAGTAGGCACTATCTCAGCATCTGGAACAATCTCAAGCGCAGCTTGACATATAGCCTTAGTATACGGGTAGATCGTTACGCACTCAGACAGAGCGGGATCACCAACAAAGTTACCGTACATATCAAAATACTGATCTACCTTCTTAGTAATAATAATAGGTCTAAGGCTAGTATTATTAACTAAGACAAACCATTCGTAACGGTAGCCAGAATCTATCTGACCAGCCCTAATAGCCATAGCACGTATACCGGTATTACCGCGCTCACGCAACTCAAAGCGGTAACCTGACGGCCAAGCAGTCACAAGACCAGTAGGAACACTAACTATATCCAAAGGCCTAATGACAAGAAAGTCACCCGGAAAGTCAGCGTAAATATCGTAGCAGCCATCCTCAGGACGCTTAGTAGGAATACGGACACCTTCATGTAACGGAGCCACAAAAACCTTAAGTGATGCCATAATCTTTACCTCGTACATAAATTGTTTGGTTAGAAGTAGCCAAAGTTACGCCATACATCTGATACCCAGAGACAGCTAGCTCTGGCTCATAACGGCCACTCTTAATATAATCAAAGAGTAACTTGATAGAATCAGGAATTTCATCAATGGGATACCGGGTGAAAAGCCAGAAGGGACAAGAAGTCAAAGAGCGAAGGGCAGTAACCAAGTCTACCAACTGAGAGGAATCATTGTCTAAAGGCTCACCACCCAGTATCCACAAAGATTTTATAATAGGTACACTAGTCAGCTTACTAGCTATACTGGTCAAGCAGGTATACCAAGGTTGACCAACATTAAAGTCCCAAAGGTCAGGATTATGGCAGCCACGACACTTAGGCTGTGCATTGCATCCTGATAAGTAAATCTCAAAGGAACTAGTAGCAAGACTAAACTGCGTCGCTGCAACATTCATTAATGGCCTCGGGAGTATCAGAAATTTCAGGCACGTCAAGGGCGGAAAGATTATAGCGTTGCCGAAGTGGGTAATCTTGCTCACGGCGTACGCTATGCCAGTTGCGGACAGACGTTAAGAAACCTACAACACGGGTATAATTATCTTTAATATCGCTACCGCAGATACTACAATGGTCTCCAACATGAACAGTCAGATGACCGTCATAGCACTCCTGTAAGTTATAGTTAAGAGCCCAATATACAACACCCTGCTTAGCACAAAACTCTATCAGCTCAGCTATCTTATCTTCAGAAACAGGCTGTTCCACATTAATATGCGCAATAGCACCACCAGAGAAGTAGCGGTCAAATATACCCTGAAGACGTATCCTGTCCAAGACATCAGCACGAGTCGTAAGAGGAATAAACTGATTAGAGTAGATAGAATACTTATCATTATAGCCCAAGAGGGCATCCTTCTGAGCAAGCTTTATAGAGACATTCTCAGCTGGTATCTGCTCAACGTTATGTGGTGCCTTATAGAGCTTTTGCATCTTATCGTTCTCATCATTAATAACGCCAATTAGGTCAAGACCAAACTGAACGCCCGAATCGGAGAGCACGTCATAGCCAAGAATCTCAAGACATTCGTTAAAGCCATTAATACCCACAGTACTATACTGACGTCCTATATTAATGAAGCCGAGGGAATAGAGCGGATGATTACCGTTAGTTATACGCTTCTGAACCACACGACGCTTACAGTAATTAATCTTAGCACAAGTCTGTACTAGCTCACGCAAGGCCGCAAAGAACTCTTCCTTAGGCTTACCTACAAACTTAGTAGCTAAGCGAGGAAGGTTCAAGCAGACTACACCTAAACTACCTATCTTAGTACTACCAGCTCCAAAGGAGTTAATATACTCGTTCTTCGTACTACTACGCAGCCGGCAATTATGGGTTACTATACCGTTAGGAAGCGTAAAATACGGCTCATCCTCCATCTCAAAGCAGTAAACATATGAAGGAGCACTATCAAGAGGAAAAACAAAACGCACCCTAGAATAGGAAGGAGGGTTGGGAGAAGTAGCGTTATCCCAAGGAAGAGCGTAAAAAGAAGAGGGAATACCAAGAGACGTACAAAGAATATCAACGCGCTGCCTATTAAGAGACGAAGGTAAGGAAATATCTCCAGTATAGACCGTTAGGCCAGCAAGAATACCATACCTGAACGCTGCAGACTCAAGGATAACATCAGGAGTAAGCAACCCCGAGGATGCAGGTATAAAGGACCGTATAAGGTCAACAAGACGAGACGAACAAGCCTGATAGATAGACATACCCGGGGCAGGGGAATCGATGTAGAATAGAGGGTCGGCGTCAAAGTCTGCTAAGACCGTATTCAAGGAATCAGATAGGCTTAGGAAGAGGCGGTCAGCTAAAGCAAGGGTAACCGTGTCGCCATCAATACGACCGGCACGTAGAACAAGACCTATCCAAATGCCCTGCTCATAAGTTAAGGCATGGTTCTGAGCAGGTAGGGGTACGGAATTTACCAAGAGGTAATCGTCAGTGGTAAGCTCGACAGTAGGCACGTCGCCACGCCGCGTCGGATGGAGGTGATCCTCAGTAACTAACAATGTCTTATCATCATCAGTAAGTATGCAATACATACGCTTATTACCACGAGGTAAGCGGATAACACGACCTTTGACCCAACAGCCCTTATGGAAAATAGTAAAGTCGTCAGGAGTATTGTTATAAAGGTCCTCAAAGGATACGCTACGCACTCCGCTACCGTCCTTAATAAGCACAGTCTGAGCGCCATCAAAGCAACAGGAAGAGAGCGTACTAGTTTCACCTGAATAAATGCTCATAAAGGCAAAGGGCTGTTCATAATGAGCAATAGTCTTTAGAAACTCACGATCACGAATATTACGGTTCTCATCCACGCTAAAACAAGCCGAGGTCACAGGAAATGTTACAGGAGTCCTAGTAAGCTCGGAATTCATAGTGGACATGAAAATTTCCTGCAGGCGCTTAACTGTCTCCTTCCTAGGCGTATAGCCGTCAGGAAAAACATAGTTCGGGAGCAGGGAGTCTAAGAAATAGTCATCATAGACAGAGACATTAGTAAAACAAGACTGGTTGCCGCGCAACGGCTGATTAATAGTATAGATAAAACTTACCAAGGTCTCCCGCACATACTTATAGACATTAAGGGAAAACCATTCAGGACAAGCAGGAGCAGTCTTTTCAAGGGTAGCATTAATTGCCTTACAGCGTTGCCACAGCATAGCTTCCCTAGTAGGCTCATCGATACCAGAAGAAGATTCTATGATAGCAGCCAGCTCCTCCAGCTGGGTAGAGACACGTGCTCGCTCGGCATCGGAAAACCAGCCATCAAAGAAGAACCCCGCGTCGTTGCCGGTTCTAAGAATCTGGTCAACATAATAAGCCATTACAATAAGCAGATCAGCAAGACCAGTAGCACCCAGAGTAGAATTGGCAGCTATTATAGTGAATTGCTCTACTTGGCTCTTAAAGGAATACAGATACTTAGGAGGAATACTCTTAATCTTCTGTATCATAGGAAGGCCGAGAAGAGCCACATCATAAGTAGCATAGTTAAAACAGTTATGCTGTAACAAACCCTGGCTTACAAAGTGACGGGTAGCTGTAGTTACGTCATAGACATACTCGGGAGTATCCCAGAGTTCAATCTTAGAGATCTTGTTACTAGGATCACTAGGAGTAGAAGGCTTACGAGCATAGGTTAGGACATAAGTACCAGAACCAAGGAAGGAAGTAGATACCTTAGCAAAGCGCAAAGCTCTAATTATGTCAGCTAGCTGCTGTACAAGCGCATAGGAAGGCAACTTCAGCTCAATAGTTTCCTGATGAAAAGATCCCATAACAAGAATCCCGGACACTAAGCTATGTAAGGCAGAAGACGACCAACTAAGGACATCCGGGGGCAAACTAAGGGGTAAAGTAGTAGCACCACATAGAGCAGAATCGAGACAGTGCTTAGAAAGGATAAAGGGGCCACTAGGCCAAGGACTATGAAAAAGTCTCCTTATAACGGCAGCGTCCCGCTCATCAGTAGCCGGGAGCTTAAAGCCACCGAGGAGTAGGCCCAAGACATAGGCATAGTCGGTAGACACATCTACAGTAGAGGAGATAGGTAGGAGAGTATCAGCTAGTTTAAGGGTATCACCCAAGACTAACGAGTCAGCGCGCTTATCGCCAGTATCGGTGATAACAGGGTGGTCGGCTGTAACAATCGTACAATGGCCATCCTCCGTCTCTAACTTAATGAGAGGAGCATGAGACTTATGACGCATTACAACAGGGGTAGGAACCCATTTGCCGCCTTGATCTAGCAGAGCAAGATTAGTAGGATAGATAGCCTCATAACCATCCAAAGAAACTACAGGAAAGATAACTGCCAAGTAGTCAAACAAATCCTGCATAGTAAAGTAATAAACAGTATCATCCAAACGAGCAGTCACAGAGGTTCCACCATAATAAGAATACGGCAGGCCAGCTCCTACTCCCCAAAGGTCATTAATATAGAAGTCACCGGTAATCTGTTGCTCTATAATAGTATTAGCAGTTAGAAGTCCATAAACCTTCTTCAGCTCTTTCCAAAGAATAAAGAGGCTGTTCAGCTTAAAGAGAGGCTTAGGCATTTCTGTATTATAAGCAATAACACTAACATCGTCAACATTAGCATTAGCATCCATGCTAACGTCGGCAGTTGTACGGGCACTATAGAAACTTTTACTGAAGGCACTCAGGTCCATCTGTTTACCAATACCTTCAAGGTCAAAAAGCTTAGTAGGGTACTTGCTACGCAAGTACATCATAAGATCATCAAATTCCTGATCATAGGTTATTGAAGAATACATAATGTCACTCCATCTGATTTGAAAGTTATACGAAACCAGCCTAGACAGAGGTAGGATTGTTAATATCTTCAACGACAAGTGTATCCGAATATCCAGGCCGGGAGAGACGGGTTATAGTAAAGAGTTTAACAGTCTTAGAGCGCACCTTACGGTGTAACTTAGCATAGTCCTTAGGAAATATAGTCAGCGTGACACGTCCATTACGGGACATCTCAACATCCACAAAAGACATAAGTTCTCCCTTCTTAGTAGTAACGGTACGGTGCTCCAAAACAAAACAAGGTACAGTAAAGGAAGTTCGCTCAGGAATATCAGACAAGCGAACGTCAGTATCATAGTCTGCCAAAGGACTCAAAGTAAGATAGGTGCCAAGGAGCTCATACTCTTTATCCAATATATCGGCAGCGGTTACAGGGCCGGGCTCCAAGGGCAACCCACGTAACTCCAAAAGATAGTTAAGGAGCTCGAACCGATTAGCACAGGAGCGCTCACGAGGCAGAGTATCGAGGGCACCAGCATATACAAGAGCAACAATAACCTTACGATTAAGCTCAGACTTCAGTGTACTCGCAGCCAAGTGCTCGATACTAGTAAAGGGGCGTTTAGCTAAAAGACTTACCAAGTTACCATCACCCAGTCCCATAATGAAGGACAACCCAACACGGATGTTACCGTCCTCGACGGAAAAGCCTATTTCAGACTTATTAAGGTCAGGAGGTAAGATGGCCATACCATCACGGCGACACTCATCGAGATAGGCAATGAGCAGCGCTCGCTCACCTGTAATATGAGCAGTCATAAAGGCAGCCATATACTCAGGACGATAGTAAGCCTTAAGCCATGCAGTCTGATAGGTCAACTTAGAATAGCAATAGGCATGAGACTTGTTAAAGGCATAATCAGCAAAGGTTTCTAGCTGAGAAGAAATCTTCTTAGCTACATCCTCACTCATGCCCATACGAATAAGGCCAGGAATTGCATGTTCATTAGGATCAGTGGGATTAGTTCCATAGACAAGCTTGTCAAGTTCTGCAAGCAAGATAGAGCGCTTCTTCTTACCCACGCCCTTACGTAGCGCATCAGCTTCACCAGGAGTAAAACCCGCAAGCTGTTTCGCTATCTCCATAACCTGTTCTTGGTACACAATAACGCCATAAGTCTCACGAAGTATTGGCTCCAGACGGGGATCGTCATAGGTAACAGGCGTATATCCCCGAGAGCGGGCAATATAGCTAGGAACAAGGTCTAAAGGACCCGGACGATATAGAGCATTAATAGCAGCAATGGCGGCCAAATTAGTCGGACACACACTAGAAAGAATACGGCGCATACCGTCAGACTCAACTTGGAACACACCTGAGGTATCACCTTTACTAAGGAGCTCGTAAACTCTAGGATCAGAGAAGTCGTCAGACTTACCGATAGCATAGTAATCGAGCTCAATACCCCGGGCCTTAAGCATACGCAGCGTATCCGCAATAATTGATAGGGTCTTCAGAGCAAGGATGTCAACCTTTATTAGACCAAGCTGCTCTATCGCGTCCATATCAAACTGAGAGACGACTACCTGCTCGTCACGATCAAGCATAAGGGGACAATACTTAGAGAGGGGCTCAGGAGAGATTACAACGCCAGAAGCATGGGAGGAAACATTGGCAGGAAAGAACTCTACCTTCTCAGCAATAGAAATCCAATTAGGGTATTCCTCCATAGCACGCACAAGCTCAGGAATAGGGTCCAAACCCTTGTCTGGATTTCCATGAAGACACTCATGAAGAGTACGAAGCTTACCTGCATCAGAAGGAATACACTTAGAAATAAAGTCAATAGCTTCATTAGGAACACCAAGAGATTTACCGACGCGACGCAAAGCGGCCTTAGCAGTCAAAGTAGAGATAGTGCCTATAGTACAAACACGGTCAGCACCATAATGCTCAGCTAGATATTGAAGTAACTCTCCACGACGATTGCGATCAAAGTCTATATCAATATCCGGATACATAACACGCTCAGGATTTAAGAACCTCTCAAAGAGAAGTCCATACTTGATAGGATCCATGTCGGTAATACCGAGAGCATAGGAGACCAAGGCTCCAGCAGCACTACCACGACCCGGACCCACAAGAATACCACGACTCTTAGCGACGTCCACATAGTCCTTAACTATAAGGAAGTAACTTGCAAGCTTTTTGTCGCAAATAACACCTAACTCATACTTAAGACGAGACATATACAGGTCGAAATCCAGATCTTCAGCTTCGATCTTAGCATACATATTCCTTAGAGCTAAAGACTTAAGGTGAGCTTCAGGAGTTGTACCACCAGGTAAGTCAGTAGCTATAGGAGGATGTAAAACACCAAGGTCAATAGTAACATTACAGGCATCGGCTATACAAGCGGTGTTACGCACAGCTTCAACAGGCATACCAGCATCAAGCATCTGCTGTTCAGTATGAAGAAAATAGACGTTATCGGGAAAGCGCAACCTATCAGGAGCATCCACAAGAGAATTAGTCTGCATCGCAAGAACGACATCGTGAAAATGACAGTCTTCCTGATCTATATAATGAACGTCACTGGTACACACCAAAGGGATACCAGTGTCGCGACTAATCTGAATAAGTGCAGCATTTACTGCCAACTGCTCAGATAGAGTAGAGGGCTGTAGCTCTAAGTAAAAGGCATCAAACATAGCGCTAAAACGACGAGCCAAAGCTACAGCCTCAGAAGTTTTACCAGCAAGAATAAGGCGCGAAATTGGCCCAGCTAAGCAAGCGGAAGTAGCAATGATTCCCTTACCATACTGAGACAAAACAGACATATCCGTCAAAGGACGATAGTAAAAGCCATTAAGGTTTGCATCCGTAACTACCTTAATCAGATTCTCGTAGCCTTCGTTAGTAGCAGCAAGTAGAAGGAGATGGCAGCCTTGATTCCAAGTAATAACATCCTTATAGCGCACCTCCTTAACTTTAGTGCCATCGGGCCCTTTAAGAGTAACAGTCTGTTTATGAACGGTAGAACGCGCATACGGAGCATACTCAGGATCAGTAGCAGCAAGCATGTCAAGACGAGCCCTATCCTTAATAGTACGGTCTACAGTTACATAGACTTCTGCACCTAAAATAGGCTTAATACCTTGCTTGCGGCATTCAGTATAAAACTCAACAATACCTAACATATTACCGTGGTCGGTAATAGCAAGGGAATCCATACCATACTGTTTAGCACGAGCCACTAACGCCGGTATCTCACAAATGCCGTCGAGCACGCTCATGTAAGTATGGTTATGCAAGCTAATATACATAGTTAACCCAAACGCCCAAAGGGCACGATGAAGTCCTTAAAGAATCTGAATAGACTGGACATAGAGAGTCGGCGTGGAAGACTTAGTGTTATTACAGTAACGACTCGCACCTTTAGCAATAACACGAGAACCCACAACAATATCCGACAGGGACTTATCATCCTCAACCTTTACCACCTGAGGAAGGATAGCAAGAAGAATCTCACCAACAGGGTCACTGATAGTAACTAAGTATCCCGGCAAAAGGTTACCAGTACTCTTATCAGAAAGAAGGGGAACAACTAAGAGAGACTTAACGATACCAGCAACCACTAAGAGCTCAGGCTTAGTCCTATCAGCAAAGAAATCAACAGAGTAAATATTAACTACATCCTTAGTAGTCTCATAGAGTTGTACATGAGTATTCATAGCATCACCTTGTTAAATATAGTAATGCGCTGTGCAGAGTATTATACCATACACACAGCAGTTATGCAAGTCCTAAATTATACCTCGTCTCGTACTCGATAAAAAGCATAGACTGTAGTAGCGTAGGCAGGCAGACGGTCCTGCAGTAAGGTCGCAAAAGCATCATGGACAGCAGCCCAAGAAGTAAAATCCGTCGTGTAAGAACCCAGAAGCTTCATAACAGCAAAGTACAGGTTACAGAGAGTATTATGAATAGCAGTTACAAAAACCTGGACCCCATCCGTAAGTATAGGAGAAGTTACACGAGAAGCAAGCAAGGCAGCAACAGGCGGATAGAGGGTAATACTATCAGGCCTGATAGTGCCGTCAACCAAAGAGCTGACAATATCAGAAAGAACGAGGAAAGCAAACTGATAAACCTCGGTCATAAAGCGAGTAGGGTCGACTGTAATAGACAAAGTCTTAGCAAGAAACTGCACAGGAGCAACGTAGAGACCCAATATAGCCGCAACAAGGTCAGAATGTAAGAAAGTAAGCACCAACCTAAAGTGGGGAGAAGATACTGGAGCCCTAAGAGGCAAGCGATCCGAAGAAAGAAACAGATGCGGAAGCAGACCCTCACAACCAGAATCGGTCAACCGCGCAATAAGCTGAGAGTACAGAACGGTTACAAGGGCATCAGCCAGAAAAGTCACGTCAGCGACAGTAGGACCAAGATGAGGAACGATTATAGTCGCTTCCTGAGCATAAGAGTCAGCTTGCTGGCGGCGAATAGTGTTACCCAACTGAGATAATGGTACTACAGATGGGGCAGGACTAGACAGAGGAGAACCTAGCTGGTCAGAAGCTTGGTCCTCAAACATAGAGTCACTAAATAAGTCATCAAAATTAGACATAAAACACCTCTAAGCTATAACGAGAAGTCATCAGGAGACAACGGTTCCAAAGCCTCGTAGGGAAAGGTAGACTGGCCAACTAAGTGTTGCCGAATAAAAGAAACCTTCGACATGAAAGAACCATTAAAGCGCATAGTACCCAAGTCATTATTAAAAGGAGAACCCCAGAAGAGATTAATAACAGGATCTAGAAGAGCATAGTTCGGCCTAGTCACACCGCGAAGCAAATCATTCAAACGACACTTCCCCCAGCATATAGAACCATTCTCATAGACGTTAGGAAAGGGCATACGCCTAAGATAAGGAGAGAGCACAGAGAGATTGCCAGAAGACTGCAAAACCTGAAGGGCTGCAGGAGGAAGAACAGCAACAGTAGTAGAACGAACAACAGGATTAGCATGAAAGTCTAGGGTAATCTTCCAAATACACTGAGGACACAAACAGTCCTGGACCATCTCAATAGAAGTCGAAGGCGAATCACCAACAGATAGATCTGGCGGCAATAAGAGTGGGCGGCGGTGCTCAGGACGAACAACAACAAAGGTGTGCAAGCCACGATACATAACATAGGCAAGGCACCCAGCAGGCAAGTAGAAACTATAGGAAGTAAACTTACTAGACAGAGCAGTAAGTAAGTCAGGCAAGGCAATATACTTCCGTATAGTAGCACCAGACGAGGTAACCAAATCAGCAGCAGCTATATCCGAGCCGTCAGTAATATGCAAGCTGGCAAACAGAATAGAATTCTTGGACATCTAAACCTCCATCCCGGGTTACTGGGACAACCCAGGTAAAACAGTAGTATTAATAGTAGCACCAGTGGTCGAATCAAACAAAGAAAGGGCAGAATACGTACAAGTTAGCGATTGCCTATTCACGTAGAAACTGCGAAGAGAACCAAGAAGATCATGTAGTACATCCATACACAAGGGCACTGAAGCAACAAGCGAGTCGAAGTAAGTCTTCAAGGCTGAGGCTGCAGTACTAAGAAGAAACGAACTTCCTTGTCTTGCAAAATCAGGCTTATAGACTATAGTATAACTAGAGGGTACTACATCAGACACATAATTAGTGAGACCCAAGTCACGACAAGTACTAATTATGCTAAGTAAAGGCTTCACCAAAGGAGGAACGCGTTTCGGAATAGACAAGCGTACTCTACGAAGGTGAAGCTCATAACCAGGTATAGCAGGCCCAGAGTGCAATAAAGTACTAATATGATCTATAATAAGTCTTTGAGGTAAACCAAGAGTAGCATAAGAAGAGGAACCGGTAGTAAGCTGAAAGAAGAACCTCAAGAAACTAAAGAGCACAGAAAGACCAAAGCCACGTACAGTAATACGTAACTGATTCGGACCAATAACAGTAGAAGAGATAGAGAGATCAGGCAGAGACCGAGCCAGACTGGATACAGCAACAGTCTTAATAGCAGTAAGAATAATAGAAGTAGGATCAACAATAACACAGTCGTCAGACGATTTAGCCTTGGAGAACGGAACAAATAAGTCAGGAATCTCAGCCCTATTCCCAAACAGAGAATTAGACAAGGCAGAAGCCGGAAGAAGCAACTGCTTATCAGTACAGTCAAGGTAACGGGCAGAATCAACAGCGAAAAGCAACGAAGACAGATAATCAGATGAAGTCATTAGACACCTCCACAGACACAGGAAGGGAATTTATATCAGCCAGATTACAAAATAGATGACGTGCAGTAGGAGCAGAAGCAGAAGGAAAGAGAAGCTTAGCAGCAAAAGATAGAGCAGCTGGAGGTACAGACAGAAATGACTCCGGGACTGCATTCGCCTGAAAGTAATACATATCATATAGGGTGTCTAAGACCTCAGAGACGGGCAAATCGGTAACAGATAACTTAGCAGAGATAGGGTCTGTAGAAGAGAACAAAAGATCCAATAATAATGTAGAAGCAGTACTCATAGTAACCTCCATAGACTAAAACCGTAGTGTAACCTTAGAGCGCAAAATCGGGACAACAGAAGGAATCATAGTGTCAAAGAGAACATAGGCTATATCAGGCAGCTTGCGCGACATCAGAATATTACAGAACATAAAGAGAAGGTTAGCAGCAAACATGTTAGTAGCGATACTTTGCGGATTAGCTTGAGCATGGTCAGCGCAGGATAAATCGGTAGGTAACTTATCAGTAGGCGTAAGCACATCTGGAAAGACGTCAGCAACAGTAGGATACAGCTTAGCAGAAGCAGTCCGCAGAGCAAACACAACTTGACCAGTATACTCCTCATTACCAGCATCGATCCAAGCCAAAGGAGACGCAGTAAAGGTCGCATAGAACTTAGCGATCAAAGCACGAGTAGCATGATTATCAACACAGCCAACAATAACGTTCAAACAAGAACGATCATAAGCAAGGAGGTGAGTTAAATGAGAAGAGTCAGTAACGTAAGCAGGCAAAGATTCGATTTGCAACCCATAGGCAGCGCCATACCGAGCTGCCAAGACAGCAGCTTTACTCTTGCCGACATCAGAACTAAGAAAGTTCTGACGCGCAACATTCTTAGGCTCAACTGTATCTGCATCAACAATACAGAGCTGTATAGGAGAATCAGCATAGACAGTAGTGTTAAGAACAGAAATTTGCCGTGCAAGGTCTCTGATGAGATAGCCACCAGTTCCGCCAGTGCCAAGTACAACAAAACGCATGGTTTGCACAGGCGGAAAAGTAAAACTAGGCATAATTAAAACCTCCAAAACTACTTCCTAGGAAGAAAAGAAATAGAATCGTCATCGCCACACTTAGAGCTATTATCATTCAATGGATGCTTCGGTATCCACGAATATTGGGAAGGCTTAGAAGAACGGTCATGCTTACCCTTAGAAGACGTGGGCACGAAGGGAACATCATAGTCAAGCATAGGACCATAAGCAGGAAGTTTCGGGTAGTCACTGTCATGGTCCATAATAACAGGAACAGACTTAGCCGGAGTACATTTTGCAAGCCACGCACTAGGAATCGGAACATCAAGATTATAGCCAGTATCAAATACATCACTAATATCAAGATCAACAAACGTAGAGAAAGTACTGTACCGAAACTTAAAAGTAGGCGTAGCATCCAGGTTACCAACGACCATTGCGACAACACGACGTTTCTTTTCATCAGCATCGTCAGTAGCAGAGAAGAAAGCAGACATAGAAGCATGACTATGACACGTAACAACCCAAACAGAAGTTTTAAGAACCTCCTGAAAGTCTGAGTCAGTCATAATATCATAGTGGGACGAAGCAGCGCCATTAGTCTGCGTAGGAACATAGACAAAGTACTCATTCGAAGTCTTACTCCACATAATATGAGCACTAGCCTCAGACTTATGCAGGTTGTAGATAGACTTAAAGAAGGAAACAACCTGAGAGAGAATTGAGAGAGGTATCTTACCATGAGTTAAGGAAAAACCCAAGGGCGGAGGCGGGTTCTTGACAGAAGTAGGTTGGGTAACCTTACTAACACAAACATAAGGATCAGCCTTAATAATCTCATAGAACCCATCAGAAGCAACAACATAACTCAATGGAGGCAACGTTCCATCAGCCTGATCAATCTTCCAAGAATCATCTGAATAAACCTTACAGAACTTAGATAACAAATTTGACATACATACTCCTTCAAATATAAAATTTAAGTACTTGACAATCATACTTAAAGTAGCTCTAGGATAAGCACGATTGCCAACTATCAAGTTATCAGGACAACAGCAGCTTCTTGCATCCACTTCCGCCGGACAACTCGCAATGCGTCAGTACTCTTATATCTTATCACAATAGTGAGCGCCTGCATATGCTCATCGTTCAGGACCATAGTACCCCATTCCGACGTCCTAACGGTATTCATAGTTACGTCCACAACAGCATATACCGTCACTTGGAATACTAACAACTCCCAAGTCTCGCGCCAAACACACAATGGATTTTGCGTTTGCTTACCCATCTCTATTCCTGCGAATTACTAAGATAATGGGGTAGATCATCAAGGTCAGTCTGACCAAGTTCTTCATGATGCAACAGTGCAAATAAGTTCCATACAGCTGCAACAAGATGGTCCTCATCACGTAGCCCCATCATATACTTTACTAAGTGCCTGAAGGCAGAGTCAACATACCGCGAGAAGGGAAGCCCCTTCTCCCAATTACGAGGGGCGTACTTCTGTGCACCAAGCTCGTACCAACGGGCTAACCGAGCCAAAGCAAACGGACTAATCAAGTCAAAACGGCCCCTACCGGAGGCCGGTTCGCGGGTAGCCCTGCCTTCACCATAAGACATACGTTCACCAGTATCATGCATATACAACCTCACATTATTACACAAAGTAGTATGGGGAAGCCATATCCTAGCTTCCCCACCGAAGATAATTAACCCTTGCTACCAGCTTGCTGGTCCATGCGAAGGGTTCCCGTCTCGGGATCGAACTGATAAGAGCCCGGACCCTGAAGGATCGGAAAATCCTGCTGAAGCTGACGAACAACTTCATCAACTGAAGCAGGAGTTTCAAGTTGAATCGTAGTTCCCAAGACTTCAACCTGAGTTACTTGTTCTTGGTTGTTAGACATATGATCCTCTCCTTAAGTTTTATTTAGTATATTAACTCGTACACCTCTATCGGGTAGGACGAGAAACCTTGATCAACTTCTGATACTCGGCTCGAATAGCACGAACAAGCCGCATAAACTTAGACAACCGGACAAGACTAAAGACACTTGGACTAATCTGTCCGTCATCCTTAACAAGCCGGTCAAGGACTGTAACTAGCTTAGGCAAGCAAGTAGTTACAGTTGCCATAAAGTCATTCTGAAGCTTTTGATTAGCCAGTATCTGATGCTGGACATGCAGTATCTGTCGTAACAAGTTCTCTGTTCGAAACATCTAAATCCTCCGTAGGACGTAATATAATGGGACCTAAGTTTGTGCAAGTAGAAAGCCAACGGTCAATGCCACGGTAGTAGTTATAAGACAGCGCCTCAAGCCAACAAGGGGGAAGCTGAGTACAGTCAGTAGTATCAAATGGGCAAGGGTCAGAACAACGCCGAATACTGAGAAGGTCAACATCATTAGGACAAGTAGTACAAAGATGATAAAGGACGTCTTCCAGAGCTAAGGTAGTAAGGTCAAACGTAGTAAAGCGGCTATTAATAAAGGCTTGGTAAGTGGCTAAATTCTCGGGATCCCCAAGAACTCCGGTCCAACAAGTCACACAAACATCAGAGGCATGAGCATTAGAAGCAATAGGACAACCCGACGGAGACATGTGGGGAATACCAAAAACGTACGGACAAAGCCTTGTCTTTAGACGAGAGGCCAAGGCTACTATACTAGCCGGGTCGCCAGAAGACAAAGCTTTGTACACCAAGGCAATACCAAGCATAACTATACCTCTTGGAATACAATATGATCATCAGGAGCAGATATAAAGATATGTGCACTCCTATCTATCTTACCATCAAGAAGGAGCTCAGACAAGGCATCCTCAACCTGACGCTGGATCTCACGGCGTAAAGGCCTAGCACCATAGGTAGGGTCATAAGACTTAGTAGCGAGATAGTCAACTACAGAGGCATCATAAGAAAGATGTACGTCACGAGCAAGAAGGACAGTACACAACGAGTTAAGCATAAGAACAGCAATAGCCTTTAGGTCGTCGAGAGTAAGCCTACGGAATACAATAGTGTCATCAAGTCTGTTAAGAAACTCAGGCCGGAAATAAGTCTTCAGAGACTCAAGGAGCTGGGCCTTCATAGCTGCGTAGTCAGAATTAGGGTCGACAACATCAGGGGTCGCAAATCCAATGCCCTTCACCCTCTGAGCAACAGTAGTCACACCAATATTACTGGTCATAATGAGAATAGTATTCTTGAAATCACAGACCCGGCCATGACTATCGGTAAGACGACCATCATCCATAATCTGAAGAAATAGGTTAAAAACAAGGGGGTGAGCTTTCTCAATCTCATCAAGCAGGATAACACTATAAGGATGGCGACGGACAGAAGCTGTCAACGCTTGAGCATCGTCATATCCAACATAACCCGGAGGTGAGCCAATTATCTTACTCACACTATGAGATTCAACATACTCAGACATATCCAGACGGACAATAGCGTCCTCACTTTCAAAGACAGCTTCGGCAAGAGCCTTACAAAGCTCTGTCTTGCCGACACCAGTAGGACCAAGGAACATAAAGGCAGCTATAGGACGCTTCGGGTGCTTAAGGCCTAACCTAGCTCTACGAACGGCGCGGGCGACAGCAGTAACAGCCTCATCCTGACCGATAACACGCCTATGCAGAATCTCCTCAAGAGCAGCCAAGCGCGATGCTTCGTCAAAAGTAAGTTTATTCAGAGGGATATGAGTCCAACTGCTAACAACAGCATTAATGTGATCCACATCAACAACAGGAGTTATAGAGGACACATAAGTTTCCCAATCCTTTGTAGCAGCGGCAATGGCTGACTCAAGGGCTTCTTCCTCATCGTGGTAATAGGCAGCAGAGTAATAATCTTGCTTACGTACGGCATCCGCCTTACTAGCACGCGTCATCTCTAGTAAGCGCTCCAGATCACGTACATTCTTAGGAGGAGTAATATGATCAAGCTTTACACGAGAACTAGCCTCATCAATAACATCAATAGCTTTATCAGGCAAAAACCTATCGTTAATGTAGCGACTAGACAGCTCAACGGCAGTCTTAATAGCTGCATCTGTAAGAAGGACATTATGAAACTCCTGGTAACGGCCACGAAGCCCTTTTAATATATCTATGGCTTGATCAGGAGTAGGCTCCTCAACTAGAACAGCTTGGAAACGGCGTTCAAGGGCACTATCTTTCTCAATGTAGCGCCTATACTCGTCAAGAGTAGTAGCTCCTATAACCTGAATCTCACGCCGAGCTAAAGCAGGCTTAAGAATGTTAGCAGCATCCATAGCACCCTCAGCATTACCAGCCCCAACCAAGGTATGGATCTCATCAATAAAGAGAATAACGTTACCAACAGACTGTAACTCATGAAGGGCCGTCTTAAGCCTATCCTCAAAATCGCCCCTAAACTTAGTACCGGCAACCATAGCAGCCAGGTCAAGAGCAACTACACGTTTACCCTTAAGGACGACAGGGACATCATTCGCGACGATTTTCTGAGCTAAGCCCTCAACGATAGCAGACTTACCGACGCCAGCATCGCCAACAAGACATGGATTGTTCTTAGTCCTACGAGCAAGAATGTGAATTACGCGGTCAACTTCAGTTAGACGACCTATAACAGGGTCAAGTTCTCCAAGAGCAGCTGCCTTAGTAAGATCCCGGCTAAACTTATCAAGCTCCGGGGTAGCTGTGGAAGCTGAAATATCAGACGGTGAAGTATTTGGTTGAACCAAGGCATCAATATCAGCTATAATAGTCTGACGAATATTACAGGCATTAAAAAGATGGGTAGCGTCAGAGCGACAAAACCTAACATAAGCATAAAGAAGGTGATGCGGCTCAATCAAGGGAACATCCTTAGAATTCCTAGGAAGCTGAGAGCGCATATACTGGTTAAGGTCATCCAGCAACGCCTTAAAGCGATTAGAATAACCAGGAAGAGAAGACCCAACAGGTCGGGGAGACAGCAAAGGCGAAGGAAAAAGGCTTGACAGATAGCGCTCAACAGACTCCCGAGTAGCACCATGGCGCGTAAGAATACTATAGACAGGGCCTACAGTAGGATCAAGCAAACCTATAAAGATATGTTCAGGCTCTATAACAGTATGACCAGCAGCAAGGGCATAGCCAGAAGTCCTAGAAAGTAAGGCCATCGTAACAGGGGCCAACAGAGTATAATAAATCATAAAACCTCCAAGTAAACACAGGATATTCAGCGAGAGGGCCTACCACAAGACAGAGAGCCCTCAGGGCAATGACCGCGTACGCAAGGTGGACCAGCTTGAGAAAAGATAGAGCGAGCTATAGGCAATACTAAGTCAAGCATAGTCCAAGCAAGATCGCGGATCTCCCATTGAGCACGGCTGCAACAACGAAGCTCAAAGAAATGCAAGAGCTCACGAGCGTTCATCGTTAGTATTACCTTAGTAGTACAAGCGTTAGGTAACACATAACGAGCATCCTGCAGCGCCTCTTCCTTAGAGTAGCCGTGTTCAGCAAGCAAAGTGCCCCATTCCTTATACCAGTCAGCGATCTGGCACATCTGAGAACGAAAGCGGTCAACATACGTCTGTCCTAAGTTTTCTATCGTAGACGGAACTACGTAGGAAAACTGAGCTAAATCAACGTAACGCTGCGACTGGACGGAAAAGCTTGCTATTCTGTGCCTCGTAATCTGAGCAAGTAAGGCGCGAGACACGTCTTCTATCCCAAAGGTAAAGGCAACATGCTCTAACGGAGAAAGATGACCCATAGAAATCAGCTTAGTAATCAACTTAGGAGCATCGAGGCCTTCAGATAGAGCTTGGATAGAGGAATTAGAATAACATAGCCTAGCAGCAAGCGCTACTGTACATTCAGGGTCAGGAGTATGAGTAAGCAACCCTACACGCACGATGTTACACCACCCTTCATAAGAGCATGAAGTTCAGACAAGGTCTGGTCAAAGCGGCCTGCATCAAGGAGCAAGAAACGCAGAAACGGAACAGAAGCCACCAAGGCGCAATAGTCATGATACTTCGCCAAAGACAAAGAAGGACACGGGCGTTTCTGTAGTTTATAATAGACATCTAGGATATACGGATGCTTAGTAACTATCTCAACTACAATAGTACTACGATACCGAGGAGTCAGCCTAGCAAGGACATTAGCAATAGAAGCAACAGCCTGATGTGTCAGAGAGACGGGGGGACTAGTCCATCGCAAAACAGTACGCTTAAGTACGGCACCATGAGAGACAGCAAGGAGAATGGCCACCCAGTCAAGGCCCTCATGCGTAATATAAATTTTAACTTTCATACTCATATCCCAAATGTAAAAACTCATAGGCCGAAAGGATTATCAGCAGAATCGTCAGTAGAATCACTAGAAGATTCTTCTGAGGAATCCGCAGCAGAGGAACTATCGCTTTGCATAATACCGGCTAGGATAGCCTGAGTCAAGCGATCTATAAGAGCCATAAGGGCCAAAGGAGGCAACACCCTAGCAGCAGCAGCAAGCAACTGCGGCAGCAAAGACTCAAGGGTAAGCAAGAGCATAACCGAGTCAAAATCGGACATAATACCAGCCAGTAACGCACCCATACCACTAGAGTTCCGAAAGACGCCAGCAATACAAGCAGCGTCAATGTGCCTTGGATCGGGAGCATTAACATCAATAGAAATAGGCAAGGGACTAGAGGGAACATGACGGGCTATCTCAGCATCAAAAATCTGATGGAGGATGGAATCTCCCAAGGCAAGAGGAATAGAAGACTTGCCAGTACTTAGAGCAAGAAGACATGCCTTAAGGCAGTCATCAGTAAGTGGATGGTCAGCAGAGCCAGCCGAATTGTCAGAGGGGTTCCCAGACGAAGGCTCCTCAATATCAAAGAAATCAAACGTATCATCCATAGCAACCTACGTACCTAAACGGTACGACCTCACTTTACTTAAGATTAATTACTAGACAACTGCTTAAGGAGCGACCTATATTTCATAGCAAGGTCTACTACCCGAGCAATAGTCTTTATAGGTACTTTCTTCTGCCACCTAGGAGACAAACCTAACTGCCTCAACACATGCGGCGGCAACTCCAGATTCCGTATCAGTGATATAAATCTATCCACTATAATACCTCAAAACTAGTCGCGCCGCAAGCCTGTATAATAGGCAACGACATTATCATAGAAAGACTGCATGAATCAAACCTATGTCACATAACAAGGCGTACTGAGCAACAGAGATAGGAATAATTACCACACAGCTATCAAAACAATTCATAAAGAGAATCTCATCACTATTACCGCGGCGGCTAACTCTAAACCCAAGGGGTTTTAACTTTTACTCCGTACCAGACTCGGCAGCATCCAAGGCACGTAGTACATCCACATAGTAGTGGAAGGAATCAAGAATATCAAGGCCGAAGTGCAGGAGTCCACAGTCACGAAAAAAGTTGTAGATATGCTCAGGAACAGGAGAGACAGAGACGCAGCTGAGGAAGAGAGCTGGCGTCGAATACTCAACACAGGAAGCTCCACAGCTAGACATATCATAGACAAAGACGGCATCAGGGTCATCAGAAAAGGTCGAACTGACGTAATTTTGATAGAAAGCTACGTCATCCTCATAGATAGACAAATCGTCGCTAGTCATAAAGACTAACTCATAAAGCCCAAACTCGTCATCAGAGAAGCGAAATAAGTAATACATAAGACACCTCAATTCATGTAGTCATAGTCCTCAGAAAGGACAAACTTAACAGGGATTAATCCCACCACCGGTCAGAATAATTAGCAGAGAGAATAGTACGGATTTTACGTAAGAGCATAACAAACCTCAGAACATAGGATCAGCGGGAGTATTACTAGCAAGCGGAGGTGGAGTACCAGGGGCAAAGGAAAAACCAGATAACTCAAGGAAAGTACTACGAGAAGCAGGAGGCATAACCGTCAGAACATGACGAAGAAGGGCGACCCACTGGTCAGGCAAAGCGTCACACGTAATAACAGGAGCAAGAGACTCAGTCCGAGGAATAGGACACGCAAGAACACGAGTCGGAGCAAATAAGTCAACGTAACGACAAAGAGCATCAGACTCCAGCAAGGCATTGATAATGGCTGAAGTAGTAGGAGGGGAACAAAGAAAATTATAGAGAGTAGAAGGGAGAATTAAGTACTTATGTACCGGTGAAACAAGAATGTGAACAGAAGAGGAGCGGGAAGAAACAACATAGCTATAAATATCAGCCAGAAATATAAAGGACGTACATAATGTCTCGTAGGCATAGCCTAAACGATACTTAGTAGTCTTGTGAGAAAGACGAAGGCGGCGCTCATGATCAGCAAGAACAGTCAAATACAAGGACATTCCAGGATGCACAGGTACGAGCAAGTGACCATAGGAAGCGAAAATACAAGAGGCATGAACACTGCCATCAACTACAGTAGTCTCAGAAAGCAGAGGATAAAGGGCATTCGCATGAAGAGAAAGTAAATAATGTCGGGTACCCTGCGAAAGTACAACAGACCATGAATCAGAACAAGGAACTGAACGAGAACGAGACAAAGCAATAGTAAAGTCAGAGTTAGACAAAACATGTACTAGGGAAGACGCAGAAGAGGAGGAAGAGGCAATAACCTGAGCAGGGAACTGGTCAGTAGAAGTCATCGAGAAAACATCATATGCCCCAGTCTCGTGATCAGGGGTGGAAAGGACCGTAAGGACTATCCAACGAGGAATGGACCAAACCTTAGCAAGCATAATATCAACCTACAGACCTAAATAAGAAGGCAAGTAAGCGACGCCACCAAGAAAGTGGAGTCCGAAGGGCCACATAGCGCCGCACAAGAGGGTCAGTAGAAAGCGTATAACCAAGAAACACGTCATCAACAAGGCGCTGGAATACATAACAAGACGTACAAGAGTCGGTAAAACCGCCGTCCTCGGTTAAGTACTCACAACTAGGATCACACTGCATACAAGCACCTCAGCCAGAGCTATCAGTAGTATAAGAATAACCACAGCGAGCACATGTATAAGTATGGTCAAACATAGAGTCGGAGACCTCCTTAAAGACGTGCTCGCAGACAGCAAACTTAAACCAAGTAACAGGAATATAGTCAAGTACTAGGGCCAAGCCTGTACGATCAGGCCAGATAAATAGTTCAGCAGTCACGGAAGAAGGAAGGTCTTCGCCAGCATAGGTCTTATACATGCGACGTGATTCAACTAGAATAGGAGTAGAAGCATAGAAGCGATACCGCACTTCATCCGGCGTTGCAGGTTTCCAGTTAGGTGGCAGAGAATGACTAGTACCTAACTGAGAGTACCAGTCAGGACACTGAGCATCCAAGTCACGCGACCGGACAGGAGTAACAAGATAAACCATAGAACGTCTCCATATATATTATAGACTACCTTCGGCAAGAACCGTTATCAATAGACAGAAGGTATACAAGAATACCAACATGAGCTAACCATTCAGCCTTACGAGGACAGGCAGGGGCAGTTGCCCAAAGCAATCCTATCACTAGTTTCCTGTACAGACTCTTCTAGAGCGCGCCAACCAATTCATATAATGGGGATGGTGAGATTGTTTACTCACATGGCAGTCAAGCTCCCTGCCTAGCGCGTTTTCTCAACTTCTCTGTTGCAGCTCCTATCCTTTCGGACACGATAGCGTCTAATTCCGCCACATCCCCATATTCAGCGAGGGAAGGTGAAAAAGATTAAAAGTCCTCCTCTCCTTAACGTAACCAACTTAATTATCCCATTCCTTATTCTCAAGCATAAGGTTTACGAGAGCGTCAAAATGTCTCGCCCAAGCCGCTTCACGTGCAATATGCCAAGCGAGTTGAGTGGCACCAGCAGGAACGGCTTTATAGGCATAGGTTAAGACAGTATCTCGAGCAACTCCCCAAGCGGCTTTTTCAGCACTCTGATCCATAGAGACCCATACTGCAGAATACATAGTCCTAACATAATGGGGGAGATTTAGTATAAGGGAATCAGCGCTGGATCGTACAACTTTCGAGATAACATCTTGGGCGATACTAAGTTCATTTGCTGTTACTTCACCAGCCATCCATCGCCTCTTTAGACGGATACCTTGGGTGATGCGCTCGTCAGGAGTATCCATAGTATTCAATACTGCCTCAACACGCCGACAGGCAAATTCATGGAGCAGCAAGGGTTGAAGCAATTCCTCCCTTAAGACAGCACAAAGCCTGATGTCCAGCGGGACACCCACAAGCGTCAGCAGATCAAAGGCAGACCATTCCGTATAGGGCTCCGCAAGATTACGTACATGCTCAGACAGGGAAAACAACCCAAAATCAAAAATCTGCTCAACAGTTACCGTTCTCATTTAATCTCCTAAGGTCTATAGTTTCTATGGATATGTTTAACGCAACTCCCATCGACACAGTGGTCGATTATATACTGAATACACCCAACGATCTCGTCCCGTAAGGAATCCCAACGGCATTTAAGGCGATTCTTTAAAAATGTCAATACCTCAATAGTATATTCCTTAATATTCTCTCCTCACTTGTATTCTCCGATTATATCATATAATGCATCCAGAGTAATCTCTTTCTCAATCGTTCCCGTGCTGTCATGTTTAGAGAATTTAATCGTGTTATCGATTTTAATGTCGAAAATCATAACATCGCCATTTGGCTTATCATACTGAAGATGAATCCCTCCAGCCGCTGTGAGAACAATTTGAGGTTGTGGACTTAATTTTTCAACAATGCTTTTGACAAAATTAATATGTTCAGGAGTGAATGGCTCCGCGCCATGGTCATTCCAATCTTCCTTAAGCGCTAGGAACGAGTCTAGCAAACGTAAGTTTCTTTCCTTCGTAAGTTCCAGTTCGAGTACATCTATCATATTAAACATATTCAGTATTGTCGTATAAATCTCTAATTCTCGCTGACATTCTCGAATATTCTTCTGAACTTCCTCGTCATCGATGAGCTTCTTTACAGTAGTATCATAGTAATAATCCAAGAAGTGCTTAGTGACATTAATTCTCTCATTAATCCACTTAAGCGCTTTGTGTCTAACTGCTACGTCCGTTTTATCAGCAGCATCTATCAAAACCTTCTCATCATCAACAACCGCTCGAACCAATTTGTCGGTAGGTAGTCCTAACTGCGCACTTATCAAAGCATTTTCATACTCAATAGTTGCCCTACTTATTCTTTGTTTTATGTCACATGTAAAATCTCTGCAGTCATACAAGGGAATCTGTACCACATTCCCTGCTTCCTCACAAACTACGAAATCTACTATCTTCTTTGTCGGCGTAGTACAATTCTCACACTTCGAATAATTCATCCTTACCACTTCCTATGTTTTTCAGCGACCCACTCATATCCATCATAGTCCTGGATTTCCCACTCGACATCATCGGGAATATCAACAATTCTAATACGAGCGCATCCGCCGTTCGCTTCATCTCCAAGTTCTTCTATAACCTTTATTAAATCTGGGTCGCTCCTATCCTCAGGCCTACGACTGAAATATTCACTACCATCTAAGGTGTCTGTAGTTTCTCCGCAATCCTTCTTATATGCTATCGCAAAGAAATCATCATGGTCGATATTATCAACTCTATTATAAACGTCATACCCATCCGTAAAGTGACTTTTCGTTTGTGTATAAAAGTATACCGGAAAACCCTTTAACTCAGCATATCTCTTTGTAGCTTTCAATGATAAGCTGAACCCACCATAACATCTATTCACCGCTATTTTCATATAATCAGATCTCCTTTCTCAAGCAAAAGATTAGTAAGAATATTAAGGTACTTCGTCCATATAGTTTCTAATGCGGCATTCCACGCGGCTTCCTGCGCGGCAATCTGCACATGTTCTTGCGCACCCTTCCATGCAACAGCGTATGCACCTTCCTGTACAGTCTCCCATGCGGCTCTACGGGCATCCTCATGCATAGAAACCCATAAAACATAATAAATAGCTGCAACAGAACGCACGGACTCCCAAACAAACTCTCGTGCAACATGCAATTCAGATGTCATCACTTTACCCTTCAGCCACTCTCTCTTTACAGTAATATACCGAGCAGTATGCTCATCCAAATTATTCACAATCCCCAATGTTTCTTCCACGCACCGACATGCAAATTCATGTAATATGGGAGCATCAAGAAATTCTTCTCTTAATACAGCCCAAAACCTGTCTCCCAGCGGAACGTCCTCCAACACTAAAACGTCAAGCGCCGTCCATTCAGTCTTATTACCTGCAATCTTGCATATCTGCTCAGGCGGATAACATGGATTAAATTTTAAAAATTGTTCCACTGTTACTGTTTTCATTACTATCACCTGATCCTTATTCCTGGCACATAATCACAAAAGTAAGTGTCTCTTTCCAGTCAGGCTAATCTTCAACAGTATTGGTTGCTATATCTCTAAATTTCCTCCACATCTTCCGTGTTCATGCTTTCCCCTTTAATTCATACATAATTTCTGCATTCTTGCCGCCATGCAGTCTCCACGTGTCCCCATCAAAACTCGGCACTAAACCCGATTCCCACATGTCTACCGCGCACTGAAAGGGGTTGATGCCCTCTCTATGTCCTATGTTATTCCACTTTGGGAAATTGAAAAATGATGATACATAGGCTGCTATAGAATCTCCCACTGAACCTCCCACAGTACCTCTTACCGGATTCTTTAAGGAGGCCCAAAGGCGATTCCACACAGAAACTCCCACGGAACTCCGAATGGGATTCCACAGAGAGGCCCACACAGAATCTCCTACGAAACTCTTCACGGACTTCCGAACAGAATCCCATACTGAATCCCGCATAGAATTTCGCACAGAAATCCATTGCTTTAATCTTTCGATGTCCGTTTCCGTTATTACGCCGTGTTCGATTGTAAACGGATGTACAATAGGCTTTATTACCAGCTCAGGCACAACCGTCTTATAATCAAGGTGTTCACAAAAGGCGCGCGCTTGTACCGAGTCATCCTTATTATTCATCCGTATAATTGTGAGTTCCTTTGTAAGCGGATTATGCTCATACGCATTGAGCATATCCTCATCCTCGTCTTTAAAGCCATAGTATTCCGCTATAAAGGTATGGCTATCCGGATTCTCGTCCTTCGCAAGCACTTCCTTGCGTTGTTCAGCGTTAAGGTAATACGGATTCCCCGCACCGTCTGTCCTAAAACTAAAGAAATCACACATTATTTTTTATCCCCTCTGTTCCTAAAAACTACGTTTTTTATCATCTCGTCTGGCTTTTAACACCCCGACTTCATAAAATAACGAGTTTTAATACTTTTGTTGGACATGTCAAGCGACCATAATCATCTCGTTCAAAAGATTCTAAATCATGCTGTATATACTCTCATACTTACCTCTCGAAGTATCTACACTTACTTATAAATAATAACTCTCGGCGTCTATTCTATACTTAAATAAACAATACCAGTTATCCTTCCTTAGCAACCCTCCAGATAGAAAGGAGGTGGGGGAGGTGAAAAAAGATTAAAAGCCCTCCCCCCGATATAATGAGGGTTTATACCAATCAGCAGCCCTGCGGTCAAGTGGGGCGCTAGGAGAGTTTACAGCATAAGTAAGACTAGAGTAGGTCTCTGTAAGGACCCACACCGCACATAGAAGCAAAAAGAGTCCGAGGACAGAAAGAATCATATCTCACTCCACAAATTCGGGGAGAGTATCCGGCGTACTCTCCCCGCAGTCAATGCATGCCCCCGCTATATAGTGCCGGATGGAACCCACCGTACGGTCTTTTACAAGTCGGGGCATGGGGTTCACTTATCGTAAAATTACCCTTGCTAAGTCCAAGGCAAGTAAATACTCAGAAAGATAATCACTATCAAAGTAAAGGCACTTAATATGACATTCAAACTCTTGAAATGTTACGAACCAAGAACCGAGCCTAACAAAACAACCTTCGGTACCCTTAAAGAAGTAAGCGCTAGCATTCGAAGGACCTATCCTATTACAGACAAAGAAGCGGCCGTTCGAAACTCGGCCTCCTTCAAAAGTACAGAGACCATCAAAAGCACAGTTTTCACCAAACCTATTAGCCAAACCAAAAACAGAAGCGCCGCCAAAAGAGCAGTAGTGACCAAAGCGACAGTCATCACCAAAAGTACAGGAGGTAGCAAAAGTAGAGTAATCATGGAAGATACAGCCATAACCAAAGGTACATGAGTGCTCAAAGACAGAAAGTTCGCCGAAGGTACAGCTATCACCAAAGACACAAAATGAGCCAAAGCGGCAAGTACTGGTAAAGGTACAAAACTTACCGAAGCGGCAAGAATCTCCGAAAAAACAGCGGCTGTTAAAGCAAGAATAGTCAGCGAAGACAGAGCCACTATCAAAACAGCAGGATATATCAAAACTATAAATAGCAGTATAGTCGCCAGAAGGACATAACAGATAGCCAAAGCTATTGCGTTCAAAAGTCTGCAAATCTGAACTAGTATAAACCTTCATATATATTCTCCATAAGCGCACATACTAAGAGCGTTAAGTACTATAAAGACAGGCTGTCAGACACACAGTCGTCAAAAGTAGATAGCTTAAGCCGAAGGACTACAGTAGGAATCCTAAGTAATTCAGCACCCCGCGACATACTAATTTTACCTTCAGTAACTGCACGATAGACTAACTGCTCAAACAGAACTGGAGCCTCTCGAGATAGGCCAGCCTCGTCCAACTCGGGAGATAAAGTGGCTAGAAAGCTCTTTACCAAGCGTGCAGAGACAATACCAAGCGACTGAGCACGCTGAAGGAGGGAGGACATGGAGACACGATATTGCTGGGCTGCTAGGAGCATATCCTCAGCAACCACAGTTCGACGAGTACCAAGCTTTCTTATAAGGTCCTCCTTAGGAAGAAGAAAGGCACTAGCAGAAGCGGCAATCAACCGACAAAATCTAGCATTACCCATATCAATAGGACGGCTAAACATAAGACGAAAAAGTTCACGAACAATAACAAATCTAGTCCTCGCAGGACTTAGATGCCTGTCTACTACAATGTAGGGATAGTCATTTACATAGCCACTAAGACCAGAAAAACCATAGTAAGAAATATTAGAGACACATAACAAGATACCTCTACTCTCTAGAATCCTGGTGAGGTCATCCAAAGGTCCAGTAGGAAACAAACCTAAGTGTCTCCTTAGAGAAGTAGCATTAACTTCAGGATCACCGGTAAACGATAAAACTTCAGTAGTAGGCGAGGGCGGTAGAACACCCAAGCCCAATATCTCTACCACAGTCATAAAGCGACTAAAATACTCTTCAATAAACTCATAGACATAGTCGCGCCGAATAGCAGGAAGAGAAGCATCTTCACTAAGCTTTCCATGGCGAAACGTCAGCTTGTCGTTACGGACAACTAAAAAGTCCGTAACAGTAGCACCAAGTACATCAGCCAAGGACTCTAAGAGGTGCACATCAGGTATACGCTTACCGTTCTCGTAGTCCGAAAGGACTGCTGGAGTAAGATTAAGCCGCGCGGCCAAGGCCTTCTTAGATAAGGCATTCTTTAGACGATAGTATCTGAGGTTCCTACTAAACATAGCACATGCTCCTTCCATAAAGGTTTTCAACCATAGACAAGCACGAAGTTACTCACGAGGAGCATAGTCACGAAGGTAAAGTTCCTTCTTCCAATCAGGTCAACTGTCAGTAACAGTGGTCACTTTCCTATACTTCGTGTCTATGCTACTCGTGAGAACTAGGGTCGCCATCCTGAGTTTGCATCTCACGTAAAATATTAAGAAGGGTTTCCCAAGCAGATATTCCTGCCTCAGAATGTTTCATCCGTGCCTCGCTATCATCACGAAGCTTCTTATGCATAGCAACAAGCTCCTTGGCCTGCGCAAGATTTTCTTCTGCCCAACTAATAAGGTCTACTAAAGTCACATCAACACCTCCATAAAAACAGATTACAGCACTACCGTTGTGCTACAGACACAAGGATCAGCCTAAAACAAGCCTTGCCAGCTCTAAGGCAAGCAAACATTCTCGGAAGCACTTATCAGTGCCATACATGGTGACAGCAAGCTGCTTAAACTCATCACTGGTGTAAATTCTCACATCGACTTCAGCACAAAGCCTAAAGGCGTATATCTGGAGCTAGCGTAGGGACCAAGTTAGTCACTAGCTTAATTTGCTCCGGCCTAAAGGCAATGACTAAGGTACGACCGTGATAGCCCTTAATAATGATACCATCATTTCTACCGTCAAGAGCAGCTAAAAGTATCTCACGGAAGTAGAAAGCAAAATACAACGATGGATGATCCCTAACTCTATATACTGCGTCAAGCTTTGTTGTATTAGCAGCCGTCATAACAAGAGGATTCTCGATGTTCACATATACCTCAAGGAGCTTAGGATATTGAGCTCCAGGCTTGGAAGCAACATCCTGCGCAATACAGAGAGCCTCATACCGGTCGGTCGTAAAGAAAAAGGCAGGGGGACTGGAAAAATCACTGTCAGTCCAACAGTTAGCTCCAGTCCTACGCTCATCAAAGACAGTAAAGTCATACGCAGTTCCATGGTACAGAACTAACAAATTTCCAAGCTTATTCCGCACGCGACTATCTTGGAAGAACATAGCTTGATCAACGGTAAGGGTACGTCCTTTAGAATCCAGAGGAACCGAAAACATAGCTAAGTCAGAAGCGCTCCATTAGAAGTACATATAAATCCCTGTTCGTCAACTATTCGTAACAAGTTCATAGATTATTTCCCTAGATATAGTACGGGGCAATACTATCGGACATCCTTCGTTTCCAGTACCTACGAGGCACATAACACATATACAGCGTCCATAATCTAAGAACATTCCGTTCTGTAACTACATAGTAGACATACTCTTCCGGCAACAATCCTATATTACCATAAGCAGCTAAATGCTGGAGGACATCCCTGACTATCGCTTTAACAGCGTCCTCCTCAAGTATCGTAGAGCAAGTAGCAAATGACAGGTAACACAAGCATAGATAACAACTAAGTACTTCTTCATACTACCTTATGCGGCGTATATAAGCCGTTCCGTATATCAAAGTAGGTAACACCAACGGCATAAGCGGACCAAACGTCCGACTTAAATCCATAAAACCAACCAGGATTCTTCCGTGTACCTACAGTTCCGAAGCGATCGAGCAGAGCTCGGCGAACGTTCTTATCCTTCGCCTGACTACTATGACAAAGATTAAGTTTTACATCTATACGACGAAGAGGAGTAACAGGAGCACCGACACCAACAGCAGCCTGAGTAAACCGGCCTATCCAGACACAAGTATCAAAAACTTCCCGTCCAACTGCCATTCCATATGAAGCAACCATCTCTATAACAACAGGGGTACTCTGCGAGCACTTATTCTGAATCATTAAGAGTAGATCCGTATTTATGACGTGATCGAACTGAACGGGCTTCAGGTTAGAGTCAAGCCAAGCAAAAGCACTCTGTTCTGGGCCTGGATCAATAGCCAAGACATAGAAAGCAGACTCAGTCACCTACAAGCTCCTTCAACTCTTGTATAATACACGACATCTCGTCGGTAGTCCAGTCTTCACAATCAGGATCAGGCTCAATACAGGCTTGCTCGCAGAGATACTTATAATAACTAATTTGTCTATCAGTTGCCATAGCAGCTACTCCAACTAGTCCCAAAGATCATAAAAGTGCTCGACAAAAAGACGCAAAGCCTCACGACGATGTGAATCAAGCTCAGCACAATAGGCCTTAACATCGTAAGGATTAGTAAAGATATCAATGCCAGACTTCTCAGTAAAATAGTCAGCAAAGTTATGTTCATCCGCAAGATAAAACTCATGAATCAGATTATCGAGGGTAGCATCCCACTCAGAAGGAGTCATATCATACGGATGACTAAGATGCTTAGCGCGAAGAACAGGGAGGACCCAGTTCATACGCTGTATGAACCGGGAGGGAAGAGAAAACAAATCAAGGTCGTCGTACCCGCGATAAGCTCTTTGAAGAGCATACTTAAGCTCTCGCAGAAAGTCCCGGATTATGGAAAAGACACGCCGAAAGTTAATAAACATATTCTATCTCCACTATAACATACATAAAAGTAAATTAGCAAGAAGTATTTACAATGCGAAACATAGTATCAACATCATCAAGCAAATCATATCGTACAAGAGCTACAGAGGACTTAGCGAACTTCCTATCGACTAGGTCAACATACATCGTAAACTCTCCGTCGTCTCCCATATAAAACTCAGTCCACTGCGCCGAGGAAAGTAGGTAACGGAGACAAAGCTGACGTATCGCAAGGTTATCAAAGGCTACAACCTTGAAGCCGCGAAGTATGTCGGGAAGGTCACCAGAGAGATAAGTCTGCCTCGAGGCAAGCACAGGCGGAGAGCAAGCAAGACCGCGTCCACGAAACTTGTAGCCAAGTATAAGGAGCTTCAAATCCTTGCCATACAATGGGGACAGGTCAAAGGGATGGACCACGCCATTAATCACATGAAGCACGGCATTCGGAAAGTAACGAAGGGCAGAGACAAGACCATCCGTATACTGCGTAAAGGAGACACCTAAACCCATAATAAGCTTAGCATCCGTTAGAATCTTAAGGAAGGGGATATTCTCTAGAAAGTGCCTCTGATTAACGGTGAGGTTAGCAATAATATTCCTATCCTTAAGCTTACACAGGAACGGAACTAAGTCAGGGTGGCTCAATGGGTTACCGCCGCCAATTGCCACTTCAGTAAAGGGATGAATAGTATCAATAAAAGCAGGACCCAGAATGTCTCCATGCCTACCTAGAGTACTAGAGTCCTCATAACAGTAAGGACAGCTTAGGTCGCAGTAGCTAGTAATCTTTACATCCATAGACTCCGGGAAGGCAGCCTTAAAGAAGTCAAGGTCATTCTCCCTAACCTTAGTACCATCGTCAAAAATACTAACAGTATAATTCCCATTCGTATACATCGCAAGCAATTTCATAGCCATGGATTCCCACAGTAGCCCTAATTACCCTTGTAGTACTCAGTATGAGGATAATACACATCGATGCTAACAATATTATCATCGTTGTCGTTACCTGTAATAATAAAGCTCTTACCGGAAAAGAGAAACTGTAAGAGCTTATCCTCATCACGACAAACGTCTAGGACAAAATTTGCTAGCTCAGAAGGATGATCGATATAACCACGAGGATATGGAGAACCATCAGAATGTGGCTCAGCAAAAGTACAGGCAATACCGTGCTCGCATAAAATACGCTTTATCTGCTCAATACAAATACTCTCCAAGTGGCAGGCATAAATCGCAGTATGAAGGTAATCAGCTTTCTGCTGTCCAGTAATAAAACGATATGCCCATCCAAACTCTCCCCATCCAAAGTACACTGACTTAGGCAAAACTGGAAGAGAAGTCTTAGCAATACAAATAGCATGCGTACTACTGCTATTTGTCTCAAAGACCGACGTTCTAACTACTCGCATGCTTATCAGGATACCTCCTCGAACTCATTATATATATCTTGATCACTTAATATAAAACTATGCCTGCGCAATACTTATATTTATTCCATGGAGGATGTTATTCGCCAAAACTGAAGGAGATACCACCTTCACACTGCCCTCATCTAGCTTATTTAATATAGACATACTCATTTCTTCGTCTTAGGCTCCTCCGAGAGCCGCGCCATAAAAGCCAGATTCATAGCAATCCGATTTATAGCGCTAACAGCATCTAAACCTTCGTCATCAAGCTTGCTGTACGCAAGCGGAAATAAGACTTGATTCGCCTGAATCGAAGCTTGGTGGAAGGTCTCAACCGGCACTCCAAATAGAGCAGATAGCTTATCGAGCATATCCGACGTGACGGGAAACACACCGCGCTCAATGCGCGATACGAGAGTTGGAGTAATACCTAAGTATCTAGCAAGTCTACCTTGTGTAAGACCACTTTGCTTCCGCAAAGCCCTTATATTCCTACCTAACATACAACTACTACTGCTTAGCAATTAACTCGTTCAAGGCATCCCTAAACTCTATCATTTGTTCTTCTCCATTAAGATAGAGATCATTGTAGTAGACACCTTTACCGAACAAAGCCTTAAATGCCCTCTTAAGCCGCTGGAAGACGGTGTTAGGAGAAACACCAAAGGCAGAATCCTGCATACAGATATTATAATAAATCTCCGGCAGCTCGTTAGGCCACTCATGTTTGCCCTTATCTACTACAAGCATAGTACAATGGTCAAAGCAACGAAGTACGACCGTACCCAAGTCACGATATGTATCCTCTTGTATTATCTTCTTCATGTTATGCCTCCTCCAGTATTCATTATTTCAAACTCAACGGTTTAGATTCAACCCTACTGTTCCATCTAGCAGCTGCATCCGTTTTATCATATGCCACATATAAAAATGAACATCCACATTCACAGATAATCGAGTAGGGCTCTTGATCAGTAAGACCAGGATGCTTTTTCCCACCAACTATAGTAGCTTTTCCACCACAAAATGGGCACGGCTTCAACCTATCCATAATTTCCTCCGCTATATTATTTCTTCTTAGACTTGTAGCGTGGTATAATTTTATATTCACTCCTGTCAACCCATAGCATACCGCCACAATCATCTATAAGTTTCAAACTTCCATCTTCCCTTAAGAAGAAACCATCAAAATCATAATCATAAAGCTCGTCTTCATATTTCAGTCCAAGTACTCTATAATCTACGGGCGTTCCGTCCGCATTCATTACCTCAAACCCATCTAATTCATACGCTTCAGACTCAGCCCGACGGTTCCATATGTCGATTGCATCCTTTTCGTCAGATGCTATATGAAGGAAGGCACACCCACATTTACAAATAACCGAATAAGGTTCCTTAGCAAAAGAATCGAGATATTTTTCTACGCCAGCTATTTCAGCTTCGCCTCCACAGAACGGACATGGTTTCAATTTGTTCATAATTTCTTCCATATAATATATGCCTCCTTTAAAGTTACCATCAAGTTACCATCAAGTTGCGCTCTGCGTTCATATATCATCCTCTTGAATGTTTAACGCGCGCTTAATTGGCAGAAGTATGTCGTTCAACACATTCAATACGTCTGCCTCAAAACCGTCTTCAAAGCTTTCGGAGTCGTTTAAAGCATCGTCTATGCCCTGTTCATATATCTGCTTGATATACTTAACTATTTTGTCGCGCACATCTTCATATCGTTCCGCATTCATGATTTTTTCTCCTATAAATCAGATTCAGTGCAGAGGTTCCAATGTATGGCTACCCGGATTCTCACCTTTTACTCGCGCTTTATTAACATTGTTCTTTCTCCTTATCATCTACTACCACAGACTTATACCGTGGTATAATTTTATAATCCTTCCGTTTGACCCATACGCCCGACCCACAATCGTCTACAAGTATCAAACTTCCATCTTCTCCTAAATAGAAGCCGTCAACATCACAATAGCAAATCTCGTCTTTATACTTCATTCCAAGTGCCCCATAATCTACGGGCGTTCCGTCCGCATTTGTAATATCAAACCCATCTAATTCATACGGCTCAGATTCGGCTCGACGGTTCCATATGTCGATTGCCTCTTCTTCATAATCAGCCACATATAAGAACGAACATCCGCACTCACAAGTAATCGAGTAAGGTTTTTTGTCAGGAAGATCAGGACATTCTTTCCCACCAGTTACTTTAGCTTCTCCGCCACAAAATGGGCACGGTTTCAATTTGCTCATGATCTCCTCCATTTAATACTTATCTCCTTTAAAGTTGCCAGCAAGTTACCGTCAAGTTACGTTCCGTTTCCCCTTTAATTTATTACCGTAGAACGCGCAGTAATTAGACTTGAGCTGCAAACAAATCTCTATATCTTTGGATTTCCTCAATATAAAATAACGAGTTTTAATACTTTCTCATTCCAAAACGACCTTCGCAAGCTCCAAAGCAAGCGAGTATTCACGAAAGTGCTTGCTATCGCCATGTACTTCCCTTATTCGCTTTTCAAATTCCTCAAAGGTGCCAAACCAGCAACCAGCGCGGACGAAATAACCCTCCTCACCCTTAAAGAAATAGGTCTTGCGCTTCTGAGACCCTATTCTGTCGCAAGCAAAGTATTGTCCATTAGTTATTTTGCCGTCCTCAAAACTACACTGCTCAAGTCTACACCCCGAACCGAATCGGCAGTACATGCCGAAGATGCACCTCGGGCTAAATCTGCATTCATCACCGAAGATGCACCTCGGACCGAAGATGCAGTCATCGCCGAATCTGCACACATCACCGAGAATACACCACGCGCCGAAGATGCAGTCATCACCGAAAATACACCATGCGCCGAAGCTGCACCTCGCACCGAATCTGCAGTCATCGCCAAATCTGCAGTCATCACCAAAAATGCACCACGCGCCGAAGCTGCACCTCGCACCGAATCTGCACTCCGTGCCGAAGATGCACCTCGGACCGAAGCTGCACTCATCGCCGAATCTGCACTCCGCGCCGAATCTGCACTCCACGCCGAAGCTACTTCCTTCACTAAAGTCACATCCCGGGTCAAAGACACACCCAGCACCAAACTTACACTGTGCGCCAAAGACGCACTTCCAATAAAAGAGACACTCCGTGCCAAAGATACAGTTAGCATCAAAGACACACACTTCAGCGAAATTAGACACTGCAGTATAGTCTCCCGTTGGACACAGTAACCGACCATGGACATCCCGCTCAAAAGTGTTCAAGTCGCTTTTCGTATAAGCTCGCATATACACATTATCTCCTAGCGACGTCACCTGTCAAGCTGACTTCTTAAGATCAGAGTACACAACATATGCCGCATGAAGCTGTTCTCCGGTGAATTGTGGTTCTGTTTCTCTTATCTTGACAACTATTTTTTCTTTGGCGTCATATCCATGTTGACTCCAGTATGCAATAGATGCAATAAGCTCGTACCACTGAACAACACCGATCTGTAAACCATTCTTCTCAATTTTATCCTCAAGGGCATTTACCTTTGAAATCATGGCAGCATAGTGAGGCTTGAAACTGTTTTTTTCGATAGAATCAAAACCTTCAAGGATAACCTGATAAGCTACATCCGTCAAATCAGTAGAGTAAGGTCCATGAATATACCAACTATATCCATATCCAAGAGGCAAACCTATATCTTGAGCAAGAAAGACCTTCCTCTGCAGAAGGATTCTATCAGCTATAGTTCTAAGCGAGCGACACCTCAAATCACGTAAGGCGATCGCGGTTGCCACCTAAGAAGTATTCATTCCTATATGCTCCTGATAATATCCTCAGTTCCATGATCCAAATCTATAGGTTACACTTATTACAACCTCACCACAATAAACACGGACTTCATACATCCTGCTTATGGTTTTTGCTTTATCCTACGACCCAATGATTGCCGCAGCTTTGGCATACGGCTTCGGAGCGGGTGACGCTCTTTATTTTCTGCCTTCCGAACAGCTTTACTATGAGGGCGGGGATAAAGAAAAATACCCATTTAAAGATTACCCACCACCATCCGATAAGCAGCCACCATATCACGCCGTGCCGCTTATTTTTGATATGCGTCACGGCTTGGACGTTGACGTTTTCACTTCCGCATTTTGAGCATTTCATGAAAAAACCCCTCCATGTATTAATATTTACGCTTCACTTCGACGACCTTGCCGAAGATGTAATATCTCAGACTCATGCAGATGCTCACACCACCGCAAATACGTATACCACCCCTTGGGAAACCGCTTTATTTCCCGACCCACTACAGTAGTCAGACTATCTTTGACAAACACTGGTACGCGAAACACCTTTGCATACTCGAGCATTTCGTCAATCCATTCCTTTTTAGCCACGCCCTGCGGCTTCCCATTCTTCGTTAGGTCTCCAATAATCCACCACATACAGTCCAGGTCTGCGAGGACTTCCGGTACAATACGTTCAAGGAGAGGCTCAAAGGATATAAAGTCTGCGCCGCCTATGTCAACGACCGCCTGTGCTTGAGCACTGGTTGTAACAGTAGCACCAATAAAAAACCTTACATTAGTAAGGTTGTCTGAGCTTACCTCAGCTTGCAGCTGGCGCAACTTGTCATACCTTCTCGTAAGTGCCAGATAGATATTATGAGGATTATCGCTCATAGCATCATAGGTGGCATCTCTCCATTCATTCTTCCAAGAGCCAATATCACTCATGGTATCAACACAGACGATCGCAGGCTTCCTTGTATGGAACTCCTTAAGCCTCTCAGGGAAATATTGAGGTTGTGAGAAATCAGAGATGAACTTGAAGCGGTCGTTCATCGCCTGTGCATAGCAGTATTCACAGCCAATACTACACCCAATGACGGGATTTACTATCCGCTGACACCACGCAGTCCCAGTCCACTTCATATACGGCTCCAACTAACTATAGAACTAGAATGGTGCATCATTAGTGAGCTCGAGAGCACGCTCGTTACAATAAGAACCATCGGCCGGAATCTCAGTTATCGCACCCTTAATAAATCTTATCAGAGACCTAGTTAATAATCTATCAAACACAATCAATGTATCCTGATCAGGCTCACCATGCGGTATTCTAATGCTCATTCTTCCTTCACTATTATACGCGATCTGCGGTCCTAAGGACCCATAAGTATTAAAAACCTGACGTTCGAACGGATACTTCGTCCTATCTATTATTTCTACACTCATACCTCTTGTCCTTCCATGCTAAACTATGCGATAGCAAATCCACATAGATAGTCAAACTGTTCAGGCGCAGTTATAGGTTTATATGTTTTAGTTTCACCATCAAACTTATAAAACCACCGATTATCACCGAACGCATACTGATAAAGCCCAGGCTTGATGTACTCAACTACGCAGTAATCATAGACATCCTCACGTATGTCACAGAAATTAGACACAACAGTATTATGTGCTTCATCAAACGTAGGATAATAACCAACACACCTAGTCTTACCTAAATCTATGTCTTCAGATAAGCGCTCTATCATCGTTATAAAGTACATCTTCACTCCTCGCTAATAAAGAACTAGATATTCAATGGCCCTTGATACCGGTCATTCTATCTTCCGATATTACAGCATACCGTACGAGTGTCGTCAGTATCTGCGCAATCTCTTGAGGAGTCCCGGAGTCAAGTTTTCCTAACATCTGCTGCTCCGCTATCCTTTTCTGTTCTTTAAGGGCAGCTATCCTAAGCATAAGACTACCAGCTTCATCCTTTGGAACGGTCTTCTTTCCTTCGTGCACCTTGTGTTCTATATCCCTAGCTATCATAAGAAGGCCATCAGATGCTGCAACATACTCATTTGCCCAATCCATAAGAGTCATCTCTGCAAAGTCTTTATTCATACTAGACACTCACTTTCATACTAATATTACAAGACGCTTCTCTAGTGCACTGGAATCTCGGGCGTCACTACAGAAGACATAGGGTTGCCGTTATAGCAACCACCAGCTCTAAAGAGAAGCTCACTCGAAATAAAGCCGGCAGCACCTCGATGTCCACCTCCACCATAAAGCTCAGCTATCCTGCTACAGTCAACGTCCTTATCAGTCGAAAAGATACTGTAGATGAACTTAGTGCCATCAAACACCCAAGTCATAACCAGAGGATAATTATGCTGACCAAATATCCAACTATTAGACTTTCTATTAACTACTCTACAGGGATAACCGCAAAGCTCAATATCATAGGCAAAGCTATCCCTATACTGTGCATAGTCACGATCAATGTAGTACTTGATAGGCTGACCACGGTCAATGAAAGCAGAACCAGTAGGATCACTAAAAAGAGTATGCCAAACATCGCTTAAGGGATCGTAATCAAAAACCTCAATGCCAAGCTTAAAGCATGTAGTATCAGGATCATAAGCATAGGTCCATGTATCATAATCACTTACTAGCTTAAGAAAGTAAGGTATAGCATCCCAAGAACAATTAAAGAGAAACATATAGGTTAGAGCAGCGCCCGAAGCTTCATCAGAACGAATACCATCAATAGATTTTAACCAAGTATAGCCGGGGTCCTCTTGAAGATTTATACTTGAAGTATGGTGATCTATCCAAATAACGTGACAGCCTCGGTGTAAAAGAGTAGCTAGGGCATCGACAGTATGCTTGGTAAAGGAGTAATCCACAAAGTAGACACGTTCACCGTGTAGAACCCGACCCAAGGGCAGGGGATGAGCATAATTTACCTTAAAGTAGGCAGCAGGATCGTAGTTACACGTATATCTAGCGACTACAGCTGCCGCAGCCTTGCCATCCAAATCATCGTGATAAAAGCACTTCATTAGAGTCTCCTAATCAGAACTAAGTTTTCTAGCAGCTACTTTGGATAAGTGACGAGCAATAAGATCCCAGTCAAGGTCATCACCAAACAAAAGACTACGCATCATACTCAGCTTCTCAGCAGTACCAACCAAATCAATACCAAAGGAGTCAATCAAACGGGTTACATAGGTAGAAGCATTACAGGTATTCCGGGACAAAATGTCACTTAAGTCATAGAGCACAGAGATAGCAGTACCAAAGAGACGGAGAAGAGAAGCATTCTCCGCAGCATAATACTCTATATCAGAGAAGGAAGGAAAGAGAGACCTAGCCACAGTATTCACCACCTTTAAGTATAGCATAACAGATAATAGTAATAAAAGTCAAGACCTAGAGGTCAGAAATAAGAACAGTAAGTATAGCACGTACAAGAGGTGTGTAGAGATCTGGCGGAGCAGTCTGTCCAAAGTAAGCATCAGAGGTAAAGAGGCCATCAAGAGTACGAATAAAAACACCCTCACGCCCCTTAAAGAAGGAACAAAACGGTGCACTGAGAGTGACGACAGCAGTAACACCAGTAAGTGCCCCAGATTCAATACTAACAGTAGGACTAAAGACGGTAGAGGAAGGCAAAGAACAGGCGGAACCAAGACGACAAGAAGGGCCAAGAGAACAACTAGAACCAAAACGGGCAGAGGAGCCAACTGTAACAGAGGAACCAAAGGAGCAACCAGAACCAAAGGAGGCATAAGGAGCAATATGAATGTTAGAAGCAAAACTACAGACATCACCGAAGGTACAGTTGGAACCAAAGACGCAACGAGGACGAAAGGTACAAAGGGTAGGGAAGGAGCAAAAGTCGCCAAAGGTGCAGAAGGCACCAAAGGAAGAAGACCTACCGAAGGAAGTTCTGGGAGCAAAAGAACAGTACTGACCAAAGAGACAATAAGGACCAAACGAGGCTATATCACGGAAGGAACAAGCACGAAGGAATACAGAGTGAGAACCAAAGGAAGCCGTGTCGAGGAATCGGCAACGGGGGAAAAACGTAGTATGACCGGCGAAGAAACAAGGGCCATGAAAAACACACTTACCCTTAAAGCAACAATACTGACCGAAGGAAGAGTAGGCCTCAAAGGTACAGCCGGCACCGAAGGTACAGCTATCACCAAAGGTCATCCGAGCAGAAAAGACAGTATTATCTGCGAAGACCGAACTAAAAGCAAAAGCACAAGGAGCAGGAAAGTGCTCGATGAGAGTATAATCTCCAGTAGGACAAAGCAAAAGGCCTTCTACCGTAGGGAACATAAGAAGGTCAGAAAGAGTATAGGTAGTCATACTAAGAGCTCGGCTGAAGATAGTCAGCAGGACCCATACCATCAACAGGAAACGGCGGGCAAGAAGGACAAATAATGTTTACCATAGTAGGAGTAGCATCCTCTACAGAATAGATGGTGAAGGTAGGATAAGGAAGACCATTAGAGCGAAGATGATCAGCTGGTATATCAGTAACACAATCAACTGCAGAAGCAAAGATCGGGGCTAAAGCGCTAACATAAGCATCGTAGGACAAGCCGGCACGACGTAAGGCAACATGATTAGAATGAATAATATGGGCAGCATCAGCCGCAGCCAACCGCGTCGGGAAAAGCAAGAGACTCCAAGAAAGAAAGCCAAGCTTAGTAAAGTAAAGGGCAATCCCATACAGACAGTTAGACATAATAATCCTCAGTCACGAGAAGCAAATATAACAAATTCGTCACGGGGATGGGCATAACTATAAGCCACCAGCGTCAACATAGAAGAGAAATCGGAGGGAAGATCAAAGTAGAGAGCAGACGAACGGAGACCAGAGACATAGGCAGATAAATCGTCATAGGACGCACATAACGGATGTTTATCCAGAACAGTTGACTTACAAACAGCAAAGACAGTGTAAGGAATATGCTGCTCATACAAAGTAGACAAGTAAATTAAACGATTAGCGGCAGCGAACGTAGGAGACATATAGGCACGCAAGGGACCAAAGACAACACCAGCGTCATAGCCATAAAGGATAAGATTCTGGGAGAGCGGATCAATACTACAGGCAGAATCCATATATACAGCACCATAACGGGCAGAACCGGCTAGAGTAGAGTCAGCACGACGCGAATCACCGGTAAAGTAGAGCCGGGCAAAATCCAAGGAGTCAATCGTAAGAACACCAGCTAAATCAGGATATTGATCCAGGAGGTCAGAGTAGTAATTCTGTTTGGATACAACCTGAGTAGACGGAATCTCATAGAGAGGAACAAGAATAGTAGGAGGCATAGACGGGGTAGTAACAGGAGGCGGCGCAGCATCGACACCAGCATAGATAAATGTCAATACCAGAACCACAAGAAAGAACAGAAAGAAGATCTGGATATAGAGACGTTTCATAAGTACACCTCAGAATGTACAGGAGCATAAGGAGTCAGAAGTATTTCGATAGCAGAAACAAGCGACAACCAAGTAGAGAGACGATCCCTAGGAACACAAGAGGACAACCTAGGAGTGAACTCAGATAAGGGACCGTTAAAGTTAAGAGGACCAGAACCATGTGCATAAACATAGATAGCACGATGCCGATCAAGGTAGAAAGTGAAAGGAATACCAGAAAAAACGACAAGGGAGTAGTCAAGGGAAGACGTAATATAGGCATCAAGGGCTAAGCCAATAGCAGAGCTAACAATAGCAGAACCAGTGACAATAGCATTACTAGAAATAGTCGCAGGAGCGGAAATTCTTACAAAGCCATCTACATGAGCATGGCCGCCAACAGAAGCACCATAGGCAAGTATAGCGTGTCCGCCCACGGTAGCATGGCCCCGAACAACCACACTATTACCTAGGATAGCAAAAGCACTGACCTGAGCATGATCCAAGACAGTACAGTCATTCAAATGAGAGTTCCCATGAACGAGAGCAGAACCAGCAACCAGAGTAGCACCAGCTACACGAGCACCACCAAAAACAGAAGCTTTCTCAGTAACAGTAGCGGAGTCAGTAACAATAGCAGCGTCGAAAACAGAGGCAGAGCCACTAACGACAGCATTACCAGACACAAGGGCGTTTCCATAAACCTTAGCATCATCCCCTATCCAACAGAGACCAGTCTGGGAGAGATTATTAGGGGATTGCACCCAGCCGCCTTGAACACCCGGAGGAACACAAGGCAAACCGTCAACAGCAACAATACGACGCAGACAAACACCCTTATGCACCAGAGTATCGTCAGACAAAGCAAACTTAGGCAAAGTTCGGTCCTCCAGAAGAGATAGCATCAAGATACGCTTCCTCATGGGCTAAGACGAAGGCGCGGCACTCAGAGTAACTATCAAGATCAGGCAAGGGAAGACAGAGAACAGCAGCTATACGACAGATATACTGTCGAAGTTGGTCAGAAACATCATAAGTCATCACTGATCAAAGCCGCCTATAGAGAAATACGGCCAGGACAAGGCAAAGGAGAACAATAGCAAGCATAAGACCTCCTAGAGACGAACAGCAGATATAAGTACTAACAACACAAGCAAGAAAACAACGATAAGACAGAATGCCATAATACACCCCACATATGGTCTAGGTGGAGAGACTTGAACTCTCGACTCCAAGATCCCAAATCTTGTACCCTACCAACTGGGCCACACCTAGAAAATAACCGGCATGCGCCGGCAACGTCAAGAAATGGTCTCATCCAAATCAAAGAAAGAGGAAAACCTCGCTGAAGACCAAGAAGTATAAATTACAGTAGTGAGCAGCAAGGCAGACATAATAGACAGAACAGCGGTATAAAAGACTGTCCACGCTACAGCTCCATAAGCATATAAGGCCGTAAGGACAGTCAGCAATAGAGTAAAGACAGTAGAAAATGCAGTAAAGGCAAGCAGGTTAGACAGCCGCCTAGATAGAACAGAGGACAGAGCCCGAGCACGAAGCTCCACAGAAGAGTGGAGGAGAGAGAGAATACCATTCCAGAAGGGGCGTACGGTAAAGTACACCATCAAAGCCGGAACAATCTCGAGCATAGCAAGAAAGACGGCAGTCCACGGAGCCCAAGCAATAACGGGGCCAACAAAGATAGTCAACAGTATACCGCCTACAAGGAAGCAAAGGAATAAGCGGTAATTACTAGAGTTCAACATACACTCACCTTCAATAACCTTACACAAACCCTAAGATACAAGGAAATCACGCACACTCGATAAGAGAAAGTGTAGAGACGCTATAGTATCCAAGGCAGTGCATTCCTTCTTGGAAAACGTGTGGTCATAGTGCTTAGCATGATCACTGTCATAGAACCGTATAGTAGGAGAATCCGCAGATATAATATAGAACAAACCATCGAGATCAACCTCGGCATACTCACACACGCGGCCACGGAGAACATCGCGTGTAACATCAAAATAATCAACTTCGCCCGTAGTAAGAAGGTTAGCCTTAGAGTCACGCACCTCGTAATTCGTAAAGAATACCCAGTCGGAACTTACAAAGCCCACAATTATAGAGAGACGGTCATTTAAAAGCTTGGCTACAACACTAACATCCTTGGTTATCTTATCATAGTGGGGATAATAGACTTCATACGTATTATCAAAGGAGTCATGCCTAACCCTGCAACTACGCATGAGGGGAATAGCGGTATCCAAGGAAGCTTGCAGATGGTAAGCGGAGTCAGACGAAGGAGGGCTATTAGTCTCTATGTAATCATTAACATAAGCCAGGGCCTGCGCAAGATTATAACTCTCAATAAGAGAAAGAAGAGTCTCTCTATTACCGGCAATCGTAAGAAAATCCGAGGGTACCGGTGTAGGAGTCGGAGTAACTTCAGGTAGAGAGACAGGAGATGGAGAAGCAGATACCTTTGCCTGCACAGTCCGTAAAGACTGGACAGACGGATCCTGCAGCTGATTAGTATCCTGCGGAACAGAACAGCCAGCAAGCAGGATAACAACCAGAAAAATACAGATAAGCTTGGAATTTAACATAAAACCTCCTAACTAAAGTTTATTATAGGCTTCCTTAAGGTGAATCTCCCTACACTCAGTATGTGCCGTAACGCACTTGCACCGAGGACAATACATATGCTTGATATGTCCAGGCAGTTTCTGCCTGCTGCAACGTCGATGTATAGTCATCACAAAGTGACACTCATTACACTCTAGATAAGCAGGAACAGTCTTATACATTGTCATGAACATCACCATCTTCAGCATCACGCAAGCGTAACATAAAGGCAGATAGCTGCGAAGAAAGGTCAGAGAGACAAGCAGTCGCTACCGGACGTAACATAGGAGTAGCAAGCAGTATAGAGATAAGAGAAAGGATAGTGCGAAAGGAGGCCAGAGCCAGCTCCCTAACACAAGTATAGTCAATAGTACCAGTCGCATAAGGAACACAAACACCATTATGTAGAGCAGCACCAAGAAGAAAATCGGCGTCAGCAATGATGGTACCAGCAGAATAAAACTTATGGATCTGCAAGTGGGTAACAGTAAGTGGCTGAGGCGTGACAGGCTGTGGTTCGTGCGGCTCAGAGGAGTCGAAGAACCTATCTAGATCGTTCATAGAAAGCCCCCTAAACAATAGGCTGAACATCAGCAGACTCATCCATTGTAGGAGTGTCAGCCGAGAAGCCTAGGACAGTCAACTCACTCGGCTTATAGAAAGGCGTGAGGGTCTTCACAAGCTGCATAAGGTGATCCTTGGCAAGCCGAGTAGCTTCCAACTCCTTAATAGCCTGAGTCTGAGCAGGTTTATCAGGAGTAATAGCCTTAAGCTCTAAGACATTAAGACGATTGTTGATAAGCATCAACAGAACGACAGCCATCTCCATAGGATCAAAGTATTTAATCCCAGTACGGATAGCATCGGACTTAGTGTCCTTAATATCCTGGATCATGGCTTGTCGTCTCCGATCATCTCGTAACATAATCATACCTCCTTTATAATTAACTCGCTAACTCACGGCAACAGCGTATAAAGCTGTCCCAGTAGAGATCAGGAGTCATGTGATACGGAGCAGAGAAAGAAACCCGCTGGAGGGCCTTAGGACGCCTAGACGGCCGCAACATAGGAACGGCAATATCCATGACGTCGCAAACCAAAGAGCTGTACATATCATCCAAGTTTATCTGAGGGGCAGGACGGGAGCGTGGACGACGAACAGGCGGGGAAATCACTGGTTTCAGCTCAGGGACTAGAGCAACAGGACGTAACCCAGCCTCAGGGGGCGGATCAGGGTGTTTAGCTGCAATGTAGTCATAGACATTGTCTACGACAAAAGTATCGTCCCAGAAGAACTGGCTGATACGATCTAATAAACCACGCACAAGGCTTAATAAAGACATAATACCTCCTATTTATACCGACGTCTCACAGCTGCTTGACGGAGCAAGGCAGTACTGCGATCGTAGCGGTAATCTCGCACAGCACAATACTGCATACGAAGACTCTCAATAACACTACGACGCTGCACGGTCCACTCAATATAAGTAGAGCAGGTAGCGTGGCAGTTCTCAGTACGGGAACAGCAAGAGAAACAAGGCGATCTTCGCATGGCAACCTCCAAAGTCCATCATACAACAGTACACAAAAAAAGGCAAGGAAAAAAGGGGGGCTCCGCCGAGAATATAGATCCCCGGCGGAGCTAGGGGGTCAAGGAAGCAGCCTTTCAAGTACAGTCAAGTAATCAATAGCCTGCTTGGGGGTAGCAAACTTAACCTCACCCAACGGGGTCGTAATAACGACCGAGACAGCAGGACGCGTTGCCCGATGCACAGTATCCTGCGATACCTTGATAGGCTGCTGCTTAGCAGACTTACGGGGTGTGTAGGAATGCTTAGGCATAGATACCTTCTTAGTCAAGTCTACCCACAACTCACCCGGATTCAGACTATACGCTTGGAAGCGTACGCGATTGTTCTCTTCCGCAAGCTGTAGCAGCTTGGCAACTAACCTAGCCCTGTAAAGGTGCGGAGTCTTACCAGTCATCGACAGCCTCATAGAATCTGATGTAGTGGGCTGAGAATGAGCCTTTACAAGCAGGTGTGGCTTACCACGGTAAGAAACGACCGCAGCCGTCACATAGAGCGGCTTGCCAAGCACCTCAAAGGCCGAGGCACTAAAAGAAATGTAGCTCCTAAGGGGCTCACGCACTACAGAAACCATGCATTCCTTTTCCGTCTCTACAATCATAAAAACCTCCCTTCCATTATTTTTTAAGGTAGTCTCGTTACCAGACATACAGAGTAACCTTTACTGTGGAGTGCTTACTGGTAATGATGTCCAAATAAACATCCTGATCGTCAGCATAGAAGGTTACCTCAGGCCCATAGTCACCAATAACACTATACTCTAAGTTAAGAGCATGAGCGGCGGCAACAGGCCGGAGGGAAGCAACAACATCAGCAAAGGCCCGTGCCTGACCAAGAAAAGCCACCAGCATACGCTGCGGGTGGCGGCGGCGCAAGGGAGCAACCCGAAGAGGAACCCCCAAGGCAGCCTGCACAGCCACAGTAAGTGGTAGAAAGGTCGCGGCACAAACAGGCGCAGCACCGACGGACATAGAACACCATTATGAAGCAAGCTCGGGGTCGTCATAGACGATCCTACCGTCAGTATACACCACAAAACCCGGGAATGCAACCGCGTCAATGTAAGAGTGAACAGCATCATTAAGCTGATCGACTGTATAAATAACAGGGGGACGTTTCCAGGTCCAACGAAAGTCCGGAGGCAACTCAGGCGAGGAAATTAGCATGGTAACAATCGCAGCAGGATCAACCATACTGGCGTAAGCTATAATATCTAGAGAGTGGTCAGCAGGACAAAGCAGGGCGTCGTCATACTGCTCCACAGGGGCCTGGACCTGGATCATAGGTCCGTCGTCAAAGACGACCGAGCAGAGAGCACGGCCGACAACAGACTTCGTAGATAGCGCCACAAAGGCACGGGCACCATTACGGAGTAGATAAAGGCAAGACGCACCAACGGTGGTCTGTAAATCATTCTTCGTCATTAAAACCTCCAAAATTGTGTAGACAAATAAAGCACAGCGGCGTAGAATATAGGAAACCCCAAGGGGGGGCCTAGAGGATAATAGCAGGAGAAATGGGGAAAATTAAGCAATCAGGGACAACTAAAGAAAGTTTAGTCCCGAAAACACGCAAAAGCACCCACAGGCATGCCAAGACTATAGGGGCTGCACAAGGTACATAATATCCCTATAGCCTTGGTAATAGCCATGCAGGTTATCGCATCAATCCCTAGCCTAGGCAGCTCCTGCATTATTGCATCGAATACCACGGGATAGTAACAGAAGGTACTATAGTCACGTCATTATTAGACGGTCTCGTACAGTACACGAGAATCAACCCAACGAGGAGCGCCGCCACCGTCGACGTAACATAATTGCCGCCCTCTGTGGCGCTTCCTGGCGCGAACGGAAAGGGGCCGGTTAAGCAAGGAAGCCACGTCATCGTTAGTCAGACGTAACTTAACTGAGTAGTCCTTTCCGTAGTGCCGCTTCAACACAACAGGACGTATGAGCTTTACCATAGAAACTCCCTCCTTATACAATGTGATATTGAGCTTGGTAGCTAACGACGGCCGCCAGAAGCTCGCGTAAAGCAGTGGTAACCGTCAACCAAGAATGTACTAGATGATCAGGAACAACAACCGGCTGCCTATGGTGATAGGGCTGCATCTGTGCATCTGCAGCCTTAGTCAGGACAGTGAAGTAGTCCTGCGCACCAAAGCGCCGATAAAGGCCGGCAATTAGGAATATCCTCTGATTAGGTAAGGAGAAACGAAACTTAGTCTTAGTCCCCGAGGGATCCTTACGCCACTCAAAGAAAGCCTCAACAGGCATAAGGATGCGCTGCGCAGCCATAGCGGGCGCAAATGTGGGCTTATCCAAGACAGTCTCACTCCTAGCATTAAAGAGAGGTCTGTCGTCAGTAGGAAAACCCCACACCATATTAGCCCAAAAGGGCTGCCGCGCGCCTTGGGTTAGTACCGTAACAATACTCCCAGGGCCCATCTCTCCCCCTCTCGGCACAGCAACAGTACTTATATAATCTCGATACAAGGGCTGCCGGTCTAAGTCTCTAATTACAGTCCGACCACACATAGGCACCTCCCAATACTTAGATATAGCTTAAGACCCATCCATCTTAGGACTAGACCCATCCATCTTAGGACTAGACCCATCCATCTTAGGACTAGACCCATCCATCTTAGGACTAGACCCATCCATCTTAGGACTAGACCCATCCATCTTA